>Ga0105251_10000902_pt1 | contig 26630 bp, 24 predicted proteins | sample KBSS64metaG_FD_80424 | JGI IMG/M metagenome (GOLD analysis project Ga0105251, IMG submission 80424) | Switchgrass rhizosphere microbial communities from Kellogg Biological Station, Michigan, USA - KBS S6-4 metaG | ecosystem: Host-associated > Plants > Roots > Rhizosphere > Soil | place...
GGTCCGAACGATCCGGTGCTCCTTCCCAAAGGGTCGACTAAGACCGACTGGGAAGTGGAGCTTGCCTTCGTCGTCGGCAAGCGCGCTCACTATGTCGAGGAGTCCGAGGCGCTCGATTACATCGCGGGCTATTTCATCTGCAACGATGTGTCGGAGCGCGAGTTCCAGCTCGAACGAAGCGGCCAGTGGCAGAAAGGAAAGATGTTTCCCACCTTCGGCCCCATCGGTCCGTGGCTCGTCACGTCCGATGAAATCGCCGACGTGCAGAACCTCGGGCTCTGGCTCGAACTGAACGGCAAGCGCATCCAGAACTCGTCGACCAGCGACATGATTTTTTCGATCGCGAAGATTCTTTCCGAAACGAGTCAGTACGTAGTCTTGCAGCCGGGCGACATCATTACCACCGGCACACCGCCGGGCGTCGGCCTGGGCATGAAGCCGGAGGCTTATCTGAAGCCCGGCGACGTCATGCGGCTCGGCGTGGACGGGCTCGGTGTGCAGGAACAGCGCGTTCTGCGTTGGGGCGAACAGTGATCGACCTTGCGGGCCGCTTCGCAGCAGGCGGCCGCGCACGTCGAGTGACCACGAAAGACTGGGCGGATCATGGAAAGAATAACTGCAGATGAAGCGGCGAAGCTGATCGAGGACGGGGACGCGATCCTCATCAGCGGATCGGGCGGGGGGCATTCGGTGCCGGAGGCGTTGCTTGCAGCCGTGGAGCGGCGCTTTCTCGAAGAACGCAAGCCGCAGGGACTCACGTCCGTCAGCGTAGTGGGCGTGGGAGACCGCGCGGCGCTGGGCGCAAGCCATCTGGCGCACGAGGGCTTGCTGCGTCGTGCGATCACGAGCGCGCTGGTCGACTCGCCCGGACTGGTGCATTTGGCCGCCGAAAACAAGATCGAAGCCTACACGCTTCCTCAAGGCGTCCTCTCGCAGTTGATGCGCGACATGGCCGCCGGGCGCCCCGGGCTCCTGACCAAGACGGGACTCCATACGTTTGTCGATCCGCGCCAGCAAGGTGCGCGACAGAGCCCGTGTACGCCGGAGGACTTCGTCGAAGTCGTCGATCTCGCGGGCGAGGAGTGGCTCTTCTTCAAGCCTGTGCCGGTCAACGTCGCATTCCTTCGCGGGACGACGGCAGATGAAGACGGTAATGTCACGATGGAGGAGGAAGCGGTCCTCGGCGAAATGCTCGCCATGGCGCAGGCGACGCGCCGCGCGGGCGGCATCGTCGTGGTTCAGGTCAAGCGGATGGCCAAGCGCGGAACCTTGCCGGCCAAGCAGGTGAAAATCCCCGGCATTCTGGTGGATTTCGTGGTCGTGGATGCCGAGCAGCGGCAGACCTACGCGACGTACTATGACCCGAGCTACTCCGGCGAACTGCGGATTCCGGTGGAAGGCATCAAGCCTTTGCCGTTCGGCGCCCGTAAAGTCATTGTCAGACGCGCAGCGATGGAGCTTTTCCCGGGCGCGATCTGCAATCTCGGCGCGGGAATCTCGACGGGCCTGTCCACCGTGGCCGCCGAGGAAGGTTTGCTCGACGCGGTTTATCTGACCAACGAACAGGGGATCATCGGCGGCGCACCAATCACCGGAAGAGATTCCGGGGGCGGCCAGAATTTCGCCGCCATGATCGAGCAGCCCGCGCAGTTCGATTTCTACGATGGCGGCGGACTCGACGTCGCGTTCCTTTCGTTCGCAGAGGTCGATGCGCAGGGCAATGTCAACGTGTCCCGATTCGGCGACAAGATCATCGGCGTGGGCGGCTTCATCAATATCAGTGCGAACGCCCGATGCATGGTCTTCAGCGGCACCTTGACGGCAGGAGATCTCGACGTGGGTTGGGAGCTGGGCCGCACGATCATCAGGCAGGAGGGGCGGCATCAGAAATTCGTGCCGAAGCTCGAGCAGATCTGCTACAGCGCGTCGATGGCGCGCGCGAAGGGTCAAACTGCTTTCTTCGTCACCGAACGCGCGGTATTCACGATCGGCGAGCATGGGCTCGAGCTGATCGAGATTGCACCGGGCGTCGATGTGGAACGCGACGTGATTGCGCACATGGGATTCAGACCGGCTGTGTCGAAGGTGCTCAAGGAAATGGACGCGCGAATCTTCAATCCCGCTCTCATGGGGCTTGGCGCGGACGTACATGGCAAGGCAAGGCGCTACCGATCCGAGCGCGTTGCGAAATGGCATAATTCCCGCGCTGGAGGCGCCCAGCGATGAGCGCGCCTACCATCACGGGAAAGACCCGGTTGTTTTGCATCGTCGGGGATCCGATTGTTCAGGTTCGCTCGCCGCAGGTGTACACCGAGCAGTTCGCGGCCGCAGGCATCGACGCCGTTCTGGTTCCGATGCAAGTGCCCGCTGACCGATGTGCGGAGATCATTCCCGCGTTGATGGCTCTGGGCAACCTCGATGGCTTCCTTGTCACGGCGCCCTTGAAAGCGCGCGTGGCGGCATTCGCGGACCGCCTCGGCCCGACGGCCTCCTGCATTGGCGCCGTCAATGCGTTGCGGCGCGAGGCCGACGGTTCCTGGACAGGCGACATGTTCGACGGCGAAGGCTTCGTTCGAGGTCTTCTTGCGAAGGGCGCGCGCGTTCGCGGCCGGCGCGTGCTGCAGTTTGGCGCGGGCGGGGCGGGAAGCGCTATCGCATGCGCGCTCGCAAACGCCGGCGTGCAATCGATTCGGATCGTCAATCTGGACCCGCGGCAGACGCAATCGCTCATTGCGTCGTTGGCGAAGGTGTTTCCCGAGTGCGATGTGCAGACCGCAAGCGACGATCGTAGCGATATCGACATGATCGTGAATGCGTCGCCTGTGGGCATGCGTTCGGGCGACGGCCTGCCGGGCGATCCGGGTGCGGTGACTTCAGACACGTTGATGGGCGATGTCGTCTTGTCCTCGTCGCCGACCGCCTTCATTCAGGCGGCGCTCGATCATGGCTGTCAGTGGGCGGATGGCCGGGATATGCATTCCGGCCAGATCGACGCCATCATGAACTTCTTCGTCGCACGCACGTAGTTTCTTTTTTGACCGGTAATCTTATGGCTCATATTCCCGCAGAGCGCTGCCTTGACATCATCGAATTGCTCGCGGACGGTGCTGTTACGATGCCGCTCGGTGAGATCGCAACGCGACTGGATCTGCCGAAGAGTGGTGCCCATCGATTGCTCGCGACTCTGGTCGATCTCGGATGGGCCGAACAGGACGCGGAGACCGGTTTTTATCGACTCTCGATGCGGCTCGCCATCCTGGGGCAGCGATTTTTCGTCGCCACAGGCATCCCGGATATCTGCCAGCCGCTGGTCGATCGTCTCGCGGGCCAGTCCCGCGAGTTTGTGCGACTGGCGGTGGTCGACGGGTCCTCGTTGACATGGGTCGCGCACGCGCAGGGCGCAACGGGCGGCCTGCTTTATCAACCCACGCTGGGCAGCAACACCGTGCCGCTGCACGCGACGGCCACGGGCAAGGCATGGCTCGCTACCTTGGCCACCGAGCAAGCGGCGGAGAATGTGCTGCGTGTGGGATTCGGCGATGCCGAGAAGTACGGCCCGAACGTCATCCGTTCGCTGGACGCGCTTCTGCAAGAGATCGAGGCGACGAGGAATCGCGGATACGGTATCGCGCTGAACGAAGGCGAGCCGGGCGTGAGCGCGATAGCGGCGGCCATTCGTCCACCGAGCGGCGGCCCGGCGCTGGGCGTCGTCAGCGTGGCGGGACCGAGCGCGCGCATGACGGAAAGCCGTATCGCCGAGATGGCGCCGTTGGTCATGCAGGCCGCGACGGAACTGGCGTCCTTCTGGCCGCTGCGTACGCGTTCCAGCAAGTTGGCGACCGCGAGCAATATGATCGCTGCGTGAGCTAGCGGAAGCTCACGGATCTAGGCTAAGAAGCCGCCAATCCGGTCATGCTGCGAACAAGTCAGACACGATGGATGTGAAGCCCGCCATCGATATGAATGGCCTCTCCTGTACTGAACGGAAGACATCCCGTTGCCAGCGACACAACGGCCTTCGCGAGTTCTTCCTCACGCCCGCAACCCCTAAAGGCTTAACGTTTAGGGCTTCAATGGACTTGATCACGCGCCTTACCCGATTTCAATGATCGTCTCGAGACAACTTCCGCTGAAGCGTGAAAGTTGGCGAACCTGTCAGCCATGCGTGCGGGACCATTCGGCAACCCGCTCGGAGCGATAGCGTCGCTCCTTACGTGACATGTCCTCGGCGAGACCCATGAGGCCCGTGCCGAAGAGTCGGACGTCCATTTCCCGCACATCCGGAGCGACGGGCGTCCTGAATGCCATTTGCCCGAAGATATCGCGCTCGAGATCGATGCCCGGCGCGATTTCGACCAGTTCAAGCCCCGCCTCTCCAGCCCGGAACACGGCCCGCTCCGTCACGAACAAAGCGGAGTTTCCGCGTTGTCTGGCGAATGCAGCGCTATAGGAAATTTGCTCGAGCGCGCTCACGAACTTGCGATGCTGACCTTCCCGAATGACAGTCGCGCGGCCATGCGTCCATTGCACTTCCAGACCGCCGGCCGTGAAGGTGCCGCTGAAAATCACGCGTTTCGCGTTTTGACTGATATTGACGAAGCCTCCCACCCCGACGATCTTGTCGCCGAAGCGGCTGATATTGACGTTACCTTGCGCATCCACTTCCGCAAAGGAGAGAAAGGCGAGGTCGAGGCCACCGCCATCGTAGAAATCGAACTGTGACGTCTGCTCGATCATGGCGGCGAAGTTCTGCGCTCCGCCCGAGTCACGGCCCGTGATGGGCGCGCCTCCAATCAGCCCTTGTTCATTCGTCAGCACGACGGCATCGAGCAATCCTTCTTCGGCTGCGACGGTCGACAAGCCCGTCGAGACTCCGGCGCCGAGATTGCAAATAGCGGACGGATACAGTTCCATCGCCGCCCGTCTCACGATTACTTTGCGCGGGCCGAACGCAATGGGCTTGATCTCGGCAACTGGCACGCGCAATTCGCCCGAATAACTCGGATCGTAGTAGGTGGCGTAGGTCTGTCGCTGTTCGGCCTCGACCACGACGAAATCCACCAGAATGCCCGGAATCTTGACGTGTTTGGGCGGCAACGTGCCGCTGCGTGCCATTCGTTTCACCTGCACGACGACCACGCCTCCAGCACGGCGCGTTGCCTGTGCCATGGCGAGCATTTCGCCCAGCACGGCCTCCTGTTCCATGGTGATATTGCCGTCCTCGTCGGCTGTGGTGCCACGGAGAAACGCAACATCGATGGGAAGCGGTTTGAAGCGGAGCCACTCTTCGCCGTCGAGGTGAATGAGTTCGACGAGTTGTTCTTCCGTCCTCGGACTTTGTCGGCCACCTCGCTGGCGAGGATCGATGAAGGTATGCAAGCCCGTTTTCGTGATCAATCCCGGCCGTCCGCCGGCCAGTTCGCGCATAAGCTGCGAGAGGACGCCCTGCGGCAGCGTGTAGGCCTCGATCAGATCGTTTGCAGCCATCTTCAACAGGCCCGGCGAATCGATGAGCGCGCCCGATATGGCGCGCTTGATCAGCCCGACCTGTGCGAGATGATCGGCGCCCAGCGAGATACGGTCTCCGATTCCTACTACGCTGATCGATGTCAGGCCGCGCGGCTGTTGTTCGTTGCGGAACCGCTGTCCGACTGCCGCGAGCAATGCCTCGGGTACGGCATGCCCGGCGCCCGATCCGCTGATCAGGAGAGTGTCGCCCGTACGCACCAGGCTCGCTGCTTCGTCAGGGGTGATTCGTTGCATGGTGTTTCTCGGTTCGGACCAAGGGCGGGCGGACCTGCCCTAAACAATGTAACCGGTCTCATTATGGTCTCACTGTTGATGACGCTCCATCGGGGTAATCTCGGGTTTGGCATTTCTGTAGCGATTTGAGGCCGTAACAGCGCTGGTTTCTTGCCGGCACCGATGTCTTATGGAACAGGTTTCCCGCGCGCGGCTTCGAGGATTGCGTACCAGTCTTCGCGACTCAACCCGATGCGAAGACCCTCAAGCGCCTGCTGCAACGACTCCACGCGTCGGCTACCCACGAGCAGGTAGGGCGCACAGGGGAGCGTGAAGATCCACGCATAGACGATCGAAACCCAGGAGGATGCGTTGTATTTCTCCGCCAATGTAGTCAACTCGCGGCGAAGCAGGAGCGCGAGTTCGTCGGTCTCGGAGAAAAGACGTCCGCCTCCGAGCGCGGACCAGATCATCGGCGACACCGATGCCGATGACAGCCCGGTAAAAACGTCATCGTCCAATGCCTGAAGTTCGAAAGGGGAGAACTCGATCTGGTTGGTCGCGAGCGGGACTTTGGCGCGAAGCGAATCGAACTGTCGCGTCGTAAAATTCGAAACGCCGAACGCGCGAATTTTGCCCTGCCGTATGAGGCTTTCTGCCGCGTCGGCGATCTCGTCGTTGTTCGCCAGATGGTCCGGGCGATGAATGAGAAACAGATCGAGATGATCGGTCTTCAGACGCTGCAAGGAGCGTTCGACTGCTGCTTGCAGATAGGCGCGACTCGTATCGTAGTGTTTGACCCGGACGGCACCCGCAGAGGAACCGCGCGGCCTGATTCCCGCTTTGCTGACGATCTGCATTCTGTCGCGTAACGACGGCGTCTGCGTCAGCGCATCGCCGAAAAGCGCTTCGACTTCGCCGCCGCCATAGATGTCGGCGTGATCGAACGTCGTGACACCCAGCGTCATGCTTTCCTGCACGTAGCGATTCAGTAGAGCGGCGGACATGTTCCACTCGCGAACGCGCCACAATCCGGCTACAACCTTCGAACAGCCGATAGCGGCCAGTGTGTCCAGGCTTCGCTTCTCGGCAGGTGCGCTTGCCTCTTCATTCATTTGACCCCCTTGTGTGTGCGGTTTCAGGATGAAACCGGATAGGACCTTACTTTAATGTGGCTCATGCAAAGCTGGAAAACGGGCTGTGTAGGGAGATTCCCTACAAGCAGACGCTGTGTATCGTGTCGCGAAATGATACCGGTTACATTCGCCGTCCGGTGTATCAGATATCCTCCGGCTCCATCGGGCCGTGGTATCGAGACACATGAGGCGAAGATTTCCACGCTCGAGAGGAAGGTCGGGCAGCTGACGACGGAAATCGACCTTCTTGAAAAATTGCCGCGCCTGCGTTTCGTGAGGGACAGCGAGAGCTCATTGATTATCAGCGGCCCGCGTCCCGTTCCATCAGGGGATGGCTCGCTTCTCGCGGCCTTGCAGCCAATCACAAGCCAGTTGCTCGAGTGATGCGCCAATATGGCCTGCCTGAAGATTTTTGATCAATGTTGACAAGCAAAAATACGGCGCTTTAGACTGGGCCCATTCCTCGAGGCCCGACAAAGATGTCCGCCCGAGGACTCGGCACAGAAGCCCCCTGACGAACCGACGGTTCGTCAGGGGGCTTTTTTTTGTCCGAAATTTCCCCCTTGTTATAGCGCTCATCACTGGAGAACCCGCATGTTGCTGAAGCCGTCGGGCTGGATGCGTCTCGCCCTCACCGCAGGACTTGCAGTGACTTCGCTCGCGTCGAGCGCCGCCGATCCCGTGAAAATCGGCTTGCTCGAGGACGCTTCGGGAAACTTCGCACTGGCAACCATTCCGAAGATCCACGCCACACAACTCGCGGTCGATGAAATCAACGCGAAGGGCGGCATTCTCGGACGTCCGGTGACGCTGATCGCGTACGACACGCAGTCGGACAACACCAAGTTTCAGGAACTCGCGCGGCGCCTCGTCCAGACGGACAAGCCCGATGTCATCTTCGGCGCGTTCTCCAGCGCCTCGCGCGAAGCGATTCGGCCCATCATGGACCGTGCCCATCAGCTTTACTGGTACGACAACCAGTACGAAGGCGGCGTCTGCGATACGAACACTTTCGTCACCGGCGCGGTGCCCGAGCAGCAATTCTCGACACTCATTCCATGGATGATGCAGAAGTACGGCAAGAAGGTGTACACGATCGCAGCCGACTACAACTTCGGGCAGATTTCGGCGGAATGGGTGCGCAATATCGTCAAGGAAAACGGCGGCACGATGGCTGGTGAGGAATTCATTCCGCTGTCCGTGTCGCAGTTCGGCCAGACGATCCAGAACATTCAAAAGGCAAAGCCCGACTTCGTGGTCACGCTGCTGGTCGGCGCGAATCAGGCCTCGTACTACGAGCAACAGGCGTCGGCGCATCTGAACCTTCCGATGGCGAGTTCGGTCAACGTCGGTCAGGCATACGAGCACAAGCGCTTCAAACCGCCCGCGCTCAAGGACATGTACGTGACCGCGAATTACGTCGAAGAAGTGGATTCACCGGCGAGCAACGACTTCAAGAAGCGCTTTCACGCCAAGTTCCCGAACGAGCCGTACATCAACCAGGAAGCGGCGAACGCCTACGACGCCATCTACCTCTACAAGGCGGCCGTGGAAAAGGCGAAGTCGACGAGTCAGGATGCGGTGCGCAAGGCGCTGGAAAGCGGCGACATCTGCACGACGGGCGCGCAGGGCAAGGTCTGCATCGATCCGAAGAGCCACCACGCGAGCCACACGATCTATCTGGTGCACGTGAAGGAAGATCACTCCGTAGACATTCCGAAGGTGTGGGACGACGTCCAGCCGTACTGGCTCGGAAAGGTCGGATGCGATCTGCCGAACAAGCCGGATCACCGTCAGTACACGCCGTCGAATCTTCCCAAGAAGTCCTGATCCGAGGCCGGCGCGCGTTCGACAGACGCAGGGCGCCGGCCTCCTGAACGTGGAGGATGCATGGCCACTCTACCGAATGTCTATTCGCTCGTTTATCAGTTCGGCGACAACTTCGCCTATCTGGTGCTCGCGGCGCTCGGTCTCGCGGTGATCTTTGGCATGATGGGCGTCATCAATCTCGCGCACGGCGAGTTCATCATGTGCGGGGCGTACGTCACCATCATCGCGGCGAAGCGCGGCGTGCCGCTGCCGCTCGCCATGCTGCTCGGCGCGATCGCCGCGGCGCTCGCGGGCGTGATCGTCGAAAGGCTCGTGATCCGTCACCTCTACGACCGGCTGTTCGATTCCGTCGTGGCGACATGGGCGATCAGCCTCATCGTGCAGCAGACGATGCTGCTCGTCGCCGGTCCATCCATCGAAGGCATCGGCACGCCGTTCGGCTCGTTCTCGCTCGGCGATTATTCGTTTTCGACTTATCGCGCCGTGCTGCCGCTCATTGCGCTGGCGATTCTTTTCGGCCTCTATCTGCTGTTCTTCAAGACGAATTACGGCGTCTGCGCACGCGCAACGATCCAGAACGCGAATATCGCGCAATGCCTCGGCCTGCGCACGGACCGGCTCTACACGCTGACCTTCGCGCTCGGCGCAGGGCTCGCGGGTCTCACCGGCGCGCTCTACGCCCCGACGATGACGGCGGTGCCGACGATGGGCAGTAACTTCATCGTGCAGGCTTTCGTTTCGGTGGTGGTCGGCGGCGCGAACGTGATCGCCGGTACGACACCGGCCGCTGGCGTGCTCGCCATCATCCAGACGGGGCTCACGGCGTCTTACGGGCAACTGTTCGGGCAGATCGGCCTGCTGGTGACGGTCATCGTCGTGATCCGGCTGATGCCGCAAGGCCTCGGTAATCTCTTCACCCGCTTGCGCTAGGAGGCAGACGTGAAGCAAACGAAAATGCCATCCATGAGCGCTTGCCCGCGTGCGCTGCAAACCGTGCCGTGGCTCATTGCGCTGTGTCTGCCGCTCGTCGTCGATGCGAACACCAGCGGCAATCTCGCGTACTGCCTGCTATGGGCATTCAGCGCGGTCGGCCTTGCGGCGATGTGGGGCTATGGCGGCATCCTGTCGTTCGGACAGACGGCCTTCTTCGGGCTGTCCGGATATAGCTACGGCATCTTCACGCTGAACTACAACGACACGTGGTTCGAGTCGTGGCTGGGCCTCGGCGCGGGGCTGGCGGTGAGCGTCGCGGTCGCGACGCTGATCGGATACATGATCTTCTATGGCCGCATCAAGGGCGTGTTCATCGGCATCGTCACGCTTTCGGTGACGCTCGTGCTCGAGACCTTCATGTCGCAGACGGCCGGGCCGCAGTGGGCGATCGGCGAGGCGCGGCTCAACGGCTACAACGGCATGGGCGGCATGTCGCCGCTGACGATTCCCTGGCCGGGCGGACCGCTCACGCTGGAGAACGCGAGCTTCTATTACCTCGTGCTGATCCTGCTGATCGCGGTGTACGCCGTCATGCGCAAGCTGCTCGACGGCCCTTTCGGTCTCACGCTCATCGCGATCCGCGAGAACCCGCAACGTGCGGAGATGCTGGGCGTCGATATTCGCCGTCATCAATTGCTCGTGTTCGTGCTCGGTTGCACGCTGGGTGGCGTGTCGGGCGCGCTGTACACCATCTGGGGCGCCTACATCACACCATCGACGATGGGTCTCACGGCCGCCGCGATGCCCGTCATCTGGGTCGCGACGTCGGGCCGCAAGAGCATCGGCGGAACCATTCTCGGCACCGCGTTGCTCGTCTGGCTCTCGCAGAATCTCGCGGTGTACGGCAGCCAGTACGCGTTGATCCTGCTAGGGGCGATCCTGCTGATCGTCGTGCTGGCCGCGCCCGAAGGCCTGCTGCCCTTCGTCACGCGGCAGCTCAAACGTCTCTCCAGCCGCACGAGCGACGGCACGCGCCACGGTGGCGCGTGTCTCAAGCGAGAGGAGGGGAAGTCATGACGACGCTACTCGAAACGCGCGGACTCAAGAAGCACTTCGGCGGCGCGCACGTCATCAACGGTATCGACTTCAGGATCGACGCGGGCGAGATTCGCTGCGTGATCGGGCCGAACGGCGCGGGCAAGAGCACGTTCTTCAAGCTCATCACGGGCGAGCATCGTCCCTCGGAAGGCAGCGTGATGTTTCTTGGCCAGGACATGAGCCATGTGCTCCCGCACGAGCGCATCCGCATGGGCATGAGCATCAAGTTCCAGATTCCCGGCGTGTTCCCGGACCTGAACGTGCGCCAGCATCTGACACTGTCGCTGCATCGCGCAAAGGACGATCGCCCCGAAAGCCTCGACGAATTGCTGCAACGCTTCATGCTGGAAAACGAAGAGCACGTGCTCGCGCGCAATCTGTCGCACGGCAAGAAGCAGTGGCTCGAAATCGCGATGGCCGTGTCGCTGCGGCCGAAACTGCTGTTTCTCGATGAACCCGTGGCGGGTATGTCGGTGGAGGAAACGCACGCGACGGGCGAGCTGATCAAGCGTCTGTCGGCGGCCGGTCTTACGATGATGGTGGTCGAGCACGACATGACCTTCGTCAAGCAGATCGCGTCGCGCGTGACGGTCCTGCACGGCGGAAGCCTGCTCGCGGACGGGCCGCTCGAAGACATCCTCGCGCGCGACGATGTCGCGGAAGTCTATCTGGGGAAGAAGAAATGAGCGCGTTGCTCGAGGTGTCAGGCGTGGAAGCGGGATATGGCGGCGGCCGGGTGCTCAACGGCGTATCGGTCGGCATCGGGCGAGGCGAGGTGCTGGCGCTGATCGGGCGCAATGGCGTCGGCAAGACCACGCTAATGCGCGCGCTGATCGGTCTCGTCAAACTCGATGCCGGTGATATCAGGCTCGACGGCGAAGCGATCGGCCACGAGAAACCGTACGTTCGCGCGCAGAAAGGCATGGGCTACGTGCCGCAAGGCCGCGAGATATTCGGCGCGCTGACGGTCGCCGAAAACCTGCAGGTCGGCGCGCAGGCGAATCGCGCGCAGGCAGCGCAGATGCGCGAGCAGGTCGTCGGCTATTTTCCTATCCTGAAGAAGCGCTACACGCAGAAGGCCGGGACCATGAGCGGCGGGGAACAGCAGCAACTCGCCATTGCGCGCGCGCTCATCAGCGCGCCCAAGGTGCTGTTGCTCGATGAACCCTCGGAAGGCATACAGCCGTCGATCGTCGATCTGATCGGCGAGACGCTGCAGCAGATCGCGTGCGAGACGGGCATCGGCGTGGTGCTCGTCGAGCAGGACATGGGCATGGTCGAGCGTATCGCGACACGCTGCTGCGTGATGGACAAGGGCCGTATCGTCGAAACATTGAGCCCCGCGCAACTCGGAGACGAGCAACTGATTCGCCAGTATCTGGCACTGTGACGGAGAGCGGACATGAAATGGCTTGAAGAATCGATCATGATGAAGCGCGGTGTCGGCGCAGATCGGGAACCGGTGGAGCATCACCTCACCGAAGAGAAGCAGAAGACATATCACTACACCATCGGGCCGTATTCGCAGCCGGTGCTGCACGTGAAGCCCGGGGATCGCGTCGTGGTGGAAACGCGCGATGCCTTCGAAGGCAAGATCAGGGAGGAGACCGACAAGCCCTCTCAGGTGCTCCAGGTGCCGTTTCTCAATCCGCAGAACGGGCCGATCATGATCGAAGGCGCGGAGAAGGGCGATGTGGTCGCGGTGTACATCGAGAAGATGGCGCCGCGCGGCGACGATCCGCACGGCTTCTGCTGCATGATTCCGAACTTCGGCGGACTGACGGGCACCGACTACACCGCGCTGCTCAACGAGCCTTTGCCGGAAGTCGTGCGCAAGATCAGGATCGACGAAGAGAACGTGTACTGGAGCAAGCGCAACACGTTGCCGTATAAGCCGCATATCGGCACGTTGAGTCTTTCGCCGGAAATAGATTCGATCAATTCGCTCACGCCCGACAATCACGGCGGCAACATGGATGTGCCGGACATGGGGCCGGGGAGCATCACGTATCTGCCGGTTCGCTCGCCAGGCGGGCGTCTCTTTATCGGCGATGCGCATGCCTGTCAGGGCGACGGCGAAGTGTGCGGCACGGCAGTGGAGTATCAAAGCACGACGACCGTTCGCGTCGATCTCATCAAAGGATGGAAGATCGACTGGCCGCGGCTCGAAAACGAGGATGCGCTGATGAGCATCGGCAGCGCGCGGCCGCTTGAGGATGCGACGCGCATCGCCTATCGCGAACTCGTGCTATGGATGGCCGCCGAGTATGGCTTCGACAAGTGGGACGCGTACATGATGCTGAGTCAGGTCGGGCGCGTTCGCCTCGGCAATTTTGTCGATCCAAAATACACGGTTGGCGCGATGGTCGCCAAGCACTACCTCAAGTAAAACATCTGTCAGACGAATAGAAGCAGAGACGACCAAAGCGCGGAGGGACCGCTTCGCGCGCATTAGAGAGCGTGTCACGAAATGGCTTTGTCCGACCCCATCAAAGTGGGCCTGCTGTGTTCGACGCGCGGTTCGACCGCGTTGCTGGAGCAGTCTCAGTGGCGCGGCGCCTGCCTCGCTGTCGAGGAAATCAATGCGCGCGGCGGTATCGACGGACGCGAACTCGTTGTCCTTCATTACGATCCCGGCTCCGATCCGGTGTCGTTTCGTGAGCTTGCGGAGCGGCTGATCGTGAAGGACGGCGTCAATACCATCTTCGGCGGCTATACGTCGACCAGTCGCAAGGCGATGCTGCCCGTCGTCGAAAAGCACAACCGTCTGCTGATCTACGCGCAGATGTACGAGGGCTTCGAGTATTCGGACAACATCATCTATAGCGGCGCGTCGCCCAATCAGAATGGTGTGCAGCTCGCGGACTTCATGACCGAGACGTTCGGCGCGCGCGTGTACTTCGTCGGATCGAGCTATGTCTATCCGTACGAGTGCAATCGTACGATGCAGGAACTGCTGCTTCAGCATCCTGAAGGCGCGATTCTCGGCGAGCGGTATCTGCCGCTCGATGCGACGCGCGATCAGTTCGCGCACGTCATTGCGGACATCAGGCGCAAGTCGCCGGACTGGATCTTCTGCACGGTGATCGGGGAGACCGTGCCGTACCTCTACGATGCCTATGCGCATGCCGGCTTCGATCCGGCCACGATGCCCATCGGCAGTCTCAATACCTCCGAGACCGAAATTCACGCGATGGAACGCGGCATCGCGGCGGGGCATATCACGGCGGCGCCTTATTTCCAGAGCATCGACACCGAAGAGAATCATCGCGCGGTCGCGCATCATCAGTCGCGCTACGGCACGGATACGCCCACGGACATGAACTGGGAGGCTGCGTATTACCAGATGCACATGTTCGCCGAAGCATTCGCGCGCGCAGGCTCGGACGAGCTTGCGACCATCATGCCGCATCTGCTCGGTTCGGAATTCGCCGCGCCGCAAGGCCGCGTGCGCATCGATCCCGTGAATCATCACATGGCGCTTTATCCGCGCATCGGCCGGGCGAATGCGCACGGCCAGTTCACCATCCTGCGCGAATCGAAGTTCGCTGTCGGCCCCGATCCGTACATGACGCGTCAGACGCTCGGGGACTGGGTCACGAAGTTGAGCACGCGGGATTACTGACGTGAGCGCGCGCGCGGACAGAGGCCAGCGAAGCCTCACCAGTTCGATCCTCGAGCGCAATGCGCGCGTGGTCGTTTTCCATCCGGATGACGACGACGGGCAAACGCTCGCGAACCATCTGCGGCGCATGGGCTTTCAGGTGGAGCGATGTTGGCCGCCGACGGACACGCTCCCCGAATGCGTCGACCTCGTGTTTCGCGCGCTACTGCCGGAAGAGCGTGCGCCGAAGGGCGAATGGTCCGGACCGGATGCGCCGCCCTTGATCTGCGTGGTGGCCTATGAGAATCCGACGTTCATCGATCAGGCCATCAAGCTCGGCGCCGATGGCATCGTCACCACGCCGATTCGCGCATCGGGATTGCTGTCGACCGTGGTGATGGCGTTGCATCACGCGAAGCGTTCGCGTCAGCACGCGCAGCGCATCGCCAAGCTCGAACAGAAACTGCTCGACAGCCGGCATCTGCAGGAAGCCAAAAACATTCTGATGATCATGCATCGCGTGAGTGAGCGCGATGCATACGACATGCTGCGCGCCCAGGCGATGGAGAAGCGCGTGACCATCGACGACATCTGTCATTCCGTCATTCAGGCTGGCGAAGTGTTGCAGATTGCGCGCGGCATGACATCCGGGGACGGGCGCGAGAAAGAGTGAGCGCGCCGTCACGTTTTCTGATCGACACGCACAGGAGCGGCAAACATGGACCTGCAACTGAAAGGCTTGAAGGCGATCGTCACCGGCGGCACCAAGGGCATCGGGCTTGCCATAGCACGAACATTGGCAGCGGAAGGCGCTGATGTGGCTATCTGCGCGCGCGACGAAGCCGCCGTCGAAGCGACCGCGAGCGTGCTCGCCGAACTGAGCGGCGCACGGGCATCGGGCGCGGCCATCGATGTATCGGACGGCGATGCGCTCAAGGCGTGGGTCGCGCGTGTCGGTGCGCAGTGGGGCGGGCTCGACATCATCGTGGCCAACGTGAGTGCGCTTGCGATCGGCAACGACATCGGATCGTGGCGCAAGGAATTCGAGACGGACCTGCTCGGAACCGTCAATCTCGTCGATGCCGCCATGCCGTTTCTCGAGGCGAGCCGGGCCGCTTCGATCGTCGCGATATCCAGCGTGTCGGGACGCGAGATCGACTTCGCGGCGGGGCCGTACGGCGTATTCAAGGCCGCGCTCGTTCACTACATGCAGGGGCTCGCCAATCAACTCGCGTCGAAGGGCATCCGAGCGAATACTGTGTCGCCGGGCAACGTGTATTTCGAGGGCGGCGTATGGGACTGGATCGAACATAACGATGCAGCGCTGTTCGAACGCGCGCTCGCATTGAATCCGACCGGACGCATGGGCCGGCCGCAGGAAATCGCCAACGCGGTGGCGTTTATCGCGAGTCCGGCGGCGAGCTTCGTGAGCGGGGCGAACTTCGTCGTCGATGGTGCGCTCACGCGCGGCGTGCAGCTTTGAGCGGCAATTCAACAGGAGCATCGAATGGAACAGGGCAGTGCAAAGGACATCGATCTGGACGCTCTCACGGTCGACGCCGTGCAGGCGGGTTTTCGGGCGGGCACGTTTACGGCCGAGCAACTGACGCGTGCCTGCTTCGACAGAATCGAGCGCGACAACGTGAAGTACAACGCGCTGATCTTCCTGAACCCGGATGCAATCGACGATGCGCGCAGAATCGACGAACGGCGTGCTGCCGGTGAATCCCTGGGGCCGCTCGCGGGCGTGCCGGTGGTCATCAAGGATCCGATGGACATGGTCGGCTTTCCGACCACGGCGGGATGGGCGAAGCTGTACAGCAAGCGGGGCGGCATCGATCTGATGCCCGAGCGCGATGCGCCGGTCGTTGCGCGCATGCGGCGCGCGGGCGCGATCCTGCTCGGGAAGACGAACGTGCCGATTCTGAGTCACACCGGATCGCATGCGAACGATAGCTGGGCCGGGCCGACCATAAATGTGTCAATGCCCGACCGCGTGCCGGGCGGCAGCAGCGCTGGGACGGCAGCGGCGGTGGCGTCGGGCATGGCGGTGCTCGGACTCGCCGAGGAGACCGGCGGATCGATCCAGAACCCGGCTTCGGCGCAGGATCTCGTCGGCATCAAACCGACCATCGGGCTCGTGCCGAACGCGGGCGTCGTTCCGCTGTCCGGTAATCGCGACGTCGTGGGACCGATTGCGCGTAATGTGCGGGATGCGGCGCTGTGCCTCGACGCGCTTGCCGGCTATTCGAGCGAAGATCCGAAGACGCTCGCCAGCGTCGGCCGTCAACCGGAGAGCGGTTATGCGTCGGCGCTGAAGCCGGACGCGTTGAAGGGCAAGCGTATCGGCTTATACGGCCCCGGATGGCGCGCGCAGCCGCTTTCGGATGAAGCCGCCGCGCTGTACGAGCGCGTGAAGAATGAGTTGACGCGGCTGGGCGCGGTCCTGATGGACGATCCTTTCTCGGGCTCCGGTTTCGCCGACTTGAGGAAGCCGACGCCGCCGCTGGAGCATTTCGATGCGCGCGGTCTCGAATCCATTCCGTACGATCTCGAGAAGTATCTGCAACGGCTCGGCAAGCATGCGCCGCTCAAGAGCTTCGCGGAATTCGCCGAAGCGACGAGGGACGACGATGCATTCGGCCCCGAAGGCGTGCTTGGCTATCTGCATAGCCTCGCGGATTTCCGCTCGGCGCTGGCCGATCCGTCGCTGCCGCCCGAGATGCCCGAATTCATCGAACTGAAGGCGCGCTATCTGACGATCTTCAATAGGGTGATGAGCACGCATCGGCTCGACGCGCTGGTCTTTCCGCAGATGCGATGCGAGCTTCCGCCGCTTCACGGCAAGGACCTCATCCAGGAGACGACGGTCGGCGAGATCAATATCGCGGGTCTGCCGGGCATCGCAGTGCCGGCGGGCTACTATCGGTCGGGCTCCCCGTTCGGGCTGATCTTCGTCGGACGGCAGTGGGATGAGGCCGCGTTGCTCGGCTATGCGTACGCGTATGAGTGCGGCACGGGGCGCCGGAAGGTGCGCAGGGTCGATTGACCGGGTTCCCGGCGGGGGGCGAATGGGTCAAGCCGGTCGAAAGTCCACCGAGACGAACGCGATCGCTGGCTTCGCGAGGTGGTGATCGACTGTTCGCGGAAACGGCGATGCGAATGCGAAAAGCGAAGTCGTGAAAAAAAGCCGCGATGCATTCGTCACGCCGTCACGCCAACGGCAAGCCATTGCGCCTGCGTAGTTCGCGGATCAACGCGCTGTGATCCAGCTCACCGTCACCGTGCTCGACCATGTCGGTGAAGAGGCCGTCGACGAGCCCCAGCACCGGCAGCTCCAGCCCCACGCTGTGCGCGAAACCGAGCGCCGTCTTCGTATCCTTGATCTGATACTTGGCCGGCCCACCCGGCTTGAAATCCTGCGCGATCATGCGTGCCGCGTGCTGACGCAGGATCGTCGAGTCGGCGAATCCGCCGAGGAGCGCCGCGCGGACCTGCGCGGGATCGGCGCCGCCGCGTTCCGCGAGCAGCATCGCTTCGGCGACGGTGGCGATCGTGCTCGCGACCATCATCTGGTTGACGAGCTTCGCGAGCTGGCCCGTGCCCGCCGGGCCGATGCGCGTCGGACGGCCCATCGTCTGCAGCACGGCGCGCACGCGTTCGAATACCTCCGCCTCGCCGCCGGCCATGATCGCGAGCGTGCCGTCCTGCGCGCCTTTCTCGCCGCCAGAAACGGGCGCGTCGAGATAGCCGACGTCACGCGCCGCTGCGGCCTGCGCGTGGCGCTGCGCGGTATCGACAGGAATCGAACTCATCACGATCAGCACGCTGCCCGCACGCATCCTGGCGACGATCCCGTCGTCGCCAAGCAGGAGGTCGTCGCACGCGGCGCCCGAGCTCAGCATGCAGATGACAACGTCCGCATCGCGCGCAGTTTCGCTTGCATGACCGACCACCTCGATGCCCGCCGACACGAGCGGCGCCGCCTTGTCCCGGGTGCGGTTCCACGCCGCGACCCGGTAGCCGGCGCCGGCCACGCGCCGGGCCATCGGCAAGCCCATGATGCCCGTGCCGATGAAACCTACTGCAAGGCTCGCGCGCATCATGCAGGCTCGCGACGGCCGAAGCACACCGGGCGCTCCTTCACGATCAGCGCCGGAAAGCCGGCACGAAACCGATCGAGGTGCGAGGTCTGCAAGTGCGCATCGAACGCGGCGCGATTGTCGTACACCTCGTAGAACATGACGCGCGCCGGCGTTTCTTCGAACTGGACGATGTCGAACTGCCGGCAACCGGGCTCGTCGGCAAGCGAGTGCCGCGCGTCGTCGCGTGCGAGTGCAAGGAAGTCGCGCACACACTCGGCCTTCACTTCGAACTCCGCGACGACGACGAATGCTTCCGTTCGGCTATCCATGCTGGACTCTCCAATCGATGCACATGATGTGCGCACTTCACGCTGCTTTCGCGGGCTTGCCGAGCGCGCTCTGCTCCATCTCGCGACGCAGCGCGACGACATCGAGATCGCGTTCCAGTTCGACGTCCTCGAAGCGCACGATGGTGTCCTTGGCGACCGGGCGCTTGAGCCTGACGTTGTGCGCGAGCCCGATCGGCAGGCCGCCGATGGCGAGGCTCTTCGATGCCGGGATCGCATTGGCCCAGACTGCGTAGCCCCCTTCGCCGTCTAGCGTCTCGCCCGGCTTGAGGTCGCGCTTGGCGGTCGCCACGGCGTCGCCGCGGAATTCCTTGGACGAACCCGTGGCCTCGCCGCGCAAGACGGCCGACAGCACGCTCACGCTGGTTTCGAGACCGATCATGTGGAACGGGCGCCACATCGAGCCGTACCAGCCGGTCGGATCGACGAGCAGGCCGTACTGCTTGAAGCACGCGCGCGCGTATTCGTTCGGCGCCTTGAACGTGACGAAGACGCCGTAGCGGATGTTGTTGAGCACTTCGCGGCCGTCCGGTTCCTGGCTCGCGGCGATGTCCACGAGACCGCTGCGCGACAAGCGTCCGCCGTCTTGCGCCGGCCGAAAGACGCGCGCCAGATCATGCAGGCCAGCGGGAGGAAAGGCGAGGCCGTTGTCCGGACAGTCGAGGCCGGTTCCGTTCGCGACCGCAGCCATTTCGATCGCGGCCTTCGTGCCATCGGTGAAGGAGTTGTACATCTTCGGGTTGAAGTCGCCCTTGGCCACTTCTTCCTCGGTCCAGCCGAAGAAGCTCCATACCGTGTCCGGCGTCGAATAGCGATAGCGCGGCTCGAAATTCATGCCCTTGCCAGCCGAGATCAGCTCGAAGCCGCACGAGCGCACCCAGTCCACCAGTTCGCAGATGATCGCGGGCTGATCGCCGTATGCCATGCTGTAGACGAGACCGCGCTCGCGAGCGCGGGCGGCGAGCAGCGGGCCGCACATCGCGTCGGCCTCGACGTTGACCATCACCACATGCTTGTTGCCTTCGATTGCGGCCAGTGCGTGACGCACGCCGGCGATCGGATGGCCCGTCGCTTCAATGATGCATTCGATTTCCCCGCAGGCGGCGAGTGCGGCGGCATCGTCGAGGACGCAGGTGGCGCCGGTCTCGACGGCATCGGAGAGGGTGCGTGCGCCGTATTGTTCGGCAGGCCAGCCGACTCGCGCAAGCGATGCGCGCGCCTTGCCGACGTCGAGATCGGCGACGCCTACGACATGCAGCCCTTCGATATGGCGGGCCTGCGACAGCACCATCGAGCCGAACTTGCCGGCGCCGATCAGGCCGACGCGTACGGGGCGTCCGGAAGCGTTGCGTGCCTGGAGCAGACTGGAGAGATTCATTTGCAATCCTTTGTGGTCGAGACTATGGATCGTGGCCGCGAGCGCGGCGCGCGGTGAGTGGCCGGGGAGGCGTGTTCGAAGGCATGACAGCGGTGCGCCTTACTTGCGAGCAAGTGTAGTCAGGGGGGTCAGCCAGAACAATTAACATTTCCGAGGCGATTTGTTAGCCAGGCTTCAACGTCAGCGGGCGGCGGCACGCTACGAAGCGGCTTGCCAGGCGGCACGCTCGGCGCGCAGCCAGTCGAGGAACAGGATCACTTTCTTCTTGTGCAGATGCTCGAACGGACAGACGACCCACTGCGTCGTCAGCCGTATCTCCGGAGGCTCACGCACAGGGCAGATCAACGTGCCGTCGCGCAGTTCGCGCCACATCATGAGCGTGCTTTCGAGGGCGATGCCCATGCCGTCGACGGCGGCATCGATCGCCATGTGGCTGCGGTCGAAGAGCACGCGCTGCCCCGGATCGAGCGGTTCTGTGCGCGCCACCGAGAACCAGTGCGGCCACTGGACCTGCGACTTGATCGAATAGATGAGCCGATGGCGCCGCAGTTCGGCGGCATCGAGACTCGACGGTGCGCAGTACGCGGGTGAGCAGACCGGCAGGAACGATTCCTCGGTCAGCGCCTCGACATACAAGCCCGGCCATTGCCCGGTGCCGTGACGAATCTCGATATCGACGGATTCCTGCGCGAAGTCGGTCATTTCATTGGTGCCGTTAAGACGCACTTCGAGATCGGGATGACCGTCGAGGAACGAGCGCAGGCGCGGCAGGAGAAACTTGGTGGACAGCGTTGGCGTCGCGCGCACGGTCAGGAGCGTGACGGAGCGCAACCCGCGTATACGCTGAGTCGCGTCGGCGATGCGGTCGATCTCTTCTGAAATCATCGCGAAGTAGCGCTCGCCTGCTTCGGTCAATGCCACACCACGTCCGACCTTCGTCATCAACGTAGTGCCCAGATGCGTCTCCAGAGACTGGATTTGCTGGCTGACGGCCGATGGTGTGACGTTCAGTTCCGCGGCTGCGCGAGAGATGCTCCCCGAACTCGCAGCCGCATGAAAAACACTGATGGCCCGCAATGGCAGATACATGACTCACCCTTTAGATTGGCTACACCTTTGCGCAAAATAATTGAATTGTCCTTCACCAACAAGCCTCTTATATTTTGCACACGCAGGACCGGCGGCGCCTCGACGAGAGTCGAACAAGTGTCGCGACGTGCCGCGACGCCATACAGACAAAGTGGCGCGTGGACACGCAAGTTCATAAACAGGAGACAGCATCATGAGCACGTCGAACTCGCCGCGCCGCCTCTCGCGACGCGCGGTGTTGAAGGCCGCGGCCGCCCTTCCGCTGGTAACGATATGGACCCGGCCCGCACGCGCCGCAGAGTTCACCTACAAGCTCGCCACCGGGCAATCCCTTAATCAGCCGATCAATGCGCGGCTCAAGGAAGCCATCGACCGCATACGCGAGGCGAGCAGCGGCAGGCTCGAAATCCGCTTCTTCCCCGCATCGCAACTCGGCTCGGACACCGATCTGCTCTCGCAGACGCGCTCGGGCGCCGTCGAGTTCCTCAACATCTCAGGCTCGGTGATGTCGACCGTGATTCCGCTCGCGGCGATCACCAATCTCGGCTTCGCGTTCTCCGACTACGATCAGGTCTGGCGCGGCGTCGATGGCGATCTCGGCAAGATCATTCGCACGCAGATCGACAAGAGCGGGTATGTGTCGGTGTCGAAGGCGGCGGACAACGGCTTCCGGCAGATCACGTCCGCCACGAAACCGATCAAGGCACCCGACGACTTGCGCGGCTACCGCATTCGCGTGCCGGTCTCGCCGATGTTCACGTCGCTCTTCCAGACACTAGGCGCAAACCCTACGTCGATCAACTTCAACGAGCTCTACACCGCGTTGCAGACGCATCTCGTGGACGGCCAGGAAAACGGCCTCGTCACGATCGAGGCGGGCAAGCTCTATGAAGTGCAGAAATACGTGGCTGAGACCAACCACATCTGGGACCCGTTCTGGCTGCTCGGCAATCCGCGCGCATTCAACGCACTGCCCGACGATCTCAAGACGATCGTGAGACGCGAATTCGATCGAGCGAGTGTCGAGCAGCGTGCGGATGTCGCGCGGTTGAACACGTCGCTGAAGTCCCAGCTTTCCAGCAAGGGACTGACGTTCGTTCCTGCGGACAGGGACGCGTTTCGCGCAGCGCTCTCGAAAGCCGGCTTCTATGCGCAATGGCGCGACAAGTTCGGTGCCGGTCCCTGGAGTGCCCTCGAAGCGGTGACGGGGAAAATATCATGAGCGCCGCACACAATCTGGAGGTGCCGGGGCCTTCGTTCGTACGCGACAATCACGGCGAGACCGGCATCGAACGCTGGTTGCGCCGTGGCATCGAAGTGCTCGCCGCAGCCGCGGTCGTCGGCGAGGTTGTGCTGCTGTTCGTCGGCATCGTCGCGCGTGCGGTGTTTCATCAACCGCTCATCTGGTCGGACGAACTCGCGTCCATCCTGTTCCTCTGGCTTGCGATGCTGGGCAGCGCGCTCGCGGTGCAGCGTTCATGTCACATGCGGTTGACCTTTTTCGTATCACACATGACGCCGCGCGCACAGGCGTGGGCCGAGACGCTGGCGGTCACTGCCGCGGCCGCCTTCTTCGCGCTCGTGATGCATCCAGCGTTCGACTATGTGCAGGATCAGGCATTCGTCGAAACGCCGGCGCTCGGCTGGTCGGGCTCGGTGAGAGCGCTGGCGATTCCGTTCGGCTGTGCGGCGGCATTGGTCAGTTGCGGGCTGCGTCTTGCACGGCATGACCGGCGTCATATCGTCGGCGCGCTGGCGCTCATCCTGCTGATCGCGTTCGGCTGCTTTCTCGCCAAGGGGCCCTTGACGCACATGGGGCAGGGCGCGCTACTCGTGTTTTTTGTCGGCGTGCTTGGCGCGGCGGTGATGGCCGGCGTGCCGATCGCCTTCGCGTTCTCGCTCGCGACGAGCGCCTATCTGCTGACCACCACGTCGACGCCGCTCAGCGTCGTGGTCGGACGCATGGATGAGGGCATGAGCACACTGATCCTGCTCGCCGTGCCGATGTTCGTGCTGCTCGGCCAACTCGTGCATGTGACGGGCGTCGCGCGCGTGATGGTCGCGTTTCTCGCTTCGCTGCTCGGTCATGTTCGGGGAGGCATGTCGTATGTGCTACTCGGAGCGATGCTGCTGATCTCGGGCATCTCCGGATCGAAAACAGCCGATATGGCGGCGGTTGCGCCCGTGCTTTTCCCCGAGATGCGCAAGCGCGGGATGAAGGACGGCGAGCTGGTGTCGCTGCTCGCGGCGTCCGGTGCGATGAGCGAAACGATTCCACCGTCGCTCGTGCTGATCGCGATCGCGTCGGTGACCGGTATATCGATCGCGGCGCTCTTCACCGCGGGCATTTTGCCGGCGATCGTACTTGCTTTCGTGCTCGGCGTCGTCGCGTGGTGGCGTGCGGGGCGCGAGGAAGAAACGGCGGAGAGCCGCGCTGGCGCGGTGAGGGCGCCGTGGTCGCAGGTGCGTCGCACGTTCGTAATCGCATTACCAGCGCTACTGCTGCCGTTTCTGATTCGCAGCGCGGTGGTCGAAGGCATCGCGACCGCGACGGAGGTATCGACGATCGGCATCGCCTATTCGCTCGTGATCGGCCTCCTGATCTATCGCGGCGGCCTCAAGTGGAAAGCGATCATGCCGATGCTGCTGCAGACGGCGGCACTATCCGGCGCGATTCTGTTCATCGTCGGGGCGGCGAGCGCGATGGGCTGGGCGTTGACGCAGTCCGGCTTCTCGCACGACCTTGCGAACATGATGACGAGAGTCCCGGGCGGTGCTGCGGGCTTCATGCTGGTATCGATCGTTGCGTTCATCGTGCTTGGCAGCGTGCTGGAGGGCATTCCCGCCATCGTGCTGTTCGGGCCGCTGTTGTTTCCGGTTGCGCATCAGCTCGGGATACACGAAGTGCACTATGCGATGGTCGTCGTGCTCGCAATGGGGCTCGGGGTGTTCGCGCCGCCGTTCGGCTTGTGCTATTACGCAGCGTGCATCATCGGCGAGGTATCGCCGGAAGCGGGGCTCAGGCGGATCTGGATCTATCTCGGCATGCTGCTTCTTGGACTGATCGCAATTGCCTTTATTCCCTGGATTTCGACGGCTTTCCTTTGAACGGCCTTCGACATTTTTGTAGGCTATGACCGCACTTGCCAGTCGCGAAAGTGCGGTTTCACATGTCGAGAGCAGCGCCCGGTGGTGGGTACGCTGCTCGTCGAGCGTCCAATCGGGTTTCCCTTCCACGCTGCGTACGCTCGAACCCGTACGCTACCGTACCGACTTTGCCCCGGGGCGCGCGCACTGTGGTCGTGGATTGCTCCGCAGTCCCACTGAAAGGCGCCCGAGACGGCCCCGCGCGGCATGATCGTCGTCGATCGCCTGCATCGGCAGCCTTCCATCAGATCATCACATTTCGCGCCGCCTTGACTTCCATGCGAAGGCGCCTGCCGCCTTCATCGGCTGGTATCTGTTTCTCTGGGGCGTCTTCACGGTCTACATGCGGCTTGCCACGTTCCGCTCGCCGCGCGCGCCGCTCCAGTTCATTTTTCTGGCGTTATGGATCACGTTTTCTGCTGCTCGCCGGTGGCGAATGGACGGGCTCGGTAGCGTTGCGGATGGCGGGCGGATATGGCGGTCTGCTCACGGCCGTGCTCGCGTTCTATCTGTCGGCGGCCGATGTCATCAACGAAGTATATGAGCGGACCGTGTTTCCGATCGGCCAGGCGCGGACGTTCAGCCGGCACGCGGTCATCCTGCAGCGGACGATGACGGACGATGCCACAAACTAGTCACGCTACTGATTGTTCAACAACATGTCGAAAGGAGAGTCACCATGGCAACACCTGTTACGCAGGTCGCTGATTTCAGCAAGATCCTGGAGAGCTTCAAGTTTCCCGGCGTCGATATGACGTCGTTGCTGGAAGCGCGGCGCAAGGACGTAGAAGCACTCGCGAAGGCCAACACACTCGCGTATGAAGGAATGCAGGCGTTGGTTCGAAAGCAAACAGAAATGCTCAATGCGAGCGCGCAGGCGATTCAGGCGGCAGCAGGCCGGATGAGCGGCGACAATGCAGCGGAGTCGATGGCAAAGCGGGGAGCGTTCATCCAGGAGTCGCTGCAGACGGCGTTCGAAAACATGCGCGAGCTTGCTGAAATGGCACAGAAGTCGCAGACGGAGTCGTTGGCGGCGATCAGCAAGCGCGCCGAGCAGACGATGCAGGAGCTCACGGCGCTGTCGTCGAAGCGCACGTAGTAGGGGCTAACAAAGGGGCGCCTTGCCGGTGGCACAGAGCGCCGCCGCGAGGGGCGATTTAGACCGCCTTTAGATCGGGCAACAGACGGTCGAACTCCCGCTTCACGACGCGATAACACTCACAGACACGTTTTTCGAGCCCCGGGCGGTCGAGCACCTGGATGTGTCCGTGACCGTAGCGAATGAGCCCGGCGTCCTGAAGCTTCAGCGCAGCTTCCGTCACACCGGAACGCCGTACGCCGAGCATGTTGGCAATCAGTTCTTGGGTCATCTTCAGTTCATTGGAGGGCAGGCGGTCCACGCTGAGCAGCAGCCACCTGCACAGTTGTTGGTCGATCGAATGGTGCCTGTTGCAAACGGCGGTCTGTGCCATTTGGGTGATCAGGGCTTGCGTATAGCGCAGTAACAGCCGCTGCACGGGGCCGCCGCGGATGAATTCCTCTTTGAGTATCTGCGCGTCCAGCCGGAAGGCGGCCCCGGCGCTTTGCACGATAGCGCGGCTCGGCGTCGTTTCGCCGCCCATGAACAGTGCGATGCCGATGAGCCCCTCATTACCCACGATCGCAATTTCTGCGGACGCGCCATCCTCCATCACGTAGAGCAGAGACACGATGGATGTCGCAGGGAAATAGACGAAGCGCTGGCGATCGCCCGATTCGTACACGACCTGCCCCAAAGTCATGTCGACCGGAACGAGATGCGGCGCAAGGCGCACCCTTTCTGCTTCTGGCAAAACTGAAAGTAAATGGTTTTCGTCGAGACGTGCGTCGTCAACCATAGCGGGTCCTCAGGTTCGCCAGAATCGCCCCGGACAAAGGGGGCGGCGGACCGCGCGCGAGCGGGCCTTGCGACCGTTTCAGGGAATCGATTAATCGCACCCGCGCGGGGTCGCTTCCTGCTCGAAGTATAGTTCTGGCGCGCCGCGCGGATCGACAGGCCGATATCGGCGGGCGGACGAGGCCGTGTTCAAGCGGCCATGCACTACAGCGACGGGGAAGCGCTCGTGATGCTTTATGACATCCTGCCGACGCGCTTCGAGTGCGACGTGTTGAACGGCAGAATTGAAGTCGCGCACCCGACGCCATCGGAAACGCCGTAGAGGCACGCGTTAAAGATCATCGCGTGGCATACGTCCGTCGAAC
>Ga0105251_10000904_pt1 | contig 26619 bp, 13 predicted proteins | sample KBSS64metaG_FD_80424 | JGI IMG/M metagenome (GOLD analysis project Ga0105251, IMG submission 80424) | Switchgrass rhizosphere microbial communities from Kellogg Biological Station, Michigan, USA - KBS S6-4 metaG | ecosystem: Host-associated > Plants > Roots > Rhizosphere > Soil | place...
ACCTTGTCGAAGCCGGTGGTGACCAGTACGCGGAAATCCGGGTTGGACGGGCGCTCGTCGGCACGGCCCTGGGCGATGAAACCGCCGTCGATCAGGTTGTGCTCGGGCGTGCTGTTGTACTGGATCACGCCCATTGCCACATGGTGGTTGGTCAGCAGCAGGCCGTCGTCCGACACGAACGAGCCGGTACCGCCGCCGGCGCGGACCACCGCACTCAGCGGCGGCGCGGTCACGTTGGCCAGGTCGGCCGGGTTGCCCTTGAAGCCGGCCGCCTTCAGCGGCTTGGCCAGGTCGGGCAACTGGGTCGGCATCCACATGCCTTCGTCGGCGTGGGCGGCGGCGGCGAGGGTGAGGCCAAGCGCCAGGGCGGCGCTGAGGGGCTTGCGTGCAGGCATGGGTGCATCCAGTACGGCGGAACGAGCGGGCACCTTAGCTACTGGGCGCCTGTGGGGCAACGCCCGATGGTCAGGGGTGGCCGGCGCTGGCTAGAATCGACGCTTCTCAGGGGGGGAATCGCAGGGATGATCGTAGGGATTGATCTGGGCACGACGCATTCGCTGATCGGCGTGCATCGGCCACAAGGGGGGGAGCTGTTCCCGAACGCGCACGGCGACCTGCTCACGCCGTCGGTGGTCAGCCTGGACGGCGACACCGTGCTGGTGGGCAAACCGGCGCAGGACCGGCTGGTCACCCACCCCGGGCTGAGCGTGGCCACGTTCAAGCGCCTGATGGGCACCTCGCATGAGACCCGCCTGGGCGAGCGCCGTTTCCGCGCCGAAGAGCTGTCCGCGCTGGTGCTGCGCTCGCTGCTGGCCGACGCCGAAGCCGCGTTGGGCGAGAAGGTGACCGAGGCGGTGATCAGCGTGCCGGCGTACTTCACCGATGCGCAGCGCAAAGCCACGCGCAGCGCCGGTGAGCTGGCCGGCATCAAGGTGGAACGCCTGATCAACGAACCTACCGCCGCGGCCCTGGCCTACGGCCTGCGCGACCGCGCGGGCGAAGGCCGGGTGCTGGTACTGGACCTGGGCGGTGGCACCTTCGACGTCTCGATCCTGGAGCTGTTCGACGGCGTGGTCGAGGTCAATGCCACCGCCGGCGACAATTTCCTCGGTGGCGAAGATTTCCTGGAACTGCTGGTCAAGACGTTCTGCACCCGCCACAAGATCGACCCGCGCCGGCTGGCTCCGTCGGACGCCGCACAGCTCCGGCAGCGCATGGAGCAGTTCAAGCGCCGCCTTACCGACGAGCGCAACGCCGAACTGCAGCTTCGTCTGGAAGGCCACGACCTGCGCTGGGAGCTGGAAGAGGCAGCCTTCGCACAGCTGGCCGAACCGCTGCTGCAGCGGATGCGCGCGCCGATCGAGCGCGCCATGCGCGATGCGCGGCTGAAGCCTGCCGACCTTGACGACATCGTGCTGGTCGGCGGCGCCGTACGCATGCCGATGATCGCGAAGATGGTCACCCGCATGTTCAACCGCCTGCCCCTGCGCCACGTCCACCCGGACCAGGCCATCGCGCTGGGCGCAACGGTGGCCGCAGGCCTGAAGAGCCGCGACGAATCGCTGGAAGAAGTGGTGCTCACCGACGTATGCCCCTACACCCTGGGCACGCAGGTCTGCCATCGCATCGGCAACCAGGTGCAGGACGGCTACTTCCATCCCATCATCCCGCGCAACTCGGTGGTGCCGGTCAGCCGCGAGGACCAGCTGTACCCGGTCCACCCGGAGCAGAAGCAGCTGCGGGTCGACATCTACCAGGGCGAGAGCCCGATGGTGGAAAAGAACATCAAGCTCGGCGAGATCACGGTACCGCTGGCACCCGGCAAGATCGAGGCCGGCGTGGCAGTGCGCTTCACCTACGACATCAATGGGCTGTTGCAGGTGGAAGTCACCGAGTCGGCGACCGGCACGCGCCATGAGCTGGTGATCGAACAGAACCCGGGGCTGCTCGATCCCGCCGAACTGAGCGCGCGGCTGGCGGCGTTGCAGGCACTGAAGATCCACCCGCGCGAGCAGCAGCAGAACCTGGCGCTGTTGACCCGCGCCGAGCGCATCTACGAAGAGCACGTGGCGATGCGCGACACCGTGCAGGAGTGGATCGCACGGTTCCGCACCACCCTGGAAACGCAGGACACGCACCTGATCGAGCAGGACCGGAAACAGTTCAACCGGGCCATGGACGAGCTGGATGTGTTCTCGTGACGGTCGAACAGGAGTTGTGGGCGCTGGCAGCCGCCGGCGACCCGCGCGCGGTCAAGCGGCGCTACTCGCAGGCGCTCAAGGTCACCCGGCCCGATGAAGATCCGGTAGCCTTCCAGCGCCTGCATGACGCGTACCAGCGCGCGATGGCGCGCTGCGAGGCGACCGGAAGCGGCGATGTCGGGCCGGAACCCCTGGACGCCATCGCGGTCGCTCCGGCAGCGCCGCTTCCGGCGCAACCGGAGATGCAGGTACTGGACGTGGCACAGCTCCCGCAGCGACCGCCGGGGCTCGTCGCGGTCGAGCTGCTGGAGCGCGGCGCGACACTGGACACGAGGGAATTCACGCACTGGTTGCGTGCGCAGGCGGCCGAGTGGTCGCTGGATACACGCGACGCGGTCAGCGGGTTGGTGCTGTCGGTACTGCGCATGGAAGAGGCCACCCTGCGTCTGGATAACGTCACCGCCCTGTACCACGCGTTGGGATGGGATGACGTTTCATCCCGGATGGATCCGCGCGAGCTGCAGTGGTTGGCCGAACGTGCCAACGGTGCCTGGCTGCAGCTGCCGGAGCAGCATCGGGCGTTGTCGGCAACGGTGCGCAGCCATGGGCAGAAAGCGATCGCACCCGGCAAAATCGCGGCCGCCCTGGACGTGCTGCGGCAGCCGCGCAGCCGGCGCGACAACGTCCGCCTGGCGCTGTTCACCTGGCGCGAGGGCCAGCTGGCCGGCCTCCTCGCCGTGCTGGGCTGCCACCCCGGCGCGCCCTTGCCAGACGGCATCGATCCGGGACAGGCGGCGTTCTGGTCCGACGCCGCGCAACCGTTCCACCCCATCAGCCTGAAGCTCGCGGCCGTGCGGACGCTGGCAGTGGGCTGCGTGCTGGCGCTGTTGACGGCTCTCGCAGCACGCTTCACGGGGATCATCGACTGGGCATTCCCGGATGTGCCCGCGGCGTGGCGCATGTACGTTGCAATGACGTGCGCGTTGCTGGCGCCGGCGCTGTTGGTTTTCGCATCCAGGACGTACCGGTATCTTCCGTCGTGGCAGTGGGCGCAGGAACACGAGCCGACCCGGTTGCCCTGGCTGCGTATCCTGGCCCTGCCCCTTCTGATTGCAACCGTTGCTGCGGTTTGGATAGCGGTGTACTACACCCGATCGCGCGGCGTGATTTTCTGGGCGATGTACGCCATGTGGCCCATCACCTGGTGGATCCTGAAGGTGGCGCGGTGGCGGTTCCATGCGCGCCGCGGCCGTGAGCCCTCCGTCAATGGCATCGCGGGCGTGGGCTTCCTGCTGGCGGTCGCATTCGTGACCCCTGCCTTGGCGGCCGCGCTGTTCTACTGGCTGCTGGACCTGGTGCGCCACGGTCGCGTGTTGCGCTGGAGGACATTGCCGAATGGCTGAGGACGTGGCCGACTACGTTGGCGACCTGCGGCGCCTTGCCCTTGAAGCCGATGAACGCACGATCAAGCGCGCGTATGCGAAGGCCTTGAAAGTGATCCGGCCGGATGAAGATCCGGCCGGTTTCCAGCAGCTGCATGAGGCCTACCAGCGCGCACTGGCGCAGTGCGCGCGTCGGCAGGAGCAGCGCGATGGGGCTGACGTGGTGGTTCAGTTCGGGCCAGAGATCCATGTGGCAGCGTCTCCGGATACGGGGACGATCGATGCTGCCGCGCAGCCGCACGCAGCGGTCGCGCCACGCCTGCAGCCCATCGACCTGGCCCTGCCGCCGCAGCCCGATCCCCGCGATGCGGTCAGCGCCATGCTGCGCGAGGGCGCGCACGCGGTACCTGCCTGGTTCCCGGCCTGGTTGCGTACCCACAGCAGCGACTGGTCGTTCGATACCCGCGACGCGGTCGCGGTGCATCTGCTGCAGGTCCTGCGCGGCGGCGAAGTGGTGATGTGCGAGAGCAACGTGCTGGCGATGTACGGCCTGCTCGGTTGGAACGACATCGCCAGCGGCCTGGATGCCGGTGAGCTGCGGTGGCTGGCCGAGCGCACCCACCGGGCATGGCTGCAGCTGCCCGCGCAGCACGACGGGCTGGCGATCATGATGGCCGGCTTCTCGCCGGACCGCCCCTCCTCCCGCCAGGTGGCCGCGCGCCTGGCGGATCTTCAGGTACCGCGCCCGCACCTGCGCAACCTGTGGAACGCCCTGCGCCCGCAACGGGTCAGGGCGGTGGCTGCGCTGATGTCGGCGCTGGGCTGCCAGCCCGGCGTACCGCTGCCCCGGGGCATCGACAGCGGGCAGGCCACGTTCTGGGCCGGGCAGGCGCAGGACTGGAGTCGCCTGCAGCTGCAGGGGTGGTTGTTCAGGGCATCGGTGGCGAGCGTACTGTTGGTTGGCATCGCGTTCTGGGTGATGTGGCTGGACGGCTACACCTTCCTGCGCGAGCAGTCGCTGCTGGCGAGCGTACTTCTGGCTGCAGCCATCGTGCTGCTTCCACCGCTGCTGGTGCTGGGTTACTTCGGGCACCATGCGCTGTATGCGTGGCAGCTTGCGCCCGAGTCCATGCCATCGCCGCGACCCCGGCTGCGCGCAGCGGGCGTGCCGGTGCTGGTGGGCGTGCTGTTGCTGGTGGCTGCGACCTATCCGTTGTTCATCGAATGGGCGCCGCTGTACATGCTGGGCATGTGGTTGCTGACCTGGCAGGTACTTCGCATTGCGCAGGTCCGCTACTACGTGCGCCGCACCGTGCGACCACCCGAGAGTAGCGGTGCGCTGTTCCTGATGGTGCTGGGCACGGCGCTGTTCGTACCCGCAGTGGTGGCCGCGCTGGCGTACTGGGCGCTGGACCTGCGCCGCGCCCGCGCAATGCGCTGGTGGCATACGTAGAGCCGGGCTCTGCCCGGCTGAAGCGTGGAAGCCTCCGCACGCAGCCGGGCAGAGCCCGGCGCTACTTTTCGCGGCGCCAGTTGATGGAGCCGCGGTTTTCCACGGTGCTGGATTCGACTTCGATGTCGAACCCGCGGCGAAGCAGGTACTTGAGGGTGATGACGGAACCGCTGCCCACCAGCGAAACGCCATAGCCCACGTACAGCTTGGGCGAGATGAACTTGCCGAAGCCGATCACCGAACCGCCCAGCGCGCGCGACTGGCTTACACCGGCGTCGTCCAGGCCCAGCCGGGCGCCCAGCTGCGAGGCCAGCAGGCCGCTGCCGGCCGACAACGCGGCCGAGGCGGCGTTGACCTGCTGGGTCTGGTCGCTGCTGGCGCCGGTCAGGCTGCGCCCCAACACCAGGAACGCCAGTGCCTCGGACTGCGACATCGCCGGGTCGGACCATACATCGACGCGCGGCGACTGTGCACGGCCGGTCACGTCGATGCCAGCGGTGACGTCACCCACCCGGCGCTCGGCGCGGATGTTGATGCGCGGGTCGGACACCGGGTTGAAATTCCAGTTGAGGTTGCCGCGCGTGATGGTCAGGTCCTGGCCGTATGCCTTGTAGCGGCCGCTGACTTCCAGCGCACCGTTGGCGGTCATCTCACGGCCCGGTCGCGACCACACCTGCATCTTTCCGCTCAGGCCGCCCTTCAGGCCGAAACCGGCCATGCGCACGTTGTCGCCCAGGCTGACGGTGAGGTCCATGTCCAGCGGCGAGCTGGGGCCCTCTTCCGGATCGGCCGGGTCCAGCACCACCACGTCCTCGGACACGGAGGTACCGCGGTCCAGCCGCTCCAGGTCCAGGTCCGCCTCGGGCACATGCACGGTGCCGCGCAGCTGCATGGCCGCTGCGGCCAGGGTGAAGTCCAGGTTCGGATTGGCAACGATGCGCAGCTCCGGCGTGTTGGACAGCAGCACGTTCTCGCCGTGGATGTGCAGTTGCAGCGGCTGCGCATCGCCGAACCACGACAGCCCGCCGTCGATGTACAGCGTGCCCTTGCCCGAGTTGGCCTGCGCGGTGATCCGCGCCGAACCATCGGGCTGGGCGACGAAGCTGCCGCTGCCCTGGTCGAAGGTCAGGCCCAGCGCGGGGAACTCGCCCTTGAAGCTGCTCAGCTTGGCGTCACCGCCCAGCGATGGCGTGCCGCGCGTACCGCGCAGGCTGACGTGGCCTTCGATCAATCCGGTGGGTCGCACGATGTCGGGCGAGAACAGCTCCAGCCAGTACAGCCGCGACATGTTGAGGTAGAGCTCGCCGTTGAGCGGTGCGTTGGCATCCCACCCGGTCTGGACCTTGGCGTCGACGAAGCCGTTGCCCTGGAAGCCGACACCCAGCTTGGCGTTGATCTGCGCCGGGGTCATTTCCAGCGTGGCCGAGAACTGGTCATAGCGCACCAGTTCGCCACGCGCGTTGTCGCCCAGGCGGATGCCACCTTCCAGCGACGCGATCTTCGCGCTGCCTTCCCACGCGTTGCCGCGCGGACGGATGCGACCATCCAGGGTGAGCTCGCCGCGCAGGTACAGGCGCCGCCCGGACTGCGGCGGCAGCCACGGCTGCACCAGTGCCAGCGGCAAGGCGTCACCCCGTACCACCAGGCCGTCGCGTGGCCAGTTGGCGCTCGCACACAGCGCGCCCCCGGTACCCGCCCCCAGGCAGGTATCGCTCAGGGTGAAGGTGCTGCCCTGGATGCCAAAGGTGGCCGGCGCGCGCAGCGACCACGGGTCGCCCTTGACCGGCGCGATCCGCAGCGCGGCAAGATCGCCGCGCCAGGCATTGCCCTGCTGGCGCACGCCGCCCTCCAGCGCCACCGCACCGAGTTCGTTCTTCGCCTGCGCATCCACGCGCAGGTTGGACACGCTGCCGCTGGCATTCACGCTGAGGGTGTCCAGCAGCATGCCGACCTGCACCTGGGTGCCCTGCAACGCCAGGGTACCGTTGTTGCCCTGCCACGGCAGGCGCCCCCGGATGCTGAGCGCTTCGGCGCTGTAATCCTGGTAACGCAGTCCACTGCCGACGAGGTCGGCGGTGATGTCCGGCGCGGTGCGCGGTCCGCGCACCTGCACCTGGCCGCGCAGCGTGCCGGTGCTGCCGGGCATCAGGTCATCCAGCTGCACCGGGTCCAGCTGCGCCTGCACGTCGAGCCGGTCGCCGACGCTGCCGCGCGCGGTCAGGCGGCTGTTGCCCACCGCCAGCCGCACGTTGCCTTCGCCCTGCTGTCCGCGCAGCGCGAAGCGACCCTGCGCGTCTACGTTGCGGTTGCGCAGCGTGCCGCGGATGCCGGGCACGTCCACGGTCGCTTCGTAACGGGCGGCGGTACCGGGGGGGCTGCCCGCTGGCAGCGGCAGCTGGCGGCCCTTGGAAGCTACCGCGCCGGACAGGCGTCCATCCCACCCGGGCACGAAGTAGCCCGGATCGAACGCGGACAGTCGGGCGTCCACGTCCCAGTCCAGCTGCGGCGCCCACGCCACCTGGCCGGTGACATCCAGCGCGCCGCCCGGTGTCCTGGCCTGCAGCCGCTTGATCAGCGCAGCGGTGTCGCTGCCGCGCACGTCGAAATCCAGCTGGGCCGACTGCTGCTCGCGCCTGACCGAGGCGGTGCCTACTGCCGCCCACGCCTTGAGCGTGCCAGCCAGGCCCATGCGCGCTTCCTTCAGCGTCACCGGTACCGGCTTGGCCGCGCCGGGCGTGGTGGTGTCGGCGTCGGGCACGAAGGTCAGGTCGTTGGCGACGATCGAGAAACGCAGGCTGGCGTTCTCGCGGTCGGTGAAATCGGCGGTGCCCTGCAAGCGCGCCTGGCCGCCGAAGCCCTTCACCACCAGTGGCGATACGGTCAGCACCTGGTCGGCCAGGCCCACCTTCGACGGCGCCAGTTCCACCGCCAGGTCGCCCTGCTGGATACGGCCCTGCAGGTTGGCCTGCCCACCCTTGCCATCAGCGGTGAAATCCAGAGACAGCGGCACCGCGGCGGGGTCCATGCCGGGCACCAGCAGCGCCAGATCGAGTTCCTTGCTGCGCGCGCTGGCCTTCCATACCGGCTCGTCGCGGCCTTCGAACACCAGGCTGGCCTGCAACGGCGCGGGGGCATGACCGGCCACCGCGATTTCCATGCGACCCAGGTTGCCGCGGGCGACCAGCCCAAGGCGCGCCGGGGTGCGTCCGCGCGGTGCCGGCAACGAGGCGCCGATGGTGATGTCGGTGGTGTAGTCGTTGCCGGGCAGGTAATGACCGTCCACGCGGAAATCACCGCGGTCGCTGTCGACCTTGAGCTGGGTGGCGCGGAATTCGCCATTGGCGATCTCGAGCCCACCGCGCAGCTTGGTGATGTCGATCAGCGGTTCCTGCGCCTGGGTGATGCGGAAGCCGTCGATGATGATGGTGTCGGCCTGGATCGCCAGCGGCATCTCGATCTGCGGCAGCGAACCGGGCCACGACGGCATCTCGAACGGCTCATCGCTCTTGGCCAGGTTCAGCGTGGCGTTTTTGATCTGCAGCGCGTCCAGCTGCAGCTTGCGCCCGAGCAGCGGGCGGATGTCCGGGTCCAGGTAGGCGCGTTCGGCGGTGAAGTGGATGTCGTCGTAACGGAAATCCAGGTTGTGCAGCACCAGCGGCCCAGCCACCGGCCCCTCCACCCGGCTCCAGGTCAGGGTGGCACCGGCCGGCAGCCGCGCCACCACCTGGGCGAGCAGGACATCGCGTCCAGCAACGGTCTGCAGCAGCCAGTACACCAGCAGCAGCGCCAGCAGCACCAGGCCAAGCACGGTGAACCCGGACCAGGCCCAGAAGCGGCGCTTGCGGTAGAAGCGCACGCGCGGCGGCGGTGCTGCAGGGGTCGGGGTCGGGGTCGGCGTGCTCACAGGTCCGCTCCGATGCTCAGGTACAGCTGGAACTGCGAATCGGGATTGTTGAGCCCGTGCGCAACGTCGATCCGCACCGGGCCGACCGGCGATTTCCAGCGCACGCCCACGCCCACGCCCGTGTGCAGGTCGATGGTGTTGTCGAACGCGCTGCCGGTATCGACGAACACGGCCCCGCCCCAGGGACCGCCCTTGAAGTAATGCTCGTACTCGGCCGAGGCGGTGACCACGTTCTTTGCACCGAGCGCGAATTTGTCCGGCGGCGGCGTGCGCGGTCCGACCTCGCGGAACGCATAGCCACGGATGCTGCGGTCGCCACCGGCGAAGAAGCGCAGGCTGGGTGGCATCGCCACCAGGTCGCTGGTCCAGGTAGTGCCGGCTTCGCCACGCAGGATCAGGCGGTCGGCGTCGCCCACCGGCACGAACCAGCGCAGCATCATGTTGGCCTGCACGAAGCTGGTATCCGAACCGGCGCCTTCAATGCCGCCGCGGACGGTCGCGCTGCCGCTGATCCCGCTGCGCGGGGCCAGGCGGTCGTCCACGTTGACGTAATCGGCCACCAATTGCGGATATACCAGCGTAGAGGTGTTGTAGATCGCGTTGGTGAACTCGGTGCCCGATGCGTAACGCCAGCGCTCGCGCAGCGCGTTGATCGACGCGATCGCGGTCCAGTTTTCGTTGATTTCGCCGCTGCGGCTGCCGATCAGCTTGAAATTGCGCAGGTCGATGTAATCGGTCTGCTCATCGTAGGCGCTGGCGGTGATGCCGTACCAGCCGTCCAGCCACTTGAATGCGGGAATGCGGTAGGTGCTGACCAGGCTTTTGCGCTTCTGCGCATAGTCCAGCTGGGTGTTCATCTTGTGGCCACGGCTGTTCATGAAGCGCCGTTCGATGCCACCCCGTACACCCGCGCCGCTCTCGCTGCCGTAACTCACACCGGCGGTGTAGATGGTGCGTTTTGCGCGGGTCAGGTTGATGTCCACCGGCACGTTGCCGTTCTCGTCGGCCTGGTCCGGCTGCGGCTGGATGTCGATCACGCTGAAGTAGTCGAGCTTGGTCAGCGATTCGCGCAGGCGGTCCAGCTTGCCTTCGTGGAAATAGCTGCCCTTTTCCCAGTACACCAGCGGGTCGAACAGGCGGTCCACGAAGTAATCCTGGTGGAAGCGGATGTCGCCCATGTTGTAGCGGCGGCCGCTGTCCCAGGTGAGGTCGATGTCGGCGGCATTTTCGGCGCGGGTGATCTCCACCCGGCGCTGCGTGAAGTCCGCATCGAAGTAGCCGCGTTCGGCCAGGCGCCGGGTAATGGTGACCCGGCTGGCGTCATAGCGCGTGTGCTCGAAGCGCTGGCCTTTGCGCGGGCGGAAGTTCTCGATGTCTTCCTGCAGGTACTGGTCCAGCTGCGCCGGACCGGTGATGTCGATGTTCTCGCGGCGCACCAGGGTCGGGGGACCGCGATCGACGTGGATCACTACGTGCAGGTTGTCGCCCTCGCGCGGGCTCTCAACCGTGATCACCGGGTTGTAGTAGCCGAATGGTTCCAGCGCGCGCCGGGTCTGGCGCTCGGCCTGGGACAGCAGGTATTCCAGCCGCGACTCGCCCTGCTCCTTGCCGATGGTGTCGTACAGCGACAGCGAGACCTCGATGTTCTCGATCATCTCGGCGTCATCGCCCCGGTCCAGGCCGGTGATGTCCACCTTGTCGATGGTGCCGCGCGCGTAGGCGTTGGTCCCCAACGCGAGCGTGAGGAGCATCAGGGGGAAGGCGAACTTCGTTGGCTGCATGGGGACAGGATAACGGGATCGGGCCGCATGCCAAACCCGTTGGAGTGATAGGTCACCCGTACGGGCCAGCCAACCTCACACCCTGTTCACGGAACAGGCAGCCGAGCCCTGAATTCGCCCCAGTCCCCGGCCGGCGACACATGAATGTCATACGGTCCGTCCGAGGCGTTACCCGATTCGATGGACACGGTAAAGAACGCGGTCGAACCTGGTTGCACAACGTGGAGGTAGTAGCAGTCGTTGACCTGGCCGGTATTGAAATAGCCGAACACCTCCACGCCTTCACGCAGGACCAGGTTGATCTCGTCCGGCACCACGCCGTCCGCATCCACGGCACTGTCCACATGGCGCATCACCGGGCAGTCGGGATCGGCTTCCGCGAGGAAGCCATCTGCCAGGTAGCGTTCCAGCTGGATCCTCCATTCGTACCGCATGAGGTCGCGCAGCGTGGCATCGCTGACGCATGCGAAGGACAGGTGGCTGTCCTCCAACATGGCGAGCTCGGCTTCGATGCGGGCCCCGAGTGCGGGTGGGTCGGCAGTGGGCGATCGGGGCGGCATGGGTGGCGGGCTGCCGTTCGATATCTCCATGGTCATGTCCTAGAACGTCTCCTGCACCTGCGGGGTCCATACGCGCGGCACCGGAAACTGGGGGGGACGGGCCAGCATGTCTTCTTCGATCATTCGCATGACCGCCGGCGTCTTCAGTGCTGCGGCGGCCAGACCGCGCATGGAATCGTTTGAATGGCCCGCGGCTGCCCACTCATCCTCGAATCGTTGGGTGACCCGCCGCAGCTTCTCATTGACCATGAACTCAAGACGGTCTTTCGGGTCGTCGAAGACATAGTAAACACTGAACTTCATGTTCGGGAACGTCTTGAACAACTCGTCCAGGCGACGCTCGCAACTCATCGCGCATGGGTCCATCTCCGAAATGATGTCCAGGCGTCCGGTCAGCGCCATGTTGGGTCGCAGGTCCATCCCGCGCAGCGTGGGTGCCAGTTGCGGCACCGCCGTTTCCAGTGCCTGGAACCAGCCCCCCAGGATCTTGCTCTCACTACAGGAGCGGATCTGATAGACGTAATAGTCGCCAGGCCTGAGCGTCTTTGCATTCACCGGCAGGATGGCAGCATCGCCATACGCCTCCCTGAGCCCGACCGACAACTGGTCCGGTGTCAGCTGGCCAATTTCCGTGACGGAGAGCTCATGCAGAGGGCGGGAACCCTGCCATCGTTCCGAGGCGACCTGCAGGTCCTGTTCGGTGAAGGTCATCCTGCGGGACGGCTGCCCTTTGTCCGCCAGCTTGCCCACCACTGGGAACAGGTCAGAGCCCAGCGGATAGGTCTCCCGGAACATGCCACTGAAGGTCAGCGTTCCTTCGGCCTCGTTCGCAGGCAATAGTGCCCGACGCACCGGCTCCGGATAGACGAAGCTATCAGGCGTCATCCATTGGCGCGGCAGCGTGCTCAGCGCATAGCCGCTGTCCGGGAAGACGGGCATTTCGGCAACGACCACACCGTCGTGGCGGATATCGTGCTGCTGGTAATGCGCCATGTTCATGGAGTCATAGCCGTTCAAGGTGCGGAAGTCGCGCTTCAGCTCCTCCAGGCGTTTGGCATCGGAAGGCTCCAGGCCCTGCTTCTGCTTTTTGAGCTGCATCTGTCTGGTCACCAGGTCCTTGTATTCCCACTCGACACGTCGGATGGCGAGGAACGCCAGGTTCAGGCTGTGATATCTGTTGCCCAGGTTCCGGGCAAGGTTGTCACGCCGGGCGATGTCGTCGGCCGTCAGAGAGAAGCCGCCAGGAAGCTCGCAGATAGGCGAGCGCTTCTTTCTTTTACCGATGGCAAGGTTTTGGCCGACGACGGCGCCGGGCCCGGGCCCGGCGCCCAGGTTGCACGACACCGCATTGAACGTCTCCTTCATCCGCTGCAGCACCGCAGTGCGCAGTTGTTCCGGCCCTTCCAGCGCACCCCGTTCCGATGCGCTCAACTGGGGGAACAGCGCCTGATGCCAGGTGTCATGGCGCGTTCCAGCTGCGTCGGTGACACGCATGGCCTGCCCGTTTCCGTTGAGGAACGTCACCCGTACCTCCACACCCCTGGACGCGCCGGCGGCCAGCGACAGCACCGTCCCTCCCCGCCCGTCTTCCCCTACCGTGATGTGTCGGCCCGGCAGTACGCCCTGCAGCTGCGCTTGAAGCGCCCGCACATCGGCGGCGCCGCGCAGCTCATTGTTCACGATGGCCTGGCGCTCCTGTCGCCGCTGGCGATGCTCCAGCGCCTCGGAAACGGTCTTGCGGATCTCCTTGTTGAAGATCCACGCCTCCAGCTCCCGCTTCTGTACTGCACTGGCCTGGTCGGCGATCACCATCGCTTCCGTGCGGGTCAGCTCCGGGAAGTGCTTGGCCAGGTTGTCGGCCGCCGTCGGCAGGCGCATCTTCCTGTCCAGCCAACGCTTCCAGGTCAGTATGCTCTGCTGGGGATTCCCGGCGATGACCCGTGCCAGTTCGTCGCGGACATGAATCAACAGCTCTGGGCGGCTGATCGTGGGTGACAATCCGAGCCGCGATGCCACGATCTCATGGCCGGCCGCATCCACCAGCTCCGTCAGGTCAGGCAGACTGCGCGTGTCGGCCACCTCCACCACCAGCCCAACCGGACCGTTGCCAAAGCGGGCCCCCCGGCTGAACTCGCCGATGGTGTTGACATAGGTTTCTACGCTCTTGCCGTTGCCCAGCTTGCTGTCGGGCCAGGAACGCATCAGGACCGGCTCGTCTCCAGGAAGCCCAAGCGTGGACGGATCCGCCACGATCTGCTGCACCCGCTGCTCAATGGTCATGTCCTGCACTACCTGGCGCAGGTCCGCGGACGGTGAGGCGTTGCGCACACGTGCTCCGAACACGGTTTCGATAGTGTCGATGCGCTCCTTCGAAAGTGCGTTCGCCTGCGGTACCCGATCGACCCATGCGGGCTTCTGCGGGACGGTTTCGCGCGGTGAGTTCAGCGGGCGAAGCGTTGTCACGCCGGAACTGCGTGGTGGCAACGGCTTCAGCTGCCACTGGTGACTGGTGTTGTCCCAGGCAAGGGGCGCGCCGACTTCAGCCGGCATCTGCGGATCGACCAGCCGCAGATCCGCACCGTCATCGGTGACCTGGAGGTAGCGGCCGTCCTGCCTCACATACTGCTTTCCGCCAATCGCATAGACATCGCCGTCGACGCGCGCAAGCTTGAGCGGCGGCAGCCCTGACTCTCTCAGTGAAGAGGTTGACACCGCGAACGCAGCATTGACCTTGCCCTGTTCGGAGAATCCGCGCGCCTGCCGCTGCAGCTGGTCCAGCGCCTTGCGCGCCGACGTCACCGAGTCCACTTCCCGGCCCAGGCGATAGAGAAGCCCGGGAATGGCACCGAGATTGAGCACGTCCAGCAGGTCGATCACGCTGCCCCCGATGCTTTCGATCGCATCGTCAACATGCACGCGGCCACGTTCCAGCATGTCCACGCCGTCGTGCAGGCCTTTGGCAAACAGCGCCAGGGTGCTGGTCGCGCACAGCGCGAGCATGCTGCCGCCGGAGGCCAGCGTGCAGCTGGCGGCGGCCACGACGGAGCCGAAGATCGTCAGTGCCTGGGTGAAGCGCTCCAGCCGGCTGACGGTCATCCGGTCCACATCGGACACGCGCGCGTCGATGTACGCCCTCGCCGCCTGCCTTGGCCCCTGCGTTGGCGCGAAATCGAGCCGGATGTTCCTGACAGAAGCGCGCTTGCGGAACATGTCCTCCAGGTCTTCGTGGTGGCGCAGCGCTGCGCGCGAAAGCACATAGGCTTCGCTCTCCGGCCGCTGCACCCAGCGGCGGAAGTCATCCTCGCGCATCAGCTGGTCGCCGGCTGCGGTAGCAGGAACGAATACGTACCGCGTGCTGCCCGCTGCCAACGACCACAACCCGTTGATGGTGTGTCCGTTGAGGGTGACGGCCTTCAGCGACGAAGGCCGGCCCTTGGCCGGCTCCAGTCCGGCATGGGACGCGATCAACGCCGTGCAGGTGCCCGCATCCAGTTGTCCCGTGCTGCGCGCCTCTTCGATCATCCATCGCAGGTGCGTGCGTATCTGGTCGGCCGCGACCGTGTGCAGGCTGCCGTTTCGATCGGCGGCCAGCTGCTTGAGATGGGCGATGTAGCGTTCGGCCAGACGGTTGCTCTCGGCCAGTTCTTCCAGCACGGTGCAGATAGCGCGACGTGCACGTTCGCTGTGCAGTGCACGGGTCAGCGCCTCGTCCGGCACTGCGTCTGCGCTGCCATTGACGGCGCGGTTGGCGGTCACTTCCAGCGCGTACAGCTCCTCGGCACTGGGCCAGGAGTCATCGGACAGGCGCTGCGCCGGCAGCCCAACGCCGGCATCCGGTGCATCGCCGAGATTCACCGGCAGCTCAGGGCGCCACCAGCCATGCAGCTGCCAGCCGTTGATGGCCCAGTCGGTCAGGCTCATCGCGTGGCCGCCCAGACGCAGGGTTACCTGGTCCGGGTTGAACGCCTGCAGGTCGGCAGAGACGCCTGCGTTGCGCAATGCGCGCACCAGTTCCGTGGTGAGTTCGGGGCGCGCATGGTCGTGCAGGGTCTTCACGTGGTCGCGCAGGTGCGTGGCATACGCGGCTTCGGCGGCCACGTTGGCGATGCCCAGCGGCGTCCAGCGCAGGCGGTTGCTTTCCAGCTGCTGCTTCTGCTGCTGGCCCTGGTTCACCAGCGCGGTGCTCCATGCCTGCAGACCCTGTCCCTCCTGGCTGACAGGCTTGAAGTCCAGCTTGAAACTGTCGCGCGCATTCCACGCCAGGCGGCCTGTCTTGCCGGCCTGGAACATGTTCTGGCCTTCCGTCCATCCGGCGATGCGCTCGCGCACCTGCGGGCGCAGCACGGGCGGCGCTGCCGCGACGATGTCCTCGATCAATGCCGGGTCGAGCGCGCCGCCGACCACATGCAGGTTGCCGCTTGCACGGTAGGCGTCCAGATACTCGCGGAAGGCGCGTTCGCTCTTGAAGCTGCGGAAGCTGGCGAGGTCCGCGCGGTACACCACAACCTGGCCGCGCACGGCAACGTCCTCGCTGGCGCTGCGCAGCACCAGATAGTTGGGCACGTGGAGGGAGACCTTTTTGCCGTCTTCGAGGGTATCGGCATAGATCAGCGTGCTGCTCTCGACGTCCTGCGCACCCTGCAGGAAGCCGAGCACGATGTCCGCGCCACGCAGCTGCATGTCGCCACTGCCGAGCACGCGCTGGGACTTGGCCTGCAGCGCGTCGATCACCAGGCGTGCGCGCAGTGCATCCTGCAGCAGCGGTCGCAGCGTGTCGCTGTGCTGGGCCACGCTGGACTGCAGGCCAGTGCACGCGGCGGTGGCCGTGAAGGCGCGCAGCTGCGCCTGCTGACTGTCGCTCAGCACGCCCGCGCTGTCGCGGAAGCTCGCCGCGCCGGGCGGGGTGTCGCCCGCCCGCAGCAGGCAGTAGTGCAACAAGGGCATCTGTTGTTCGACACGGGTGCCGGCGACGCGGGTGGTGCCAAGGTCGACGGTGATCCCGGCGCCGCCCCTGTTCCAGCCCGCCGCCTGCAGTGCGTCGTCCAGCAGGATCTGCGGCATGGACTCGGCGGCCTTCAATGCGGGATCCAGGCTCTGCAGCACGTGCAGCTGGCTGACCAGCAGCTCCTGCTCGGAAGCCGGCAGCCGGGCGACCCATTGCCAACCGTCGTGGGCCGCGACGTCCTGGGCGGTGGCCAGCGACAACGCCTGCAGCGCGCGAAGGTGCGCGGTCAGCTCGCTGTCGGCCAGCAGGCTGTCGCGCTGCTCGGCAGTCAGGCCGAGCTGAGCGGGGTTGTCGGCGGCAGGATCGGCGGCGTCACGCCTTTCGCGCTTTCCCGGCAGCGACGGCGTGCCCAGCAGCAGATCGACGCCGGTGCCCCAGCGTCCCTTGACCGACACCACCCTGTCCCTGAACAGCGCTTCTCCGAGATCGAGGGTAGAGACGGGTTCGTCGGAATGGCGTTTCAGGTAGTACCAGAGCGACCCGAGAACGCCTCCCACAAAGCCGGTTATCCCCACCGCCACGGCGATGGGATGGCGACGGAACAGACGGGTGCCGCCAACTGCGGCGAGTGGTGCGGACGGGTCGTTGGACAAGAGGCGATCGGTCACGGTGGTCATGTCTACCGGAACCGAATCCGGCGGCACCGTTCGCGGCAACGTTCCCTGGCCGGCCGAGGAACCGAGCAGACTCATCTCCACCTCGAGCGGGGGCGAGCCCGGAGCCGGGGCCTGCTGCATCCGCTGGCCGAAAAACGTCATCAGAACGCCGCACAGCGCGGGCCATGCGCTGCCAAAAGCACTTCCTGCCGATGAAGCGGCTGTGCCGCGGGTCAATTCCGGTGCCTGTGCAATCTCACCGCCCGACTGCAGGGAGCCGGGAGCGACAGCCACATCCAGCGGGTGATCGGCGCTCACGATGCGGTGTAGATTGCGGAACGTCTCCACCAGGTCGTCCGCATAGGGGCATGCGGAAAGGTCGCGCTGATCCGTAGCGCGCCGGCATCTGACCATCTCCATCTTCACAGCGCGGGGAAGCTGCAGGCCACCCACACGACGCTGCCCTTCGAACGCGTCGCCGGGCACCGCCAGTGCGGTGGATTCCCCGCGTGGTGGCGCAAAGAGCGTGTTGCCCGTACGGTCCAGCGCGACCAGCCGCTGCCAGTAGTCGGGCAGGCGGGTGATGAAACCGGACAGACCGCCCAGGGGGCGGCTGGGCGTGGGCAGCCGACGCTGCGCGTACCAGAGCAGCGTGCAGATCGCCAGCGCCGGACCCAGCTCGCGGATGCCCAGGTCCGGGGTGAGCGCGTCGTCCATCTGCCGTATCTGCTGGTGCAGGACATCGAGCTGGTCGCGCAACGCCGCTGGCAGTGCAAGAATCAGCTGGTTCACCTGGTCGATGCTGCGCAGGGCCGGCAGCAACGGCGCCAGTGCGGTAAGCGCGGTGGTCACGCTGCTCCAGCTGCGGCTGTAGATGGCCTGCGCGAACTGCGCCAGTGCAGCAGCACTTCCCACGCCCGGTGCGGCCTGCAGCAGGGTATGCCACGCCGCCCGGCTTGCGCCCGTATTCAGGACCGAAAGCAGCAGCCCCTCCAGGGTTGTCAGGTCCTGTCCGCGCTGCGCCAGCGCATTGGCGTAGGGGGCGAGGGCCTGTTGGCGCTGCTCGGTGGTGGCTGCTTTTCGCAGATCACGCAGCAGCATGGTCATCAGTCGCGGTGCTTCGTCCGCGCCACTCTGCTGGATCCCCAACAACACGGCCTGCTCGCCCTGGCTCAGCTCGAACGGTGGGCGCGTCGGCCGTACAGCTCCGGCCGCTCCATTGATAACCGCTGTCAGCCTGGTTTCCATCGGCATTGGCGGGGATGCGGAGCTCGACGGGCACCGTGGGTAATGGGCGTGGGCCGATGTGCGGCGCCCTGCGTCTGAGTGGGAAGTGGGGGCGGGGAGAACAGCGTTCGGCATAGGGCACAGTCCGGGAAATACTTGAGGTCGTATCGGCCTGCCACATGGATCGAACACGTCGGCCGATGACACCGGATACTCCGCCATGCATCACACTTTCCGAATGCAAGTAATTGCGACTTTCGGAATTCTTGTAGATCGAAGCCGCAGAGGTTCGGATCGTTTGCACTGCGTGGGCGAACGCAGTTCGATAGCGCGCTGCAAAAAAAACGCCCGGTTCAACCGGGCGTCTTCAGGGTCTGCGATGCTGCGCGAGCGATCAGCTGGACAGGTGCTCGATAGCGGCCACGCTGCCCAGGCGATCACCCAGGCGCTTGAGCAGGGCCAGGCGATTGCCGCGCAGCGCCGGATCTTCGGCGTTGACCATTACCGCATCGAAGAAGGCATCCACCTGCGGGCGCAGACGGGCCAGACGCGCCAGCACGCTGACGTAATCCTTCTGGTGCAGGCTGGCGTTGCTGTCGTCGATGGCCGCTTCGACGGCTTCGGCAAGTTCGCTTTCCGCCGGCTCGGCCAGCAGCGACGGGTCGACCATGCCGGGGATCGCACCCTCGGCCTTGCGCAGGATGTTGCGGATGCGCTTGTTGGCTGCGGCCAGCGCTTCGGCTTCCGGCAACGCGGCAAAGGTGCCGATCGCGTCGATGCGGCGGTCGAAGTCGTACAGCGACGCCGGCTTCAGCTCGGCCACCGCATTGAAGTGCGAAGCCGGCACGCCCTTGTCGGCGTAGTAGCCACGCAGGCGGTCGAGGATGAAATCGTACAGCTCCTGCGGCAGCGTTTCGGTCTTGCGCTCGGCGCTGGGCTGCACGTTCGACGGCAAGCCGGAGAGCGCGCTGCCAAGCAGCGCGCGCAGGTCCAGTTCGTAGCCCGATTCGATGACGGTGCGGGCCAGGCCCAGCGCATTGCGGCGCAGGGCGAACGGATCCTTGTTGCCGGTCGGCTTCAGGCCGGCAGCAAAGCCGCCGGCCAGGGTGTCCAGTCGTTCGGCAATCGCCAGGACCTTGCCCAGTGCCGACAGCGCGATGTCGTCGCCACCGAAGCGCGGCTGGTACGCCTCGTCGATGGCCAGCGCGACCTCGGGCGATTCGCCGCCGGTCACCGCGTAGTGACGGCCGGCAATGCCCTGCAGCTCCGGGAACTCGTTGACCATGCGCGACTGCAGGTCGTTTTTGGCCAGCACGGCGGCGCGTTTGGCCAGCACCGGATCGGCGCCGACCTGCGGTGCGATCAGCCCGGCCAGCGCGACCACGCGCTGCACCTTGTCGGCCACGCTGCCCAGCTTGGCCTGGTAGGTGACGGTTTTCAGGCCGTCGCCCATCGACTCCAGGCCCTGCTTGAGGTCTTCGTCGAAGAAGAACTTGGCGTCGGAGAAGCGCGGGCGGATCACCCGCTCGTAACCCTTGGCCACTTCGTCCACGTTCCTGGATTCAATGTTGGCGATGCCGATGAACTTCTCGGTCAACTTGCCGCTGGCATCCAGCACCGGGAAGAACTTCTGGTTGATCTCCATGGTTTCGATCAGCGCTTCCTGCGGCACGGCCAGGAACTCACGCTCGAAGCTGCACAGCACCGGCGCCGGCCATTCGACCAGGTTCACCACCTGCTCCAGGTTGTCATCGGTGATGCGCGCCTGGCCGCCAGCCGAGGCGGCGGCGGCATTGACCGACTCCACGATGCGCGCACGGCGTGCGTCCGGATCGACCAGCACGCAGGCCGCCTGCAGCGAACTCACGTAGTCCTCGGGCGAGGACAGCCACACGGTCTTGTCGTGCATGAAGCGATGGCCGCGGCTCATGCGGTCGCTCTTCAGGCCCAGCAGTTCGGCTTCGACCACGTCCTTGCCGTGCAGCAGCACCAGCCAGTGGACCGGGCGCGCAAAGCCGTAGCTGTGGCTGCCCCAGCGCATCGGCTTGGGAATCGGCATGCCGGCAATCGCCTCGGCCAGGACCTCGGGCAACAGCGCGGCGGTGCGCGCGCCCGGGGTCACCGAACGGTGCACGAAACGCTCACCCTTGGCGTCGCTGGTACGTTCCAGCGCGGTCCAGTCGATGCCGGCCTTGGCCGCGAAACCCTGCAGCGCCTTGGTCGGCTGGCCGTCAGCGTCCAGCGCGATGTTCAGGTACGGGCCGAGCACTTCACCCTTCTGCTCGGGCTGCTCCACGGCCACGCCGGGCAGCAGCACCGCAAGGCGACGCGGGGTGGACAACGGCTTGGCATCGCCACGCTCGACGGCGACGCCACGCTTGGCCAGGCCATCGACGACGCCATCGAAGAAGGCCTGGGCCAGGCCCGGCAGCGCCTTCACCGGCAGTTCTTCGGTCCCCAGTTCGATCAACAGCGGCAGCATCGTGCTCATGCCTGCACCTCCTTGGCAGCCACCGCTTCGATGCGCTTGGCTTCATACAGTTTCGCCACGGCCTGGGCCAGTGCGCGCACGCGCAGGATGTAGCGCTGGCGTTCGGTCACGCTGATCGCGCGGCGCGCGTCCAGCAGGTTGAACGAATGGCTGGCCTTGCACACCTGTTCGTAGGCCGGCAGCGGCAGGCCCACCTCGACCAGCTTCTGCGCTTCCTTCTCGCAGGCGTCAAAGCGGTGGAACAGCTCGTCCACGTCGGCATATTCGAAGTTGTAGGTGCTCTGCTCCACTTCGTTCTGCAGGTAGACGTCGCCGTAGGTCACCGGGGTGCCGTCCGGGCCGTAGGTCCAGACCAGGTCGTAGACGTTGTCGCAGTTCTGCAGGTACATGCACAGGCGCTCGAGACCGTAGGTGATCTCACCCAGCACCGGCTTGCACTCCAGGCCGCCGGCCTGCTGGAAGTAGGTGAACTGGGTCACCTCCATGCCGTTGAGCCAGACTTCCCAGCCCAGGCCCCACGCGCCCAGCGTGGGCGATTCCCAGTTGTCCTCGACAAAGCGCAGGTCGTGCACCAGCGGGTCGATGCCCAGCGCCTTGAGCGAATCCAGGTACAGCTGCTGGATGTTGTCCGGGCTCGGCTTCATCGCCACCTGGTACTGGTAGTAGCGCTGCAGGCGGTTCGGGTTTTCGCCGTAGCGGCCGTCGGTGGGGCGGCGCGAAGGCTGCACGTACGCGGCATTCCAGCTTTCCGGGCCGATCGAGCGCAGGAAGGTGGCCGGGTGGAAGGTGCCGGCACCGACCTCCAGGTCCAGCGGCTGGATCAGCACGCAGCCCTGCTGCGCCCAATACTGGTTGAGGGTCTGGATCAGGCCCTGGAAAGTGATCGGAACGGTCGGGTTCGCGGACATGCGGCGGATTCTTGCCTGCAAAGGGGGTGCGCTAGTATAGCGATGGACCGCGCGCCGGCATTCCAGGCAAGCCGCCATCACGCCGTGCAGCCCCGCTCCGAGGATTCTGGCGCCCATGGAACACCGTTCACCGGCAACGCTCGCCCCCGCTTCTGCTGCGGTGCCCCTCCCGCCCGGCCGGCTGGTTTTCGAACAGGTCGCGGCCGCCGTGGTGGCCGACGGCCTGGTGGCACCCGGCGATGTGGAGCGCATCCGCTTCTCCGGCCAGGGCGCGCGCAACGCCAGCGAGGTACACCCGCTGGTGCTGCTGGCGAACCTGAAGCTGGCGGCTGCCGGCGGCGGCGAGCTGGGCCTGGAGCGGCTGACCGAATGGCTGGCCCGGCGTACCGGCACCCGTTACCTGCGCATCGACCCCACCCGGGTGGACGTGGCTGCGGTCACCGCGCTGGTGTCCCATGCGTATGCGCGCCGTCACCGCTTCCTGCCACTGGCGGTAGACAGCGAGCGCCTGCTGGTGGCCACCAGCGAGCCGCTGGCGCAGGAATGGCTGCTGGACCTGCAGCACCTGGCCCGGCGCCAGATCGAACTGGCGATGGTCAATCCGCTGGACCTGCACCGCTACACCATGGAGTTCTACGGGGTGACCCGCTCGGTGCGGGGCGCACGCAGCGACGCGCGCAGCGATACCAGCGGGGTGCTGCCCAGCTTCGAGCAGCTGGTCGAACTCGGCCGCGCCGGCGATGTGAACGCCGATGACCAGCACGTGGTGCACATCGTGGACTGGCTGCTGCAGTACGCGTTCGAGCAGCGCGCCTCGGACATCCACCTGGAGCCGCGCCGCGACATGGGGCGCATGCGCTTCCGCATCGACGGCGTGCTGCACAAGGTGTTCGAAGTGCCGCCGGCGGTGATGACCGCCGTGGTCAGCCGGATCAAGGTACTGGGGCGGATGGACCTGGCCGAGCGCCGGCGCCCGCAGGACGGCCGCATCAAGACCCGTTCGCCGGGTGGGCGCGAGGTGGAAATGCGCCTGTCGACGATGCCGACCGCGTTCGGCGAGAAGTGCGTGATGCGCATCTTCGACCCCGATGCGGCGTTCAAGAGCATCGACCAGCTGGGCTTCAGCCCGCAGGAGGCGGCCGGCTGGACCGCGCTGGTGGAGCGTCCGCACGGCATCGTACTGGTCACCGGCCCGACCGGCTCGGGCAAGACCACCACGCTGTATTCGACGCTGAAGCGGCTGGCCACGCCGGACGTGAACGTGTGCACCGTGGAAGACCCGATCGAGATGATCGCGCCGGAATTCAACCAGATGCAGGTGCAGACCAACATCGACCTGGATTTCGCAGCCGGCGTGCGCACCCTGCTGCGGCAGGACCCGGACATCATCATGATCGGCGAAATCCGTGACCTGGAAACCGCGCAGATGGCGGTCCAGGCGTCGCTGACCGGCCACCTGGTGCTGTCGACCCTGCACACCAACGACGCCCCCTCGGCGATCACCCGCCTGCTCGACCTGGGCGTGCCGCACTACCTGCTGGCCAGCACCATCAACGGGGTGCTGGCGCAGCGCCTGGTGCGCACGCTGTGCCCGCACTGCAAGGTGCCCAAGGCGCTCACGCCGGCCCAGTGGGCGGTGCTGGCTGATGCCGATGAGGCATTACCTGAGTCGCCCACGCCATATGCGCCAGCCGGTTGCCTGGACTGCAGGCGCACCGGTTACCTGGGTCGGATCGGGCTGTATGAGTTGCTGCCATTGAGTTCGCGCCTGCGCGGGCTGATCCGCGCGGACATGGACCTGGCCGGTTTCAGCCGGGCCGCGCGGGCTGAAGGGGTGCGAACCCTGCGTCGCGCGGCACTTGAAAAGGTGGCGGCAGGGCTGACTACAATCGAGGAAGTCCTGACCGTACTGCCTCCCCCGGATGAACCGAACGCCCTTCCTGATCCTTGAAACCGGCCAGCCGGTCGCGTCGTTGCGCCGGTACGGGCGCTTTCCGCACTGGATCCGGGTGGCCGCCGGGCTGGATGCCAGCGAGACGGTGGTGGTGGATGTGGTGCAGGGCGGCGAACTGCCCGATCACCGCGATTTCGCCGGGGTGATCATCAGCGGCTCGGCGGCCTACGTGACCGACCGCGCCGACTGGAGCGAGCGCAGCGCGCACTGGCTGCGCGGGGCCGCGCACGACAACCGCCCGGTGTTCGGCATCTGCTATGGCCACCAGTTGCTGGCCCACGCGCTGGGCGGCGAGGTCGCCTACAACCCCGCCGGGCGCGAGTCCGGCACGATCGAGCTGGCGCTGGAGCCTTCGGCGGAGGATGACCCGTTGTTCGCCGGGCTGCCGGCGCGGTTCCCGGCCCATGCCACCCACCTGCAGACGGTGCTGCGCGCACCCGAGGGCGCGGCGATCCTGGCCCGCTCGGCGCAGGACAACTGCCATGCCTTCCGCTGGGGCGAGCAGGCCTGGGGCGTGCAGTTTCACCCGGAGTTCGCAACCCACCACATGCGCGGCTATGTGCGGGCCCGCGCCGAGTGCATCCGCCAGCACGGGGGCTGTGCCCGCAGCGTGGCGCGCGGGGTAAGCGCGGCGCCGCTGGCGCGCCAGCTGCTGCGCCGGTTCGTGCGTCAGGCACGCAACCACTGAGCGCGCGCCGCCGAGCGTCGATTCCTTCAGGTCGCGGACGCGGAAAACAGGGATAATCGATCCGATCCAGGGCGCGCGCGCCCTTCCTCCCCTGTTCCGGAATGGTATGAGCGACATTCGCAAGCTGCCCGCCTCGGCGGGCGCCCAATGGCTGCTGGACGCGTTTTCCCTGTATCGCCGTGCGCCGGTGCAGTTGGCCGTGCTCGGTGTGATCGGCATGCTGGTCAGTTCGCTGATCCTGGTCCTGGCACAGGCACTGCCGAGCTGGCTCGGGGTGCTGGGCCAGCTGTTGTCGGTGGCGGTCGGCCCGCTGGTCTTCGGCGGCATGCTGTGTGCGGTGAGCGAGGTGGACCAGGGCCACCGCGCGTCGCCGGTGCACCTGCTGCAGCCGATCCGCGACCGCCGCGTGAGCCACCTGCTGGTACCGCTGGCGATCCAGCTGATCGCGGTGATCGTGCTGGGTTCGCTGCTGTACCTGATGATGGGGTCCGATGGGCTGAGCGCGTCGGCTGAGATGTTCCGCAAGATGCAGGAACTGCAGGCGTCAGGGGCGACGCCGAGCAACGAGCAGACGGTGGCGCTGATGGCCGGTGTGCCGGTGATGCGCATCCTGCTGTGGATGCTGGTGGCGTTCGGCACCTTCGTGGCGCTGAGCATGGCGATGTTCACCCAGCCGGCGCTGGTGGTGTTCGATCACCAGAGCGGCATGCACGCGCTGCGCATGAGCCTGCAGGGCTGCATCCGCAATTTCGGCGCGATGGCGGTATTCATGCTGCTGGGCCTGATCGCGGCGATGTGCATCTACTTCCTGGTGATGGTACTGATGCAGATTGCGATGCTGCTCGGCGGCGTCGGCGCTGCGGCGTTCGTGATGCAGCTGGCCATGGCGACGGTGATCATGCCGCTTTACGTTGGCGCGGTATATGCCGCGTGGAAGCAGATGTTCGCGCACCGCGGTCGCGCAGCGCCGCCACCGGTACCGCCTTCGAACGGGCCTGGGAATATTTTCGCGGCTTGAATTGCGTCAGAATCAACGGCAACTGCAGCGTTTTCGTTGGTGCGAGCCGGGGCAGGGCGACGGGCAGCCCCGCTCCGGGACACGCCGCAAGTACGTCCATGTAGGCTGCTAGAAAACATCCATGTTTTCTAGCGTCCCTACGGGGGCTGCCCGTCGCCCTGCCCCTTCCAAGGATCCCGTTGTCCGAAGGGAAGAGCAGGGATGACATGGTTCGCTGTTTCCAAGGGACGCCCGTCGGGCGCCAGCACGTATCAGAAGCGCTGCTGGCGCTTTGGCGTCAGCTTTAAAGGCTCTAGGAAGCCTGCGTCTCATCACTCTTCGCGGGCACCAGCCAGCGCGAAGCGTGGATGCCGAGCTCGTAGAGCAGGCACATTGGAATCGCCAGCATCAGCTGCGAGACCACGTCGGGCGGGGTCAGCACCGCCGCCAGCACGAAGATGCCGACGATCGCGTATCCCCGGCCTTCCTTGAACTGCTGCGGCGTCACCCAGCCCAGCAGCGTCAGTATCACCATCGCCACGGGCAGCTCGAAGCTGCTGCCAAACGCGAAGAAGATCGCCAGCACGAAGTCCAGGTAGGCATTGGCATCCGGGGTGATTGCAATCACTTCCGGGCGGAAGGTGGTCAGGAAGTGGAAGACCGCCGGCAGCACCAGGAAGTAGGCGAACGCGCAGCCAATGTAGAACAGCAGCACCGACGTGGCCAGCAGCGGCACCGCCAGGCGTTTTTCGCGCGCGTACAGGCCGGGCGCCACGAATGCCCAGAGCTGGTACAGCAGCCACGGCACCGCCACGAACAGGGCCACGAAGAAGGTCAGCTTCAGCGGCGCGAAGAACGCGCCGGCAGGATTGGTCGCGATCATCGACTGCCCGTTCGGCAGCTGCGAGATCAACGGCTGCGCCAGCCAGGTGTAGATCTGCCGCGAGAACGGCATCAACCCCAGCAACACCACGCCAAGGCCGATGAGCGCCCGCATCAGCCGTGCGCGCAGCTCGATCAGGTGCTCGATCAGCCCGCTTTCGGAATGCTCGTGTTCGCTCATCGCGGTGCCTCCGGCGCGGCCGGCGGCGGGTCGCGCGGGGCCTGTCCGTCGATGCCCGGCGGCGCCATCGCATCACGCGGCGCTTCGGCCGCGTCCTCGGGGGTCACCACATGCTGCGCCACGCTGGCTGGCGAACCGGGTGCGGGCCCGGTCATCAGCGGCGCGTCCGCCGGTTCGGCGCCATCGGGATCGGCATGCACCTGCTGGCGCATCTGCTCTGCCTCCCGGCGTACCGCTTCACCGCTGGCGCGCAGTTGCGCCTCGGTGTCGCGGACCGACTCCTGTGCCTCGCGGAACTGCCGCTTGATCTCATCGGCATGCAGCTCGCGCTCGAGCTCCTGCTTGACCGAATCCCATTGATTGCGCGCACGCCGCACCCACAGCCCCGCGAAACGGGCTGCCTTGGGCA
>Ga0105251_10000906_pt1 | contig 26607 bp, 26 predicted proteins | sample KBSS64metaG_FD_80424 | JGI IMG/M metagenome (GOLD analysis project Ga0105251, IMG submission 80424) | Switchgrass rhizosphere microbial communities from Kellogg Biological Station, Michigan, USA - KBS S6-4 metaG | ecosystem: Host-associated > Plants > Roots > Rhizosphere > Soil | place...
CCCAAGGCGAGAAACCGTTGTGGGGAGATCTTTCGCAATCTCGCGGCGAGCATGACGCCGATGATCAGGGCCGCGGGAATGATGGCGCAGAGTCCGTAGGACAACAGCTGACTGGCCCCCGTCAGCACGTCGAAATGCACCACCGCCAGTACCAGCACGAGCATTAACGCCAGGGAGGAGAAAACAGGCAGGATGCGCCCGCGCCAAATCCCGACGTTAAGCTCGGGATGACACTGAAAGTAGACGCAGACCGCTACCGACGTCAGCGCCATCAGCAAAATGACGCAGAGGGTGGCGAGGTTGGAGAACCAGGCGAACAGTTGCAGGATCGGGTCCGCATCCAATGCAGCGAAAATCAGTACCACCACTGCGGCAATCAGGCTCTGCAACACCGAGCCCATATGGGGGCTCTGATGCACGCGGTGAGTGGTGCCCAACAAACTGTGCAACAGGCCGTCACGGCCGATCGCGTAAAAATAACGCGCCGCAGCGTTATGAAAGGCCAGGAGGCCGGCATAGATACTGACCATGAACAGCACCCGGATAATCTGAGTCAGCCAGGGGCCGACAAAGTGATCGGACATGCCGTAGATAAACGTCGTGGGATCCTGCAAGGCCTGCAGCATCGGCACGATTTTGTCCGCGCCCACGCCGACCACCATCGACCATACCGACAGTGCGTAGAAACCACCGATCAGCAGCACCGAACTGTAGGTGGCAATCGGAATGGTACGTTTAGGGTTTATGGCTTCTTCACCGTAAATGGTGGTCGCCTCAAAGCCGATGAATGCTGCGAAGCAAAACAGCAGGCCGATGGACGGGGTACCGCCGAGTACATGGATGCGGTCGAAAGCATCAAGGTTGATGCCGCTGTCGCCGCCGGATTTGAGGATGGCAAAATCCAGGATCAGGATCGCCAGGTACTCGGCGATCACCACCACCGACAGCACACGTGCCGACAGGTCAATCTTGCGATAACCCAGAATCGCTATGCTCGCCATCGCCATCAGCGAGTAGGACCACCACGGCAACACCAGGCCGAAGACACTTTCCATGGTGCCACTGACGACCCCGCCGAACATGCCATACAACCCGACCTGAAGAATGTTATAGGCAAACATCGCCAACACCCCGGCCGCCCCGCCTGCCAGACCACCCAAACCACGGGAGGTGAACGCATAAAAACCGCCGGCATTGGTCAGGTGCCGGGACATGGTGGTGTAACCCACCGAGAACGCGAGCAGCACCAGCAACGCCAGGATCAGCAATGCCGGTGTGCCGGCGCCATTGCCCAGCATGATGCCAATCGGGAAGCCACCGGCGATCACACTTAAAGGGCTAGCCGCCGACACCACGAAGAAGATGATGAACCCGACGCCCAGGGCGCCACGCTTGAGCTCCGTGGAGCTGTTGATCGAGATAGGTACACTCATGTTGTTGACCTTATTGTATGAGGCAGTCGCTGTTGGGGTGGCCCGATCGAATTCCATCGGCACCGATTAGCGTTTTGTTTTAGTTGCGCGCTGAATTCGATCCTATGCCCGCCCCTGAACCGCTCGCTATCCCAAATCGGTAGCATCCGAGGCGCCGCCCCAAAACAGGTCAATGCGGCACCGGCAATGCGGCAGTCCTTGCCGATTCGGGATAACTGCCCGGCCGCCCCCTCCCGCATGCTAGCGTCACCCGCTCTATACCCAGATGCCGGCACCGATAATAAAAGCGAGAGTCTGGTCCTCAGCCCATCGCAGCCAAAGCCCTCTGCAGGAAGCCTCAGTCATGCGTTTAGCTCATCTCACTATCCAATGGCGGATCACACTCCTGAGCGGACTGTGCCTGCTGGCTGTCGTTGGCGCGCTGGTAGGCGCCTCGGTGTACCAGAACCAACAAAGTGCAAAATTGCTGAAGGAGCAGAGCAGTCACCTCCTCGAGCAAGCCGCTGTGGAGCGTTTGCAAGCCCAGGCCGTTGCCCATGGCCAACACGTCGAACGTTTTTTCAACGAAACGGCGCTGTATGGCGAAGGGTTCGCGCAACAGGTTCTGCAACTGCGCGATCAAACGCTCAATGGACGCCTCACGGCTGCGCAATTGCGCGAAGCGCTGATCAGCGTGACCCGTCAGACACTGCTCAAACGCGACAAAGTGCTCGGTCTGTACGTCATACTTCTGCCTGACGCGTTGGCGAGCGCAGACGCCAATTTCGTCGGGCAACGTGCACTGGCGAGCAACGAAAAAGGCCGCTTTGCGCTGTATTGGTCGCAGAGCCAGCCGGGACAACTGGTCCAGGATGTGCTCACCGAGGCGCAAATATTCACCGACACTGCGCCACCCGGCAGCGAACCGACAAACGTCTGGTACACCTGCCCTCAAGCTCAAAGGCGCACTTGCGTGGTGGAGCCCTACACCAGTGAGGTGGAAGGTCAGAAAGTCCTGATGAGCAGCGTTTCTATCCCTCTGATCGCCAACGGCAAGATCCTCGGCGTGGTCGGCATGGACATTGGCCTCGACACTCTGCAAAAGCTGGCTGCCGACCTCGGTCAGGACCTGTATCAGGGCAACAGCGAAGTCGCCATTGTGTCGCCCACCGGCCAGGTGGCAGGACGCAGCGGCGAAGTCTCCGGGTCCACCCTCGATATACGCCAAACTCTGCAAACCGTGCCAGGCAATCCACTCTGGCAACTGGAGATCAAGGTTCCCCAAGACCTGGTGCAGGCTTCCGCTCGGCAAATGCAAAGCGAACTGGACGACAAAAGCCACCAGGCCAACTGGCTCAACCTTTGCCTGGGGGTACTGGCCAGCTGTCTCGGCATGCTGCTGATCTGGCTGGCCGCCTACGGGGTGACACGCCCGCTGTTGAAGGTGGCGGGTCTGCTTGATGCCATCGTCGATGGTGATGGTGACCTCACCCAACGCCTGCCCGTCGGGCGGCGCGACGAATTGGGCCAATTGGCCAATGGGTTCAACCGTTTTCTGGATAAGTTGCAGCCGATTATTCGCGACATTCAAACCGCCTCCCTGGATACCCGCAACAGCGCCAATACCTCCTCGGGGATTGCCCGGGAAGTCAGCGCAGGGATGCAACGCCAGTACCGCGAAGTGGAGCTGGCCGCGACCGCGCTGCACGAAATGAGTGCCAGTGCCCAGGAAGTGGCGCGCCACTCCCACGGTGCCGCCGACGCAGCGACAGCCGCCGAAAGCGCGAGCCGATCAGGTCAAGCGGTGTTCTCCATCGCCGAGCGCAGCATCGAAAGCCTCGATCAGCGACTGGACACCACCCTTAAGCAAGTGCATGCCCTCGCCAATAGCAGTACCCAGATCGGCCAGGTGCTGGACGTCATCAGCACCATCGCGCAGCAAACCAACTTGCTGGCATTGAATGCGGCCATCGAAGCGGCCAGAGCGGGCGAACAGGGGCGCGGCTTCGCGGTGGTGGCCGATGAAGTCAGGCACCTGGCCAGCAATACCCAAAGTTCGGTCGAACAGGTCCGCACGGTGATAGAGATGTTGCAGCAGTTGAGCCAGGAGGTGGTGCACAGTACCCAGCTGAGCCGCGAGCAAGCCGGCAACAGCGTGATCCAGGTGCAACAGACCCGTACGGCGCTGGAGAATATTTCCCAGGCCGTGGATGTGATCGAGCAGATGAATCAGCAGATCTCCAGCGCAGCCCTGGAGCAAAGTACGGTCGTGGAAGATATCAGCCATCGGGTCAGTGGCATTCGCAGCATCAGCGAAACACTGACCCAACGGATGAGCGACGCCTCGAGGGCCAGTGACTCACTCCATGAAATGGCCAACCATCAACAGCAGCTTGTCGGCCATTTCCGGGTGTAAAGGGGCACGGCAGGCTACCTGCCGGTGCTGACGTCTTGACTGAGTTACAGCTGCCGGCTTTCGACCATCGTTCATCGAGCACCCCCCATGATTCCCCCGCGACGCTGGCTGATCCTGGCCGTTATTTCCAGCGCATTGCTGCTGATCGTCATTGATATGACGGTGTTGTACACCGCGCTCACCGGGGGGATGCTCAAAAGCAATGGGACTGGCTGGGTTCGCTGCAGGTCATGATCGGGCTGATCAGCCTGGCGTATGCCGTCAAGGAACTCGGTAAACGGGCGCCCTCCTTCGACGGCATGCTGGTGGCGGTCATGCTGCTGTTCTGGACTTGCTGCTGTCGTCAGCGGCGATGCTGAACTATCTCTTGCCGTACAACGCTGCGGTTTACTGCAAGTCGCCAGCCTTGCCCTATTGGGCTTGACGATTGGCGCTGCACTGACCGTTTCGTCCAGCACCATCATGCTCAGCGTGCCCGCCGATAAAGCCGGCATGGCCGCCTCCATCGAAGAAGTGTCCTTTGAACTGGGCGGTGCTGCGGTTCTGCGTGGGGCCTTAAAGCTTGTGGCTACCCAATGCCTGGTACCGCTGCGGCGACGCCTTGCGAAGTCGAGTCGCCAGGAACACGCCACCCAGCAGGGCCGCGGGAATGATGGCGCAGAGGCTGTACGACAAGGCCAGGCTGGCGCCCGTCAGTACATCGAAATGCACCACCGCGAGTACCAGGACCGCCAATAGGGCAATACAAGAGAAACCGGGGAAAATCCGCCCACGCCAGATCCCCACCTTGAGTTCGGGGTGACGCCGGAAAAAAAAGATTACAGCTGCGGAAGTGAGCGCCATCAACAAAATCACGCACAGCGTGGCCAAGTTGGACAGCCAGGCAAACAGCTGCAGGATCGGATCGGCATCCATGGCGGCGAAAATCAGTACCACCACCGCCGAGATAAGGCTCTGCAACGCCGACCCCATATGAGGACTCTGGTGCACGCGATGGGTAGTACCCAAGCGGTGCGGCAACAGGCCGTCACGCCCAATCGCGTAGAAGTAACGGGCCGCGGCGTTATGAAAGGCCAGCAGGCCGGCATAGATACTGACCATGAACAGCACCCGGATAATCTGAGTCAGCCAGGGGCCGACAAAGTGGTCGGACATGCCGTAGATAAACGTCGTGGGATCCTGCAAGGACTGCAGCATCGGCACGATTTTGTCCGCACCCACGCCCACCACCATCGACCATACCGACAGTGCGTAGAACCCGCCGATCAGCAGCACCGAGCAGTAGGTGGCAATCGGAATAGTACGTTGAGGGTTCTTCGCCTCTTCGCCGTAAATAGTCGTCGCCTCGAAGCCGATAAATGCCGCGAAGCAGAACAGCAAGCCGATTGACGGTGTGCCGCTGAACACATGACTGCGATCAAACGCATCAAGGTTGATGCCGCTGTCGCCGCCAGATTTGAGTATGGAAAAATCCAGGATGAGGATCGCCAGGTACTCGGCGATCACCATCACCGACAGTAGCCGCGCCGACAGGTCGATCTTGCGATACCCCAGAATCGCAATGCTCGCCATCGCCATCAGTGAGTAAGACCACCACGGCATTACCAGTCCGAACATGCTTGCCATGGTGCCGCTGACAACCCCGCCGAACATGCCATACAACCCGACCTGAAGAATGTTATAGGCGAACATCGCCAACACCCCGGCCGCCCCGCCTGCCAGGCCACCCAAACCACGGGAGGTGAACGCATAAAAGCCGCCGGCATTGGTCAGGTGCCGGGACATGGTGGTGTAACCCACCGAGAACGCAAGCAACACCAGCAACGCCAGGATCAGCAACGCCGGCGTGCCGGCACCGTTACCCAGCATGATGCCAATCGGGAAACCACCGGCGATGACACTTAACGGGCTCGCCGCCGACACCACGAAAAAGATGATGAAACCAACACCCAAGGCACCACGCTTCAACTCCGTCGAACTGTTGATCGGGATAGATACGCTCATGTTCTTGACCTTATTGTATGAGGCAGTCGCTGTAGGATCGGTGCAGCAAGCCGTTCACCGTCACCGATATAGCTTGTCGTTTTTGTCGCACGCTGGTTTCGATCCTATGCCTCACTTTGAACGCCCCGCTATCCCAAATCGGTAACCTGTTACGCCATCACCTGAACAGCGCCATCCGCCCCCCTTACCTCACTGCGAAGCGAGACGCGCCGTCAGTTCCGACGCCGCGCCGGTCACCAGGTCGCACAGATAGCGCTGCTGAAACGCACCGAATCGCTCACTGCGCCCCACCAGGGTCATGCTCCCGAGGACGCGCTGCTTTTCGTCGAAGATCGGCGCCGCGACGCCACTGCGTCCCGGGTGCAGCTCGCTTTCGCTAATGCAGTAACCCTGTTTGCGGATGGCGAGCAGGCTCTTGATGAACGGTTTCCACTCCAGCCCCAGATGCTGCAATTCGGACGGGTTCACGTGCGCGTCGTAAACACGTCGGATTTGGCGCGGTAGCAGATAAGCCAATACGACCCGGGAGGTCGCGCTGTGGAAAAGATCGATCGACCGCCCCCTGCCGCTACCGACCGGTCCAGCATCGGAGCCACGATGGATCAGTACGTTGACCACAGAGTCGCCATGCCACTCGCTGACCAGCGCGTCCAGGCCGGTGTCGGCGACCAGGTTGTCGACCAGGTCCCGGCTGCATGCCAACAACGGATCGTAGTTCGTCATCAGATGCTCCAGCGTAACGATCCGCGGGCCGAGCGCGTAACCGCGCGGCAATCGCTTCAAAAAGCCCGCATCGCCGAGTTCGCGCAGATAACGATAGGCGGTGGCGGACGTGTAGCCAAGCTCCCGGCAAATGATGTCCACATCAATGACCGGTTGTTCCGGGCGAAACAGGTCGAAGACCATGAGCAGACGGCGCAGGCTATTCATCTTTCTCTACATCCTTGTGAAGCCAACGGTCACCCCACACTGCTTTCAGTGGGCGGATGTTCAGGCATGAGCGCAACCGGTGATGGCAGCGCGGGGGGTATGGGACGGCAATTCTGCGAACAGCTCCTGGTACTCCGCCGCAAAATGGCTGAGGTGAAAGAAGCCCCATTGGGCAGCGGCATCGCCGATCGAGAGATGCGACGCGCGGGTGGACATCAAGGTCCGGCGTACACCGTTGAGCCTCACAGAGCGCAAGTAATTCAGCGGCGTCGTCTCGGCAACCGAGCGAAAGCTGTTCTGCACGGTACGCCGACTGACCTGGAGTCGCTGGCACAACTCGATCACGCTGGGCACGTCGATCATCTCCGCGGTCGCCAGACGATGGCATTTCTCGACAATGAAGCTGCGCGTGGAGCTTGCGGAGCGTTGTTGTTTGTCGCAGGCCGGGTCGGTCATGAGTTGCAGCAACTCGCCGAGCATCGCCTGCTCCAGCGCCAGCTCCCGCTCCCGATCTCGCGTGCTGTCGAGTTCTTCGTACACCAAGGCTTGGGAGAACATTGCCAGCAATCGGCGACGAGCGTCTGCAAAGCGCGGCGTGGAAACCCTGATCACCGGCTGACGCAGCAACAGGCTGACCTCCTTCGCCGAAGCCGTTTGCGCCAACGCCTGCTCGAACAATTCACGTTCAAAGGTGATCGACAGCAGCTCCATGCCCATCGGCATATGGAACATGAACTCCTCGCCACCGTGAAGAAAGAACAGGCTGCTATCGTCTGCCTCCCGTCCCTGCATTCGAATCGAACCCGGGGTGGTGATCGGCACGGCAAAGCACATCTTGCCTCGGGGAGCCACGCCGTGCTGCACGACACGCTGGTTGATCTGCTCGAGAAAGACGTGGACACCCGCCGTCGACAACTGCATCAGCGAACTCTCAGTCGAGCCTGCCGTTAGCTGACTGTAGTCCTGGCTCCACTCCTGGACGGTGGCCGCATGGACATGGACGTCTCTGAAATGGCTGATAGTCTGATTTTTCATGATGTCGAAAGCCTCTGCCAATATTCTTGTTTTTAGATCGCCTTCCTATGCGATATTCGCACATTGTGAGAATTTTGCACAATTCTTTATGAGATTCTAAATTCACTGGAAGGTGCGCTCAGGGCGGTCCATCCATGTGCCAATTCGGGCTACCGACCACAGACTCGTCGCGGAGATGATCAGCACACTTAAATCGACATTCAGAGAGAACGTCATGAGTGAAGCCAAACTTGAATCCCTGCACTTCGCGGACGCCCCGAGGATTACCTCCAGCACACTTCCCGGCCCCAAAACCAGCGAGGCCCTGGCGTTGTCGGCGCGTACCGAGTCGATGGCGCGCGGCGGCGGACGCATGCCCATAGCCATGGACCGTGCCTTTGGCGCTACCTTCAAGGACCCCGATGGCAACACCTACATCGACCTGTCCGCCGGCGTGGGCGTCAGCAGCGTAGGCCGCTGCCACCCGAAAGTGGTGCAAGCGATCCGCGAACAGTCCGAAGTACTGATGCATGCCCTGGAAATCAACAGCACCCGGCGTACCGAACTGGCGGCCAAGCTCTCCGAGATCGCGCCCGACGGCTTGCGTGGCGACTGCATCACCTTCTTCACGCAAAGCGGCAGCGATGCGCTTGAAGCAGCCATCAAGTTCGCCAAACGCATCACCGGGCGGCACCAGATCATCGCCTTTCATGGTGGCTACCACGGCGTGTGGAACGCCTCGGGTTCCTTGACGACAGGCACGGCCTACCGCAAGGGCTACGGTGCCCAGATGGGCGGGGTTATTCACGCCCCCTACCCTTATGCCTACCGTTTCCCTTTCGACACCACTCACAAAAGCGCCGAGCAGATCGCCGGCGAGTACGTGGATTACCTGTTGAACACCCCCTACACCGCCGCCGATGACGTGGCTGCCGTCATCGTCGAACCGGTGCAGGGCGAAGGCGGCTACGTGCCCCCCTCGCCAGAATTCCTGCAGCTGTTGCGCAAGGCATGCGACCGTAGCGGCACGCTGCTGATCGTCGATGAAGTGCAATCCGGCGCAGGGCGCACCGGCAAGATGTGGGCGGTCGAGCACTCGGGCGTGAAGCCGGACATGCTCACTTTCGGCAAAGGCATCGGCAGCGACCTGCCAATGGCGGGCCTGATCATGCGTTCAGACCTGGCGGCCGCGATTCCTGACGGGTCGATGCCCAACACCTTTGCTGCCAACTCGTTGTCCGCGGCAGTGGCGCTGACCAACATCAGCATCCTGCAGGACCCGGAGCTCGATCTGCTCAACCGCGCGCACACCCTGGGGTTGGAGGCGCAGGAACGTATCCGTGGCTTCAACAGCCCGTTCGTCGCTGAAGTCCGCGGCCGCGGCCTGATGATCGGTATCGAACTGGTCGAAGACCCAGCCACCAAGGCCCCCCTGGCGCCTGAAAAAATCGGCCAGCTCATGGGCTACCTGATGAACCACGGCGTGCTGATGATCCCCTGCGGTCGCTACAGCAACGTGATGCGAGTCATGCCGTCGCTGACGATCTCACGCTCGCTGTTCTTCAAGGCACTGGACATCTTCGGCGACGCCCTGGCCGCCCTCGAGGCGTGACCCGACCACTGCACATCACTCATGGACCCCAAAATGACTGAGCACTTGAATCACTTCATCGAAGGCGCGTCCTTCGAAGCCTCCGACGGCCGTCGCATAAACCTCGTCAACCCCGTGACAGAACAGGTGTACGGCAGCTCCGCACAGGGCACGACTGAGGACGTGGACCGCGCAGTGGCGGCCGCGCATCGCCAACTTGAGGGTGGCGCCTGGAGCCAGCTCGACGGCGCCCGGCGCGGTCAATTGCTATCGAAACTCGCTGACCTGGTTGAACGCGACACCGAATTGCTGGCCGACATGGATGCAAACGCCATCGGTCGCTCACCCATCGAACCGCGCCGGATGGACTTGCCCAACGCGATCGCCAACCTGCGTGCCGCCGCTGGCTGGGCCAACCAGCTTGAGGGGCGCACCATTCCCACCGGTGGCTACTTCGGCACCAAGACCCTTTCGTACACGGTACGCGAGCCCGTGGGTGTGGTCGGCGCCATCGTTCCCTGGAACTCGCCGTTGATGATCACCGTCTGGAAGCTCGCGGCTTTGCTGGCGGCAGGCTGCACCGTGGTCATCAAACCTTCGGAAGAGACGCCGCAGTCTGCCCTGCACCTCGCGGTGCTGGCTCAGGAAGCGGGCTTCCCTGATGGCGTGATCAACGTGGTCACCGGCTATGGCAATGAGGTGGGTCGCGCCTTGTGCGAACACCCGCTCGTTGCCAAGATCAGCTTCACCGGCAGCCCCGAGGCCGGACGCGAAATCCAGCGCACCGCCGGTGTGCTGTTCAAGCGCGTGGCATTGGAACTGGGCGGCAAGAGCCCCCAGATTGTCTTCGACGATGCCTCTTTCGAAGACGCGCTGCGCGGGTGCGCGCTCGGCCTGTTCGCCAACCAGGGCCAGGTCTGTGCCGCCGGCTCGCGCATCCTGGTGCACCGCAGCATCGCAGATCGCTTCGGTGCTGCGCTGGCCGATGCCGCGCAGGCAGTCAACGTAGGCGACCCTCGCCAGCCCGGTGTACAGATGGGACCGGTGGCCAAGAAAGCGCAATTCGATCGCGTTAACCGGTACATCCAACTGGGTATCGACCAAGGCGCCTCGCTGCTGGCCGGCGGTGTATCGACGCCTGAACGGGGCTGGTTTGTCCGGCCGACGATCTTCACCAACGCGAACAACGCCATGGCGATTGCCCAAGACGAAATCTTCGGACCCGTCGGCACGCTGATCACGTTCGACACCGAAGAGGAAGCTATCGCACTGGCCAATGACTCCTCCTACGGCCTGGCGGCCACGGTCTGGACGACCGATCTGGTGCGAGCGCACCGCGTAGCCGCTGCGGTGAAGGCCGGTGCCGTGGGTATCAACTGCTGGAGCCCGCTGGACGCCAACCTGCCCTGGGGTGGCGTTAAGACCAGCGGTATCGGCCGTGAAGGCGGGTTTGCCGGCGCGGTGGCCTACACCGAGGAGAAAGTCATCACCGTGCTGCTGCCTTCCTGAGCACGATCCCTGTCCTGACCGAATAACCCTCCGGCCCCTGTGCCGCGAGGGTTACCGTTCAAAAGTGCATCCCTGATGCCGTTGATAATCAATGGAGAGACTACGATGAACCCGATAGATCAACAAACAACCGATCGGTATCCGACGTCCCTGCGAATGTTGCACTGGGTACGCGCCGTGCTCATCGCAGGCCTCCTCTGGGCAGGCTGGCATATGACCGGTCTGAATGACGAAGTGGCGAGCAAGTACGAGCTCTATTATCCGTGGCACAAATCCTTTGGGCTGTTGGTGTTTCTGGTTGTCCTGACTCAGATCGCCCTGCGTTTTCGGACCCCCGTGCTTCCGCAGCCGCTGGAAACGCTGGCAAGTTATGAAAGGTTCCTGTCAAGGCTTACGCAGCGTGTCATGTATGCGCTCGTCGTGATCGTGCCGTTGATGGGCTACTCAATGTCGAGCACTTACACGATGAGCGACGGGGTGTTCTTTTTTGGGGTCAACCTGCCTGAGCTCCTTCCGAAAAATGACAATTGGTTCGTCGTCTTTCAATGGCTGCACAAAGTGCTCGCCTACACCCTGCTGGGGCTGATCCTGTTGCATGTCGTAGGCGCCCTCAAACACCGGTTTTATGACCGGGACCCTCGAAACGACGTCCTGCGCCGCATGCTGTGACTTGATGAGGCGTGGGCGCAAGATGTCCACGCCTTCATGGCTCTGACCAGAGGGGGCCAGTCACTTGCGTACGGGGTTCTTGAAGTCTTCAGTTCTGTTGTGCTTACCTGATACCTGTTTGGCCCAGGTCCGACGAGGTGAGCCCGCCATGCTGAAATCACTCGCAGTAATCGCCGTTGGCGCGTCACTTGGTGCCTGGTTGCGCTGGCTCCTGGGCATGAAGCTGAACGCCCTGTTCCCCACGATTCCCCCGGGCACGGTGGTCGCGAACATGGTCGGGGGCTACATCATTGGCCTGGCTATCGCGTTTTTGGCCGCCTCCCCCACCTTGAGTCCTGAATGGCGCCTGCTGATCATCACGGGTTTCTGCGGTGGGCTTACCACCTTTTCTACGTTTTCGGCCGAAACAGTTGCCCTGATCCAGGAAGGCAGACTGCTCTGGGCGCTCGGCTCAATTTCATTGCACGTCGTAGGCTCGTTGGTGATGACCGCTGCCGGGCTTTTGTCCTATCAAATCATTGGCATGCGATGAGGAGATGAAAATGAAAGGTTTTCTCGTGATTTTCTTCACTCAACAGAACCGTCGTTATCAGGGAAAGATGCTTGGCGAATGGATCGTCGATGTGGCCAAAGAGATGGGGCTGCGTGGTGCGACTCTCTCTACGGCTATCGAGGGTTTTGGACACACCGGTCGACTGCACTCTTCGCATTTTTTTGAACTCGCGGATCAGCCTACGGAGATTCGCATGGCTATCACCGAGGACGAATCCGAAAGGTTGCTCAAGAGGCTGGAGGCTGAGGAAATCTCGTTGTTTTACATAAAGACCCCAATCGAGATGGGCTTCCTCGGCAAAAAAGCCACCTAGCCTGGCCCCTCCTCGATCGCCTGTTGCCTGGCGACCTCCCATCGGGAATGCGCCACCGCGGGTGGCGCCCCCGATCAAGATACCGGCAACAAACCTTCGTCGTTACGGCGTGAGCGGCGACTCAGAAAGTCACCCACACGATGAACTGGAAGTAAGTGTTCGTTGATGCGCTCCCGCTCTGCAGACCACCGTCCCCGAGCCACTTTTCGGGCTTGTAGAAGCCGACCAGAGGCGAGAGTGTGACGTTATCCGTCACCATCCAATCCAGAAAAAGGTCGACCTCACGTGCAGCGAAGTCCTGCTCATGCGTACGGGAGAGCTGGTGGTAGTTGAAGGCCATTGCGTTAAGGGTCAATGTCTCGGTCGGCTTGACTGAGAGGAGCACGTCGTTGATCGCCATGTTCGAGGTCACTGAACCTGCGTAATTGGCGGCGACTTCACCCTGGTATCGCTTGCGAAAACCTCCCTGGAACAGAAAGTCGTAACCTTCGGAATAGCGCGAATATCGATAGCTCACCGTCGGTTGCCATTGGGTATCGGCGAAGGTGTAGCCGGCGTCGAAGAACATCGCCCGCTGTGACCCTGAACGTTTTTCCTGACGCACCACTTCGAACGCAAAGTCGGCATTCTCGATCCCGGCATTGCCCTGCCCACGAATGCTGTAGACGTTCATGCCCTTGCGCTCAAGCCGATCACCAAAAGCATATCGCTCGTCAACATCCAGGCCGTGCAAATACGTCGAACCGATCGAGCCGACGGGCGTCGTGTAGTCGACGGTGGCGGCAGCCACTTCGGTCTTAGACTGCCCGGGGTTATCGGATTTGAGCCATATCAGGTTACCGTGAAGGCCCTCCTGACCACCCAGTTTCAAGACTGCAGTATTCCCGAACGCCAACCGCGGGCCAAGATAAAAGGCGCCGCCGCGATCGAACCGGCCATCCCTTACGCCCTCGATAGGGTTGAAGGCCTTCCCGGGGGCGAACCCGTCATCGGTGATCAGGAAGCCGTCCACCGTAACGAGCTGCCGGCCAAAAGAGAAATCAACGCCGTCCTTGCCCAGTGCAGGAATCAGATCACCTGACTTCCAGCCCAGATAGGCGTCTTCCACAGCCGTTCTTCTTTCATTCCCGGCGGTGATCCCCCCCGCGTCCCCATCGCCAAATGATCCCGTGCTGATCCAGCTGAGTCCGCCATACATCGAACCGGCAGTGATCTTGTCTGTCGTGCCGTTGAGACCGTACTTGGCGAAGCCTTCTTGCCAACGCATCCTGCCGGGCTCCCTCTCAGGGTCGCCGATGTAGTTCTTCTCGCTGCCGAACCAGCCAAACGCCGCCGACAGGTCGGCGTTCAGGACGGTTCCACCATCGTCTTCGCTGTAGAGCTGGTAGGCGTGTACCTGCGGCTCAAATGTACAGAGTGCGACCAGCGAAAGTAATGGGGCGTAACTGAGGGTGCGCATGACGTCTCTCCTGTTTTTATATTTATGAGGCGAGCCATGAGTGTTCCGGCTTGGGTCGCGCAAGCGGTAACCCAAATCAGCACTTTCAAGGGGCTGGCCGCCCATCCCTTCGCGCGATACCTCCCCCACTGCAAAACATCCTCAGCACCTCGAATGGTTGCCGTTTTGGGCTACGGCCTTTGAACGCACTCCCCCTATGCTGGGCCCATAAGAACCATAAGAACCGAGGCACCTGTCATGACCCCTTTGTCACCCTCCCCGCTGTTACGTCAGGGGCTTTGTCTTCTGACCCTCTTCGCCTGCAGTGCCCTGGCACCTGTTGCCAGCGCTCACCATTCGTTCGCGCTTTTCGACCAGACCCAGACCGTCTCGATCAAGGGTGTCGTCGAGCGCTTTGCCTGGACCAATCCCCACATCACGATTTACGTCGATACACCCGGCCCGCCGGCCCAGCGATTCAAGATCGAGACAGGCAGTGTCAACGCGTTGCAGCGCACTGGCTGGAGCGCTGAGTCGATCAAGGCCGGCGAGAGTGCCGAGGTGTCCTTCAAACCGTTGAAAAACGGTGAGCCAGGAGGGTTGCTCGTGGAGATCAAAATCGGTGACGTCGTACTTACAGGCGGCGGATGAGAAGCCCTTCCCTGGCTACATGACGACCTAACCGAACAGTCCAGACCAGACCAGCAGCGTGGAGACGTTTCAATGAAACCGACACGAACCTTGAACACGGCAATGATCTTCGTGGGCATCGCCCTCGTGACTGTCGCCGGGATGTGCAACGCCGCAACACCTTCCAAACCTCTAAACGACAAACACAGCGTCAGCACACGCCCCGACATCAGCGGCACCTGGGAAAGAACCCCGGACGACTGGTTCGGTGAGAACCCGGACGATCCGGTGCACCCGGGCGGACCGATGGATCTGAAGGCGTCCTATGCCGACGAATACGTCGCGCTGAAGAAGAGACAAGCCATAGCGAACGAAGCCGGGACGCCACTGGCCACAACGAGCTCCAAATGCCTGCCCGAGGGAATGCCGACGTTGATGGCGGCGCTCTTCCCGATCCAGATCATTCACGACGACAAACAAGTGATCGTCCTCGGTGAGTATCTCCAGCAGGTCCGCCGGATTCTCTTGAACGAAGCGATGCCTCCAAAAGAGACCCTGGACCCTAAATATCAAGGCCATTCACGCGGCCATTGGGAAGGCGACACGCTCGTCGTGGAAACACAACGGGTGCGAACGGACGTGAGTTTCTACGACGTTCCACACGGCAAGGACATGAAGATCACCGAACGCATCAGGCTGACGACGCCGGATCACCTGGAGAACCAGGTCGTGATCGAGGACCCGCAGGTGCTCAAGACCCCGTATCGCTTCACGTTCGAGTACAAACGGTCCAACTACGCCATTCAAGAGTATGTCTGCGAGAACAATCAGATCGTGATCGATAAAGAGGGCAAGGCATCCCTCAGTCTCGAGTGAAGTCGCCATTAATCGCCATCGGAGCTGACCAAATGGAAAGACTGACAACCATCAGCATCCTGCGGCCGACGCTGCAAAGCGCCCTGCTGTTGCTGATCCTCACGTCGAACGCATTCGCCGAGGTGCCCCGCATGCCCACGGCCATCGCGGTGCCGCCCTCCGGCAAGCCACCGCTCTCGTCGGCGAAACGCCCGGGCACCGAATACAGCGACCTCGACAAGTACGGCTACATCGAGGAGGAGTTTTACCTGCAAGGCGTTGCCCCGGCCATTACCGCCTCGGGCAAAACCCTGTTGGAGGCGCCTTACACCACACGCATTCTGGTGCGCAAACCGGCTGACCCCGCGCGCTTCAATGGCACGGTCGTGATCGAGCCGTTCAGTTGGTTCGGCGAGCGCGCCGCGGGATGGATCCTGACCCGCGACTATCTGCTGCGTCGCGGCTACGCGTACGTCGGGTACACGCTGAATGTGAACAAGCCGCCAGTCGATCCCAAGTTCATCTCGGACACCCCGGCTGCCGAGGCCGAGCAAATCGCTCAGTACGGACGGATCGTGAACTTCGAGTTCATGCGCCGCTTCGACTTTGCACGCTACGCGCCGCTGGGCACCTATTACGACCCGGAACACTTCACCCGCGGTGAAGCCCCCGATCCGTTTGCTCCACAGTCCCAGGGCATCGGGGCGCAACTGGCGTTGCTGCTGAAAACCAATGCAGCGCAAAGCCCGTTGGCAGGTCTCGACGTTAAACGCATTTACGTCAATAGCTGGGCCGTGACCGCGCAAGTCTGGATGGACTACCTCGACCAGGGCCGGCACCAGCAATGGCGCATGCCCGACGCAAGGCCGCTGATCGATGCCTACATGACCGGCCGCATGGCCTACGGAGAAGTGGGCGGCGACGTCATCCGGGTGCCGCGCCATACGCCCGACGGCGTGCCGTTCGTGACCGTCTACAGCCAGTCCGAACTGATGCATGACGTGATCGAAGGCATCGAGTTGCCCCCGGACACCGACAGCCCGCAGATTCGCTACTACGAAGTGACCGGCATGCCGCACCTGCGGCTGGCCGACCTCGGTACGGAGCATACCGAACAGCTCGCTGCCGACATCGGCAAGGGCGACGACCCACGGTGCCGAACGCTGTACGACGAACCGGCGGAGCTGGTCGTCTCGGCGCTCCTGGATCGCATGGACCAATGGGTGCGCCAAGGCAAACCCATGCCGACTGCTCCGCGGGTCGCCCGCGATGGCAAGACCGCCGCGCGCGACCCCGCTACCGGCAACCTGCAAGGGGGCGTTCGCCCGCCGTGGATCCAGGTGCCCAGTGCGACCTACCTCACCGATCAGGAGACCGGCTGCGGCCTGATCTACGACACCAAGGTGCCTTACTCCAAGGACGTGCTTCGCCAGCGTTATGGAAGCTTCAGTAACTACGAACAGAAATTCGAAGACGCCAAAGCCCTTTCGATCAAGGAAGGCTACCTACTGCCAGAAGATGCGGCGGGCCTGCGTTCGATCGCAACGCATCAAGACTTCTAACCCATTGGGAAGAACAGCAAATGTCATCATCACTCATCATTGCCTGGATCTATGCGTCACCTTTGAGTACAGCCATCCGGGACATTCTCTGGATCATACCCACCGTCCAGAGCATTCATATCCTCGCTATCACAGTGCTCTTCGGCTCTGCGGTCATCTCCGATCTTCGGCTGGCGGGTGTGTTCGCCACGGACGAGCCCTTGCGTGGCGTCGTTCGCCGGTACTACCCGTGGATGCGCAATGCGCTCCTAGTCCTGCTCTTCACGGGGTTGATCATGATCATCGCCGAGCCTGATCGCGTACTCGTCAACTCGACCTTCTGGCTGAAGATGGCCCTGGTCGTGAGTGCGTTCACGCTGACCTTGCTTTTACGGCGCCCCCTTCTGCGCCCTGCCGACGATGCACAACGTGATGGCAAGCCTCCTCTTGTCAAGGCGCTAGCCTGGCTGTCGATCGGCTTGTGGTGCGTCGTCATCATCTGTGGTCGCTGGATCGCCTACGCGATTTAAGCGTTTTCAACGAAAGCTCCCAGGTATTCGCCATGGACATTCAACCAACACTACAAGCCCTCCAGGACACCTCTGTCGCCACCTTCATCCGAGAGTCGGGCTCCGCTTTTCCAACCCTTGAATCGGTGCATGTGATCGGCATCGCTCTTGTGTTCGGGACCATCGCCGTCGTCGATTTGCGTCTGCTCGGCGTTGCCTCCCATCGCCGCAGCGCGCTACGGCTGATAAAAGATTTGCTGCCGTTCACCTGGGTCGCTTTCATGGCTTGCGTGATCACCGGCCTGCTCATGTTCGCCGCCAATGCCACGACCTATGCCGAGAACACCGCATTCTTGTGCAAGATGGGCGTGTTACTGCTGGCGGGGCTCAACATGGGGGTATTCCATTTGGGCGTCTTTCGCCGCATTGCCGAATGGGACACAACGCTAACGCCTCCCAGCCAGGCGCGTGTCGCGGGGTTCAGTTCGTTGGCATTGTGGGCGGGCGTGGTGTTCCTCGGCCGCTGGATCGCGTTTCTCTGATGGCTCGTCTATCGCCGCGTCGCGCATCTGGTGCAGCTATGCCCAGCGATCACGCAAACAGCGCAATCAAGGTGGTGCGCCCGGTATCCGGCCGATGGGAATCGCTGGCACTGTTGCTTGCGGTCCTGGCCGTCATCGCCATCGTGGCAGGCTATATAACGCTGCGACCCCAGAAAGTCGGCCCACCGATAACCTTGAGCTGGCAGGTGCGTTCCTTCGATGGCCTGGGTGCGGTCGATCAGGCTATTCACAGCGCTCTGCTGCCGGCCGGTGAAGAAATCATCTGGTTCAACAACGATACCGGCGGCTGGATCACGCTGGAGCGTGCGCAGAAAATCTTGCTGCCGCCCTTCTACCGTGACGCCTTCTGGAAGACCAATGGCGAGGTGCAGTGGCAATTGATTCTGCCTGGCACTCACCAGCCGCATGCCGCTTCCGGCGACGTGCACGCCGATGCGCCTGTCACCCCGCCGGACCAGACCGCCAACAAGGTGTCGCAAGCCACCCAGGGCCAGGGCGCTACGGTCTACTACGGCTCCGGCGGCCGCGCGCCGGGCCAGAGCGCCTACCTGCTCGTCATCGGTCACGCACATGCCGGTGTCATGTGGGCCAACCAAGCGACGATCTGGGTCCACCGCGACCCGAACGCGCCCTACCCTGGCATCGTCAAGCCCGAATCGCTGGTCGGCGATGGCTGGCGCCAGGTCATCCCTTACAACGGTGCCAGCGAAGTCGAACGCGTAAAAGGAACTCAGCCATGACCGTTTCTACGAAACACCGCGCACTGTGGCGCCGATGCATCGCGCTATTGCTGCTGATACCCGCCATCGCACTCGCCAGCCCGGCTCCCTCTTCGGGCAAGAAACTCAAAATCGGCGTCACACTGCATCCCTACTACAGCTTCGTGGCAAATATCGTTGGAGATCGGGCGGAAGTCGTTGCGCTCATCCCGGCGGAGGCGAATCCGCACAACTACCAGCCGCAGCCCGATGACATCACCCGCGCGATGAATATCGATGTTCTGGTCGTCAACGGCATCGGACACGATGAATGGGCCTTCCAGATCATCAAGGCCGCTGGCCGCGGGGCGACCCTGCCGATCATCCAGGCCAATGCCTCGGTTGCGCTCATTCCAATCGGCGGCGGCCAGGACGGCGTCAAGGTGGTCAATCCGCATACCTTCGTATCCACCACGGCAGCGATACAACAGGTCTTCGAGATCACTCGCCGGTTGGGGGAACTGGACCCGGACAACGCTGCGGTGTATCGACAAAACGCCCTGGCGTATGCCGCGCGTATCCGGGAGCTAAGGGCCGGCTTCATGACCCGTTTCGCCGCGCTGGATTTGTCTTCGTTCCGGTGCGCGACAACGCACGCGGGCTACGACTACATGATGCAGGAGTTCGGCCTGTTCGTGAGCGCCGTGATTGAGCCGCGTCATGGCGTCGCGCCGACTGCACGCCAGTTGGCCAACACCATCGACGCGATCAAGAAGGCCAATGTACGTGTGCTTTTCGCCGAGAAAAATTTCTCCCTCGACCTGGCCAAGCCTATCGAGGCAGCCACCGGCGTGAAGGTGTTCGCGCTGTCTCACATCACCGGCAATACCTACAGCCCGGACGAATTCGAGGTGGCAATGCGCGAAAACCTCGAGACCTTGGCCGAAGCCGTTGAGTTTACCCAGCGATGAACGCGATGAAGGAGGAACAAGCGATGCGCGGCCCCGCCATAGTGTTCGATAACGTCTCCCTGCAACTGGGAGGTACGCAAGTGCTCGACAAAGTGAGCTTCCGGGTAGAAGCCGGTGCGCTGCACTGCCTGGTAGGTCCGAACGGCGGCGGCAAGACTTCACTGGTGCGTGCGCTGCTGGGCCAGATGCCGCATTCGGGGACGGTCCGGTTCGAAGGCGAGGTCACGACACCCATGGGGTATGTCCCGCAATTGCCGGACTTCGACCGCAACGTGCCGATGACGGTCAACGACATCATGGCCCTTCTCGGTCAACGCAGGCCGGCCTTCTTTGGCTCAAGCCGATCTGCCAAGGCGGCCAATGCCCAAGCGCTGGAGCGCACCGGCGTGGCCGGAATGGGCGCAAAACCCTTTGGCAGCCTGTCCGGTGGCCAGCGTCAGCGAGTGCTGCTGGCGCAGGCAATCAGCCCGGCGCCCTGGCTGCTGATCCTCGACGAACCGACCGCCGGCATCGACGAACCGGGTGTGCGACTGGTGGAGGCGCTGGTGGCCGAGCTGAACGGCCGCGGCGTCACCATCCTCTGGATCAACCATGACCTGGAACAAGTCAGGCGCATCGCGCAATCGGTGACCGTCATCAACCGGCGGGTGCTGTTCCATGGTTCGCCCGACCAGGTCGCCTACCCTATGGAGGCTACCCAATGAGCGCCCTGTACGAATTGATTCGCAACCAGCTCCAGGCGCTCGCCGCGAGTGGCATCCTGCCGCAACCGTTCGAGTATGAGTTCGTGATCAATGCGCTGCTCTGTGCAGTGCTCATCGGACCGCTACTGGGCGTGCTGGGCTCGATGGTGATGATCAAGCGCATGGCGTTCTTCAGTCAGGCCGTCGGTAATGCGGCGATGACCGGCGTTGCCATTGGCGTGCTGATCGGCGAGTCCTACACCTCCCCCTACTTCTCAATGTTCGGCTTCTGCCTGCTGTTCGCCCTGACGCTGAAGTACACGCAGCACCGCACCACGCTGGCCAATGACACGCTGATCGGCGTGTTCTTGTCCATCTCGCTGGCGGTCGGGGCCTCGTTGCTGCTGTTCGTGTCGGCGAAGATCAACACGCACGTAATGGAAAGCGTGCTGTTCGGTTCCATCCTGGCGGTCGACTACACCGACATGAACGTGCTGCTTGTGGTAACGGCGACGTGTGCTCTGCTCGGACTGCCGATGTACAACGGCATGCTGTTGGCCAGCCTCAATCCGAGCCTGGCACACGCTCGCGGCGTGCGAGTGCGAAGCGTCGAGTACCTGTTTGTCGTCCTGGTCACCCTGGTGACGGTCGCCTGCCTGAAAATCATCGGCGCAGTGCTCGTCGAAGCCCTTCTACTCATACCGGCCGCGGCAGCACGCAACATCAGCCATTCGCTCCCGGGGCTGGTCGTGCGCGCCATCCTGATCGCGACCTTTTCCTGCGTGGTCGGCATCCTGGCCCCCATGCAATTCCACATCCCCGTACCGACAGGCGGCGCAATCGTGATCGTCGCCGCCCTGGTGTTCGTCGCCACCACCGTCATTCGCGCTACCGCGTCCCGGTTCAGAGGTGCCAGCGTATGAAATGGCTTTGCATGTCACGTCGTCCCTGGCTAGCGATGCTGGTACTGGTGCTGGGCAATCCGCTTTCTGCCTTCGCGGATACTGGCAGGCAGCAGGTGCTTGTTGCACTGCCAGCGGTGTATGCGCTCACCTCGACGCTCAGCGACGGCACGACCCTCAAGGTCGTCCGCCTTCCGACAGACGCTGCCGTGCCCATGGAAAGCCAGGCCAACGCGCTGTCGCGCCTGGAGCCCGCCGTGTTCCAGCAGGCCACCGCCGTGGTTACCCTGGGCAACCTCTGGCGCGCGGATCCGCTTTACACCACGGCACGTCGCCACAATCTGCGAATCGTCGAGATCGATGCCTCGCACTCATGGGACACCGTCAAGCCCGGAGTGGCCGTGGCCCGCATGCCATCGAACGATGTTCCCTGGGCAACCGAACGCGACGTCGATGGCGGACTGTCGCCGTACGCCTGGCTCGGCCCCGTCAACGCCATGCGCATGTCGGCGATTATCGCTACCGACCTGGCACGCCTGTCTCCCCCCGATGCGCCTCGGATAGAGCGCAACCTCGCCGCACTCGAAGGCCGATTGCGCCAGCTCAAGGCCAACTACGGTGCCCGGCTGCTGGCAGTGCCGGATCTGCGCGTGCTGTCGCTGGCCAGCGAGTTCACCTACCTGTTCGGCGAGTTCGGGATTTTTGTCGACGGCTGGTTCGTCCGACAGGACATCGACTGGAACGACGCCGACTGCACCGCACTGACCCGATACCTGCGCGAGCGTGACATCCACGTGGTGGTCCACAAGTGGGCACCGGACGCCAGGATTGCCAAGGCCATCGAGGACGGCGGCGCACGGTTATTGATACTGGATGCCGGCAACCCGGGAATGCTCGCCGACGCCGCCAACGGGTACGAAGCACTCCTGAGTTCGAACCTGGATGCCTTACTGACGGCCTTCGCACCGGCTGGCGCCAATACGAGCGGCGATCACAAATCGCCGCTCCAATGATCAATCTCGACCATGGAGATCGAAGATCTTATGAAACCCCTAGGCTCAGCACATTGGATACTGATCGCCAGCGCCCTGGTGTTCTGCCAGGCAGCCTTCGCTCATGGCCCCGTCTTCGACTGCTACATCGAGAGCGATGATCTGGTGAAGTGCGAGGCGGGTTACACCGACGGCAGCTCCGCCGCTGGCAGAAAAATCCATGTCCAGGACACCAGCAACAAGGTGTTGCTCGAAGGAAGCGTCGATAAAGACAACAGCTACACCTTCCAGCCCCCCGCCGGAAAATACTCCGTTGTGTTCATGGGCGGAGACAACCATCAAGCCACGATTCAGTCATCCGACATTTCAAAGTGAAATCGACAATGCCGATCAAACGACGATTGCTCCAAGCACTTGCCGCCGTAACACTAGGCTGCCTGACAGGCGCTGCACAGGCCCATTTCCAGATGCTCTACGTCGAGGAAACGGCGCTGCCACGTGCGGATAAACTGGAGTTCGCGCTGGTGTTCACGCATCCCTTCTCCGGCGGCCCCACCATGACCATGGATGAACCCCGCGCCTTCAGCCACATCAGCTCGCACGGCGGGGAAAAAATCGATCTGCGCCAATACTTGCGCCCTGTCCAGTGGCAAAGTCGCGATAACCAAACGACTGCCTATCGCGCGTCGATTCCACGGGAGTTGGTGCGCTCACTGGGTGACCATATCTTCGTACTCGAACCCGAGCCCTACCTGGAAACCGACGAAGATGCCTACATCCAGCAGTTCACCAAACTGATCGTGAACGTGGGCGGAGTACCCGGCAACTGGGCAGAACCACAAGGGTTGCCGGTTGAGATCCAGCCACTCAGCAAGCCTTATGCAAACTGGACGGGCGGAGTGTTCCGCGCCGTGGTGCTGGCTGATGGCAAGCCCGTTCCGTTTGCCGAGATCGAAATCGAATACATCAACCATTCCGTCGATATCGAGAAAAACGCCTTCGGCCAGCAAGACTACGTAACGGCACCTCAAGCTTCATTCAAAGCCCTTAGCACGTACTCGGACGCTCAGGGCATCGTGACCATCGGCCTGCCCCGGGCCGGCTGGTGGGGCATTGCAGCGCTCGACATCGGCTCAACGAAAACCCATAAGGGCAAACCTCTGTCGCAAGACGCCGTGCTGTGGGTGCAGGCCAAAGACATGAAATGACACTCAATGCCGACCTCATGGCAAGGGCACTGCCAATCTATCCGCTACAACGTGTACGAGAAACCCATTTGCACGGTTCTCGGCGCGCCCGGATAGGCGTAAACGTTGCCAAAGGCGCCTTCATCATAGTGGCTGTCGAACACATTCTTCAGGTCGAGGTTAAGCCGCAGGTGCTCGTTGACTTTGTAAAAGCTGAGCAGGTCGAACACCTCGTAGCTATCCATGGAGAAGGCATTGGCCGCGGTCTGGCCGGCGCGCTCGTCGACATACTTGGCGCCCAGTCCCAGGCCCAGTCCTTTGAGGCCACCGTCCTGAAACTCGTAGACGTTCAGCAGGCTGAAACTGTTGCGCGGAATGTTCACCAGGCGGGTGCCTGACTTCAGCACGTTGTCCTGGGTGACTTCGGCATCCACGTAGGCGTAGCCACCGATCATGCGCCACTCAGGGGTGAGGTTGCCGGCCACGTTCAGATCAAAGCCACGGCTACGAACTTCACCCGCCGCAACGCTGAAGGTCGAGTCCACCGGGTCTGTCGTCAGGACATTGCGTTTTTCGATCTGATACACCGCGGCATCCACGTTTAACTGACGATCAAGGGCCTGCCACTTGAGGCCCACCTCGTAGGATTTGCCTTCTTCAGGTTTGAAACCGCCGCCCGTTCGACTGGCACCGCTGTTGGGCTTGAAGGACCGCGCCGTGTCGGCATAGATCGCCACGGTCGGGGTCAGATCGTAGATCAGCCCCAGACGCGGGGTGACGGCGTTGTCGCTGTTGGTCCAGCTCGGGCCGTTGACGAGGTAGTTGTCGTAATCCTGTTCGAAGCGTTCGAAACGCACGCTAGCCAAAGCTTTCAACCCCTCGGCCAGGGTTACCTGGTCTTGCACGAAAGCGGCATAGGTTTTGAGGTTTTCCTGATCGTGGGTGGTGGTGCGAGTCAACGCCGGACGCGGCTGGCCGTAGACCGGATTGAAAATATCGATGGGGTAGGCACTCACCGCTCCACTGGAGCGTCGGATAATCGACTTGTAATCGTAATCCTCATACTCGATGCCCGTGAACAACGTGTGGTCGAATCCACCGGTGGAAAAATGTCCGGTCAGATTCAACTGCACATCAAGGTCACGCCACTCCAGCTTGCGATAGTTGTAGTTGCGCCCCAGCGTTCGGCCGTCGGCAGCGACACCGTTGGCTTCGATGGCATTGCCTTGCAAACTGCCGTCGAGATATTGCGTGCCACCGCCCAAGGTCCAGTCGTCGTTCAGGAAATGCTCGAAACGCAGTTGCGCCATGTTGTTGTCGTTGTGCAGTTTGCCGATATCCTTTTCACCGAAAAAAGTATCCCGCGACGCGACGCCGATCTGATTGCGATAGCGGGTCACACCCCGATCGAGCGGCGCGTTGTTGCGCATGAAATCGCCTTCGAAGGTGATACGGGTGGTGTCGTTGACCTGCCAACCGAGGACCGGCGCCACACCGTAACGCTCGTTTTCAACGTGATCACGAAAGGTGTCGCCACCCTCGCCTATCACGTTGAGCCGATAGGCCAGTTGCCCTTCATCATCCAGCGGTCCTGAGGCATCCAGCGTTCCGCGACGCATGCCCTGATCATTGAGCTGACTGCCCAAGGTCACAGTGCGCTCGGTCAGGGGTTGTTTGGACACCACGTTGAAGGTGCCGCCCGGGTCGCCACGGCCATAGAGCGTGGTGGCTGGCCCGCGTAGGACCTCCAGGCGCTCGATGGTATTGGCATCGGGCATGTTCGGATAACCGCGGTTGATCGGGAAACCATTGCGGTAGAACTCACCGGTGGTAAAGCCACGCACGGTGAAAGTGGTCAGGCCCTGGCCACCGAAATTGTTCGCGCGGCCCACGCCTCCTGCGTAATCGAGAGCGTCTTGCAAGCGGGTGGCGCCGAGGTCTTCCACGACATCCCGGGTGACCACGCTGATCGATTGTGGGGTTTCATGAATCGGAGTGTCTGTGCGCGTCGCACTGGCCGAACGGGTCACCCGATACCCCTGGGCCGGCTCTTCGAATGTGCCGTTGATGTCGATCGCTTGTAACTCTATTGACGCGGGATCAGTCGGTGCCTGGTCAGCCCAGGTGGTCGGGGAAATGGCTTGGATCACACACAGAGAAACGAGAGTTCGACGCATCGACATACAACCTTGAGAAGATGCCGGGCACTTCAGGAGCTCGGCGAGAATTGACATTGAATAATATCAATTCCCATTCTCAGCCGGTACTTTTTTATCTCGCCAGAGTAGTGAAAAAGTTGCGAGATTAACTCCTATGATCAACGTGGCCAGGTCTATCAGTGATGCAATAGCCTCATAAAGTCTCTCATCGCATAGGCTTTGAAAGGCCGGAAAATCCTGAGTAATGAGCTCAAAGTCCATCGCGATATAGTTTTATACCTGAACGCTGGCAAAAGTTGATTCGTTGTGAGCTTGGCCGAGCGCCGACGACGGGTCGGACAACGGTGACAGCCCCAGCGCTTTTGGCAGCGGTATCATTGCCACTTGTTGCGTGGTGTTGGAACCCACACGCTCGTCGCGTGGTGGAATGCCGTAGTACTCGCGGTAGCATTTGGAGAAGTGCGGTGTGGACACGAAGCCACACACCGACGCCACTTCGATGATCGACATGGGTGTTTGCTTGAGCAGTTGTCGAGCGCGAATCAGGCGTAGTTTCAAGTAATAGCGGGACGGTGAGCAGTGCAGGTATTTCTGAAACAACCGCTCCAGCTGACGCCGCGACACAGGCGTACCAGCGAGCGCTTTCGTGTGGAAACGCCGGCATCACCCGTGGCGACGCTGTATCACCCGGCCAACGGACATCTACGACTCGCACGTAGATGCCCGGGCCCCACTGTAATTTAATCCAATGCTGACGGATGTTGAGTGGCCGTATCAGGTCAGTCATTGAAACAGTCAAGCTGCACTCACAACGGATTACGACTCGACCTCGCAACAGCCGAGGCTAGACCTCTGATTTTTTCAGACTAAACCTTTGTGGCATCGCACTCTCTACTCCGCAACAAGGCTCAAACCAATTCGGCTAAAGATGCCGGATTGAAGCCTTTTAGGTCTGCGTAATCGCCTTTTTCAACTTTGGCGGCCCAATCCTTGTCACTCAGCAGAACACGCCCTACAGCGATCAGATCAAACTCTTCGCGCTCCATGCGCTCGACGAGCCGATCCAAA
>Ga0105251_10000916_pt1 | contig 26437 bp, 27 predicted proteins | sample KBSS64metaG_FD_80424 | JGI IMG/M metagenome (GOLD analysis project Ga0105251, IMG submission 80424) | Switchgrass rhizosphere microbial communities from Kellogg Biological Station, Michigan, USA - KBS S6-4 metaG | ecosystem: Host-associated > Plants > Roots > Rhizosphere > Soil | place...
ACAGCTGGAGGCGTTGGAGGCATATTTCGAAAATCTTGCGTAACAAAAAAGAGCTGACAGAACTATGTTCGAACAACGCGTAAATTCTGACGTACTGACCGTTTCTACCGTAAACTCACAGGATCAGGTAACCCAAAAGCCTCTGCGTGACTCGGTTAAACAAGCACTGAAGAACTATTTTGCTCAACTGAACGGTCAAGACGTTAACGACCTGTATGAGCTGGTATTGGCTGAAGTTGAACAGCCACTGTTGGACATGGTGATGCAATACACCCGTGGCAACCAGACCCGTGCTGCTCTGATGATGGGCATCAACCGTGGTACGCTGCGTAAGAAACTGAAAAAATACGGCATGAACTGATACTAGTCAGTTAACGTGTTGAAAAGGCGCTTTATCTCATTTGATAAGCGCCTTTTTCTTTTTCCGGATTGCGGGCAATAAAAAAGGCCGGAAGCCCGGCCCTCTTGCAGTGAGGTTAACGAATTACTCGGTAACCTTGTTCTTGAGGCTTTCCGCCCCTTGCTTGGTTTTGTCCCAGGCTTTCTCGGTGCCTTGCTTGGTGCTGTGCCAGGCTTTTTGCGTGCCTTCGGTCACCTTGCTGCCGGCGGTGTCGCTTTTGCCTTCAGCGGCATGCTTGGCTTTAAGCTTCAGCTCTGCGCCTTTATCCTGCGTTTGATGCAGCTTTTCTTTGGCGGTATCTGCGCCCTTGTGGGCCTGCGCGACGGCTTCGTCACTAACCTGCGCGGCGGTGGTTGCAGCGAACACCGGTGAAGCCAGTAACAGTGCGGACAAGGCAAAAATTGATTTCTTCATAATTCCCTCTTTTCAGATACATGCTATTCAGCATGAAACAAGATGGCATAAAAATCCGATAACGCGCTTTAAGAATAGGACTAAAACGCCAAATCGCGGCATAAAACTTCCCCACCATTCAGCTTTGCAAACTTTTATACCAGCACTGCGCCTGGCCGTTTTTGCCCCGCCGCATGGCACGAAAAATTAAAATTTTCGCTGTCACAAAACTATAATTTATCCGTTTTTGAACTCGCAATGAATAGGATGGATTCTATGGTTGCCGTCATCATCATCGGCATATTTATCATCAGCTTTGCCTACGCGCACTCTCGCGGAAAAGTAAAACAGAAGGTGACAAGGCAGCTTTTTGATCACTCCACATTCATGGGGCCGATCAACATGTTCATGACCGGTTTTTCACGCTTGCCCGCCAGGCAGCCTTATTTCGATGCGCGGGCGTTCCCGGAACTGCAAATCCTGACCGACAACTGGCCGACGATCCGCGACGAAGCGGCGCGCCTGCAGGACCATATCAAGAGGGCGCAGTCGCATAACGACGCCGGCTTCAATACCTTTTTCAAACGCGGCTGGAAGCGCTTTTACCTCAAGTGGTACAGCGATAGCCATCCGTCGGCGCAGGCGCTATGCCCCCAGACCGTTGCGTTGCTTAACCGTATTCCATCGGTTAAGGCGGCCATGTTCGCCGAGCTGCCCGCCGGCAGCCATCTGGGCAAGCATCGCGATCCTTACGCCGGTTCGGTGCGTTATCATCTTGGGCTGCTGACGCCTAACGACGATCGCTGTTTCATCGACGTAGACGGGCAGCAACACAGCTGGCGCGACGGCCAGGCGGTGATTTTCGATGAAACCTTTGTGCATTGGGCGCAAAACGCCACCGACCAAACGCGCATCATTTTGTTCTGCGACATTGAACGGCCAATGAAATGGCGCTGGGCGCAGGTGCTGAACCGCTGGGTCGGCGCCACGCTGATGTCGGCGGCCAGTTCACCTAACGATGAACAGGACCGAACCGGCTTCATCAACCGGATATTCAAATACGTCAACGCGGCGCGCGACGCGGGTCAACGCTTGAAAGCCCGCAATCGCCGCTGCTACTATCTGCTGAAATGGCTGGTAATCGCCGCCATCTTCGCCGCGATCATCCTTACCAGCCTCTAAAACTCGGATCATCAACAGAGGGGCAACACGAATGAGAATATTCGCATGCCCCTCTTCCGCCGCCCCCCGTATTCTGTGGTAGAATAGACATTCCTAGAGCCGCCTTCGCTGGCCAACAGCTATCCCTCCGAAGCCTGATAGCAGCGCAAACCGCCCTTCGAATGTAAAGATTTAGTCAATTACGGAATCTGGCTAAACCATAGTCGTACCCGGGTGTCTGAGTAGTTGTATCGCTATCGAGTGGATCCTTTATGCGTTACAGGTTGCTACCCCCTAATGCATAAATGAGTTCATATGAAGCGTCCGCAAAAATTTCAAACGGCCCTGCTGCATCCACGCTACTGGCTAACCTGGTTCGGCCTGGCCTTTTTGTTCCTGCTGGTCCAACTTCCTTACCCGCTGCTGCACCGGCTCGGCGTATGGATGGGCCGCACCTCAATGCGTTTTCTGAAGCGCCGCGTCACCATCACCCGCCGTAACCTGGAGCTGTGCTTCCCCGACATGGACGAAGCGCAACGCGAACGCAAAGTGGTGGGCAACTTCGAATCCCTGGGCATGGGCCTGTTGGAAACCGGCATGGCCTGGTTCTGGTCGGACAAACGCGTCAAGCGCTGGTTCAACGTGACCGGCATCAATCACCTGAAAATGGCGCAGCAGAACGAGCGCGGCGTGCTGGTGATAGGCGTGCACTTTATGTCGCTGGAGCTGGGCGGACGGGCTATGGGCCTGTGCCAGCCGATGATGGCGATGTATCGCCCGCACAACAACAAAGCGATGGAATGGGCGCAAACCAAAGGCCGCATGCGTTCCAACAAGGCGATGCTGGACCGCAAAGACCTGCGCGGCATGGTGCACGCCCTGAAGCGCGGCGAAGCGGTATGGTTCGCTCCCGATCAGGACTACGGCCCGCGCGGCAGCGTGTTCGCGCCGCTGTTCGCCGTCGACGAGGCCGCCACCACCAGCGGCACCTTCATGCTGGCGCGCATGGCCAAGCCGGCGCTGGTGCCGGTGGTGCTTATCCGCCGTGAAAAAGGCCGCGGTTACGACCTGTTGATCCAACCGGCGCTGGAAGATTACCCGATCGCCGATGAGCTCGCGGCGGCGGCCTACATGAACAAAGTGGTCGAGAAAGAGATTATGCGCGCGCCGGAGCAATATATGTGGCTGCACCGCCGCTTCAAAACCCGCCCGATCGGCGCTCCCTCGCTGTACTGAGTCTCCGGCTTACCAGGCCCGGCCAACGCCGGGCTTTTTTGTGCGCTGCGTTTAAAAAACCTGCGGAACGGCGCCGGGCTTTACTGTAATCTCCTTTTTTACCCGCACAGGAAAAGGAAATGATGAAAGCTCAAGTCCGCATTGCTCTGGTCGGTGACTACAAGCCGGAGGCCATCGCCCATCAGGCCATCCCCGTGGCTCTGCAACTGACCGCCGCCCATCTCGGCATCGAGATCCAATCCCACTGGCTGCCTACAGAAACCATCACCTCAACGTCTGTTCTGCAAGACTACGACGCCATCTGGGTGGTGCCCGGCAGCCCCTATAATCATGATGACGGCACTTTTATGGCGATACGCCATGCGCGCGAGCAGCGGGTGCCGTTCCTCGGCTCCTGCGGCGGGTTCCAGTATGCGGTGGTCGAATACGCCCGCAACGTGATGGGCTGGCACGATGCCGGTCATGCGGAAACCGACAGCGGCGGCCGGCTGGTGATCGCGCCATTGAGCTGTTCGCTGGTGGAGAAATCCGGCGGCATTCTTTTCCAGCCGAACACCCGGGCCGCACGCGCCTACGGGCGCCTCGATACGGTCGAGGGCTACCACTGCAACTTCGGCGTTAACCCGGAGTTTGTCGCCGATTTGCAGCAATACCCGCTGATTATCAGCGGCCACGATCTCGAGGGCGACGTGCGCGCCGTCGAACTGCCGGAGCATCCTTTCTACGTCGCCACCTTATTCCAGTCGGAACGCGCCGCACTGCGCAACGCACTGTCGCCGCTGGTGGTTGAACTGGTGAGAACCGCCGCCAGCCGCTAAGAAAAAAGCCCTCGAATGAGGGCTGTAAACAATCACCGGCTCACCACATCAACTGGCCAATCAGCGGTGCGGCGATCACCGTGATAACCCCCGCCAGCATCATCACCAGGCTGGAAACCACCCCTTCCTGCTGCCCCATTTCATAAGCCTTCGCGGTTCCGGCGCCATGGGACGAGGCCCCCAGCCCGGCGCCTTTCGCCAGGCTGCTGCGCACCGCCAGCCGCAGGAACAGCATATCCCCCACCGCCATGCCGAACACCCCGGTGATCACCACGAACAGCGCCACCAGGTCCGGCTGGCCGCCCATCTGTTTGGCGGCCTCCAGCGCAAAGGGCGTGGTAATCGAACGCACCGCCAGGCTGCGCTGCACCTCTTCCGGCAGCGTCAGCAGCCGCGCCAGCCATACCGAGCTGTACACCGCCACCAGCACCGCCGTCACTACGCCGGCGCTCAGCGACAGCCAGTGGCGGCGAATGATGTGCAGGTTCTCATAGACCGGCACCGCAAAAGCGATGGTCGCCGGCCCCAGCAGCCACAGCAGCCAGTGGGTTTCGCCGATGTAGTCCTGATAGGATATATGGGTCACCACCAGCAGCAGCACCAGGATCATTGGCGTCAGCACCAACGGCATTAGCAGCAGGGTGCGGCGGCGGCGGTAAAGCCTTTTGTTGGCGAAATACAGCGCCAGCGTCGCCAGGAAACAGACCAGGCTGAGAATAAAATCATTCATGATGCTGTTTCCGCCGCTGCAGCCAAACTTCCAATCGATAAACCCGATCCACCACCAACCCGGTGGCGCCCAGCGTCAGCATGGTGCTGATCCCTATCACCAGGAAAATCTTCCAGCCCTCCACCATCAGCAATTGGGCGTAGTTAACCACCGCCACCACCGCCGGCACGAAAAACAGCAGCATTTCGGCCAGCAGCCAGCGCGAACCGGCCTTGACCCAGTTCAGCGGCAGAATGCGCAACAGGATCAGCGCCAGCAGCATCAGCATGCCGACGATGTTGGCGGGCAGCGGCAGGTGGAACTGTTGCACCAGGCGATCGGCAATCAGGAACAGCACCGCATACAAAGCCACCTGGATCGGCACCTGCAGGCGGGTCAGCAGGGATGGCGCAGCACGGCGTAACGCCAGTGACATGGAAGATAACCTCAGGCAGAAAATTTACGATTTACAGTATACGCAGCCGGGTAACCCCGCCTGAAATGAATTAAAATTATCAACATCATGCCGTCACGGAATAGTTTCCCGCCGGTATTGCCCTGAGGAGACCCCAACGTGGATGTTCGCACCCTGCGCTACTTCGTCGAAGTGGTACGCCAGCAAAGCTTTACCCGCGCGGCGGAGAAACTGTTCGTTACCCAGCCGACCATCAGCAAGATGCTGCGCCATCTGGAGGAGGAGCTGGAGTGCACGCTATTGATCCGCGAAGGGCGCAAGCTGCACCTGACCGACAGCGGCCAGGCGGTGTACCAGCGCGGGCTGGCGATCCTCGACGAGTTCCGCCAGCTGGAAGCCGAGCTGGAAGACATCAGCTCGGTGAGAAAAGGCGTGCTGCGGTTGGGCATTCCGCCGATGGTCGGCCGCCAGATAGCCGACCTGATCCGCCGCTTTCGCCAAACCTACCCCGGCATCGAACTGAAGATTTCCGAGCTGGGCGGGCTGTCGGTCGAGCAGGCGGTGATGTCCGGCGAGCTGGATCTGGCGATGACCATCCTGCCCATCGACTCGGATCAGCCGCTGACCTTTTTGCCGCTGCTGGGTCACCCGATGTGCGTGGTGGCGCCGCGCACGCCGCACTGGCTTAACCGCACCAGCATCGATATCGCCGAGTTGGCCGACTGGCCCATCCTGATTTATAACGAAGATTTCGCGCTGTACAAAATGCTGATGAAGGCCTTCCGCCAGGCCGGCATCGAGCCGCAGATCGCGGTGCGCAGCGGGCAATGGGATTTTCTCGCCTCGATGGTGCAGGCCGGCGTCGGCATCGCCACGCTGCCGGAGCCGGTGTGCCAGTGGCTGGATAAAGAGAAGCTGATCTGGCTGCCGCTGGAGCCGCGCATGGAGTGGAAAATCGGGCTGATCTGGCGCCAGGGCAGCTACCTTTCGCACAGCGCCCAGGCCTGGATCGCCTGCTGCCGCGACTATTGGCCGCCGTTCAGATAGCCCAAACAATCGGGGCCGCTTGCGCGGCCCCGATTATTGTTACCCTTCGCGCTCTATCAATAGCGCTTCCAGCAGGTCGAGATCGTGCAACAGCTTTTGCAGCGTCTCGTTGCTGATTTTCTGCGTGGCGCGCAGATGGTACAGCTCGCCGCGTTCGGCGCGCAGCGCCGTCAGACGGAAACGCCGCTCCAGGTTTTCCAGCGCCAACGCATTCTCGATATCGTCCCTGGAGGTGATGCGCCGCCGCAGCGTGCCCACCACCCGCGAACTGATCTCTTTCAGCACCTGCGGGTCGAGGTTCTCTTCGGTGTCGGCGGCCAGGCGCTCTTCCATTTTATTCACGCTCTCGATCGCCACCTCGGCCGCCATGGCGATCGCCATGCGCTCCTCGCTCTTGCTGGCGCTCTTGTCCGCCACCTGCACGCCGCGCAGCAGCAGCGGCAACGCCAGCACCCCGACGATCAGCGACAACAGGATCACCCCGGCGGCGATAAACACCAACTGATAACGCGCGGGGAAGGCGGTGCCGTCGCTCAGCAACAGCGGGATAGACAGCACGCCGGCCAGAGTAATCGCCCCACGCACCCCGGCGAAGGACGCTACCCACAGTTCACGGGTGCTGTAATCGCTGAACTGCAGCGGGCGCTTTTTCATAAAGCGTTTGCTGGCGTTTTTCATCAGCCACAGCCAGGTGAAGCGCAGCACCAGCAGCGCGGCGTAGATGGTGGCCACGTCGGCGAACAGGTACCAGGTCTGGATGGTCGGGTCCAGCTCGGCCTGCAGAATCGAAGTTTCCAAAATGCCCGGCAGCTGCAGGCCCAACATGATGAACACCATGCCGTTGAACACAAACTCGAGCATCGCCCAGACGCTGTTGGCGCGCAGGCGCATCGCCAACGGCGCATTGCGGATCACCCCGGATTGGCTGATGGTCATCCCCGCCGCCACCGCCGCCAGGATGCCCGACACGCCGATATGTTCGGCAATCAGATAAGAGGCGAACGGCAGCAACAGCAGGAAGACAATCTGCGTGGCCGGATCATCGCCGCTCCAGCGGCTCATCACCCGCAGCGACTTGCTGTAGGTCCAGGTGACCGCCACGCCGGCCAGCAGGCCGCCGATCGCCACCTTGAGGAACTCGAGGGTCGCGCCGCCGACGGTGAACACCATAGTGCCCATCGCCACCGCGATGGCGAATTTGAGCGACACCAGGCCGGACGCATCGTTCATCAGCGCCTCGCCCTCGAGCACGCCCATGATCTGCTTGGGAATACGGCCTTTACCGACGATGCCGGACAGCGCCACGGCATCGGTCGGCGACAGCACCGCCGCCAGCGCGAAGGCCGCCACCAGCGGAATGCCCGGCACCATGGCGTAAATCAGGTAGCCGACGCCGACCACGGTAATCAGCACCAGAACCAGCGCCAGGCCAAGAATTTCACGTCCGTGGTGCAGGAACTCGCGCGTCGGCGTTTTCCAGCCGTCGGCAAACAGCAGCGGCGGGATGAACAGCACCAGGAACAGTTCGGGATCGAAATCGACGTGCAGGCCGAAATGCGGCCAGGCCAACAGCGCCCCGATGGCGATTTGCATTAACGGCAGCGGCACCTGGAACGGCAACATGCGCGTCACCACCCCGGACAGGGAGACCACCAGGATCAAAATGAGGATTGTAAAAAAGATTTCCATGCTTTCCTTAGACTCTCGGGTTCAGACTGCATCTCTGAGTATGCGCCGATAGTAGATCACTTTTTTTACAGCGGTTAAAGCTTGTTGTGCCTTTCAAAACGCGGCACAGAACAGAAGGAGACTTATCTGAAGAAAGAACGGCGGTCGACATTCCCCCGCCGACGGGCGGGGGAAAACAGCGGGCGGTTAAATCGCCCAGCCGCCGGCATAGAACCCCACCAACGCCAGCGCGATCAGTACGGTGCCGATGTTCAGCTTGCGCCATTCACCGGAGAAGATACGGCCGATAACCAACGAGCTGAAGCCCAGCATGATGCCGGTAACGATGTTGCAGGTCAGCACGATGAACACCGCGCACAACAGGCCGGCCATGGCGTCGACGAAATCGTTGAAGTCCAGCTTGGTGACGTTGCTCAGCATCAGCAGGCCGACGTACATCAGCGCCGGTGCGGTCGCATAGACCGGCACCAGATAGGCCAGCGGCGACAGGAACAGAATGAGCAGGAACAGCAGGCCGACCACGGTGGCGGTCAGGCCGGTCTTGCCGCCCGCCGCCGTACCTGCGGCGGACTCGATATACACCGCGGCGGGCGCAGCGCCCACCAGGCCGGAGAAGATGCTGCTCAGGGAGTCTGAAGTCAGCGCCTTGCCGCCGTTGATGATCTGGCCGTCTTTATCCAGCAGGTTGGCCTGCCCGGCCACCGCGCGGATGGTGCCGGTGGCGTCGAACACCGCGGTCATCACCAGCGCCAGCACGCTCGGCAGCACCACCGGCTGCAGCGCGCCCATGATGTCCAGGCTGAAGATCAGCGAATTGCCGTTGGCGTCCGCCAGGCTTGGCATGGCGAACAGCCCCTGGTATTTCACCGCCGGATCGAAGATCAGGCCGATAATCGAAATGGCGATAATCACCAGCAGGATGCCGCCGGGCACCCGCAGTTTCTCCAGGCCGAAAATCACCGCCAGCCCGAGCAGCGTCATCACCACCGGGAAGGAGGTAAAGGCGCCCAGCGCCACCGGCAGGCCGTCCAGCGGGTTCTTCACCACCAAGCCGACGCCGTTGGCGGCGATCAGCAACAGGAACAGACCGATGCCGATACCGGTGCCGTGCGCTACGCCCATCGGCAGGTTACGCAGGATCCAGGCGCGGATGCCGGTGACCGAGATAACGGTGAACAGCACGCCCATCAGGAAGACCGCGCCCAGCGCCACCGGAATGCTGATGTGCTGGCCCAGCACCAGGCTGAACGCGGTGAAGGCGGTCAGGGAAATGGCGCAGCCGATGGCCATCGGCAGGTTGGCCCACAGCCCCATCAACAGCGAGCCCAGGCCGGCCACCAGGCAGGTGGAGACGAACACCGCCGCCGGCGGGAACCCCGCCTTGCCCAACATGCTCGGCACCACGATCACCGAGTAAACCATCGCCAGGAAGGTGGTCAGCCCCGCCACCACCTCCTGACGCACGGTGCTGCCGCGCGCGGAAATATTAAAGTAACCGTCAAGCCCGCCTTTTGGTTTTACGGCGTTGTTCGCTTGAGAATTCGACATATGTTGCTGTCCCCTGTGTTTCATTATCGGCCCGTTGCAACAGGCCTGTAATCCCGCCCGCGCCTGGTCGCCACGGAATCGTTTCCGTCACGTTCGCTTCCCTACCCTTCAGCGGCGCGGCCAATCGGCCTGGCGCAAAAAGGCAAACGTTTAACTCGCAGCGCGTGATGCGGGTGATTTATGGTGGTTTATTCAAGGCAAACGATTATCCAGCCTTCCATACCGTCGGATCAACTAAAGATCGCGGCAAATCATGCAGAAAGGCGCTGGGATCAATCATTGTCGAAAAAGCGGGGTTTGTCACATAGGGAAATCAGATGGGATCGCCCCCGGGCCGGAGGCGATCGCGCTTACTGCGCCTGTGGCGCTTCCATATACATCAGTTCCCAGATATGGCCGTCCAGATCCTGAAAACCGTGGCCGTACATAACGCCGTAGTCCTGCGGCTGATTGTAGGTATTGCCGCCGGCGGCGATCGCCTTGCGCACCATGTCATCCACCGCCGCCCGGCTGGGCTGCGACAGGCAAAGCAATACTTCGGTGGCCTTTCTGGCGTCGCCGATCGGATTGGGGGTGAACATCCTGAACTTGGCGTGGGTCAGCAGCATCACGTAGATGCTGTCGCTGACGACCATGCAGGCGGCGGTGTCGTCGGTAAACTGTGCGTTGAAACTGAAGCCCAACCGGGTGAAAAACGTCTTGGATGCAGGCAGATCGTCAACCGGCAGGTTAACAAAAATTTGCGTAGCCATGGGCTACCTCCGATGAAGAGTGACCTCATCGAGTATAGCCCATCCTCTAGCTCAGCAGCTCGTAGGGGCCGCCCTGCTCCAGCGCCCGCTGATAGGCCGGGCGGGCGTGAATGCGCTGCAGGTAGCCGCGCAGCTTCGGGCAGTCGTCCAGCGCGCCGCGCGCCGCCATCGCCTCCAGCGGGAAGCTCATCTGGATATCCGCCGCGCTGAATTCGTTGCCGACAAACCAGGTGCCCTTGTTCAGGTGCTGTTCAAGATATTCCGCGTGCGTCGCTATCTGTTTGTCGAGGTACTCGCGCTGCACGCCCTTGCCGATCGCGCCGGCCACCGGCCGCAGCAGCCAGGGGATCGGCGGCTGGCCCAGCCGGCTGAACACCAGCTTCATCACCAGCAGCGGCATCAGCGAACCCTCGGCATAGTGCAACCAGTAACGGTACTGCTGGCGGGCATGGTAGTCGGTGGGCATAAATAGCCCCTGCGCGTCGTAGGCCTCCTGCAGGTATTCGATGATGGCGCCGGACTCCGCCAGCGTCAGATCGCCATCGACAATCACCGGCGATTTGCCCAGCGGATGGATGTTTTTCAGCGCCGGCGGCGCCAGCATGGTTTGCGGATCGCGCTGGTAACGCTGCACCTGATAGGGCGCGCCCAGCTCCTCCAAAAACCACAGGATGCGCTGCGAGCGCGAGTTATTCAGATGATGAACGGTGATCATGAAGCGGCCCCTATCCGTTGCCACACCAGCTCGCCGATCTGCACGCCGTTGCCGATTTGCAGCGGCACGGTGCGCAGCATAAGCCGGTCGCCGATGAAACTGTAGAAGCGCACCTGCCGGCTGCCGATCCAGTTGGGGAAGGAACTGCCTTCAACCTGGTGCACCACCCGCTGGTCGCTCTCATCCACCTGATAGCGGCCAAAGTAACAAATCATATTGATAAAGGCGGCGTGGATCTCCCGTTCGGTGCCCTGCGCCAGATCGTCGGCGGCAAAGCGCGGGCGGGTGGCGCCGTAGAGCTGCGCCGCCATGGTGCCGTTGGCTTCGTAACTGATGCGGCCCAGCACCTGCTCGCCCAGCGGGTAATTTATCTTGCCGTCTTCACCTTTAAACACGGAAGACACCAGCGACCAGCTGCCGATAAACGCGTTGACTGACATGCTGCTTGCTCCTGTAAGGACCCTCCTTACAGGGTAGTGGCGATTTTTGCAGCACGCCAGCCGGGCTGACGCCGCTCAAAAATAAATCAATTTATTTGACAGAGATACTCAAAACTCTCCGATTTTCTCTCTGCATGCGGCGGTCTATTATTTAAAACATCGAGAGACAACGGCCTCTCACCTGACAAATACCCTGAGGATTGAATCATGAAAAACGTCAAAATTTTTGCTACCGTTCTGCTGCTGACCACCGCTTCTTTCGCCAGCGTCGCCGCTGACCTGCCAAGCAGCCAGCCTGCCGCCAACGCCCAGAAAATCGGCGTAGTTTCCGTCAGCGGCGCCGACAACCTGAGCGCGCTGGAAAATGAACTGGCCAGCAAAGCCGCTGCTTCTGGCGCCAGCGCTTACCGCATCGTCGCCGCCGGCGGCCAGAACAAACTGTACGGCACCGCAGAAATCTTCAACTGATCGTCAGACAGCCAGCTGACGGAAGAAAGAAGCCCCGCATAGGGGCTTTTCTCGTTTTAGCGGGCGTCAAAAGAGTGAAAGGCAACGCGATTAGGGGAGCTGCATTTCTTTCTCGTTGGCGGGTGGCGGGCTAAATATATCGGATTGCACTTTATCCGCTTTCGCCCTTTCAATATGCAACCGAAGTTTATTCGCCGCGCCCAGGCGATCGCCTTCCAACAGCAGATCGATAATTTCAACGTGCTCTTCTGAATGGCTCTGGCGCTGTGAGCGTTTTTTTTGTGCCTGCCGGTACTCGACCAAGCGACGCAGCTGATTGAGACGCCTGACCGTCTGCAGCAGAAAACGGTTGCCGGAACACAGCGCGAGCAGTTCGTGAAATGCTGAGTTCGCCTCAAACAGCTCCAATGGCGTCATGGTCAAAAAGCCGCCTTGCGCGATATAAAGATGCTGCTTGCGGCATTCTTCCAGGCGTTTCCTGTCGATATCAAACGCTTCGGAAAGGAGACCGGCGGGTTCAATCATAATGCGCAACGCATAACTTTCTCGGTATGCGTCGATGGAATCAATGGCCGGCAACGTCCTCCAACCTTGTCCTGCACGAAACTCCAGCCACCCTTCTTGTTGGATCCGCGTCAGAACGTTTCTCAGGATAGGCCGCGACACTCCCAGTTCACGCATCAACTCTATTTCAGTGAACATTTCCGGCAATTTATTGGTTAGCCTGAGCTCAGCGAGCTGCTGATAGATCGGGTCTTCACTTTTGGCGGAGAGTTGTTCGGCCAGGCTTTCCAAATCACAGGCGTTTTGCGCCAGGAAAAAACCTCGATTTTTATCGTGGGTAAACATGCCCTGCTGAGCCAGGAAGCCGAGCGCAAACTTAACCGGGGAACGAGAAGAGTTGAGCGCCTTCGCCAACTGGGATTCGGCAACATGGGTACCCAAGGATAATTGCTCGCGGCGCACATACGAGACGATTTCTCGCATTATTCTGGATTGCAGAGGCGTTAAATTCATCATCACCACACTCATACTTCGCTACGAATACCAAGCTACGTTTTGACGCGATATTACATCATGCGCAACGGGCTGTATTCACGCAATCATCGCAGAATGAAGCGTGCGGGAAATAACCAGGCTAAAACATCCTTGTTATTGGCCCGGCCTGATGCCGCCGGTTAGCGTACGTTCGATATGGCTGCCATTAGAGATTCGCTTGATGCTCGGCCGCAATGGGCCGGGTTTCTCCCGTTTCCACCAGCGTGCGATTGGCATCCGGTGAACCGTAAATCCACATGATCTTCATCGGTTGGGTTTCTGAGGCGTTGCGAAATCGATGCGGCACCCCTGCAGGAATGAAAGTCACATCCTGTGGCTTAATCGGAAACTCGTTGCCGTCAATATCAAATACGGCATGGCCTTCAATCAGCAATACGCTCTCTTCGCAGTTGTGGAAATGGAAAGGGATCTTGGCTCCTCCGGCAAACTCGGTATAGCCGGTGATAAAAGCGCCGGCCCCCATGCCCTTCGTGACCAGCGGGGTAGTGCTGGCCCCGCCGCCACGATCGTATTTTTTTATTTCTTCCGGATGCAGCAACCAGGCAGCCGATGTTGTCTTGCGCATAATCACCTCGATTAAATAGCCGGTCCAATCCAAACCGTTTTGATATTGGTAAACTCACGAATGCCGAACTCGCCCAACTCACGCCCATAACCGGACTGCTTAATGCCGCCGAACGGCAGGCGGGCATCCGAAGCGACCAGCCCGTTGACGAATACTGCGCCGGCTTCGATATGACGCGCGACGGCATAGCCATGTTCAGGGCTGCCGGTCCAGACTGCCGCGCCCAAGCCAAATTCAGTGGCATTGGCGACGGCAATCGCTTCCTGCTCATCACGCACGCGGATAACGGCGGCGACAGGGCCAAACGTCTCTTCCAGCGCGGCGGTCATCTGAGGCCGAACACGATCCAAGACGGTGGGCAGGTAATAGTTGCCTTTACCTTCTTTTTCTCGTCCCCCGGTCAGCAATACCGCGCCTTCATGCAGGCTGCGTTCGACCTGAGAATGCAGGTTGGCTCGCAAATTTCCGCGTGCCATAGGCCCAATTTGGGTGTCGCGGTGGGTGGGATCCCCGACTTTCAGCGCTTCAACGCCGGCGCAGAACAGCGCAACGAAACGGTCGGCGACGCTTTCATGCACAATGAAACGTTTTGCCGCAATGCAGCTTTGCCCGGTATTGGCGAAACGCGCTTTAACCGCAATTTTTGCCGCCAGCTCGATATCGGCATCCGGCAGAACGATAAACGCGTCGGAGCCGCCAAGCTCAAGAACCTGTTTTTTCATCAGGCTTCCGGCTTGAGCGGCGATAACCTTGCCAACGCCGGTAGAACCGGTAAACGTAACGGCGGCGACCCGCTCGTCAGCCAGCACGCCCGCCACGTCAGAAGCGTCGATCATGATCGTTGAAACCAGGCCCTCCGGCGCGCCGGCCTCGCGAAATACGGCCTCCAGCGCCAACGCGCATCCCGATACGTTGTTGGCGTGTTTCAACAACGCGCCATTTCCTGCGGCCAATGCCGGCGCGGCAAAGCGTATAAATTGCCAGAATGGATAATTCCAGGGCATGATCGCCAACACGATACCCAGCGGCTCAAATACAATGCGGCTATCGGCGGCGTTGCTTTTTACTCTGACATCATCGAGATAGCGGCTTCCGGCATCGGTATAGAACTCGCAGGTGGTCGCACATTTCTCGATTTCCGCTTCGGCTTCGGCAATGGGTTTGCCCATTTCTTCGGTGATCAGGGCAGCGTAGCGCGATTGATTTCGACGCAGAACTTCGGCAACCCGCGACAACAAAGCGGCGCGCTCGGCGACGGTTTTTTCCCGCCACAATCGCTGTGCGTTATCCGCCGCGGCAATACGTTGCTCGACCTCGCCGGGTGAATGAAACTGATATTCGGCAATACTCTCACCTGTGGCAGGATTTATAGTCGTGATCATTTTTCGGCCTTTATCTGAAGTGATGGACGTTGATTAACGACGCTCGCTTTTATTGATGGTGAAAAATTCTCTGGCTGAAGGTATTCACCTGAGAGCCCTTCACCACGCACGCCTCAGCCGCTTGGCGCCATTGTGCAAAATGCGGCGCGGCGCGATGCGCCGCGATCGCGGCTTCATCTTCATACAGCTCATAAAAAACAAAATGCTCAGGATTATTAATATCTTGCGTCACATCAAAATAATGACAGCCTGGCTCGTCGTTGAAGGTCGACTTTGCGTTTTGCTCAATAGCGTTGAGAAACTCCTCAAGTTTGTCGGCGTAAACGTCCAGCGATACTATCAATGCAATCATGGTGCTCTCCTATTGGGCTACGGATTGGATCGGGGTGGGCAAAACTACAGCGGCTTCTTCAGATAGCCGAACCAAGCTTTGCCATGTGTTGTCGGCAATGGCGATGCCGTTTTTTACGTTCTCGGCGGCATGCCGATCTTCTATTTCTCCGGGGAAAAATATCTCGGCCACGCCTTTCGCCGTTGGAATAGCTTTCACCTGATCGATTAGTTCATTGATGCGAACATTAAACTCATCGTTCGCCATCATTCCTGCGATATCAATCGTGATGAGCAGATGGCCACAACCGCTTTTTTGCGTGGCGTCATAAGGACCGGCGACCCCCTTACCAAACTGGCTGCCGGTCAGCACCCCCGCCAGAATGTCCATCATGAAAGCGATGGCGTATCCCTTATGCCCCGCCATAGGCAGAAGCAGACCGTGCACGGCTTCGCTGGCGAGGGTAGTTGGCACGCCATGTACATCCGCGGCCCAAGAGTCGGGAATCGCTTCGTTACGTTCCGCGGCCAGATAAATTTTCCCGCGTGCGACAGCGGTGTTAGCAATATCCATCACCACGACGCCACGTTTCCCTGCAGGTGCAGCGATAGACCATGGATTGGTGCCGATTAGCTTTTGGCTTCCCCCCCAGGGCGCCATGGCCGCACTGGCATTGGTCGCAAGTAAAGCGATAAAGCCGCTCTCGGCCGCTTGACGCGTAAAATAAGCGGCGGTACCGAAATGGTTGGAATTGCGCACCGCCACGGCGCTGATTCCATGCTGCCTGGCCCGCGCCATCCCCATATCGATCGCTTTCATCGCCATCACCTGGCCCATGCTGTGATTGCCGTCAATGACAACCAGCGAACCCGAGTCCGTTGCGATAAAACTCACATCTTCCGGCGCCATGGCACCGTGGCGCAGACGAGCGATGTACCACGGCAATCTGAGCATGCCATGAGAGGAATGCCCCCACAGTTCCGCCGTGACCAGGCTGTCCGACAGCATCAGCGCATCTTTCTCCGGAACCCCAAACGCCTGAAAAACAGCGTTCACAAAGGCTTTCAACTCTTCCGCACTCACCACTTTTGGCATTTCACGCTCCCATGGGCGTAAGCCCTCACCCGACCATCCCGCAGCGCCCCTTAAGCAAACCTACCCGCCCCGACGGATTGCCTCTCCGCCATCGAATCACGCTGTCGACAACACATTTAATGAACTTTATTCGAATAAAAAACAATATGCAATAAAGAAGAAAAAACATCCAGCGGTTCGCCTCACTTATAAATGGGGAACGCACCAAAAAGAACGCCACCCAACAGCAGAGCCAAACTCGCCAGGATCCCCCATTTAATTGAAAACTTCTGGTGATCGCCGATGTCCACCCCCGCCAGCCCAACCAGCAAATACAGCGAAGGCACCAATGGGCTTATCAGGTGGAATGGCTGGCCAACAATGGATGCCCGGGCAATCTCTTCGGCGGAAATTCCATAGCCCGCCGCAGTCTGCGCAATAACCGGCAGAATGCCGAAGTAGAAAGCGTCATTGGACATAAAGAAGGTGAAAGGCAGGCTGACCGCTGCGGTAAACAAGGCCAGATAAGGGCCAAAACTCGGCGGGATGACAGATAACAATGATTTGGCCATCGCATCGACCATGCCAGTACCAGACAGGATCCCTGTGAATACCCCCGCGGCGAAGATTAAGGACGTCACCGCCAGCACGTTCGCGGCATGGGAGGCAATACGCTCTTTTTGCTGCTCCAATGCTGGATAATTCAACATGACGGCAAACGCAAAACCCAGCATGAAGAGAACCTGAACCGGCATCAACCCCATGACCAGCAGCACCAGCAAAATGGTGGTCAGTATCAGATTGGGCCAAAACATCTTCAGCCTTTTGCCGGAGCCGTTGTCCCCCTCCAGACTCGATATCGGCTGACTGGCACCATGGCCGCCAAAGTGAAGCACGCCCAGTCGCTTACGCTCCTTAAGGCCAAAATAGCCCGCCATCATCACCAGGCTGGCGCAGCCCAGCAACATGGCTGGGATCATGGGAACAAAAATGTCTAATGCGTCGACTCTCAACGCCGCCGCCGCTCTCGCCGTCGGTCCGCCCCAAGGGGAGAGATTCATGATGCCGCTCGCCAAATTGATCAGGCAGGTCATCATCAAAATGTTCAGGCCCAGTTTCTTGTAAAGAGGCAGGAAGGCGGCGACGGCTATCATATACGTCGTGGAGCTGTCACCATCAAGCGAGACCAGCAATGTCAGCACGGCGGTGCCCACCAGCACTTTAAGCGGGTCGCCTTTCACCAGTTTGAGAATGAATTTAACGAGCGGATCGAATAACCCGGCATCAATCATAATGCCGAAGTATAAAATAGAGAACGTGAGCATAACGCCTGTGGGCGCCAGCGTTTTAATCCCCTCCAACATCATGCCGCCCAGGCCCTGGAAAAAACCGCCTAACAGCGCAAAGATCGTCGGTATGATTATCAGGGCAATCAAGGCCGACATGCGCTTACTCATAATGAGGTACATGAAACAGATAACCATCGAAAAGCCAAGTATTGTCAACATGGCGCTTTCCTTAACGTATTGTAGGTTGGCTAAAGGCCGAGCTGCCGGCACAGATAGCAATGGAATTCTTTATCGCTTCAGCTTCAAAGCGTTAAACCCGAGAAGCCCAATGACGCCAAAATTGATTTAAATTGGAATAAAAAACAATAAAACCTTTTCCAAGACTCTAGCAGCCCAATCTTTAAGGTGTTAATCCCTTACGCCGTATTCAGCGTTTTTTTTCACAAAACCCGACACCGATCTCTATTCGAACAAAATGCGATACGGACGTAGGCGGGAATGTTCAGACACACGCCGACATGCGAAATGGGCGCGGGCGGAGATGTTAGCGGTTGGCGTTGTGCTGCGGAGTTGCGGTAGCGACGGGCACACGCTTTCAGCGAGAGAAAGCCAGACAAACAGATACGATTGATGTCGGCAGCCGGCGCAAAAGACAGAGCACCGCAGAAATCTTCAACCGATCGTCAGACAGCCAGCTGACGGAAGAAAGAAGCCCCGCATAGGGGCTTTTCTCGTTTTAGCGGGCGTCAAAGCGCGCCGCCAGCTTCTGCAGGCGAAACTGTTCGGTAATGTGATCGACGAACACCCGGGTTTTGGTCGGCAAGAATTTGGTGGTGGGAAAATAGAGGTACACGCTGCCGCGATCGACATACCAGCCGTGCAACACCCGCACCAGCCGGCCGCTTTCCAGATAGGGCAAGGCGTTCGGTATGCCGATCAGCGCGATGCCCAGCCCCATTTCCGCCGCCCGCGCCGCCGCATCCGGCTCGTTCACCGTCATCTTTATCGCCATCGCCGGCGCCCGCTGTTCGTTTTCCGCATTGCGCAGCGGCAGGTTGCGAATGCGCCCGGTTTGTGGCGAACGGATGAAAATGCCCGCATGCTGCGCCAGCTGTTCCGGCTGCCGCAGCGGCGGCAGGTTGCGCAGATACTCCGCCGAGGCCACCAGCACCCCGTGCGCCGGCGCCAGCTCGCGCGCGATCATGCCCTGGGCCAGCTCGATGCCGCCGCCGATCGCGGCGTCGAAGTGATCGCCAATCAAATCCACCTGGCGATTGTCGAAATGCCAGTCGGGAACGATCGCCGGATAACGCGCCAAAAAATCCGGCAGCATCGGCAACACGAAATGCAGGCCGAAGGTGGTGCCCATACTGACCTTCAGCGTGCCGGCCGCCACGCCGCCGCCGCTGCTCAGCCCTTTCAATGCGCACTGGATCGACAGCAGACCGCCGCTTACCTCCAGCAGGAAACGCTCCCCTTCCTCGGTAAGGATCAGCTTACGGGTATTGCGCTGAAACAGCCGCACGCCAACCAGCGTCTCCAGCCTGGTGACGTTTTTGCCCACCGCCGCCGGGCTAATGCCCAGCTTGCGGCCCGCGGCGGAAAAGCTGCCGTTTTCCGCGCTGCTGACGAAACATTCCAGATGGCCCAGCATGGTCTCTCCTGTCGATTTAAAACCTTTGGTTTAAGCTGATTATAGCCATTTACGGCTAGTGGCCTGCATGCATTTCTCCGATACTGGTCCGGTAGATTTTTTAACCTCATCCATTCTGGAGAAACATCATGTCAGCAACACATCCTCTGCAGGGCAAAGTCGCATTCGTTCAGGGCGGCTCACGCGGCATCGGCGCCGCCATCGTCAAACGGCTGGCGCGCGAAGGCGCCGCGGTCGCCTTTACCTACGCCGCCTCCGCCGAACGGGCCGACGCTGTGGCGAACGAAATCACCGCCGCCGGCGGCAAAGCACTCGCCATCAGGGCCGACAGCACCGATGCGGCGGCGGTGCAGCAGGCGGTGCGCCAGGTGGCGGACAGCTTCGGCAAATTGGACATTCTGGTGAATAACGCCGGGGTGTTCACGCTGGGCAGCACCGAGGAACTGCCGCTGGCGGATCTGGACCGCATGCTGGCGGTTAACGTGCGCAGCGTGTTCATCGCCAGCCAGGAAGCGGCGCGCCACATGAACGACGGCGGCCGCATCATCCACATCGGCAGCACCAACGCCGAGCGCGTGCCCTTTGGCGGCGCGGCGGTATATGCGATGAGCAAGTCGGCGCTGGTCGGCCTGACCAAGGGCATGGCGCGCGATCTCGGCCCACGCGGCATCACCGTCAACAACGTGCAGCCTGGCCCGGTGGATACCGAGATGAACCCTGACGAGGGTGATTTTGCCGAACAGCTGAAACAGCTGATGGCCATCGGCCGCTACGGTAAAGACGAGGAAATCGCCGGCTTCGTCGCCTACCTGGCGGGACCGCAGGCGGGCTACATCACCGGCGCCAGCCTGAGCATCGACGGCGGCTTCTCGGCGTAACCGGCCCGCAAACCGGCATAAAAAAACCCCGCCAGAGCGGGGTTTTTTGCGATATTTTCCAGGCGAACCTTAGAAAGGAATATCGTCGTCGAAGTCCATCGGCGGTTCGTTGCTGCTGGCCGCCGGTGCGCTGTTCTGCGCTGGGCGAGCCTGCTGGCCGCCGCTGAACTGGTTGCCGCCCTGCGGCTGCTGAGGCTGGCCCCAACCGCCCTGGCCGCCGGAAGCCTGGCCGCCGCCGGCAGGTGCGCCGCCGCCCTGGCGGCCGCCCAGCATCTGCATGGTGCCACCGACGTTAACCACCACTTCGGTGGTGTATTTTTCTACGCCGGCCTGATCGGTCCATTTGCGGGTCTGCAGGGAACCCTCGATGTACACCTGGGAACCTTTACGCAGGTATTCACCCGCCACTTCGGCCAGTTTGCCGAACAGCACCACGCGGTGCCACTCGGTTTTTTCTTTCTGCTCGCCGGTCGCCTTGTCACGCCAGCTTTCGGAGGTCGCCAGGGTAATGTTGGCCACTGCGCCGCCGTTCGGCATGTAACGGACTTCCGGGTCCTGGCCCAGATTCCCGACCAGAATTACTTTGTTTACGCCTCTGCTGGCCATGAGCACTCTCCCGATGATTGATTTTTACACAGTATAAACGAGTAAGTTTAACACGCTGAGTCCGAAACCACACCCGTGTTGATTAGTGCGTATTGTATTCCAGAATTGTCCTTTCGATCGACCTTGTTGCATTCATATACTGGATATTCATTCAGGTTTTTTTGTGTCATAATTATGCGTTTCGACCTGGCTGTGCCGGTTTTTTGCGCGTTCGGTCACAAAATCGCCCGCAAAAATCCCCTGACAGGCACGGTGTATCATCAAGACGGGAAGTGTAAATGGACAATATCGAAGTTCGTGGTGCTCGAACCCATAATCTCAAAAACATCAACCTGATTATCCCGCGCGACAAGCTGATCGTCGTCACCGGTTTGTCCGGTTCAGGCAAGTCCTCGCTGGCTTTTGATACCCTGTATGCCGAAGGGCAACGCCGCTACGTCGAGTCGCTCTCCGCCTATGCACGCCAGTTTCTTTCGCTGATGGAAAAACCGGACGTCGACCATATTGAAGGTCTGTCGCCGGCGATCTCCATCGAGCAGAAATCCACCTCGCATAACCCGCGATCCACGGTCGGCACCATCACCGAGATCCACGATTACCTGCGCCTGCTGTTCGCCCGCGTCGGCGAGCCGCGCTGCCCGGATCACCACGTGCCGCTGGCGGCGCAGACCGTCAGCCAGATGGTCGACAACGTGCTCAGCCAGCCGGAAGGCAAGCGCCTGATGCTGCTGGCGCCGGTGGTGAAAGACCGCAAGGGCGAACACACCAAAACGCTGGAGAACCTGGCCACCCAGGGTTACATCCGCGCGCGCATCGACGGCGAAGTGTGTGACCTGTCCGATCCGCCGAAGCTGGAACTGCAGAAGAAGCACACCATCGAAGTGGTGGTCGATCGCTTCAAAGTGCGCGAAGACATGGCGCAGCGCCTGGCGGAATCCTTCGAGACCGCGCTGGAGCTGTCCGGCGGCACCGCCGTGGTGGCCGATATGGACGACGAAAAGGCCGAGGAGCTGCTGTTCTCCGCCAACTTCGCCTGCCCGATCTGCGGCTACAGCATGCGTGAACTCGAACCGCGCCTGTTCTCGTTCAACAACCCGGCCGGCGCCTGCCCAACCTGTGACGGCCTGGGCGTGCAGCAGTTCTTCGATCCGGAGCGCGTGGTGCAGAACCCCGAGCTGTCGCTGGCCGGCGGCGCGATCCGCGGCTGGGATCGCCGCAACTTCTATTACTTCCAGATGCTGCGCTCGCTGGCGGAGCACTACGAGTTCGACGTCGAAGCGCCGTTCAACAGCCTGAGCGCCAACGTGCAGAAAGCGGTGCTGAGCGGCTCCGGCAAAGAATCGATCGAATTCAAATACATCAACGATCGCGGCGACACCACCGTGCGCCGCCATCCGTTCGAAGGCGTGCTGCACAACATGGAGCGCCGCTACAAAGAAACCGAGTCCAGCGCAGTGCGCGAAGAGCTGGCCAAGTTCATCAGCAACCGCCCTTGCGCCTCATGTCACGGCACCCGCCTGCGTGAAGAAGCGCGCAACGTGTTCGTCGAAGACACTACGCTGCCGGAAATCTCCGATCTGAGCATCGGCCATGCGATGAGCTTCTTCCAGAACATGAAGCTCAGCGGCCAGCGCGCCAAAATTGCCGAAAAAGTGCTGAAAGAGATTGGCGATCGCCTGAAGTTCCTGGTGAACGTCGGCCTGAACTATCTGTCGCTGTCGCGTTCGGCGGAAACCCTGTCCGGCGGCGAAGCGCAGCGCATCCGTCTGGCCAGCCAGATCGGCGCCGGCCTGGTGGGCGTGATGTACGTGCTGGATGAGCCGTCGATCGGCCTGCACCAGCGCGACAACGAGCGCCTGCTGGAAACCCTGATCCACCTGCGCAACCTGGGCAACACGGTGATCGTGGTGGAACATGACGAAGACGCCATTCGCGCCGCCGACCACGTGATCGACATCGGCCCCGGCGCCGGCGTGCACGGCGGCCAGGTGGTGGCGGAAGGCACGGTGGCAGACATCATGGCGCAGCCGGACTCGCTGACCGGCCAGTTCCTCAGCGGCAAACGCGAAATCGCCATTCCCGAGCAGCGGGTGCCGGCCGATCCGAACAAGGTGCTGAAGCTGAGCGGCGCGCGCGGCAACAACCTGAAAGACGTGACGCTGACGCTGCCGGTCGGCCTGTTTACCTGCATCACCGGGGTATCCGGCTCCGGCAAGTCGACGCTGATCAACGATACGCTGTTCCCGATCGCCCAGCGCCAGCTCAACGGCGCCACCATCGCCGAGCCGGCGCCGTTCCGCGAAGTGACCGGCCTGGAGCACTTCGACAAGGTGATCGACATCGATCAAAGCCCGATCGGCCGCACCCCGCGCTCCAACCCGGCCACCTATACCGGCATCTTCACCCCGGTGCGCGAGCTGTTCGCCGGCGTGCCGGAATCGCGCAGCCGCGGCTACAACCCGGGCCGCTTCAGCTTCAACGTCAAGGGCGGCCGCTGCGAAGCCTGCCAGGGCGACGGGGTGATCAAGGTAGAGATGCACTTCCTGCCGGACATCTACGTGCCGTGCGACCAGTGCAAGGGCAAGCGCTATAACCGCGAAACGCTGGAAGTGAAATACAAAGGCAAGAGCATCCACGAAGTGCTGGAGATGACCATCGAAGAGGCGCGCGACTTCTTCGATGCGGTGCCGGCGCTGGCACGCAAGCTGCAAACCCTGATGGACGTCGGCCTGTCGTATATCCGTCTCGGCCAGTCGGCCACCACGCTGTCCGGCGGCGAGGCGCAGCGCGTCAAGCTGGCGCGCGAGCTGTCAAAACGCGGCACTGGCCAGACGCTGTACATCCTCGACGAGCCGACCACCGGTCTGCACTTCGCCGATATCCAGCAGCTGCTGGCGGTGCTGCACCAGCTGCGCGACCAGGGCAACACCATCGTGGTGATTGAGCACAACCTCGACGTGATCAAGACCGCGGACTGGATTGTCGACCTGGGGCCGGAAGGCGGCAGCGGCGGCGGTGAGATCCTGGTTTCCGGCACGCCGGAAACCGTGGCCGACTGCGAAGCTTCGCATACCGCACGCTTCCTCAAGCCGCTGCTGAACAAGTAACCTCCCTGCTCTGCGGGCCGTCCCTCTGACGGCCCGCGCTTTCACCCGTTTCGCTTGCATTGAACAGAAACAGGCAAGATTTCGACATTTTCAGGCATTTCCCTCCTCGCTCGCTCCTTTTATCATCAATGTTCCCTCGGCGGCCACCTGCATCATTCAGGCCGCGTCTCACCGGCGCCCTGCTGCCGGCAATGACTTATCCCCCATCCACAGATGACTGGAGTGACCATGAACATTACGCATGCCTATGCCGCGCATGACGCGAAGTCAGCGCTGGTGCCTTTCGATTATCAGCCGCGCGCCCTGCGCGACCACGACGTGCAAATCAAGGTGCTGTTCTGCGGCGTCTGCCACTCGGATCTGCACCAGGCCCGCAACGAATGGAGCAACACCCTTTACCCGGTGGTGCCGGGCCACGAGATCGTCGGCCGCGTCAGCGCCGTCGGCAGCCACGTCTCGGCTTATCAGGTCGGCGATGTGGTCGGCGTGGGCTGCATGGTGGACTCGTGCCGCAGCTGCCCAAGCTGCGAGGAAGGGCTGGAGCAATACTGCGAGAACGGCTTTACCGGCACCTATAACGGCCAGGATCGCCAGACCGGCGCCGTCACCTACGGCGGCTACTCCACCGATATGGTGGTGGATCAGGACTTCGTGCTGCGGGTGCCGGCCAATCTCGATCCGGCCGGCGTAGCACCGCTGCTGTGCGCCGGCATCACCACCTATTCGCCGCTGCGCCAGTGGGGCGCCGGCCCGGGGAAAAAGGTCGGCATCGTCGGCCTGGGCGGGCTGGGGCATATGGGGGTTAAACTGGCGCGGGCGATGGGCGCGCACGTGGTGCTGTTCACCACTTCGCCGTCGAAAATCGAAGACGCCAAACGGCTCGGCGCCCATGAGGTGGTGATTTCCCGCAACCCGGAAGAGATGGCGCAGCACGCCAACAGTTTCGACTTCATCCTCAATACCGTGGCGGCCCAGCACGATCTCAATCCGTTCCTCAACCTGCTGCGCCGCGACGGCACCCTGACGCTGGTCGGCGCGCCGGAGCACGACCATCCGTCACCGCAGGTGTTCAACCTGATCATGAAGCGCCGCCGCATCGCCGGTTCGCTGATCGGCGGCATTGCGGAAACTCAGGAGATGCTGGACTTCTGCGGCCAACACGGCATCACTTCGGATATCGAGCTGATCCCGATGCAGCAGATCAACGAAGCCTATGAACGCATGCTGAAAAGCGACGTGAAGTACCGCTTCGTGGTGGATATCGATTCACTGCGGGCCTGACGCTAACGGGCGCCCACCGCGGCGCCCGTTTTTTTACAGCTGCCTGATGACGCGCGCCGGGTTGCCGCCCACCACGCAGTTGGCCGGCACGTCTTTGGTCACCACCGCGCCGGACGCCACCACCACGTTATCCCCCAGCGTCACCCCCGGGTTGATCACCGCCCGGCCGCCGATCCACACGTTATCGCCTATCCTCACCGGCTTGCCGAACTCCGCCCCGCCGACGCGGGTCTCGGCGTCCAGCGGATGGGTGGCGGTGTAGATATGCACCCCCGGCGCCAGCAGGCAGTTATCGCCGATATGCACTTCGCACACGTCGAGGATCACGCAGTCGAAATTGGCGTAGAAGTTCTTGCCCAGATAAATGTTGTAGCCGTAGTCGCAGCGGAAGGTCGGTTCGATAGTGCCGCCCTGGTAGCGCCCCAGCAGCTCGCCCAGCCACGCTTTGCGCTGCTCGCCCTCTTCCGGCGACGAGTGGTTGTAATGGTGCACCAGCTGGCGCGCCCGCTTGCGTTCGCTGCGCAGCAGCGCATCCCCGGCGTCATACAGCTCGCCGGCAATCATCCTGCGTTTTTCTTCGCTCATGCTCATTCGCGGCATCCTTTTTTCAGGCCGATTATCTGTGCATCAGCCTAACTTTTTCGGTGAGCCAATAAAACGGGAACGTTCCCAATTCAAATCAACGATCACAGTTTCAGCGGCAAACAGAGGATATGAGATCAGGCGCGCAGCTCCTGGCGCACATGTTCGGGCAGCCCTTCCAGCACCAGCTGGTAGGAACTGTCGATCAGGGTGTAAAACTGCGAGTTAGGCAGATTGCCGTCGAGAAACACCGTATTCCAGTGCGCCTTGTTCAGGCCGTCGCAGGCGACGATTTCCGGATGGTGCTCGCGCAGGCTTTCCGCCAGTTCCGGGCTGGATTTTACCGCCAGCGCCGGCCGGCCCTGCACTTCGCACACCATGGCGAACATGACGTCGCCGACCTTGATCTGGCTGGCCTGCCATTGGTTCTGGTCGCTCTGTTCCGCGCCCGGCTTCGCCATGCAGTACTCCAGCAATGCGGTGTTATTCATTGGCTTACTCCCCCTGTAACGTGGCCACAATACGGCGTGATCCGCCGTGGATGCGGTGCTCCCCCAGCCAAATGCCCTGCCATGTGCCCAACATCAACCGCCCGTGACTGACCGGCAGCGTCAAGGACGCCCCCAGCAACGAGGATTTGATGTGCGCCGGCATGTCGTCCGGCCCTTCGTAGTCATGCTGATAGGGTGCGTTTTCCGGCACCTGACGCAGGAAATGCTGCTCCATATCGGCTCGCACCGTGGGATCGCAGTTCTCGTTGAGCGTCAGCGAGGCCGAGGTATGCTGCAACAACAGATGCAGCAGGCCGGTTTGCAGGCGGTGTAAGTGGGTTAACCGG
>Ga0105251_10000917_pt1 | contig 26406 bp, 24 predicted proteins | sample KBSS64metaG_FD_80424 | JGI IMG/M metagenome (GOLD analysis project Ga0105251, IMG submission 80424) | Switchgrass rhizosphere microbial communities from Kellogg Biological Station, Michigan, USA - KBS S6-4 metaG | ecosystem: Host-associated > Plants > Roots > Rhizosphere > Soil | place...
CAACGCCATGATCGAGAGCGCGCGGGCGAGTGCTTCGCGCTGGCCGGCGATGGCATCGAGCCGGAACTGCACGAGCCGGCGGATGCGCTCGCGGATCGACAATCGGGCGAGCTCCGCCGCCGGAAGCGCCTGCGCCATCGCGGCGTCGATCGCGGCGATCCATGCCTCGATCATCTCCATCGCGCCGCCGCGGAAGGCATAGAGGGCGACGTCCTCGTCCACCCCGGCCGAGGCAGCGGCCTGGCGCACGGCTTCGGCGCTCCAGCCGTCGAATACGGCCGAATCCGCGATCAGCGGCGCCAGTCGCAGGCGCACATCGTCGAGCGACTGGTCTTCAGCAGCAGCCGTCATCGCTCAGAGCACCGGGCCATACGTGCGACGATTGGCCTTCGAGGCGCCGGGCTTGGTCTCGGTCTGGATGACGCTGAGCAGCGGGTTCGACTTGCCGTCGAGCGCCGCATAGTCCCGCGCCGAGCGGCCCGAGTTGTCCGACCGGTCCGGATCGGCGCCGGCCTGCAGCAGCAGCTTGGTAAGATCGACGTCGCGGCGGTGCACCGCGGTGATGAGCGGCGTCTCGCCCGCATCGTTGGCCACCTCGGTGTTGGCCCGGGCGCCCAGCAGCACCGTGATCCCGTCGCGCCAGCCCAGGTTGACGGCGAGCTGGAGCGGGGTGCGCCCCTGGCTGTCGCGCGCGTTCACGTTGGCGCCCTTGGTCACAAGGTACTGCAGCCAGGTCAGGTCGCGGCGGTTGGTGACGATGTGGAGCGCGCTTTCGCCCGAGGTGACATCGCGGGTGTTGATAATCGTGGTGCCCGGTTCGGCCAGCGCGTCCTCGACCTTCTGGCCATCCTTCTTGCGCACCGCCTCGAGGAACTTGTAGCCTTCGGAGAATTGCGCCTGCGCCGGCATGGCGAGGCCAAGGCCGAACGCCGCCGCGACCGCAAGGGCCGTGCGCAGCCAGATCATCGTGCGCGACCCGTCACGCTTGAACACTTCACCGATCCTTCGCATTTTTCGTTCGTCCACCCGAGTCTTGCCGCCCGGCCGCCTTGCACGCCGGCGTTTAGCAGAGCATGAACCGCCGCGCCATGACCCTTCGTTCACGCCTGATCGCCGCCTTGCTGCTGCCGCTTGCCCTCGCGGCCTGCGGCTCCAACCCGGGCGGCGCCGCTTCTCACGAGGCCCCGCCGCTGGAAGGCGCCGCGATCGGCGGCCCGTTCACCCTGGTCGACAAGAGCGGCAAGACCGTCACCTGGAACGACTTCAAGGGCAAGTACCGCATCGTCTACTTCGGCTACACCTTTTGCCCCGACGCCTGCCCGCTCGACGTGCAGGTGCTCATGAAGGGCTTTGCCCAGTTCGAGAAGGCCAGCCCCGAACGCGCCGCCAAAGTACAGCCGATCTTCATCACCATCGATCCCGAGCGCGATACGCCCCAGGTGATCGGGCAGTGGACCGCCGCCTTCTCCCCGCGCCTGCTCGGCCTCACCGGCAGCCCCGAGCAGATCAAGGCGGCGGCGGACCAGTTCAAGGCCTACTACGAGAAGGGCAAGGCCGCCGGCGACGGCTATCTGATGGATCACAGCCGCTCCGCTATCCTGTTCGGCACCGATGGCAAGCCGATCGCGCTGCTGCCGATCGACAAGGGCCTGCAGGGCGGCGATGCAGCGGTCGCGGCGGAGCTTGAGAAGTGGGTGCAGTAACCGCTTCGGCCCGGTTCTGGGAGCGCCCGCTCGAGACCTTGAACCGGCGCGAGTGGGAAGCCCTGTGCGACGGCTGCGGCAAGTGCTGCCTGCATAAGGTGGAGGATGCCGACACGGGCGAGATCTACCACACCAACGTCGCTTGCAAGCTGCTCGACCTGACGACCGCGCGCTGCACCAACTACGTGAACCGCCGCGCCTTCGTGCCCGACTGCCTGCGCCTGACGATCCGCAACGCGGGTTCGCTCGAGTGGCTGCCCGACACCTGCGCTTACCGGCTGCGGGCCGAAGGCGAGCCGTTGCCCGAGTGGCATTACCTGCTCACCGGAGATCGCCACACGGTGCACGCCGCGGGGGCCTCGATCGTCGGCCGCGCCGTAAGCGAGACCGTCGCCGGACCGCTCGAGCAGCACATCGTCTGGCCCGAAGGCATGGAAGGATGGGAGATCGAGGCGGAGGACAATCCGTGGGACATTGAAGAGGATCGGCGCTGATGCTCGACTGGCTGCGCCGCGACCCCCGCGCCGCGCCGACGATCGAGATCGCCGGCCGTTCGCTGCCGATCGAAGTGCGGCGGCTGAACCGAGCGCGCCGGATGACGATGCGCCTGGCACCGGATGGCAGCACGGTGCGCATCTCGATGCCGCGCTGGGGCGGCACCGCCGAGGCCCTGGCTTTCGCCCGCTCGCGCCGCGACTGGCTGGAGCGCCAGCTGGTCGCCCTGCCCGCTCCGGTCACGGTCCAATCGGGCAGCCCGCTGATGCTGCTGGGGCGACCGATCGAGCTGCGGCACCAGGCCACGTCACGCCGGCGACCGATCCTGGAGGACGGCGTGCTGCACGTCGGGGGCGCGGAAGCCTCGCTCGCCCCGCGCCTGCGACGCTGGCTGCAAGAGCAGGCCGTCGAGCACATCACGCGCGACCTTGGGCATTACTGCGCGAAAGCCGGCGTTTCGGTGCCTCGCCTCGCGCTGTCGAACGCCCGCCGCCGCTGGGGCAGCTGCGCCGCCGATGGGGCGATCCGCATCAACTGGCGGCTGATCATGGCGCCGGAGTTCGTGCGCCGCTCGGTCGTCGCCCACGAAGTGGCGCATCTTCTCCACTTCGATCACTCGCCCGCATTCCACGCTTCCCTCGCGTCGCTCTTCGAAGGAGACCTGGCCGCAGCGAATGCCTGGCTCAAGCGAGAGGGCCGCGGGCTCTATCAGCCCTTCGGTTGATCTGGCGCGCGGCCGTGCGAAAGCCTAAATAGCGCACATGGCATTGTTCAAACGATCCGGGATGTGGCGCGACGTCAACCCCGCAGGCATGCTCGCCGACTTCAAGCAGGTCTGGAAGCAGGCAGGGCGCAACCGCTGGCGGATCGCGCTCGTCTCGGGCGTGTGCACATTTGGCCTGTTCAGCCTGATGGCGCACCAGGGCGGAGAGGCACCGCACTTGCCTCCCAAGATCACGTACATCACCGTGCTTCCCGAGCATCGCACCGATGCCGAGATCATGGCCTCCAACATCGCCAATCAAAAGGCGAAGGAACGGTTCGCGCTGGAGCAGGCCAGGAGCGACGCGGAAGTTCGCGCCATCTACAAAACGCTCGGCCGCTTCGCCGGCATGGACGTCGACCGGATCGCCCGGGAGGCCGATGTGGAGAACGCAGCCGCAGAGAAAGCGCGGCTTGAAGCCATCCGCAAGCGCCGGGAGGAAGCCGACGCCGTGCTCGCGTCCGAGGGAAAGCCGGCCGGCAGCGCGACGCCCGCCACCGGTGAGTGACGATTCGCGCTGGCTCGCCGCCGCGGCCAGCTTGGCGGCGCGAGCGCGGCCGCTAAGCCGGCCCAATCCCGGCGTCGGCGCGGTCATCGTCAAGGACGGACACGTGATCGCGCGCGGGTGGACGCAACCCGGCGGACGCCCCCATGCCGAAGCGGTTGCGCTCGAAACGGCAGGCGAAGCGGCATGCGGCGCGACGCTCTATGTCACGCTCGAACCCTGTGCGCACCGCTCGCGACGCGGTCCGGCCTGTGCCGACCTGGTCTCCGCATCCGGCCTTTCGCGTGTCGTCGTCGGCTGCGAGGATCCCGATCCGCGCACGGCCGGCACCGGGATCGCTCGCATCCAGGCGGCAGGGATTGCCTGCGACCTTGTGCCCTCGCCTGCTTGTGCGGCGAGCCTGTCGGGATATCTGATCCGTACGCGCCTGGGCCGTCCTGAAGTGACGCTCAAGCTCGCGACCTCGCTCGACGGCTGCATCGCCACTGTCAAAGGCGAAAGCCAGTGGATCACCGGCGAGGTCGCGCGCGCGCATACCCACGCGCTGCGCGCAAGGGCCGATGCCATCCTCGTGGGCGGGGGCACCCTGCGCGCGGACAACCCCAGGCTCGACGTGCGGCTGCCCGGCCTTGCGACTCGCAGCCCCGAACGCTGGGTGCTCACCGGCGGCGCGGTGCCGGAGGGCTGGCGCGCCCTGACGGCGCCGGACAGGTTGGGATCGATGGAAGGCGTGCAGCACCTGTTCGTCGAGGGCGGAGCGCAGACGGCATCAGCATTTCTCGCAGCCGATCTTGTCGACGTGCTGGTCCTTTATCGCGCGCCGATCCTCATCGGCGAGGGGCGCAGTGCCATTGCCGCCATCGGCCTGCTGTCGCTGGGCGAGGCACATGGCCGATGGAGGCTGCGCGATCGCCGCGCACTCGCGCCGGACACGCTGGAAGTCTACGAGCGGCAGCGCTAGGGAGCGAGCATGTTCACAGGCATCATCACCGCTCTCGGCACCATCCGCGAGGCTCGCCAGTCTGGCGACCTGCGCGCCGTCATCGCCTGCCCGTTCGATCCGGAAGCGATCGCCATCGGCGCATCGATCGCCTGCTCGGGCACGTGCCTGACGGTTGTCGACAAGGGCGGGATCGAGGGTGACGCCTGGTTCGCGGTCGATATCTCCGCCGAATCCGTCGCCCGCACAGTGCCGGGGCGCTGGCACGAGGGTACGACGCTCAACCTCGAACCTGCCCTCAAGCTGGGCGACGAGCTGGGCGGCCATATCGTGACCGGCCATGTGGACGGTATCGGCGAGGTCCTCGGCATCTGCCCGGAGGGCGATTCGCGCCGCATCGGCTTTCGCATCGCGCCCGAGCTGGCTCCTTATCTTGCCGCCAAAGGCTCGATCACGGTGGACGGCGTGTCGCTCACGGTCAACGAAGTCGCGGATCAGGCCGATGGCACTTGCCACTTCGCGGTCAACATCATCCCGCACACCGCCGAAGTCACCACCCTGGGCACGCTCGCTGCAGGCGACAAGGTGAACCTCGAGATCGACGTCCTCGCCCGCTATCTCAAGCGGATGCAGAGCCTGCGCGGCTGATGAGTCCACAGGCTATCGCCGGCTGCAGCGCCCCCCGTTACCGGTGGCAAGCGCTCAGGCGGTCACGTCCGCCACGGCGGCGATGAACTGGTCGATGTTGCCCATCGTCAGGCCCGCGACATTGATGCGACCCGACGCAGCGAAGTAGATGCCGTGCTTGCTGCGCATCGCCTGGACCTGCTCGGGCGTGAAGGGGATGATCGAGAACAACCCGTTCTGCCCGCCGATCGGCGACAGATCGACCCCGCCGGTCCTGCCCGCCGCCGCCAGTCGCGCGCGCACCTGGCGCATGCGGTCGCGCATCTGGTCGAGCTCGTCGAGCCACTGGGCGGTCAGATCCGCATCCTCCAGCACCAGGCGCACGGCGGCAGCGCCGTGGTCGGGCGGCTGCGACCAGTTCGCGCGCGCCAGGGCATGGCCGTTCGACATGACCTTGGGCAAGTCCGCCGGGTCCGACACCATCGCGTAGACCGCACCAGTGCGGTCGCGATAGAGCCCGAAGTTCTTGTCGCAAGAATAGCAGATCAGCGCCTCAGGTACCGCGACGAGCACGCGCCGCAGGCCGTAGGCGTCCTCTTGCATGCCGCGGCCCAGGCCCTGGTAGGCGAGGTCGATGACCGGCAATGCCGGGCTCGCCGTCAACAGTTCGGCGATCTCGTCCCACTCGGCCTTCGAATAGTCGATGCCGGTCGGGTTGTGGCAGCAGCCGTGCAGCAGGATCGCGTCCTTCGCACCGGCCGAGACGAACGCGCCGCGCAGAGCCTCCATGTCGGGCGTGCCGTCGGCCGCCGCGTGGTTGAACTCGAGGACGTCAAGGCCAAGGTCGGCGCAGATCTGGTTGTGATTGGGCCAGCTTGGCTTGCCAACGATAACCCGGGTGTAACCCGCCTTCTTCACCATCGCGAGCGCCACACGCAGCGAGCCGGTGCCGCCCGGCGTCTGCATGCCTTCGATGCGGCCGCCCATGTCTGGCGAATCCTTGCCGAAGATATAGGGCATCAGCGCAGCGACGAAGCCCATGTCGCCTTCAGGGCCGAGGTAGGCCTTGGAGTCCTGCGTCTCCACGAGCTTGCGCTCGGCGGCCTTGATCGCGCCGAAGACCGGCGTATCGCCCTGCCCGGTCTTATACACCCCGACCCCAAGGTCGATCTTGTCGGCGCGCGGATCGGCGTTGTGGAGCTTGATCAGCGCAAGGAGCGCATCGGCGGGCTGTTGCTGGAGGTCGGTAAGCATGGCGGGCGGGGCCTTACTGCGCACTGGCCCCGCCCGCAAGCCGAAGTCTTAGAACGGCAGCCAGGTCTGCTTGCGGGTGAACTTCATGTAGCCGGCATTGAGGCCCAGGCGCACGCCCGCGCCCATCCGCACCGGGATCAGCACGACATCTCCGCGCCGCAAGTAGCTCACGTTGAATCCACCCACGAGATAGGCCTGCCCTTCGCCCGCCGGGAAGCGCTTGTAGAGGTCCTCGGTGTCGTAGAGGTTGTAGACCAGGACGAAGGCGTTGGCCGCGTTCAGCCCCGCGTCGAAGCCGATCGAAGGGCCGGTCCAATAGACCGGCCGCGTGCCCTCCACCTTGTGGTGCAGCGTTCCCGAACCGTAGCGCAAGCCGACGCCGATCGCGCCCGAGCCCTCGCGCCCGACAATATAGGCATTGGGCCGGCCTTGCTTGCGCAGCAGGTCCTCGATCAGGCTGGCGAGCCCTTGCGCGCCCTTGCCGAACACGCCCTCGGCCGCGCCGATCAAGTCATCCTCGTGGTAGGTCTGGCCGTCGCCGGCAGGCTGTGCGGTCACCGATTGCGAGCTCCATGCTCCCGGGTTCGCAGAGGTGGAGGCGGCCGCGTCGCCGGGCGAGGTCTCGACGGGTGTGCCGTTGCCGCTGCTCCCGGTGGTTGTCGCGTCCGATGGAGAAGGCGAGGGGTTCGGCGTGACGGCGGGCGCATTCTGGCCGGGCGCGAGATCGCCGTCGATCGCCGCGTCCGGATCGACCGAGCGCACTTGGGCCAGCGCCGGACTGGTCGTGAGCATGGCGACCGCGGCAGCAGCGGCCCAATTGCGCGCCACCCACAGCCCGCGCTTCCAGGAAACCATCACGACCACCCTCCCAAAATCTTGAAGCGCGCGACGCCACGGCCCCCGCGGCCAAGATCACGCACCCACCGTGCCATAGATGACGCGCCGCCTGACAGAGCAATGAACAGGCGGCGGTGCGAGTCGCTTTTGCGTCGAGACGAGGCGTGCGCAAAGGCAAAAGGATCGGCGTCGCGCCCGCATCACCCCTTGCCGCCCCCAAACCACCTCGCTATAGCCGCGCCCTCAAGGCCGCATCCGGAGACGTGGGTGAGTGGCTGAAACCAGCGGTTTGCTAAACCGTCGTGCTCTTAAGGGGGCACCCCGGGTTCGAATCCCGGCGTCTCCGCCAGCGCCTGTTCCGGCAAATACCGAAAATCCGCAGAAAACAGACCCTTTCGGGGGTAGCGAGTTCCGGTGGTTTCCGGTATGTTCTGCTAACAGCGGGGCGTTCCAGGGGGCACATCCGGGGCACCGTTGCGACCGCTTGGGGGCATCGGATGTTGACGGAAGTTCAGTGCAAGGCAGCGAGGGCGGCGTACAAGCCGGTGAAGCTTGCCGATGCACAAGGACTTCATCTGTACGTGACGCCGGCAGGGCACAAGTCCTGGCGCTACAAGTATCGGTTTGGCGGGAAGGAACGCCGAATCGTTTTCGGCTCCTATCCGGAGCTGTCGTTGCGGAAGGCGCGAGACTTGCGGGACGATGCGCGGCGGGAGTTGCGCGAGGGCCGCGATCCGGGCGAGGAGTACCGCAGACGGACGGCTCGACGAGCGGCCGGCGTGGAGGAAGACCGCACGTTCGAAGCGGTCGCGAAGCGCTGGCACGAGCTGCAGTCGCCACAATGGAAACCTCGGCACTCAGAAGACGTGCTGAACAGCCTGACGAAACAGGTCTTCCCCGCGATCGGCAAGCAGGACATCAACGAGTTGAAGCCCTCGCATATTCGAGAATTGCTTCAGGCCGTGCAAGCCGGGGGTGCCATCGAGACCGCGCATCGTATTCGACAAAGAATATCGGCGGTCTTTCGGTTTGCGATGGGCTCGGGACTATCGGAGATGGACCCGGCTGCAGCGATCGGCTCCGCTCTGCGTCCGGTGATCCATGGAAAACAACCGGCGCTCCTGAAGCTGGAGGAAGCCCGCGCGTTCTTGCGCGCCTTCGAAGCCGGTCCCGGTCATATCACGACCAAGCTGGCGTCGCGACTGCTTGCTCTGACCGCCGCGCGCCCCGGCACTATCCAGTTGGCTCAACTGTCGGAGTTCGAGGATCTCGACGGTCAGCAGCCCATCTGGCGAATACCCGCCGAGAAGATGAAACTGCAGCGAGCCCAATCGGAACAGCTGGAATTCGAGTTCGTGATCCCGCTGTCGCGACAGGCAGTCCGAACGGTGATGGTAGCCAGCGAGTACGCGAGAAATCGCAAGTACCTCTTCCCCTCGGCGCGGCATTCACACCGGCCGATCACGGACAACGCGCTGAACACGGCCTATCGGCGCGTCCAGGGCTTCGCCGGCCGTCATGTGCCGCATGGCTGGCGAGCGACGTTTTCGACAATCATGAACGAGCGAGCTATCGCGCAAGAGCGTCCCGGCGATCGAGCGATCATCGACCTCATGCTGGCTCACCAGTCCAACAGCGTGGAATCGCGCTACAACCGCGCCGCGTATATGCCACGGCGACGCAAGCTCGCGCAGGACTGGGCCGATATGTTGATGGAGGGCTTCGACCCACCGGAGGCCTTCCTCGAACCCTACAGGTCGTAGACCCGGGAGCGTCGGCATGACCGGCGCTCGCTTCGCTGATCCCGCATGGCGCCGGAGCTACGACGTCAACGCACCCCAAGCACAGGTCTCGACCACGCACTGGCCCGACAGCCCCAAGAACGAGAACGCCCTCAAGTTCTTTGACACGCTGAAGGACGCCGCGTGGCAGTATTCGTCGCACGTACGCGAGGCCGGCAAGCAGCTACCGATCTCCGCGAACGCAGTCACCGTGCTAAAGGCGCTGCTGCGCTTCATGGACGGGAAGACGGGGCGCTGCGATCCCTGTCTCGATCGCCTCGCCAGCCAGACCGGCCTCTCACGTCGGACCGTCGTGCGCGCTGTCCAGGTACTGCGCCACTTCGGGTTGATCGACTGGGTGCGGCGCACTGAGCTGACGGGCAACGCCCGCGGCGCTGGAGCGCCTCGCCCACATGTACCGAGGCGACCCCGAAGGCCTGCGCCAGCACCTCGAAATGCTAGGGCATCCATCTTGCTCTAGTGCGAGTGCCAGACTGGCATTGTACCCCTCCTCCAGAACAGAAGGGAAAGTGGACTGAGGGCGCTAGAGCGCCCTCAGGCGTCAGATTTGTATTGTCCCCCATGCCTAGATGCCTGTTTCCGCCTTCAGCGGAGCGCCAGCGGAGCCGGCGTGCGAGGGCGGCTGCGCCGCCCAGGGGTATCCAGGGGGCCAAGAGCAAGGGCCGTGCCAGCCACAACCGACGCGCTATCGGCTCGCTTGCATCCTGATGCCCGCAAACCGCCCGTCAGGTGCATCGATCTGCATCAGCGGAACACGCGATCAATGCGCCAACCGGCCTCGGAACTCAGCCGGCGGAGCCGATCGCTAACAATGCATCAAACGAGACACGAAAAGTGCGCGGGCGAGGCGGGGGGAAAAGCGCGCGCCGAGGGGCGCCGGCGCGGCGGCTCAGCGACGCAACAATGTTGCGGCTCGCGTGTCCCCTCTAGGTCCACCCTGATGGGTGGTCGCAGCACCTCGACGTCAAAGGCCGATGACTTGGCCTTACCGGCCCGCGTCAAGATCGCCGTGCACGGCGCCCCCTGGGTGGCGATGACGCACGCGGGCGGGAGCAATTGCTCCAGATCTGACCTCTCATCGATGATTTCTGCGGGATCAGCGACAAGCCGTTGCGCTACCGCTATCGCCACTGCCGCCGTGCGCATATGTGTGGCCACTGCCCGCCGTGGACATGCTGTGGCGGCGATTCTTGGGGGGTACAGGTGGCTAAGAAACCTCGCGCGCAGCGAGAGATCACGAAGGAGATGAAGGATGCGGCTGAGGCTCAGATCGTCGAGCAGTCGCGACGGATCGACTTCTATCTGACCGAGTATTCCGTCGAGCTTCTCGCTTCGAAGATGCATGACGGTGAGTATGAGGTCCCAGGATACCAACGTGAGTTTACCTGGGAAGATGAGCGCAAGTCCCGCTTCATCGAGTCCATCATCATGGGTCTACCGATCCCATTCCTGTTCTTCTGGGAAAAACCAGACACAGGCAGGCTGGAGATCGTCGACGGTTCTCAGCGGTTGCGCACCATCGAGCAGTTCATACACCGCGGTTTCCGCCTAGGCGAGCTTGACGGGCTGCCTCTTCTGTCCGGCTTCACCTTTGCCGATCTGCCCGAGTCCAGGCAGCGGAAGATCCGCAATCGTTCGATCCGTGGCATTATCCTTAACGAACACGCAGATGAGCAGGCGCGCTTCGATATGTTCGAGCGCATCAACACCGGAAGCAAGATAGCCAACAAGGCTGAGGTCCGGCGCGGCGTGCTTGCCGGTCCGTTCATGTCGATGGTCATCGAGCTTGCTTCCGAGGCGGCGTTTATCGAAATGACGCCAATGTCACCTAAGCAGGTGAAGGAGCGTGAACGCGAAGAACTCGTGACACGCTTTTTCGCCTACGGTGACGGCTTGGATGGATATCACGATCGTCCTGCGGAGTTCCTGTTCGATTACACCAAGGCGATGAATGTTCAGTTCGCTGCAGATGCTGCGCTTGAGCCGGCATATCGAGCCAGGTTCCATGCGACCATGGCTGAGGTCGCACGCATCTTCCCCTATAGCTTCCGTCGCAATGAGAAGGGCAAAGCGACGCCGCGAACGCGGTTTGAAGCGCTGGCGTTGGGAACCTACCTTGCTTTACAAGATCGTCCAGCGATGCCTCAGCAGGCGATCGATCCCTTGCCATGGCTCGAAAGTAACGAATTCTCCGAGGTTATTGGTTCTGACGGCGCGAACGCCATTGCTCGGCTCCGTCTGCGGCTGAGCTACGTGAAGGGCAAGCTCGTGGAGGCAGTCGATGGAGCTGCCTAGTGAGGGCTTGGACGAACGCCTTCGTGAGGTAGGTTCCTATCTGGAGTTTCTCAGGTCGATCGAGCGGGCCACGATGTCGGGGCCGCCCCGGCTTCAAGGTTCCGAAGAGCCGATCACGGCGGAACAGCAGCGCATCCTGTATTCGAGCGTCTTCCTACAGCTCTACAACGTCGTAGAGGCCACCATCACACGGTGCCTCGACTACGTGACGGTGGCGACGTTCGACAGTCGAAAACCCAAGCCCGGCGAACTCAACGAGCGTCTGAGGCGCGTTTGGGTCCAGGAAATAGCGCGAACCCATATCGACCTGACACCAGCGCATCGCTTGGACAGCGCACTGGCGCTATGTGACCATTTGGTCGGACAGCTGCCCGTGGACTCGTTCAGGATCACGAAGGGCGCAGGCAACTGGGACGACACTGAAATCGAGATCATCACCAAGCGCCTGGGATGCACGCTTGCTGTTCCGCGTGAGGCGTTTAGGGCGGCCAAGCGACCATTCCGGAACGACAAGAACGCGCTGGGGCTTATCAAGTCGCTGAGGAACCAGCTTGCGCACGGTGAGATTTCCTTTGCCCAGTGCAGCGAAGGCATCACCGTGGAGGAGTTGGAAAGGCTCACCGAATTGACATCAGATTACCTGAGGGGGGTTGCAGTGTCATTCGAGGCTTATGTGGCGTCGGAAGGATACATGCACGACCACGATGCTCAGGCAGGCCCAGAGCCTGAGGGGGTGGCGGCATGAAGAAGCGGCCGATCATCAAGGCTGTGGATCTCTTCTGTGGCGCCGGGGGCTTGACTCATGGGCTTGTCAGAGGCGGGATCAAGGTCGTCGCAGGCGTCGATCTCGATCCGCAATGCCGTTACCCGTTCGAAGCGAACAACAATGCCAAGTTTCTTGAAGAAGACGTCGGCGGGCTAAGTGCCGATCGCCTAAAGAAGCTATATGGGCGTGGGGGATTACGCTTGTTGGCAGGGTGCGCCCCATGTCAGCCATTTTCTACCTACAGCCGGAAGGGAAGAAGTTCTCGCTATGCCGAGGAATGGCCGCTGGTCTCCAGCTTCGGGCGGCTGGTGAGAGAGGTGCAGCCGGATCTGGTCACAATGGAGAACGTCCCGCAGCTGGCTGACCATACCGTCTTCAACGAGTTCCTAGAGAACCTTGAGGGGTATCACGCATGGTGGAGTGTGGTGGACTGCGCGAAGTTCGGCGTCCCCCAGACCCGGCAACGGCTGGTCTTAATGGCGTCGAAGCTGGGCACGACTGCCCCTTCGCTCGCTGATGGTGTGCGGGAAACGCGCAGCGTGCGTGAGACGATCGGGTCTTTACCGCCCATCGCCGCCGGTGGCGCCGACCCGCAGGACAATCTACACGTTTCATCGAAGTTGAGCCCGACCAATCTTAAGCGCATCCAGGCATCTGTTCCTGGCGGCACGTGGCGGGACTGGGATGAGGAACTGCTGGCGGCATGTCACCGCAAATCCAGCGGGGCGACGTATCCAAGCGTCTATGGCCGGATGATGTGGGATGAGCCGTCTCCTACAATGACCACGCAATGCTTCGGGTTCGGAAATGGTAGGTTCGGCCACCCTGAGCAGGATCGAGCTATTTCGCTCCGAGAAGCGGCAATGCTCCAGACTTTCCCGCGTGACTACAAGTTCGTGCCCGAGAATGGGCGGGTGGTCTTCGACAAGTTGGGACGACTAATTGGCAACGCCGTGCCAGTGCGCATCGGCGAGGTCATCGCGGACGCACTTCTCCATCACGTGGATGAGACTTGGCGCGCGGCCGCCTGATGGGAGACAAACTTCCTGGCGAACGGCCCAGCGACGAACGATCTGCAATCATGCGGGCTGTTCCCCGAAAGAACAGCAAACCAGAGATGATCGTGCGCCGGGTGCTGCACAGTTTGGGCTACCGATTTCGACTACATCGCCGCGAGCTACCTGGGACGCCGGATATCGTGCTGCCCAAGCACCGCCTAGCTATCTTCGTGCACGGCTGTTTTTGGCATCGGCACCCAGGATGTCGCCTCGCTTCCACACCTCGAACACGCGCGGACTTCTGGCAGTCGAAGTTCGACCGTAACGTCGAACGTGATGCGGCCTCAACTCATGCTCTCCGAGCGCTCGGCTGGAGCGTGCTTGTGATCTGGGAATGCCAAACTCGAGATGTCGGCGGGCTAAGCAAGCTGCTCGAGCAGCAGCTGCAAGCCAACCCTATCAACTTTGGCAACAGCAATTAACTCAAGTCGGTGGTTGGATCCGAGGCTCCGCTCCCATCGAAGCGGGAAGCGTTGACGATCGAGCGGTGGGGCTTAGGGAGCACCCTTGACCCGCTCGCGAAAGCGGATAGCTTGGGTTCCGAGCACGTCGTTCAGCTCCAGGAACACTGACTGCAGCGGCTCGATCTCCAGCTCGAAGAAGGCGTCGGTCGCCTTGGTCACATCGCCAAAGCCGCCGGCGTTCGCTGGCACGATACCGAGCAGCTGGGGCGGCACGCGGTGCGCCGCTAGGACGTCGTCGCGCGTGGTGTTCTTAATGCCCAGGAACTCGTCCTTGGCTCCGGCCTCTGCGATCGACTTCAGGGTGATGCCGGTCTCTTTCCCATTGGGTGAGTGGACGAACATGTTGCGGAAGTTGCCCGGCCCCTTCGACCGCTTCAGCGCGTCGCGCATCTTGTCGACATCGCCGTCCGCGAACTCACCCGTGACGTACATGATGTAGCCCGCGTGGCTTCCGTTCTCGTAATAGCGCCGCCGGAAAAGCGTCGCGTTTTCGTTCAACAGTGCCGACTGCAGCGCCGACAGGTACTCGGGCAGGCCGTAGATCTCCTGGTTGACGTCGGGCGCCATGAGCTGGTGCACGGTGCCGCGGTCGAACTCGATCTCGTTCTTGTAGCCGGGCACCCACCAGAATTGGCCTGGCTCGACACCGCGCCGGGTGTACTTGGCGAGTGAGTGCTCGATCCGCATCAGCCCGCCCAACCGGCTGCGCACCTCGCGGACATAGCCGTTGCCCATCACCAGACCAGATCGAGCATGCAGCTATCGAAAGCGAGTCGTCCGCGGCGGATCACGTTCTGCGCCTTCATGATCATCTGGGCCTTCACCTCGAGCGAGTACTCGATCTTGGCGACCGAGCAGCCCGGCAGACCGCCGCCACGCGCAGCGCGTGGCCGGTATCGCCAGGGCCGAGCGCGTTGGGCGACATGTGTTTCCCATGCTGATGGCGGTGATCGTGCTGCTTGGCGCGGCCAGCCTGGTCTCGCAAGCCAGGCATCTGATCGCTCTCTGAACTGTGCCGCTCCTGCCCACCCTCGATGCCCACGAGGAACTTGATCGCGCCGGTCTTGTCCGCCTCCAGGATGGTCGCGCGCAAAGTCGGAAGGCCAACGTCTCCCCATGGCGGACCGGGACCCCTCTGCCCTGCGGCCGTCCTGCTTCGAAGGATCGCCCGCGATGGTCAAACCATCACGATGCCGCCGTTCGGCCGCAGAACTTGGCCGGTCATGAACCGACTTGCGTCCGCCACGAGATAAAGCGCGGCGAGGGCCATGTCCCGCGCCGTGCCGATCGTGCCCAGTGGGGTTCCGGCGGCGCGTTGACTGACCAGCTTCTCGCGCGCGGCCGGATCGACCACGCCGTCCTGCGCGGTCACCGAGTGGAGCGCGAGCGGCGTTTCGACCCAGCCCGGAGCAACCGCATTGGCCCTGACCCCGAACGGCGCGAGTTCGTGGGCAAGGGTCCGGGTGAGCGCGACGACGCCAGCCTTCGTCATTGAGTAAACCGAGAGGCCAGGTGCCGGAATTTCCGCGCCGGCCGAGGAGAAGTTCACGATCGCCCCGCGCCCCTGCGCCTGCATGATCCGCCCAGCGGCCGCGCAGCCCCAGTAGGTGCCCTTGAGATTCACGTCGAGCGACCGCTCGACTTCTTCCTCTCGCGCTTCGATCACGGGACGCGAAAAGATGGTTCCAGCACAGTTGACCCACGCATCGAGCCGTCCGTGATCGGTGACGACGCGATCCGCAAGGACGTCGACCGCGCGGCGATCGGTCACATCGAGTTGGTGGCACGAAGCGGCAACGCCGATCTCAGCAACCAAGGCGGCCGTGCCGTCCATGCCGGCCTGATCGCGATCCGCCAGCACCGGGATCGCGCCTGCCTCGGCCAAGGTGCTCGCCACTACGCGACCGATACCCGAAGCCGCCCCGGTGATTACCGCTACACGACCTGATAAGTCGAACTCCGCCAAAAGTCGTTCATGCATCCTGCGTTCTCCGCTTACTTCTCATTTCCCGCGAAGTTGCCGCAATTATCCGACATTGCAATTCACAGACGCGATCAGCACACTTACGATCGAAATAACGTTCTGTGTCGGCAGCACGTCGTCACCAGCGAGCGCGACTTGCCGCGCCGATGATATGCCCAATCAACCGCAGGCTGGGCAAAGACGATGTCTGGTTCCGTGTTGACGACCGTCGCGGCACGATGCGTGTCGATCGATGCTAAGCCAGTCGGCGCGATTCCTGGCTAGGTAGAGGGCCGATCACCCTCCCGGTCTTGCTCCGACGAATGCTGGCTGGCATCGATCCATCGCTCGACCGCGGCCCGCATAAGCTGATGCAACTCGTCGATACGCGGAATGACCTCCTCACGCGAGCCTGAGAGACCCAGGACGGCGGGTACATGCAATCCGGTAAGAGGCACCGCGATCGACCAGTTGGCTTGGCCATCAATCGATCCATCGGCATAGCCGTCGCTCCGGATCTGGATGATCCGGCACATGAGGTCAGCGAAATCGGCTGGGTCGATCCGCGCACGCTGCGCGAGCCGGGCGATCTCGGCGTCATCCAGCATCGTCAACAGGGCACTGCCCGTGGCCGAGCCGAAAATCCCGATCTGCATACCACGCTCGGTGCCCGAACCAGCCACAGCGGAAACGTCGAGCAGTTGCATGAACAGGTCGTTCTGCACGCAGATCGTGACGGTCATCCCCGTCTGCGACTGCACATCGCGTACGAGTGTCTCCAGATTTCCGCCGTCGCCATAGAGCTCCCTCAGCCAGCGGGAGAACAGGGCAAGTCGTGGAGAGGGAAGGTAGGCCTTGCTGCGCGCATCAAAGACAAGATGCGAAGAAGCGACCATGGTCTTGAGCAGCTGATTTGTCGTAGAGGGGCTCATGCCAAGCCGGCGTGAGATTTCGAAGGCCCGCAACGGCTCTCGAGCCAGACCGAAATATTCCAGCACATCCAGCGCTCGAGTGGCCGAGCGCGACACATTCGTTCGATCGCCGGGACGCCGCACAACTACCCCGCGCGATCGGCCCCGAAATTTCGGCGCATCGACAATGCTCACACCACGTCCCTCACCGCCCACTTAGAAGCGAGTGGAGAACGGTTGTCAATCAAGCGGAGCACACTGCAAAATAACGATCGCCCGCTCCAGATGACCGCGTTGAGTGCCTTCAAGCTCCTTTGCTCGCGCCTATCGGCGAGCTTGTCCTCCTCGACCGGCTTCATCAGGTAGTTGACCCCGCGACCGGATCGTAACGCCCGGCTTCGTAGACATTCACACGCATTACGATGGTCACGCCATCTGGGAGGACCGGCTCAATCCGTCTTCCTTCCACGGCGTTACGACAGTGGTGATTGGCAATTGCGGAGTGGGCTTCGCCCCATGCAAGCCCCATGACCGCGATCGTCTAGTATCGCTAATGGAGGGTGTCGAAGACGTTCCAGAGGTCGTCATGACTTCGGGGCTGACGTGGGATTGGGAGAGATTTCCCGAATACCTCGACCGCCTCGGCGAGCGAACGTACGACATGGACGTTGCCGCGTATCTACCGCACGCACCGCTGCGCGTCTTCGTCATGGGTAAGCGTGCCACCGCGCGCGATCCCGCGACGCCAGAAGATGTCGCCGTTATGCGGACCATAGCGCGCGAGGCCATCGCTGCCGGCGCGCTCGGCTTCTCCACATCGCGTACGCTCAACCATCGGGCACGCGATGGGTGGCTCACCCCCTCCTACGCAGCGGGCGAAAGAGAGCTGACCGGGATCGCCGCCGGTTTGGCCGATGCGGGGAGCGGCGTACTCCAACTCATCTCCGATTTCGACACGGTCGAGCCGGAGTTTGCGACGCTCCAACGCGTCGCTCAATCCTCGGGGCGGCCGCTGTCCATCTCGTTGATGCAGCAAAGCCATGCACCCGAGCGTTGGAAATCGGTCCTGGAACTGATCGATCAAGCAAATTCGGACGGCATCGAAGTCACCGCGCAAGTCGCGCCTCGCCCAGTCGGCGCGATCCTCGGCTTGGAAGCCTTCCACAATCCTTTCTCGTTTTGCCCAGCCTACGGCGCGATCGAAGATCTCTCCTTCGGCGAGCGCCTCCAGGCCATGCGTGACCCCGAGGTCCGACGCCGTCTCGTCTCGGAGTTTCCAGAGGCCGTCTCAGGAAAGCGGGCGAGCTACTGGCGCTTGGAAAACATGTATCCCATGGCCGATCGTCCAGATTACGAGCCGCTTGCAGGGGACAGCATCGCGGGTCAGGCCAAAAACCTGGGTATATCGCCGGTGGAGCATGCCTACGACCTCACGATCGCCGAAGGTGGCAAGCGCATGATCTATATGCCGACCAGCAACTATGTTGGAGGCAAGATTGATGCGGTGCGTACGATGTTGGCTAACCCCCATACTCTGATTGGCCTTGGTGACGGGGGCGCACATTGTAGCTCTATTTGCGATGCGAGTTTCCAAACTTACGCCATGTCTCGATGGGCAAAGGAGACGATGGACTGACAATGGCGCAGGTCGTGCGAAAGCTCACTTGGAATAACGCAAAGTTCATGCGTTTGGCTGATCGTGGGCTACTCAAACCTGGAATGCGGGCCGACATCAACGTCATCAATCCAGACGAGATCGGTCTGTTCGCGCCGGAAATGGTATACGATCTGCCGACTGGCCGCGGCCGGCTTCGGCAGCGGGCGAGCGGCTATGACCTAACTATCGTCGCAGGGGTACCGACTTATCGAGACGGCGTCGCGACTGGTGAATTGCCTGGCCGGCTTGTGCGCGGCTCGGGATACAGGCCATGATCCGAAACGCTTAACGCCGTATCATAGCGGCGCAATGAAGAGTTTGAGCGCTGCGCCCTGGGCAGGCATCCACCTCGACAAACGGGCTCTCAGCACGATGCCCAAGGCTTACGCCGCAACCGGCCAAATGTTTTTGTCGATCTACTTGCCTGACTGAAGCAGTTCCGGATTGGCCGACGCCGTAAGTGCGTTCGCCGCAAATTGCGTAATTACAGATTTTCAGCAAGCGGCCTTAAGGCGTTGTCAATTGCCCCCCAGGCTAGCAAGACGATGCGGGCGCGGCAGACTGGCGTGAAAACGCCTCTCGGCTCCGTCATAAACAAAAAGGGGCAGAGTTGGTGCACGAAGCATCCAGGGTTGCAGGAAAGGTCGCGGTCGTCACTGGGGCGGCGGAAGGGATTGGCGAGGCCTGCGCCCGCGCGCTGGCCGCGCAAGGCGCCACGGTCTTCGTTACCGATATCAACGCTGCAAGGGGCGAACACGTGGCGCGGGAAATCGGCGGTGGCAGCACTTTCACCGCCCTTGATGTGACCGACCTTGCCGCGTGGGAGGCCCTGATCGCGCTCGTGACCGAGGCTCACGGCGGTCTCGACATACTGGTGAACAACGCCGGAGGGGCCCACGCCATTGGTTCCATCCAGAACCAGACTCCAGCCTCACACGCCATGACGCTCGACATCAACGTGACCGGCACATGGAACGGTATCCGCAGCGCCATTCCGGCCATGGCGGCTAAGGGCGGGGGCTCGGTGGTCAACATCTCCTCGATCGACGGACTCGTGGGTATCCGAAATCTGTCGAGCTACGTTGCGGCGAAGCATGCGGTGCTCGGGCTCACACGCTCGTTGGCGCTCGAGCTGGAGGACAAGGGCATCCGCGTGAACAGCGTGCACCCTGGAATTACCGCGACCCCGACTGTGCTTGGAACCACTCCGGAATCGTTAGCTCGGTTGCAGGAGCCGATCGCGCGGCAACCGATATCGCGCATGGGTCGGCCGGAGGAAGTCGCCATGGCCGTCCTGTTCTTCGCCAGTGACGAGAGCAGTTACTGCACAGGCACGTCGCTGGTCGTCGATGGCGGGCAGCTTGCCGGGATGTACCGCGAGGCGCTCGACTAGCGCGGTCCCGAACAAGAGAATTCAAGCGGGTCCGGCACAATGCCGGTCGCTACGATACAAAGTGAAGGAAAAGTGATGCGCGAACTGTTCGGCCTTGAGGGCAAATCATTTCTTGTGGTGGGTGGCGGCCAGGGAATGGGATCGTCGACCGTTCACCGCCTCGCCTCGCTCGGCGCAAACGTAGCGGTGCTTGATGTCGATCAGGGCCGGGCGGAGGCCAGCGCCGCCGAAGCGGATGCGGCGGGCGTGCGCAGTGCCGCGATCGTGGCCGATGTGCTCGATGACGGCCAGATTGCCGGCGCTGTCGCGGAGGCGGAGGCCAGGGTCGGACCGCTGAGCGGGATGGCCGCGATCGTCGGGATGGCCGGTTGGAGCACGCTACTCGAGATGACCCCGCAGATGTGGGACAACGACCAGCATCGCAATCTTCGCTATTTTTTCCTCGTTGCCCAGGCCGTCGCGCGCCGCTTGGTGGCACGCGGCGCACCAGGTTCGATCGTCGGGGTCTGCTCGGTGGACGGCATGCGCTCTGCCCCCAGCCATGCCTCCTACGGCGCCGCAAAGGCTGGCCTCATGAACCTTGCGCGGTCCATGACGATGGAATGGGCGGACCGGGGCATCAGGGTCAACTTGGTCGCGCCGGGAGCGATTGTTACTCCCCGCATCCCCCTTCGGGATCCCGAGGCGGAGCGGCAGTCTTCGAAGATCATCCCCATGGGTCGACGTGGCACGACCGACGAAATCGCGAACGCGATCACATTCTTCCTCTCGGACATGTCGAGTTATGTCAGTGGACAGACCCTGGCTGTGGATGGCGGGTACCTTGCGGCAGGACTGTTTCCCACGCCGGAAGTGGCCAGCGCCGGTGCCGTCCTCGGAGTTAATGCCGATAAATGACTGAGCGCACCACCGTCCCGTCTGGTGGGGCCTCGTATAACTCGCCCACTCCGTACAACGGAACCGAATTTACGGATTGGCTACGCGGATACTTCCCCGGCTGACCGACGCCGCCCCAAGTATTTGCGCAGCTAAGAACAGCTATAGAGCCAAGGACAAGAACACCATGCGGACTTTTGAAGATAGCACGCGTGTCAGTGAAAGGCATGTCACCGGCCGCAACGGCCTCAACTTGGCGGCGAAGGCGCGCGTCGGCGACGAGTTGCGCCAAGCCAGCGACGCCACGATCGAGGAATGCGTGCGACACGCCGATGCGGTGGTGCTGCGTGGGCTCGTATATCAGCTTACCGGCGACGAGAAACTTGCCGACATCCACGTCGAGCAGGTGGCTTTCGGCTATTCGTTCCAGGACCGTATCGCCAGCGAGGACGATCTGCGCCTCGTGCGTGACAAGGCGACCGCCCTGCTCCGGCATCTGCGCGACAGTGGCGGAACCGAAGTGGAGATCGGCCCGCTGGAACGGCTCCCCCGCAGCCTCGAGCTGATCGCCAATGCCGCGATCCCTCAATCCGAGATGGAGATGTGGCTGGAGGAGACCGGGCTCGATCCCCTCGCACGTGGGTTGCGGTGGAAGGGTCAGCCGACGCCTGCGCAAAAGGAGGCGTTTCAGGTGGTCGTCATCGGAAGCGGTATCTCGGGCGTCAACGCCGCGGTTCATCTGAAGGCCGCAGGAATTCCGTTCGTGGTCATCGAGAAGAACTCCGGCGTCGGCGGCGTCTGGTTTGAGAACCGCTATCCCGGCATTCGCGTCGATTCACCAAGCCGCGGCTACCTGCACCTGTTCGGGTTGGAATACCCTCAGCCATATTCCTTCTGCCCGGGGGCCGAGAACGTCCGTTACCTCGAATGGGTGATCGACAAGTACGACCTGCGTTCGCACTTCATCTTCGATACCGAGGTGTCGGACATGCGGTGGGATGAGGACAGCGCCACCTGGCATATCGCCGCGCGGGGGAAGGACGGGCCCCTGACGCTGCATGGCAATGCGGTATTCACTTGTGTCGGCTTCTTGTCGCGCCCCCGTAAAGCGCAGATCGCGGGGCTCGATACGTTCCGCGGCACGGTAACCCACACGGCCGAGTGGCCCGCGGACCTTGACCTTTCGGGCAAGCGCGTGGCGATCATCGGCACGGGTGCATCCGGTTACCAAACCCTGCCGGTTATCGCCAAGCTCGCCGCGCATACGACCCTGTTCCAGCGTCAGCCAAGCTGGTGCTACGCGACGCCGGGGTATATCGACCCCTTGCCGGATGAAGTGTTGTGGGGCGAGCGCAACATACCTTTCTACGTCAATTTCTCCCGCTTCCGCACTGCGCGCATGTACGGTCCGGAGAGCTCGTTGCGCAGCCAGCACGTCGACCCGGACTTCAAGGATCCCCATGCCCGCAGCGCCGTGAACAAGGCGATGCGCGACGGCTGTCTGGCCTTCATCAACGAGGTGTTGGCTGGCCATCCGGACCTGATTGAAAAGATGACCCCGAAAATTCCGCCGATGACATCCAGGCCTATCCGGATTGATCCCAAGGATAACGTCTACACGGCGCTGCTGCGGGACGATTGTGACTTGGTGACCGATGCGATCGAACGTGTCACGCCCGATGGGATCGTGGCCGACGGCAGGGAAATCCCGCTTGACGTGATCGTGCTCGCTACCGGGTTCAGAGCTAACGATTTCCTCTGGCCCATGAATATCGAGGGCCGGGACGGTGTGCGGCCCGAAACCCTGTGGGCGAAGGATGGGCCACGCGCTTACATTGGCTCGATGATGCCCGGTTTTCCGAACCTGTTCATGGCTTACGGACCCAACACAAACGGTTTTGGCGGACTGCAAATCATCGATCTGCTGGAAATGGAGATCCGGTTCGCAATGCAGTGCGTTGCCGGCATGATCGAGACCGGGCACCGCAGCGTCGAAGTGAGCGAGGAGGCCTATTGGCGCTTCAACGACGAGCTAGACCGCGCCGAGAAGAAGATGATCTATGCCGATCCGCGCGTGACTAGCTACTATCGCAACGAACATGGGCGCTCCAGCGTCAATGGTCCGATCGACATTCGTCGGATGTGGCGCTGGCTGCGGGACCCGGCCGGGCCGCCCCAGGCGGAGACCGACGCAGGCATCCGGCCCTGGTTTGGCGGCGACCTTGAAGTGGCATAGGCGCTGTTTTGCGTTCAACGTATCGGTATCGCAGGGCACACGCTGCAGCGGACCAGGAATTTGCTCCGACTGTAGCGCGCTTGCCGGCAGCAAGACGGCCGGGTTAGAAGACAGCTTTCTGGCCCGACGTGGGCAATGGCACACCAAGGATGCGGGCGATCGACGGGGCGATTGCACGCATGTCGACCGTTCCCAAACTCCCGCGCCTGAGCAGCGGAGGTCCGCTTACGATCAACGTCGAGTGCATCTCGGGCAGGCTGGGCACATAGCCGTGCATGCCCTTGTAGGTCGACGGCAATGCGAGCGGGGCTTTGGGATCGCGCCCGGTCTCGTACCCCGGCTCCATGACGATCGTCAGCGCGGCCTCGGCAGGTCCGCCCATGGCGTGCGTCGTCGCGCGATCGAGCAGACCCGCGATGTGATAGCGCGGGTCGGCCGCCAGCTTGCGCATCAGCGTCGTCACGCGCGCGAGCAGTGCCGGATCCTCGGGCTGCGATAGAACCACGAAGGCGGTGCCGCCCGCCAGCCAAGGCTCTGCTTGCCATGACGTGACTTTGCCGGCCTCGTCCAACGCAATCAGGCCCGCTTCGACGAAGGGCGCGAACACGTTGATGTCCGTCGCGACCGGCAGGAAGCCATGGTCCGAGACGATGACCACCGTAACATCCGGCATCGCCTTGCGCGCGGAGGCGGCGAGTTCGCTCACCAGCACGTCGGTCTTCTCGATCGTTGCCACCGCCTCAGGAGAGCCGGGGCCGCCGTGGTGCTCGGCATGGTCGATGCCGGCGAGGTAGACGGTCGTGAAGTCCGGCCGGTCGGCTAGCATGGCCTGAGCGAAGCGCACCCGGTTGGCATCGCCTTCGATCGTCTCGTCGATCCCTTGGGCATAAGCTCCGAGCTTCGCCTCCAGGCGCGGCAGCAGCCCGGGCGTGGCAAGGGCGGCGAGCAGCTTGGAATCGTCGGGCGTGCCGGTCCGCCATATCTGCGGGAGGTTCTCGTCGATCCCCTCTGCGCCGACGCTGACCGGCCAGTGGACGTTGGCGGTCTTCAGTCCTGTGGCATGTGCAGCCTGCCACAAGGTCGGCACGCGGATATCGCTCGCGTACCAGTACCAGCCCTGCTGGTTCTTCGCCTCGGGATCGAAGGTCTGATTGTTCGAGACGCCGTGTTCAGCGGGGGCCACGCCGGTCACCAGCGTGGTGTGGCTGGGGTACGTGAGCGTCGGCAGGACGCCGGTGACGCCGCTGGCGTAAGCGCCTTCGCGCATCAGCGCCTGCAAGTTGGGAACCTTGATGCCACGCTCGGCGGCCTTCGCCACGTCGTCGGGACGCAGGCCGTCGAGCGAGATCATCAGCACGGGTGAGGCTTGCGCCCCACCCGCGAACATGATGAGCGCGCCCAGCGTGGCAGCGAAAGCGGCTGTCCAGGCGCGCCGGGCCATCGTCAGAAGCCCTTCTTGATCGAGACGAAGAACTGGCGCGGGGCGCCGGCCAGCAGCGTCTGGTTGTCGCCATTGGCGGTGAAGCCGTTGGAGCCGATCGTGGAAATGTACTTCTTGTCTGTCAGGTTGGTCACGCTGCCTTCGATGCCCACGCCATGGAGCGGGCCGTCGCCCTGGAACTGGTAGCCGATGCTGGCATCGACCAGCACCCGCGAGGGCACCGACTGATCGTTGAGGTAGGTGAAGTAGCGCTTGCTCATGTAGTCGACGCCGGCCCGGGCGGTGAAGCCGTCCTGCTCGAACACGACCTCGCCCTTGAGCATGTGCCTGGGCGTGTCGACCACCGCCTTGCCGTCGGTCGGAGCCAGCACCGCGCCTGAGGCGCTGAGCACGTCGTCGGCGTACTCGGAGTGGTTGTAGGAGTAGCTGGCGAAGATCGAGAGCGGCGGCGCGACCCGCAGGTTGGCCGAGACCTCCGCGCCGTAGGTATGCACGCCGCCGACGTTGTTCAGCGTCGAGGGATTGCCGACGATGCCGGCACCGTTGGCAAAGGCGAGCAGGCGGTTCGAGAAGTCGACATAGTAGCCGACCGCCGATGCCTGGAACGGTCCGCTTCGGAAGCGCACACCGCCCTCGACCGTCTTCGACCGCTCGGGCTTCAGCTGGCTGCGGATGGCGTCGAAGCCGGCCTGCGTTGTCGAGAACGGACCGGTCGTTGCCGAAGACACGAAGGCGCGCATGTTCTCGTTGTAGTCGGCGAACAGCTCGGCCGTCGGACTCACCTTGAACACCACGCCGACCTGCGGCTGGAACAGGTCACGCGCGGTGATGCGACCCGTTGCGAGCGGCGAGGTCGTGTCGGGCAACATGATCGCCCGGTTGATCACGTAGACGCCCTTCCAGCCGAGGTTGAACACCAGCCGCTCGTCCATGAGGCGGACGGTGTCCTCGACATGGTACTGGAGCGTGTCGGTGCCGTACTTGCCGTCCCATTGCGTGCGATAGGCGTTCTGCTGGAACTGGAGCACGTCGCGGTTTGGCTCGGGCGTATCGGTCATGCCGTAGAAGCGCCGCGCCTGGGTGAACTTGTTGTTCTCGTACCAGCCGCCGACTTCGAAGCGGTTCATGCCGGTGTCGTAGGCGAGCGTGGCGATCATGCCGACGCGCTTCACTCGGTATTCGGTGGTGCGGAAGCCGAGCGGGCTGGGCGTGGTGATGATCGAGCCGTCCTGGTTGAACGCACCCGCGGGCGTCGGCGAGTAGGGCGTGATCCACGAACCCTGGCCCTTGTTGTCGTGGTAGTAGGTGGTCGTCACCAGCGACAGATCAGGCGTGAGGTGCGCATTCAAGGTGACGCCGCCCAGCCAGTCGCGGCGGATGCCCGCGGCGTCGAAATAGGCATCGTCCACCGTGCCGAAGCCGGCGGGGAAGGTGATGCCGAAGCCGGTCCAGGGCAGCGGGACCACGGCGCCAGGCTTGCCGGCCTTGATCGCGGCGTCATTGGCAGCTTGCGTGACCTGGTTCTGGTAGACCTTGGCCAGGCGTAGTGCGAGCGGGTAGTCGTTGGCGATGTTGTCGTCATTGAGGCCGCGACGAGCGATGATGTCGTAGCTGAGATCCTGGTAGTCCTGCTCGCGCCGGTCCGAGAAATTCAGGAACGCGCTGATGCTGCCCTGATCGCCCAGATCCTTGACGATCTTGCCGTTCGCCTGGTGCTGGCGCTGCTGACCATCGCCCTTCCACTTGTCGGTGGTGAGGTAGGCATAGCTGACATAGCCCTTGAGGCCGCTGCCGAGGTCGCCGCTGTCGAGACGAGCATAGGCGCGCCAGGTGTTGTCCGAACCATACGTGCCGCCGCCGGTGATGTTCGCGATGTCAGTCGGCGCGGAGCTGAAGAACTCGATGGTGCCGCCCAGGTTGCTTGTGGAGGCGGTGCCGAGCGCGCCGGCGCCCTGCGCCACTTCGGTGCGGGCCACGTTCTCGGAGATGATCGCGCGGCTGATGTGCAGGCCGTTGACGTTGCCGTAGCTCATGTCGCCGAGCGGCACGCCGTCGAGCGTGAAGCCGAGCTGGTTCTGATTGAAGCCGCGCAGCGAGATGCGCACCGCCCACTCGTAAGCGCCGAACGGATCGGCGGCCTGGAAGTTGACGCCGGGCAGCTTCTCGATCGCCTTGAGCGGGCTCGATCCCGGCGTCAGGCGCGAGATGTCGTCGGTGGTGACGCTTTGGACCTGGCGGCTCTGGCCGAAGCCGAGCACGACGATCTCGTCGCCGCCGGCAGGCGCGTCGTCCTTATTTTGCGCGTAAGCGGTGATCGGCAGCGCAAGTGCAAGCACAGCGACGCCGCTCAACAGGCGTTGTCCAACCCTCATGATGATTCCCCACGGCCATTATGGCTCGGGCCGCGCAATGATCTCGGA
>Ga0105251_10000918_pt1 | contig 26403 bp, 24 predicted proteins | sample KBSS64metaG_FD_80424 | JGI IMG/M metagenome (GOLD analysis project Ga0105251, IMG submission 80424) | Switchgrass rhizosphere microbial communities from Kellogg Biological Station, Michigan, USA - KBS S6-4 metaG | ecosystem: Host-associated > Plants > Roots > Rhizosphere > Soil | place...
CCGTGACCGTGACCGTGCCCGTTTCCATGACCGTGTCCCGGCGGCGGACCATGATGCGGCCCGCGCCCATGCCCGTGATAGCGATCCCAGTCGCCGCGGCTCCAGTAGCGCCGGCCGTCCCAATACCGATTGCCGTGCCAGCCGATGAACACCGGCGGCGCATACATCGGCGCGGGCTGATAGACGACCGGCGGCGGAGGCGGCGCATAGACCGGCGTAGGCGCGACATACACCGGTGCCGGAATGCCGATGTTCACGCCCACGTGCACGTCGGCGCGTGCCGCGCTCGTCGCGCTCACCGCCGCAATCGCCAGCACACCCGCCACGAATCGACCCGAGAATTTCCTGTTCATCTGCAATCCGACCTCGCTTTTATGCTTGTTCGCTTGGCCGAAATATAACGGAAAGCTTTCAACGCAATATTTCAGCTTTGTAAGTTCCTTTGCGCTCCGGCCAAATGTCAGGAGAAAGCTTACCTTTTGTTACATTGCGTCGAGGCGGCATATTGCCTGAGGGCTGATGCTTTATCGGCGAAGCTGCCCTGGTCAGGTAGCGCCGCAACAAAAAAGCCACCCGCCAGAACGGGTGGCTTTCGGGGCCGTTTGCCTGCAATGGGCGACGCTCAATGCCAGCCGTTGTGGCGGCCGTTGTCGTGTCCATGACCGTGGCCGTGATCATGACCGTGATCGTAATGACGATAGTAGTCGTCTCGATCCCAATAGCGACGGCCATCCCAGTAACGATCGCCATGCCAGCCGACCACGATTGTGGGCTGCGCATAGACCGGCGGAGGCGGCGCGTACACGACGGGCGGCGGAGGCGGCGCATAGACCGGCGCAGGCGCGACGTACACGGGCGCGGGCACCCCGATGTTGACGCCCACGGATACGCCTGCATTGGCAGCGCCGGACAGCATCAGACCGCCGATCATCACGGCGCCCGCCAGCACGGAAGCCTTCGATACCTTGTTCATGTGATGCCCCACCTCGATGGGTTGTTTGTTGTGTTGACGGGACTATATCGGACGGATGGGGCTTCAAGTGTTCGACTTCGTAACCTGCTATTACCGAAGAAAAACTTACGAAAACGTAAGCTCGCGTCTATAGAAAAGCGGTCTTCGAATCACGAAGGCCGCAGTCCGCGCACGGGCTTTACATCACTCAGTTCGGCAGCTCCTGCCCTTTGGTCTCCGGCGGCGCCGATGCCTACATCGGCAATCTGAACGCGCCGCGCCAGATCGTCGTATCGGGCAGCGACGCCGCGCTCGCGCAGGTCCGCGAGATCGCACTGTCGCGCGGCGCGCGCAAGGCCGAACGGCTCTGCGTGAGCGTGCCGTCGCATTGCGTGCGGCTCGAAAGCGCCGCCGAACGTCTGATCGAAGCGGCGAGCACGGTGCGCATCGACACGCCGCGCATCGCGTAATGTCGGCAATCGCGGTGCGCGCGTGCTGCGCCGCGCCGACGCCATCCGGGAATACCTCGCCGCCAATCTCCGCTATCCGGTGCGCTGGCACGATTCGACGATTGCGCTCCCCGAGCTCGGCGCGAATGTTTTCGTCGAGATGCCGCCGGGACAGACGCTGACCTCCCTGCTCGCCGACGCCCTGCCCGGCGCGCCCGCCCAGGCCATCGACGCATCGCCGATCGGCTCGATTGCCGCGCGCGTGCGCATCGCACGAAACCGCGCGAGCGATTGATTCGCTTCGCATGCGCGACTGATTCGCGCTTGGCGCTGGATTTTCCATCCGTTCTGCCAGCAAAATCGGAATTTTCGTGTTGCTTACAAGTCGCCTGTCATTAGCATTGCGCCGGCGTCCGCGCATCCGCGCGCAACGACAACCACAATGACATTCCAAAGGTAAAACTATGACGATCTTCCGCATCGCGCTGGCGGCATCCGCCGTGTTCACCCTTGCGTCGTGCAGCAGCATGAGCAGCATGGATCCGAACCAATTGTTGCAATCCGGGCAATTGGCGACGCAGGCACTGTCGCTCAGCGATTCCGACGTGCGCACGATCTCCGACAAGTCGTGCGCGCAACTCGACAGCGAGAACAAGGTCGCGCCCGCGTCGAGCCAATACACGCAGCGCCTGAACAAGATCTCGAAGCAACTCGGCGACAACATCAACGGCGTGCCCGTCAACTACAAGGTGTACATCACGAAGGACGTCAACGCGTGGGCGATGGCCAACGGTTGCGTGCGCGTCTACAGCGGCCTCATGGACCTGATGAACGACGACGAAGTGCGCGGCGTCGTCGGCCACGAAATGGGTCACGTCGCGCTCGGCCACACCAAGAAGGCGATGCAGGTCGCGTATGCGACGTCGGCGGCACGCTCGGTGGCGTCGTCGGCAGGCGGCGTCGTCGGAAACCTGTCGGCGTCGCAGCTCGGCGACCTGTCGGAGAAGTTCGTGAATGCGCAGTTCTCGCAGTCGCAGGAATCCGCCGCCGACGACTACTCGTTCGACATGCAGAAGAAGAAGGGATACAACCCGGCGGGACTCGTGACGGCGTTCCAGAAGCTCGCATCGATCGATGGCGGCAAATCGAGCATGCTCGACTCGCATCCGTCGTCGCCGGCGCGGGCGAAGCATATTCAGGATCGGATCGCGTCGGGAAAGTAACGGGTAGTTGAGCGCAACGCGCGCGGTGACGCGCGTGTCGGCAGGAACCGATCAGAAGAAGTAGTAGTGCACGCCCACGGTCAGGCTATCGTTGCGGCGATGACCGCCCTGGTAGCTCGACGTATCGCCGGTGTATTCGGCGGCCACGCTCCAGTTCTTTTCGAATTTGTATTCGACGCCGCCGCCGTAATGCAGGCGCGTATCGGGCCACGTACCCGTGAAGCCGATGCGTGCGTACGGCAAGATGTTCTCGTTGACCGGCATGCCGAACCTCACGTCGATGCCACCGTCCTTCTTGGTCGTCGAGCCGCCGTGGAAATCCATGAATCCCTCGAAACCAACCACGAAACGGTCGACGTCGTAATTGACGCCAGCCACGAGGCCCGGAAATAACGTCGTATGCGTGGTCTTCTGATTCGGACCCGTGATGTCCGACCAGTTGGCACCGAACTTGGCGCCGACATAAGGACCGGCGAACTGGCTATGCGGGCCCTGTACGCCCATCAGTTTGAGAAGAGTCGGATCGAGCGATTCCGAATGCGCCTGTGCTGCGCAAAGCAGCGACATGAGCGCTGGAGCAATGAGCTTCCTGATAGATACCATGACTGAACCGGCCAACCTTGAAATGGTGTTGCCTGATGCCGACTGCGCATTGGGCAACAACCGTCAATCGGGACAACGAACGCGTACGTTGCGTACGTTGCACTTTGCTTGCCCAAGGACAAGCAACCCGCGAGGTTAGTTACCTACGGTCACCATAGAAAGCGGACATTTCCTAAAGCTAGAGTGTCTCTTGTCGCATGCGATTCGTGCAGGATGACGAAGTAATGGAGAGCCACGAAGGCCGATCGCAGCGCAAAAAGAAAAAGCCCCGCAAGTTTTAAGCTTGCGGGGCCTTTCTACGACAACTGGCGGAGACGGAGGGATTCGAACCCTCGATCCAGTTTTTAGCCAGATGCTCCCTTAGCAGGGGAGTGCCTTCGACCTCTCGGCCACGTCTCCCAAACTTTTCGTTGCACCGGGAGTGCAGTGCAACGAGATCGAGATAATAGCGTGTTCGCAGGCGCGGGTCAAATTCGCATGATTATTTTTTTCAAAACGGTCAATACCGAATCGCCGGGTCCGCAAACCGCAACGGCGTGAATGACTCGAAACGCCTGCGAGCCTTCACACGCGTGTCACACGCAATTACGCACGGTCGAGTTCGAATGCCTTGTGCAGCGCGCGCACGGCGAGTTCGGTGTACTTCTCGTCGATCAGCACCGAAATCTTGATTTCCGAAGTGGAGATCATCTGGATGTTGATGCCCTCTTCCGACAGCGTGCGGAACATCGTGCTCGCGATGCCAACGTGCGAGCGCATGCCGACGCCCACCACCGACACCTTCGACACCTTCGGGTCGCCCAGAACGGTTTCCGCCTGAACGTGGCCCTTCACCTGGTTGTTCAGGATTTCGAGCGCGCGGTGGTAATCGCCGCGGCCAACCGTGAACGTGAAGTCGGTCTTTCCGTTCACGCTCTGGTTCTGAATGATCATGTCGATGTCGATATTCGCATCGGCGACCGGCCCGAGAATCTGATACGCGACGCCCGGCTTGTCGGGCACGCCCATGACCGCGATGCGCGCTTCGTCGCGCTGGAACGCGATGCCAGAAATCACTGCTTTTTCCATGTTCTCGTCTTCTTCAAAAGTAATCAGGGTGCCGGAGTGCATCTCATCGGCGAGCGGCATCAGCGGATCGGTCAGGCTGGAGAGCACGCGCGTCTTCACCTGATACTTGCCGGCGAATTCCACCGAGCGGATCTGCAGCACCTTCGAGCCGAGGCTCGCCATTTCCAGCATTTCCTCGAAGGTCACGCGGTCCAGACGGCGGGCTTCTTCAACGACGCGAGGGTCGGTCGTGTAGACGCCGTCGACGTCGGTGTAGATCAGGCACTCGTCCGCCTTCATGGCCGCCGCGATCGCCACCGCCGACGTGTCCGAGCCGCCGCGGCCGAGCGTCGCGATATGGCCTTCGGGATCGACGCCCTGGAAGCCGGTGATGACCACGACCTTGCCCGCGTCGAGATCCTTCAGCACGCGCTCGCCGTCGATCTCGCTGATGCGCGCCTTCGTGAACGCGCTGTCCGTCTTGATCGGCACTTGCCAGCCGGCGTAGCTCACGGCGTCGAGGCCTTCGGCGTGCAGCGCGATGGCGAGAAGCCCCACGCTCACCTGCTCGCCGGTCGAGGCAATCATGTCGAGTTCGCGCGGGTCCGGGTCGGCCTTGATGTCTCTTGCGAGACCGAGCAGGCGATTGGTTTCGCCAGACATCGCCGAGGGCACGACGACCATCTTGTGGCCGGCCTTGTGCCATTTGGCGACGCGCTTGGCGACGTTCTTGATGCGCTCGACCGAGCCCATCGAAGTGCCGCCGTATTTGTGTACGATGAGTGCCATTGTCGTTTTGAACTGGAGGGAAAACCGCGCTTCACGCGCGTTGGCGCGAGAGCGCTTGAGACTCGCGCTCGATTTGCTTCAGGGGATGTCGAAGCCTACGAGCAGCGGGCGCTGCCGCACGCCCGTCGCGCGCTCGCACGAATGTTGTACGCGGCGCACGGATGCGTCGTTGCGGGCGAAATCGAGTCTTTTGAACGGAGATGCCGCGCAAACACGCGCTTGGGCGAAAACGAGTTACCGTACCCGATCGAGGCTGAAATTACAAGATGGAGCGACCGTGGCGGCGATTTTACCGGCTTCGGCTCAACGCCTGCCTCAAGCGCCCTACGCCAGCAGTAAATCCGGCCGCCATGAAATGCGGCGCAGCGGGCCGTGCGCCGCACTCGGCGCCGCGTCGCGATTCACGCCCACATGCGGCACGAAGAGCAACGCCTCGCCGACGAAAAGCATCGGCACATCGCGCTTCCACGCCGGCACGCCGCGCTCCTGAAACAGGTTCTTGAGCGTGCGGCTCGGCGCTTCGGACGCCACGCGCATGCGTTCCCCGCCCACCCGCGAGCGCGCGGCGAGCGGCGCGGCGCGCAACACGCCTTCCCCGACGACGTCGTCGCCGGGCGCATCGACAGGTTCGAACACGATCGAGCCGCGCCATTGCGGCAGGCGCCACACCTCCTCGTCCCGCCATTGCAGTTCCACAACGGCTTTGAACGGGGCCGCGCCGTCGTCGAGATCGGGCGCGTCAGCGCTGTCGCCCGGTTCCCAGAACAGCACATTGCGATAGACGCGCAGGCTATGCCCCGCATGATCGACGCGCAGCGCATGGCCATCGCGCGCGGCAGCCGCATCGCGCAACTGGCGCAGCATGTCGGCGATACGCGCCGTCGATGCCGCCACCAGGCCGCGCGAGCGAATCCAGAAACGCATGAGGTTGATCGCGCGATCGTCGTCGAGTGCGAGGAACGCGTCGAGCATGAGCGCGCCCTCTTCGCTCGTGCTTCGCACATGCACGAGATCGATGCGCGCGAGCTGATCCAGAAGCCGCTGCGCCGACGCCGCATGCGATGCCGTGCGCGCGAGCGCGTCGCGAAAACCGGGGAAATGCACCGCGAGCACGGGGAGCACGTCATGCCGAAGCGCGTTGCGCGAGTAGCGCGTGTCGCCGTTGGATTCGTCGTCGATCCAGCTCAGATCGCGCTCGTGCGCGTATTGCTCGAGTTGCGCGCGCAGCAATCGCAGAAGCGGACGCAGACGCGGCACCGCGCCGTCCGCCCGCTGCGGCGCCATCGCCGCCAGACCCGCGACGCCCGCGCCGCGCAGCAATTGCAGCAGCACGGTTTCGGCCTGATCGTCGGCGTGATGCGCGATCAGGAGCGCGTTCGCGCCGTGCTCGTCGCAGAGGTCGTCGAGCGCGCGGTAACGCGCGTCGCGCGCCGCCGCTTCGAGGCTCTCGCCGCCCGCGCGCGCGACATCGACATGACGCGCGGCGTAACGCACGTCGAGCGACGCCGCGAAGCGCTCGCAATGCGCGGCCCACGCGTTCGCGTTGGGACTTAGGCCATGATGAATATGCAGCGCGACGATGCGCCGCGCGCCGAAGCAGCGCACGGCGGCATCGAGCAGCACGGTGGAGTCAAGCCCGCCGCTCAAGGCGACCGCGAGAAGCGCATCGGAGGAAAGGTCCGCGTCCGAAACCGACGCGCGCACCGCCTCGAAGACGAGGCGGCCGGCTGGGGTTTCGTTATCGGATGTCACGAGAGTTCGTGAAAGATGAGATGACGAACGATGGCGGGATTACGCGCCCGGCAGCGATTCCTTGTACTTGCCGTACGCCATCAGCTTCTCGAAGCGACGCTCGCGCAAGTCGTTGACGCTCATGCCCTGGAACTGACGAAGCGAATCGGCGAGCGCGCGGCGCAGGAGCGCGGCCATACCCTTCGCATCGCGGTGCGCGCCGCCGAGCGGCTCGTTCACGATCTTGTCGATCAGACCGAGCGCCTTCAGGCGATGCGCCGTGAGGCCGAGTGCCTCGGCCGCCTCGGGCGCCTTCGCCGCGCTCTTCCACAGAATCGACGCGCAGCCTTCGGGCGAAATCACCGAATAGGTTGAGAACTGCAGCATCATCACGGTATCGGCGACTGCGATCGCGAGCGCGCCGCCCGAGCCGCCCTCGCCGATGATCGTCGTGATGATCGGCGTTTTGAGCTCGGCCATCACATACAGATTGCGTCCGATGGCTTCGGACTGTCCGCGCTCTTCCGCGCCGATGCCCGGATAGGCGCCTGGCGTATCGACGAACGTGAAGATCGGCAGGCTGAACTTCTCGGCCGTGCGCATCAGACGCTCGGCCTTGCGATAACCTTCCGGACGCGGCATGCCGAAGTTGCGCAGCGCGCGTTCCTTCGTATCGCGGCCCTTCTGATGGCCGATCACCATGCACGGCTGACCGTTGAAACGCGCGAAACCGCCGACGATCGCGAGGTCGTCCGCGAAGGCGCGGTCGCCATGCAATTCGTGGAAATCGGTGAAAAGCTCGCTCACATAGTCGAGCGTGTACGGACGCTGCGGGTGACGCGCAATCTGCGAAACTTGCCAGGGCGACAGGTTCGCGTAGAGATCCTTCGTGAGCTGCTGGCTCTTTTTCGACAGCCGCTCGATTTCTTCCGAAATATCGACAGCGGAATCGTCCTGAACGAAGCGGAGTTCTTCGATCTTCGCTTCGAGTTCAGCGATCGGCTGCTCGAAATCCAGAAACGTGGTCTTCATATGTTCGAGTCCTAGAACATCGGGCAGCGCGTATTCTAACCGCGTCCGTCCCTCAAAAATTCGCGCGGGAACTATCGATTATAAATCAACGATAGGTCGCGAAATTCGCGCGCCCCGCGCGTGTGTATTTTAGTGATCCGCCGGAATCGGATTGAGACTGCGCCACATGTACCAGGTCGCGACCGTGCGCCATGGTTCCCAGTTCGCCGCCACTTCGCGCGCCTCGCTGCGCGTCACCGGCTCCCCGCTGAAGTAGTTGACGCTGATTGCCTGAATCAGGCCGAGATCGTCGAGCGGCAAAACGTCCGGGCGCGACAGATTGAAGATGAGGAACATCTCAGCCGTCCATCGGCCGATGCCGCGAATCTGCGTGAGCTCGGCGATCACGGCTTCGTCGTCCATCGATGTCCATGCATCGACATGCAGCGCGCCGGATTCGAAATGCTGCGCGAGATCGAGAATGTATTCGGCCTTGCGTCTAGACAAACCGCACGCCTGCAGCTTCTCGTGGCCGAGACGGATGAAATGCGCGGGATGGACCTCCGGGCATGCGCCTTTCACGCGCTCCCAGATCGCTTGCGCCGCCTTCACTGAAATCTGCTGACCGGCCACCGAGCGCGCGAGCGTCGAGAATGGATCGCCAAGATTGACGAGATGAATCTCGCCGAACTTCGGGATCAGCTTCTTGAGGATGCGGTCGCGCTTCATGAGATCGGCGCACGCACGATCCCAGTAGTCGGGACGAACGATTTCGCGCGTGAGCCCGCCGATCTGCACCGGCACCGCCGCGTCGGCCGTGACGACGCGCGACTTGCGCACGACTTCGCCCCGCTCCGCGACGAGCGCCTGCGCGCTCGCGCCATCGCCGGCAACCGCGCGGCCGTTGCCCTTCGCGGGCGATGCTTCGGCTTCTTCCGTGCCTGCGTTGGATGGGCGGGCGGCCCCGTTCAGGCGCGCCGCCGTCTCGGGCTTCGCCGCCTTGAGCGCGGCGCTTCTCGCCGGCTTCGCGCCGGCGGGGCCGCGCTTGAGCGCCGTCTTGCGGCCGCCCGTCGCACCTGCGCCATCAATCTGCTGCGTGTCCGCTTTCGTTTGCGCGCCGCGCGTGCGCTTTGCCGCGCCCGACGCATCGCTGACAGACGCGGGTCGTTTGACCGGCGTCTTCCTGGCCGTTGCCATCTTGCCTCCTGCCTGGTGAGTCGATCAGAGGGTTCGAATGGTCGCGCTCACACGCGGCGCCATTCGGTCGACCCACCCGGTTTGTCTTCAAGCGCAATACCGGCTTCGAGCAATTCGGCACGAATCCGGTCTGCTTCGGCGTAGTTCTTCGCCTGCTTCGCGGCAATGCGTCCGGCGATCTTCGCTTCGATCTCCTGCGGCGAAAGTCGCGGCTCCGAACCCGTGCCGCTCGCCTGCTGCAGGAACATACGCGGCTCGCGCCCGAGCAGACCGAGCACGCCCGCGAGACCCTTGAGCTGACGAGCGAGCGCGGGCTCGCGCGTACGATTCACTTCGCTCGCGAGATCGAACAACACTGATACGGCCACCGGCGTATTGAAGTCGTCGTTCATCGCAGACTGGAAACGCTGCGCGTTCGCCTCGTTCCAGTCAAGTTGCTGATTGTCCGGCTCGACATCCTTCAACGCCGTATATAGGCGCGTCAACGCGTTCTTCGCATCGTCGATATGCACGTCGCTGTAATTCAGCGGCGACCGGTAGTGTGCCCGCGCAATAAAGAAGCGCACCACTTCGGCATCAAATTTTTCAAGGACTTCGCGGATCGTGAAGAAGTTGCCGAGCGACTTCGACATCTTCTCGTTGTCGATCTGCACGTAGCCGTTGTGCATCCAGTAGTTCACGAACGTCTTGCCGGTCGCGCCTTCGCTCTGCGCGATTTCGTTCTCGTGATGCGGGAACTGCAGGTCCTGCCCGCCGCCGTGAATGTCGAAGTGATCGCCGAGCAGCGTGCAGCCCATCGCGGAACATTCGATGTGCCAGCCCGGACGCCCGCGGCCCCACTTCGAATCCCAGCCGGAGTCGGCGGGCTCGCCGGCCTTCGCCCGCTTCCACAGCACGAAGTCGAGCGGATCTTCCTTCGCATCGTTCGCGGCGACGCGCTCGCCCGCGCGCAGGTCTTCGATCGACTTGCCCGACAGCTTGCCGTAGTCGGCGAACTTGCGCACCGCGTAGTTCACGTCGCCGTCCTTCGCCTGATACGCGTAGCCGTTCGCCTCCAATGCATCGATCATGCCGAGCATCTGCGGGATGAAGTCGGTCGCGCGCGGCTCGATGTCCGGGCGCGCGACGCCGAGCGCGGCCGCGTCTTCATGCATCGCCGTGATGAAGCGATGCGTGAGCGACCTGATCGGCTCGTTGTTCTCGACTGCGCGGCGGATGATCTTGTCGTCGATGTCCGTGATGTTCTGCACGTACGTGACCTTGTAGCCGAGCGTGCGCAGCCATCGTTGCACGATATCGAAGACCACCATCACGCGCGCATGGCCGATGTGACAATAGTCATACACCGTCATTCCGCAGACATACATGCGTACCTCGCCGGCTTTGAGCGGCGTGAAGGGTTGCTTGTCACGGGCGAGCGTGTTGTAGATGCGCAGCGAGTTCATAGAAGGCGAAGCATGGACCGGAGTCGACCGTATGCCGGGCAGCAGGCGGCGTGTTCGAAGCGCGCGGGAGCAAACGAGACCCACACGCGAGCACGAACACGACGGTCATGCGACCAGGACGGAGGCGGCCACGAGTGGCGAAAGATAGTCTGGCGTCGGCGCGGCATGCGTGCCCGGAGAACCAGGCGCAAGACACGTGCGCGGGACGTGCAGACCTTTTGTTAGAATGGGTCGGAGTATAACACCGGGACTTGAGCCTATGAAATGTCGAAGCGGCCGCGCGGCGGGCTTTGCAAGCCGCGCTCCGGGCCAGGCCGAAAGCCTTGCCGGACAGTGCGCCGCATCGGGCAAATCTGCTCGCTCTCCGGTCCTCGCGATCGTTCACGCCCTCACGCGCTCGCGGTCTCTTTCGCCGCTTTCGTGGCTTCTTTCGCTGCAACCTCCATTGACTCGATTCCAAGTGACTCATCGCAAAGCGCGCACGTCTCTGCAACTCTCTTGCCGGTTCGCTTCCCGGACGCTCGGCACATTCGCCGCCCGGACGCTCGCCATCGCGACGCTCGGCTTCGCCGCATGCGTCGGCATGTCCGGGGCCGCGCTCGCGCAGACCTCGACCGCCACGCGCGACGACACGCCGCAAGTCGATTCGGCCATCGCGAACAAGGACTGGAGCGCCGCACTCACGCAACTCGATGCGCGCATCGCGGCCAATCCGCGCGACGTGCAGGCGAAGTTCAAGCGCGCAACCGTGCTCGCGCGCCTGAACCGCGACGACGAAGCCATCACCGCCTTCACCGAGCTCACGCAGGCCTATCCAGAACTGCCCGAGCCATACAACAATCTCGCCGCTCTCTACGCGAAGAAGGGCCGCTACGAAGACGCGCGCGCCGCGCTCGAAACGGCGGTCAAGGCGAACCCCGGCTATGCGCTCGCATACGACAATCTGGGCGATCTTTATCTTCGTCTCGCGAGCGAGTCGTACAAGCGCGCGCAATCGCTCGGCTCGAAGAGCCCGATCACGAGCCAGCGCATCACGGCGATCCAGAACATCTACACGCCTCCGAAGAAGCGCGCGGGCGCGGCGGAAGGCGCATCCGGCGCGGGTGCGGCAATCGCGCCGCGCACGGCCGCCGACGAATGGGCGCCTGCGTCCGACACCGGCTCGCCGGCCATGCCAGCGCCCGACGAGTATTCGCCGTTCGGCGGGCCGACCGGCCCGCTGCCGACCACGCCCTATGTCGCGCCGAAGGCGCAACCGTAAGCGCCCTTCGCGCTCGACTGTCTGCATTCACCACACGAGGATCCATCCTTCATGAAATTCCTGATGTTGGCGCTTTCGAGCGCTGCCCTGATTGCGAGCGCACCGGCGTTCGCCCAGCCGACTGCGCAGGCTGCGCACCCCACCGTGCTCTTCAAGACCACGCAAGGCGACATCAAGGTCGAGCTGTATCCCGAGAAGGCGCCGAAGACAGTCGCGAACTTTCTCGACTATGTGAAGTCCGGTCAGTACAGCGGCACGATCTTTCACCGCGTGATTCCGGGCTTCATGATCCAGGGCGGCGGATTCAGCACGAGCTTCGCCGAGAAGCCGACGCGGGCGCCGATTCCGCTCGAAAGCAAGAACGGTCTGAAGAACGCCACGGGCACGATCGCGATGGCGCGCACGAGCGACCCGAACTCGGCCACCGCCCAGTTCTTCATCAATACGGTCGATAATGCGGGTCTCGACTATCCGAGCCCTGACGGCAACGGCTATGCCGTGTTCGGCAAGGTCGTCGCGGGCATGGACGTCGTGAAGAAGATCGAGGGCAGCCCGACCACCACGCGCGGCCCGATGCAGGACGTGCCGCAAAAGCCGACCGTGATCGAGTCGGCCACCGTGGTCTCGCAGTAATCCGAAGCGCATGTCGCTGACCTCGCGCGCAGGCCGCGTCGGGGCTCAATCAAACACATTGGAGAAAACACCATCATGGTCGAACTACATACGAACCACGGCGTCATCAAGCTGGAACTGGACGCCGAGAAGGCGCCGAAGACCGTCGAGAACTTCCTCAACTACGTGAAGAAGGGTCATTACGACAACACCGTGTTCCACCGCGTGATCGACGGCTTCATGATCCAGGGCGGCGGCTTCGAGCCGGGCATGAACCAGAAGCCGACCGATGCGCCGGTCAACAACGAAGCCAACAACGGTCTCAAGAACGACACCGGCACGATCGCGATGGCGCGCACGAACGATCCGCATTCGGCAACCGCGCAGTTCTTCATCAACGTGAAGGACAACGACTTCCTGAACCACTCGTCGCCGACGCCGCAAGGCTGGGGCTATACCGTGTTCGGCCGTGTCGTCGAAGGCATGGACGTGGTCGAGAAGATCAAAAAGGTCAAGACGGGTTCGAAGGGCTTCCACCAGGACGTGCCGGTCGACGACGTGGTGATCGAGAAGGCCGTCGTGGTCTGATCCCGGTCATTGCATGATCGATACGAAGACTTCATTCGATCGCGAAGCAGCGGGCGCAGCGAACAAAGCGCGCCCGCTGTTTTTCATTGCCGACCTGCATCTCTCGGAAGCGATTCCGAAAACGGTCGCCGCCTTCGAGCATTTCATCGAGGTCACGGCGAACGACGCGGACTCCGTTTTCATTCTCGGCGACCTGTTCGAGTTCTGGATCGGCGACGACATTCTCGACGGTCCCGCGACCGACGCGCGCGCCGACTTCGCGCGCCGCATGACGCGCCTCATGCACACGCTGTCCGAACGCGGCATCGGTCTCTATGTGATGCACGGCAATCGCGATTTCCTGCTGGGCAAGCGCTTCATGAAAGATGCGGGCGCATTGCCCCTGCCCGACCCCTTCGTGATCACCGCGTTCGGCAAGCGCATCGTGCTCGCGCACGGCGACGGTCTGTGCACGGCGGATCGCGCGTATCAGGGCTTTCGCGCGTTCGCGCGCAACAGGTTCGCGCAGCGCCTTTTTCTGGCGTTGCCGCTCGACACGCGCCTGGGAATAGGCCAGCGCATGCGCACGAAGAGCGAAGGCTCGCGCATGACCGGCATCAAGGCCAAATACGACGTCACCAGGAAGGCGGTGTCCGAACTCTTCATCAAGAGCCGCACGAATACGCTGATTCACGGCCACACACATCGTCCGGCGATGCATCGCGAAGTCGAGGGCGTGCGCTGGGTCTTGCCCGACTGGGAGCTGGACGCCAACACCCCGCGCGGCGGCTATCTCCGTCTCGACGACGAAGGCGTGCGCGCGCTGCCGCTCTAGTAGCGCCCTATCGCTCCAGCGAAGCGGCGCGCTCTTCCGCCGTCTTGCCGTCCATCGACGTACACAGACGCTTGAGATCGACGAGCGCGGCGCCATCGACGGCATTGAGCGCTTCCACGCGCGCGCCGAGCCGCTCGAGCGCCGCGACGATGTCGTCGATGCGCTGCGTCTGCGTCGACGCGTGATCGATCAGGCCGTGGATGGCGAGCGAGACCGGATCGTCCGCGTTCGGCGTGATGCCGTAAGCGCAGAAACCTTCGTGCTTCGTTTCCTTCGGCCTGGAAACCGCCGGCATCACGATGCGCGCCGGATTGCCCACCGCCGTGCCGCCCGCCGGCACCGGCTTCACGACCACCGCGTTCGAGCCGATCTTCGCATCCGCGCCGATAGTGAAGCCGCCGAGCACTTTTGCGCCCGCGCCGACGATCACGCCGCGCTCGAGCGTCGGATGGCGCTTCGCGCCGCGCGTGAGTGAGGTGCCGCCGAGCGTCACGCCCTGATAGATCGTGCAGTCGTCGCCAATTTCAGCGGTCTCGCCAATCACCACGCCCATGCCGTGATCGATGAACACGCGCCGCCCGAGCGTCGCGCCCGGATGAATCTCGATGCCCGTAAGAAAGCGCGCAAGCTGCGACACGAAGCGCGCGAGCCAGCGCCATTGCGCCCGCCAGCACGCGTTTGCTACACGATGCAGGACGATCGCGTGCAGCCCGGGATAACAGGTGACGACCTCCCACGCGCTGCGGGCGGCGGGATCGCGCTCGCGGATGGCGGCAATGTCTTCGCGAAGTCGGTCGAACATGGCGATATCTCGATTGTGGGAAGGGGGCGCGCGGACGTTCGTGCAGTGCAAGGCCTTAAGCACGGAACACGCAAAGCTTATATCGGCTGTCGCGGTTTTTTGCCGATTGTAGGGCGAGCGCGGAGAGTTCGCTCGATGCCCCCGATGGCAGCGCGGTCGCTGCTATCGGTCAGATCAGAGCACGCGCGTTCTAGTCTTTGTTCGCGTGCAGGAGGATGTGCTTTGCCATTCCGCGCAGGATATTCACCTCTTCGCGCTCCAGCCCCGCGCGCGCGAAGAGCCGCCGCACGCGCGACATCAGCTTCTTCGGATTGTCCGGATCGAGGAACTCGAGCGCGACGAGCGCCTCTTCGAGATGCGCGTACATGCCTTCGATTTCATCGCTCGACGCACTCTGCCCCGACGATTCGGCGACGGCGAGCGCACGCGCCGGCGCCTGAAACGCGAGCCGCAGCTCGTAAGCGAGCACCTGGACGGCCTGCGCGAGATTGAGCGAACTGTAGGCGGGGTTGGCAGGAATATGCGCAAGCGCGCTGCAGCGCTCGACATCCGCGTTCGACAGGCCCGTGCGCTCGTTGCCGAACACGAGCGCGATGTCGCCCTGGCGCACGAACTCATGCGCGCGCCCGGCAAGCGCGCGCGGGGGCATCTGCGGCGGACCGTATTCGCGCATGCGTGCCGTGAGCGCGACGGACCAGTGCACGCCCACGAGCGCGTCGGCGAGCGTATCGACGACGTGGGCGGACGCGAGGACGTCATCGGCGCCGGAGGCCATCGCGATGGCTTCGGGCTCGTTCTTGACGCCGGCGATGCGCGGCGCGACGAGCACGAGGCGCGCGAAGCCCATCGTCTTCAACGCGCGCGCGGCGGCGCCGACATTGCCCGGATGACTCGGCTCGACGAGGATGAAGCGCGTGGAGGTGAAGCCGCCTGCGGGCGCGGAAAGTTCGTTGGGTTCCAAGGCGCGATGTCTGCTGATGTGCGAACCCGCTATGTTAACGCGCTTTGCAGAACCGGCGAAATCGCGCGGCCACTTTCGGGTAAAATGGCCCCTTCGCGCGCCGCGAACGGTTTTTTCATCGAGTCGAACCTTCGCGCGAACGCACCGCTCTTATTCAATTCGTCTTTCGTCGACATAGTCGTTGTCGCCAACTTTTCCGCCCGCGCGCATCCGTTCACATGAGCGCGCGGCGGTCAGAGGATTTCGCTCATGCATCCGATGCTCAACATCGCTGTCAAGGCCGCACGCCGCGCCGGACAGATCATCAATCGCGCGTCGCTCGATCTGGATCGCATCCAGGTCAGCAAGAAACAGCACAACGACTTCGTGACGGAAGTCGACAAGGCGTCCGAAGCCGCCATCATCGAGACACTGCACACTGCCTATCCCGATCACTCCATCCTCGCCGAAGAATCCGGCGAAACGGATCGCGAGTCGGAGTTCCAGTGGATCATCGATCCGCTCGACGGCACGACCAACTTCATCCACGGCTTTCCGTACTATTGCGTGTCGATCGCGCTCGCGCACAAGGGCGTCGTGCAGCAGGCGGTCATCTACGATCCGACGCGCAACGACCTCTTCACCGCATCGCGCGGCCGCGGCGCATATCTGAACGAACGGCGCATTCGCGTCGGCAAGCTGGATCGTCTGTCGGACGCGCTCATCGGCACGGGCTTTCCGTTCCGCGACGGCCAGGGCCTCAACGGCTATATGCGCCTCTTCAGCGAAATGACGCTGTCGTGCGCGGGCCTGCGCCGTCCGGGCGCCGCCGCGCTCGACCTCGCGAACGTCGCGGCCGGGCGTCTCGACGGCTTCTTCGAGCAAGGCATCCATCCGTGGGACGTGGCCGCGGGCAGCCTGATCGTGACCGAAGCGGGCGGGCTCGTCGGCAACTACACCGGCGAATCGGATTTCCTGTTCAAGAACGAGATCGTCGCCGCCAATCCGAAGGTGTACGCGCAGATGGTCAAAATTCTCGACATGTACTCGCGCACGCGTCTGACCGGCGAATAAGCGCATCGGCGGGGCGCGCCTTGCGCCCCGTCGTTTCCCTCCTCTCGCGCCCCGGGCGCCCCGCCTGCTCTGCAACGAATGCAGGGCTCCGTTAAAGTGCAAACTTTGCCCTCGTGTCCGCACGGGCGATGCGCGCTTTTTCCCCGTCTGCCCCGCTCTTGCGCCGCGCGCCGCGCCACACGTCACGCCAGCTCATGAAGAAAGGCTTCTACACGATCATCGCCGCGCAGTTCGTCTCCTCGCTCGCCGACAATGCGCTCCTGATCGCCGCGATCGCGATGCTCGCCGTCGTGCATTCGGCGCCGTGGGTCACACCGCTTCTGCAAATCTTCTTCACGATTTCGTATGTGGTGCTCGCACCGTTCGTGGGCGCATTCGCCGATGCCATCCAGAAGCGCCACGTCATGTTCGTCTCGAACGCGCTCAAGGCGGCCGGCTGCGCGATGATGATCGCAGGCGTCCATCCGATGCTCGCATATGGCGTCGTCGGTCTCGGCGCGGCCGCTTATTCGCCTGCGAAGTACGGCATTCTCACCGAGCTGCTGCCGCCGCAGAAGCTGATCGCGGCGAACGCGTGGCTCGAATCCGCGACGGTCGGCTCGACGATCCTCGGCACCGTGATCGGCGGCGCGCTCGTGAGTCAGGTCGTCGCGCGCTGGGTTACGCATGCGCATTTGCCGCTCGTGAATACCGCCGCGCACGCCGCGCTTTTCGCCGTGATGGTGATCTATGCGTCGGCGGCCGTCATCAACGTGTTCATTCCCGACACCGGCGCGCGTTATCCAAACCTTTTGACGGAGCCGACGAGGCTCGTCCACGATTTTTCGCATTGCTTCAAGGTGCTGTGGAAAGACAAGCTCGGGCAGATCGCGCTGTGGGTCACGACGCTGCTCTGGGGCTCGGCCGTCACACTTCAGTTGCTCGTGCTCAAATGGGCCGACGCGAATCTGGGCCTGTCGCTCTCGAAAGCCGCCATCCTGCAGGGCGTGACAGGCCTGGGCATCGCGCTGGGGGCGGCAGCGGCGTCCGCGTGGATCATGCTGCGCCAGTCGCTCAAAGTGTTGCCCGTGGGCGTGCTCATCGGCGCGGTGGCGGTCGCGATGGCGTTCTATAACAAGGACCTGTTCCCGGCAGACTCGGGCGTGCATATCGGCCCGTGGTTCGCGCCGGCGTACATCCTGATGGCGTATCCGCTGATGATCGCGCTCGGCAGCCTGTCCGGCTTTTTCATCGTGCCCATGAACGCGATCCTGCAGCATCGCGGCGCGACGTTGCTGTCCGCCGGACATTCCATCGCGGTGCAGAACTTCAATCAGAATATCGCCGTGCTCGCGATGCTCGGCACCTACGCGCTGCTCTTGACGATCAATGTGCCGGTGCAATGGATCATCGTCGTATTCGGTCTGTTCGTGTGTCTGATGATGGCGCTCGCAATGCGCCGTCACACGCAGAACGAGCGCGATACGGATCTCATCGCGCTGGTCGAGGAATGAACCTTGCTGCATCGTATATTCTGGGTTCATACCCCGGCGCCGCGGAGGAGGAAGAAGGGAGGGAACGCGCACGCCCGGGGCGAAGTCGTAAAGCTGTAGGCGCGCAGGGATTTCCGCACAAGACGTAACGACAGTGACGACAGGAAGGCGGACCCGGCGACATTCATTCGGCAACGTCAATAAAGGAGCATGAAAATGGGATTGTTCACACGTTCGACGCTCGACAGCAAGATCAATGGCGCAGCCGATCTCGGCCAGCGCGCGGTGCGCGGTGCGAGTGACGCGGTCGATTCGGCCAGCGGCCAGTTGCGCAGTCTGCTCGACGATCTGGAAAGCTCGATCCAGAACGCCAAGGACATCGACGCGGACAAGCTGCGCAAGGAGTTGCAATCGAAGCTCAAAATCGCGCGTTCGCAGATGAACGGCGCGGGCGGCGCCATCACCGGCAAGCTGAACGATGCCGCCGGTTACGCCGACGAATTCGTCCATGACAAGCCGTGGCACACGCTCGGCGCGGTGGCCGGCCTCGCGTTGCTCATCGGTTATCTCGCCGGGCGCGCGTGAAGCGCTGCGGCTTCGTCTGAATCTGCCGCCGGAACGGTCTCGCGATTGTTCCGGCGGCATGCGCTGTTCTCGCGATAGGCGTGAGGGCGCGATGTAATTGCCCGCAGCAACAGTCCATTGGCCATCTGGCCGAATCGCCGTCTTCCCGCGACAGGTTAAACTCTTGCCCTATCGGCTGATTGGCGGCCGGTGCACGTCGCGTCCGGCCGTTTGGTCGTTCCGGCTTTCACAGCACGCAAGATGGGCAATCACACGGCATCCCCCGACACCTCCACCGACACCGCGCCGCTCGCGGATCTGTCCCAGCACACGCCGATGATGCAGCAGTATCTGCGCATCAAGGCGGAGCATCCCGGCACGCTCGTTTTCTACCGGATGGGCGATTTCTACGAGCTTTTCTTCGATGACGCCGAAAAGGCCGCGCGCCTGCTCGATCTCACGCTCACGCAGCGCGGCGCGTCGGGCGGCAATCCGATCAAAATGGCGGGCGTTCCGCATCACGCATGCGAGCAATATCTCGCGAAGCTCGTGAAGCTCGGCGAGTCGGTTGCGATTTGCGAACAGATCGGCGATCCGGCGACCTCGAAGGGGCCGGTCGAGCGCAAGGTCGTGCGCGTCGTCACGCCGGGCACGCTGACCGACGCGGCCCTGCTCTCGGACAAGAGCGACGTCTATCTGTTGGCGCTCTGCCCTGCGCACAATCGTCGCGGCGTCGTCACGAGCGTCGGTCTCGCGTGGCTCAATCTCGCGAGCGGCGCATTGCGCCTCGCGGAAGTCGCGCCGGGACAAGTCAGCACGGCGCTCGAGCGCATTCGTCCGGCCGAAACGCTCATCGCGGATTCGATCACCGACGTCCCGGCATCGCTCGGCGTGACGAATCCCGGTGCGACCACGCGCGTTCCGGCATGGCACTTCGATGTCGGGTCGGGCACGCAGCGCTTGCGCGAGCAGCTCGACGTCGCGAGCCTCGACGGCTTCGGCGCGCAAACCCTCACCTGCGCGTGCGGCGCGGCTGGCGCGCTTCTGCTCTACGCTGCGGCGACTCAAGGTCAGCAGTTGCGTCACGTGCGCAGCCTGAAGGTCGAATACGAATCGGAATACATCGGGCTCGATCCCGCCACGCGGCGCAATCTGGAACTCACGGAGACGCTGCGGGGCACCGAGTCGCCCACCCTCTTCTCGCTGCTCGACACCTGCTGCACGACGATGGGCAGCCGTCTGCTGCGCCACTGGCTGCATCATCCGCCGCGCGATGCATCGATCGCGCAAGCGCGCCAGCAAGCGATCGGCGCATTGCTCGACGCGCCCACGACCGGCGGTCTCGACACCCTGCGCGGCGCGCTGCGCAAGATCTCGGACATCGAGCGCATCACGGGCCGTCTCGCGTTGCTGTCGGCGCGGCCACGCGATCTGTCGAGCCTGCGCGATACCTTCGCCGCGCTGCCAGACCTGCGCGCGCTCGTCGCGAGCCTCGCCGCGCACACGCCGGCGCTGGAGCGCATCGCCGCCGAGCTGGAGCCGCCGCACGAGTGTCTCGATCTTCTGACGAACGCCATCGCGACCGAGCCCGCCGCATTGATTCGCGACGGCGGCGTGATCGCGCGCGGTTACGATCCGGATCTCGATGAACTGCGCGATATTTCGGAGAACTGCGATCAGTTCCTGATCGACCTCGAAGCGCGCGAGCGCACGCGCACGGGCATTGCGAATCTGCGCGTCGAATACAACAAGGTGCATGGCTTCTACATCGAAGTCACGCGCGGGCAGACCGACAAGGTTCCCGACGACTACCGCCGCCGTCAGACGCTCAAGAACGCCGAGCGCTACATCACGCCAGAATTGAAGGCTTTCGAAGACAAAGCGCTGTCCGCTCAGGAGCGCGCCCTCGCCCGAGAACGCGCGCTGTACGACGCGCTGCTGCAGACTCTGCTGCCATTCATCGGGGATTGCCAGCGCGTCGCAAGCGCGCTCGCGGAACTCGATCTCCTGTGCGCGTTTGCCGAACGCGCCCGCGCGCTCGACTGGGTCGCGCCGGAATTCACCGCCGATGCGGGCATCGATATCGAACAGGGCCGGCATCCGGTCGTCGAGGCGCAGGTCGAGCAGTTCATCGCCAACGATTGTTGCCTGAGTCAGGACCGGAAGCTCCTGCTCATCACAGGCCCGAACATGGGCGGCAAATCGACCTTCATGCGTCAGACCGCGCTGATCGCGCTGATGGCTTACGTCGGCAGTTACGTGCCCGCGAAACGCGCGCGTTTCGGCGCCCTCGACCGCATCTTCACCCGCATCGGCGCGGCCGACGATCTCGCGGGCGGCCGCTCGACTTTCATGGTCGAGATGACCGAAGCGGCGGCGATCCTCAACGACTCGAGCGCATCGAGCCTCGTGCTGATGGACGAGATCGGGCGCGGCACCTCGACCTTCGACGGCCTCGCGCTCGCGTGGGCGATCGCGCGGCATCTGCTCACGCACAACGGCTGTTACACGCTCTTCGCGACGCACTACTTCGAGCTTACGCAACTGCCCGCGGAGTTCGCCCAGGCGGCGAACGTGCATCTGTCGGCGGTCGAGCACGATCATGGCATCGTGTTCCTGCACGCGGTGAGCGAAGGTCCGGCCAATCAGAGCTACGGTCTGCAGGTCGCGCAACTCGCGGGCGTGCCGGCGGCGGTGATTCGCGCGGCGCGCAAGCATCTCGTGCATCTGGAACAGCAATCGGCCAGCCAGCCCGCTGCACAGTTCGATCTGTTCGCGAGCCAGCCGTATACGCCGTATGGAGACGACGATCCGCCCCACGAAGAGCTGGAGAAGACCGAAGCGCCGGAACATCCGGTGATGGACAAGCTGCGCGCGCTCGATCCGAACGATCTGCGCCCGCGCGAAGCGCTCGATCTGCTCTACGAACTGCATGAACTGGCGAATCGTCCGCCGGATGCATCGCGTTGAGCGTGGCGCTCCGCGCGTCGAGCGCAACGCCGCGGCGCGCCTGACAAGCGCCGTGACGATCGCGGTCGCGCTCGCATGCGGCGCGATCGCGCATGCGCACGCCGAGGGGAACGCGCCGCTCGGCTTCGCCGTGATTTCCGACGCCCTCACCCGCCCCGCCGACGAAGCACCCGTGCGCCGCATGCTCGATGCGATCGGGCGCGACGGCAGCATCGCGTTCATCGTCTACGACGGCAACTTCAAGGGCAGCACCGAGCCGTGTCGCGACAGCATCTATCAGTCGCGGCACGACCTGCTGGACGCGTCGCGCACGCCAGTCGTGCTGTTGCTCGGCCAGCACGACTGGGCCGATTGCGGCCTCGCGCATGCGGGCGCTTACGACCCGGTCGAACGGCTCGATTTCGTGCGTCAGCTCTTCTTCACGGATGCCAGTTCGCTTGGACAAAGTCCGCTCACACTGTCGCGCGAGAGCGACCTCGCGCGCTTTCGCACGTTCCGCGAAATCGTGCGCTGGCAGGCGCAAGGCATCGCGTTCATCGGGCTGAATGTGCCGAGCCCGAACAATCACTATCTGACCGCGGGGGGACGCAACGGCGAGTTCGAAGACCGCGCCGTCGCGACGAGCTTCTGGCTGGAACATGCGGCGGAATCGGCGCGACGCTCCGAGATGCGCGCGCTCGTGATCGTGCTTCAGGCCGATCCTGACTTCTCTCGCTACGAGCGGCGCGAACGCTTTGCATGGCTGCACTTCTCGCGCTCGAACCAGCCGCGCGATGGCTTCCTCGAACTGAAGCGCAGTCTCGTGAAGGCGGCGGAAAGTTTTCGCGGACCGGTCATCGTGATCCACGGCACCGATGCGCCGGAGCCGAACGGCTTTCATATCGACCAGCCATTGCGCAACGACAAGGGCTTGATCGTCACGAATCTCACGCGCGTCGCGCTCGCGTTCAGAAAGCCGCAATCGCAATGGCTCGAAGTACAAAGCGATGCGCAATGGCATCCGCCGTTTCGACTGCGCGTGCGCGATGTGAAGGAGACCCGTACGCGAGAATCGAACGCGCCGCCGCCCGGAGCGCCCGCGCAGCCGAGCGAGCCTTATGCACCTTATCCGGCGCCCTATCCCGCACCGCAACCCGCGTTGCCGGAATCGGCGCCGCCTGCGCTGCCGCGCAACGATCTGCCGGAGTCGCTGCCCCCGCCGCCTTCGATGCCGCTACCTGCGTCCGGTCTGCCGCCGATCCTCACGCCGCCGCAGTCCTTGCCGCCGATCTATCCGGTACCTGCATCGGGCGTGCAAAACGGCGCGAGCGGACAATAAAAAAAGCGCAGCCGAAGCTGCGCTTTTCTGAGCGGTCGACGCGCTCAATGCAGCGTCGGACCTGCATCCTTGCGCGGCTCGCCGTCATCGTCGTCTTCATCTTCGTCGATGACGTGCAGGCCGTCCGCGCCATGCGCGTGCTGATGCTGAATCTCGTCATCCGTCGCCGTGCGTACTTCCTGCACCGACAACGAGAAACGCAGCGCCATGCCCGCGAGCGGATGATTGCCGTCGAGCACGACTTTGTCTTCGGCGACGTCGGTCACGGTGTAGATCAGCGAGTCGACGTCGTCATCGCCGTCTTCGGGCGTGCCCTCGAACTGCATGCCCACTTCCAGCGGCTCGGGAAAACGGCTGCGCTCTTCGACCTTCACGAGTTCCGGATCGTACTCGCCGAACGCATCCTGCGGTTCGAGCTGAATGAGCGTTTCATAGCCCGCCTCGTGACCGTCGAGCGCTTCCTCGATCTTGGGGAACGTGCCATCATAGCCGCCGTGCAGATAGACCATCGGCTCGTCGCTCTCCTCGATCAGATTGCCTTGCGCATCCGATAGCTTGTAAGCGACCGAAACGACAGTGTCTTTCGCAATTTTCATTGGATCCTCCAAGATACAAGCCTCGATTATACGATGCCCAAGCGGCCCCAAGACGCAACACCATCCCCGGTTTCCGGCCTTCCCGCGCATGCTCGCGCGCCTTTGCCAGACGAACTCACACCCCTGTTGGGCAACCGTACGCCGCGACAGTTCATGCGGCGTTACTGGCAGAAAAAGCCCCTTCTGATCCGGCAGGCCATTCCCGATATTACGGCGCCGCTCGCACGCGACGAACTGTTCGAGCTCGCCGATCTCGACGACGTCGAGTCGCGTCTCATCACACATTTTCGCAACACCTGGAATCTGGAGCACGGCCCGTTCGCGCCTGACGAATTGCCCCCGGTGAAGAAACGCGAGTGGACGCTGCTCGTGCAGGGCGTGAATCTGCACGACGATCGCGCGCACGCGTTGATGAACCGGTTCCGTTTCATTCCGGACGCGCGTCTCGACGACATGATGATCTCGTATGCGACCGATGGCGGCGGTGTCGGACCGCACTTCGACTCCTATGATGTCTTTCTGCTCCAGGTGCATGGCAAGCGGCGCTGGCGCATCGGGGCGCAGCGCGACCTTTCGCTAAAACCCGGACTGCCGTTGAAAGTTTTACAGCACTTCGAGCCCGAGGAGGAATGGGTGCTGGAGCCCGGCGACATGCTCTATCTGCCGCCGCATATCGCACACGACGGCATCGCGGAAGGCGAATGCATGACCGCGTCGATCGGCTTTCGCGCGCCCTCCACGCACGAACTCACGGCGCAGTTTCTCTATCACCTCGCCGAGCGCATGGGCGACGCCTCGGATGGCCCTAAAGGGAACGCGCGCTATCGCGATCCGGCGCAGGAGCCCGTGTCGAGTCCGGCGGCGCTGCCCGCCCTGCTCGTCGACCGTGTTGGCGCGATCCTTGCGAACGTCAACTGGAACGAAAAGGACATCGCGGCGTTTTTAGGCACGTATTTGAGCGAGCCGAAAGCGAATGTCGTATTCGACCCGCCCGAGCGCGCGTTGAATGAGCAAAAATTTGTAGAGAGAGCCAAAAAGACGGGCGTCAGGCTGGATAGAAAGACTATTTTGCTCTATGACGCGCGGTCATTTTTCGTAAATGGTGAAGCCGCAATGTTGTCGTCCAGGCTTAAAAAGTGGCTCCCCGAATTGGCCGATGCTCGCTGTCTGGAAGCGAAACGCTTTGTAACACTTACAGACGAATCGTCAATGACAGCGCTGCTGCACGAATGGTATTGTGCGGGCTGGCTCCGGATGGGTGCTTTGCCTTGACAGGCTTGCCTTCACGAGACTTCCTGATACGCTGCGGATGCTAGAATTTTGCTGTTCCGCAATATGAAAGTTTGTATGAGAAAGACAACGTATCGTCCCCTGATTTATCGACGGTCGTTACGAAAGTGCCTATAATTTCCGGCCAAGCCGTAGGAAGTCTCACACAAAAAAGAATTGTGAGTCTCCACAGCGGCCCGGGTCGGTGTTGGAGCACACATTACCGGTACTTTGCGCTGTTGCTTACCTTTAACCATAAAAGGACGTGATCATGAAGAAATCCCTCCTCGTAGCATCCCTGTTGGCTGCTGTTGCTCTGGCTGCATGCAACAAGTCTAGCGAAACGGCTGCTCCGAGCGCTGCAAGCGATACGTCGGCTGCTTCGGCTCCGGCTGCTGCTGCTTCGGACGCAAACGCTGCTGCATCGAGCGCTTCGGCCGCTGCAAGCGACGCAGCTTCGGCTGCTGGCGCAGCTTCGGACGCTGCCGCTTCGGCTGCCGCTCCGGCATCGGGCGCAAGCCAGTAAGGCGGTTGGCGCACGCCGCAGGCCGCTCGATGCGGTCCTGCAAACAAAAAAACCGGCTCTTGGGCCGGTTTTTTTGTATCTGCATTCTGCGCCGATGCGCGCGCAGCGCGTCGCGTTATTTATCTAGAGCGTGAGCCAGTCGAAACCTTCCGCCTGGGTCGCGACGACGACATCGACCGCAGACGCGCCCAGCACGGCCGCAAGCGCACCTTGCGCGAGATGCGGCAGATTGTTTTGCTGGCTAAGGTGAGCGGCCACGAGATGACGCAGCCTGGAACGGTCGAGCGATGCGAGAATGGCCGCCGCCGCTTCATTGTTCAGGTGCCCGTGCGTTCCGCCGATGCGCGCCTTCAGCGAAGGCGGATAGCGGCTCGCGGCGAGCATCTCGACATCGTGATTCGATTCGAGCACGAGCGCGTCACAGCCGCTCAGCACGTTCGTGATATGCGGCGTGGAGACGCCGACATCCGTCAGCACGCCGAGACGGCAAGCGCCGTCGGAGAAGACATATTGCAGCGGCTCGCGGGCATCGTGAGGCACGGTGTACGGCATCACGTTCAGATCGCCGATCGCGACGCTTTCATCGCCCCAGAGCACGTTCAATTCGACGTTGGCTTCGTCGACGCCGATCGCGCGCGCCGTGCCCCAGCTCATGTGCAGCGGAATGGACCACCGGCGCGCGAGCGTCAACGCGCTGCCGATATGATCCGTGTGCTCGTGCGTGATGACGATGGCGTCCAGATCCTCGGCGCGGCAGTTCAGGCGCGCGAGGCGGCGCTCGACTTCCTTGCCGGAGAATCCGCAATCGAGCAGCACGCGCGTCGTGGTCGCGCCGCTCGACGCCTCGACGAGCAATGCATTGCCCTCGCTGCCGCTGCCGAGACTGGCGAATCTCACAATGAACTCATCATCGACTGACTAACGCGTTCGTCTAGTTCAACTGAGCATGCAGCAACGACACGATACGCTGCGCATCGGACGAGGTGTCCGGCTGGCCATTCGCATCGACGACGCCGACTTGCGTGACCGATTCTGCCTTCGGCCTCACGTTGACGAGGAACTGTCGCGTCGGCTTTGGCGTGTTGCCCGAAAAGAACTTGCCGAAGAGACCGTCCTTCTTCAGCTCCGCCATGGAGTCCGAAAAATGGAC
>Ga0105251_10000919_pt1 | contig 26366 bp, 22 predicted proteins | sample KBSS64metaG_FD_80424 | JGI IMG/M metagenome (GOLD analysis project Ga0105251, IMG submission 80424) | Switchgrass rhizosphere microbial communities from Kellogg Biological Station, Michigan, USA - KBS S6-4 metaG | ecosystem: Host-associated > Plants > Roots > Rhizosphere > Soil | place...
TGCGTGCTGATCGCCGCGCTCAATCCCTATCGGCTGTTCGACGATGGCTATCGCGCCTTCATGAATCTGGTCGCGAGCCAGATCGGCGCGGCGATCGGCTACGCGCACGCCTACGACGAAGAGCGCCGGCGCGCCGAAGCACTCGCCGAAATCGACCGCGCGAAGACCACGTTCTTCTCCAATATCAGCCACGAGTTCAGGACGCCGCTCACGCTGATGCTCGGCCCGCTCGAAGAACTGCTCACGAGCCCCGACCGCGTGAGCCGGGAAGACATGCGCGTCGTCGAGGTCATGCATCGCAATGGCTTGCGGCTCCTGAAGCTCGTCAACGCACTGCTCGACTTCTCGCGCATCGAGGCCGGGCGCATCGAGATTCATCGCCAGCCGACGGACATCGCCGTGTTCACCGCCGAGCTCGCCTCGCTCTTTCGCTCGGCGATCGAATCGGCCGGCCTGCGCCTCGAGATCGACATCGGATCGACGCCCGTGATCGCGAACATCGACCGCGACATGTGGGAAAAGATCGTGATGAACCTGCTGTCGAACGCGTTCAAGTTCACGTTCGACGGCTTCATCCGGATTTCGCTGCACGCGAACGCGGAGCACGGCATCGAACTGAGCGTGCGCGATACCGGCATCGGCATTCCGGAACAGGAGCTCGCGCGCGTGTTCGAGCGCTTTCATCGCGTCGCGGGTGCGGCGGGCCGTTCGATGGAAGGCAGCGGCATCGGTCTCGCGATGGTGCAGGAGCTCGTCAAGCTGCATGGCGGCACGATCCGCGTGGACAGCACGTCCGGCCACGGCGCGTGCTTCACCGTGACCTTGCCCGCCCCCCGCGAGCCCGCGCTCGACGCGCACGGCGCGCCGCATGCCGAGGCGAGCAATCGCGCCCGGTCGTATGTCGATGCCGCCATGCGCTGGATGCCTGACGCGGATGAGCAGCCGGTCGCCGAGAGCGAGGAAGACACGCCGCTCGGCGCGACGGCAACCGCCGAGCCGACGCCCGCGGACGCGCTGCCGGGCCGCGTGCTCATAGTCGACGACAACGCCGACCTGCGCGACTACATGCGCCGCATGCTGAGCGCGGCAGGCCACGACGTGAGCGTCGCCGCCGATGGCGAGGCCGCGCTCGCGATGGCGCGTTCCGTGCGTCCCGAGGTGATCGTCTCCGACGTGATGATGCCGCGCCTCGACGGCTTCGCGCTCCTGCAGGCGGTGCGCGAGGACGAGGCGCTGCGCGACACGCCGGTCGTGCTGCTGTCGGCGCGCGCGGGCGAGGAGGCGCGCGTCGGCGGCCTCGAAGCGGGCGCGGACGACTATCTGACCAAGCCCTTCCCCGCGCGCGAACTGGTCGCGCGCGTGTCGAGCAATCTGCGCCTCGCGCGATTGCGTCGCGCGACCGAGCAGAAGCTGCGTGACGAATCGCGCACGCTGGAGATCCTCAACCGCGTCGGCACGGCGGTCGCGGGGGAGCTCGAGCTGAGCCGCGCGGTGCAGATCGTCGTCGATGCCGCGACCGAGCTGACGGGCGCCGCCTTCGGCTCGTTCTTCTACAACGTGCTCGACGACAAGGGCGCACGCTATACCCTTTACGCGCTGTCGGGCGTGCCGAAGGACACGTTCGACCGGTTCCCGATGCCGCGCAACACCGCCGTGTTCGGTCCGACCTTTGCGGGCGAAGGCATCGTGCGCTCGGACGACATCACGAAAGATCCACGCTACGGCCACAACGCGCCGCATCACGGCATGCCCAAAGGCCATCTCGCCGTGTGCAGCTATCTCGCCGCGCCGGTCATCTCGCGCACGGGCGAAGTGCTCGGCGGGCTCTTCTTCGGACATCCTGAGCCGGGCGTATTCACGGAGCGCGCTGAGCGGATTCTCACAGGCATCGCATCGCAGGCGGCGATCGCCATCGACAATGCGCGTCTCTATCAGGCGGCGCAGGACGAGATCGCGGAACGCACGAAGGCGCAGGCGGCGCTGCGCGATCTGAACGAGACGCTGGAGCGCCGGGTGGCCGATGCCGTCGCCGACCGCGACCGCCTGTGGGAACTGAGCGAGGACCTGTTCTTCGTCGCGAGCTTCGAGGGCGCGCTGCTGCGCGTGAGTCCTTCATGGACGACGGTGCTCGGCTTCGATTCGCATCGCCTGCATTCGCACACGGTGATGGACCTCGTGCATCCGGACGACGTTCACGCGGCCACCGCCGAACTCGGCAGCCTGCGTGCGAACGGCGTGCCGGTGCGCTACGAATGCCGGCTGAGCCGCTCGGATGGCGGCTGGCGCTGGATCGCGTGGACGGTATCGCTCGACCCGCGCACGCGGCGCATTCACGGCGTGGGCCGCGACGTCACGGCGGATCGCGAAACCGCCGAGGCGCTGCGTCAGGCCGAGGAAGCGCTGCGCATGGCGCAGAAAATGGAAGCGATCGGCAAGCTGACGGGCGGCGTCGCGCACGACTTCAACAATCTGCTGCAAGTGATCGGCGGCAATCTGCAATTGCTCGCGAAGGACGTCGCCGGCGAGGACAAGCCGGAGCAGCGCGTGAGGAACGCGCTCGCGGGCGTCGCGCGCGGCGCGAATCTCGCATCGCAGCTACTCGCATTCGGCAGACGGCAGCCGCTCGCGCCGAAGGTCGTGAATCTGGGCCGCTTCGTGCGCGGCCTCGACGACATGTTCCGGCGCGCACTCGGCGATGGCATCGAAATCGAGACCATCGTGTCGGGCGGTTTGTGGAATACGCTCGTCGATCCGTTTCAGGTCGAGAACGCACTGCTCAATCTCGCGATCAACGCGCGCGATGCGATGAACGGTCACGGAAAGCTCACGATCGAAGCGGGCAATGCATCGCTCGACGAAGCCTACGCAATGCGCCACGCCGAGGTGTCGCCCGGCCAGTATGTGATGGTCGCCGTGACGGACACGGGCTCGGGGATGTCGCCCGAAGTGCAGGAACGCGCGTTCGAGCCGTTCTTCACGACCAAGCGCGAGGGTCAGGGCACGGGTCTCGGGCTGTCGATGGTGTACGGCTTCGTCAAGCAATCCGGCGGGCACGTGAAGGTGTACAGCGAGGAAGGACACGGCACGACGGTGCGCATCTATCTGCCGCGCGCGCGTGAGGAAGAAGACCTTGAAGCCAATATCGACGCCGGTCCGGCCAAAGGCGGCAGTGAAACGATTCTCGTGGTCGAGGACGATGAAGAAGTGCGCGCGACCGTCGTCGAGATGCTCGCGGATCTCGGGTATCGCGTGTTGCGGTCGAAGGATGCGCAGAGCGCGCTTGCGATCGTCGAGAGCGGCGTGCGTATCGATCTGCTCTTCACCGATGTCGTCATGCCGGGGCCGTTGCGCAGCACGGAGCTTGCGCGCAAGGCGCGCGAACGCGTGCCGGGCATCGCGGTGCTGTTCACGTCGGGCTATACGGATAATGCGATCGTTCACGCGGGGCGGCTCGATGAAGGCATCGATCTGTTGAGCAAGCCTTATACGCATGAAGCTTTGGCGCGCAAGGTGCGGCATGTGCTCGGCCAAGCCGGGCACACCTCGGCGGCCGCGGTGGCGGACATCGACACGGGTGTGCCGCGTAACGCCCAGGACGATGCGCTGTCGCGCATGCGCGTGCTGTTCGTCGAAGACAACGAACTGGTGCGCACGAGCACCGCTGAGATGTTGCGCACGTTCGGACTGGATCTGATCGATGCGGGCAGCGTTGACGAGGCGCTCGCTTTGTTGCGCGCGCATCGCTTCGAATTGCTGCTGACGGATGTGGATCTTGCGGGGCAATCCGGCGTGGAGCTGGCGATCGCCGCGTGTCGCGGTGCGCCGCAGCTAGGCGTCGTATTCGTGACCGGCTACGATCTCGCGCTCAGCGACGACGAGCGCCGCGCCTTGCCGAGGTCCGTTCAGGTGCGCAAGCCTTTCGACCCGCTGGCGTTGATCAATGCGTTGAATGCGGCCGTGGCGAGGTAAGCGATTGCCCCTGCGACGCATCGCCTGAGGGACATGAGCGTCTTGCTTGAATGAAGCCTGTGTGCTTCGCTCATGTCCCTTTCTTCCGCGCAGCGCCGAATCAGCCCGCGCGGCGTTTTCTCACGGCTTGCGCAAGCAGTTCGAGCACCGGCTCGCTCTGCGTCCAGCCGAGGCACGCGTCGGTGATCGACACGCCGTGCTTGAGCGGCACGCCCGGCTCGAGATCCTGACGGCCCTCTTCCAGATGACTCTCGATCATCACGCCGGTGATGCGCCGCTCGCCCGCTTCCAGTTGCCGCGCGATGTCCTGCGCGACATCCACCTGGCGCAGATGCGACTTGTTCGAGTTGGCGTGCGAACAATCGATCATCACCTGCTCGCGCTGGCCGAGCTTCGTCAATGCGCCGCACGCCGCCGCAACGCTTTGCGCGTCATAGTTCGGCCCCTTCTTGCCGCCGCGCAGAATGACATGGCAGTCGTCGTTGCCGCGCGTCTCGAAGATCGCGGCCATGCCCATCTTCGTCATGCCCATGAACGCGTGGCTCGCGCGTGCCGCGACGATCGCGTCGGCCGCGACCTGCACGCCGCCGTCGGTGCCGTTCTTGAAGCCGATCGGGCACGAGAGACCCGATGCAAGCTGACGATGGCTCTGGCTCTCGGTCGTGCGCGCGCCGATCGCGCCCCACGCGATCAGATCGGCGATGTATTGCGGGCTCAGCAGATCGAGAAACTCGGTTGCGGTCGGAAGCCCCAGGCCGCTGATGTCGAGCAGCAGTTCGCGCGCGCGACGCAGGCCTTCGTTGATGCGGAAGCTGCCGTCCAGACGCGGATCGTTGATATAGCCCTTCCAGCCTACCGTGGTGCGCGGCTTTTCGAAGTACACGCGCATCACGATGAGGAGATCGTCGCGCAGCCGGTCCGCGACCTGCTTCAGGCGCTGCGCGTATTCCATCGCCTGATCGTGATCGTGGATGGAGCACGGGCCGACGACCACGACGAGGCGGTCATCGCGGCCATGCAATATGTTCGCGATGGCCGCGCGGCTTTCCTCCACGAGCGTCTGCACGCCGGGCGTCACAGGCAGTTCGTCGAGCAGCAAGGCCGGCGAGATCAGCGGACGCACGGCGCCGATGCGCGTATCGTCGATGCGGGTCGTGTCTTGCGTGGAGTCGGCCACGCCTGCCTCCTGATCGCGGGAGGGATTGTCGATGCGGGTCAAGATAGGCTCCGTCATGCGTGATTGATGCAAAATTCAGGGATCTATGCGTGTTTTCCGCGAGGTAACCCGGGCGCGGCGCAAACATCCATTATCGCACCTGCGGCAGCCCGCTCGCCCGATCGTGCGTATGATGAAGACGCCACGACACAATCAAAGGGAGTAGATCATGCGCATCGAAACGTCATTCCTGTTCGACCTCGACGGCACGCTCGTCGATAGCGTCTATCAGCACGTGCTCGCGTGGAAGGAAGCGCTCGACGCGGAAGGCATCGAATTGTCCGTGTGGCGCATTCATCGCAAGATCGGCATGAGCGGCGGGCTCTTCACGAATCAGTTGTTGCGCGAGACGCATGGCGAGATCAGCGCGGATCGCGTCGAGCGGCTGCGTCAATTGCATGCAGAAGCCTACAAGCGGCTGCGCGTGCAGGTATGCCCGCTGCCGGGGGCGCGCGAACTGCTCGAAGCGCTCACGCAGGCAGGGACGAAATGGGCCATCGCGACGAGCGGACGCATGGAGACCGCACAGGTCAATCTCGAAGCATTGGGCGTCGATCCTTCGAAGCAAGTGGTCATCACCCGTGACATGGTGAAGTACGCGAAGCCCGATCCCGACCTCTTCCTTGCCGCTGCCGCGCGCCTGAACGTGCCGATCGAGCATACGGTCGTCGTCGGCGACAGCATCTGGGACATGCTGGCCGCGCGCCGATGCCGCTCGCTCGGCGTCGGCCTGCTCTCGGGCGGTTATGGCAGCGACGAACTGGAGCGCTCGGGCGCCTTGCGCGTGTACGAAGATCCTGCGGATCTGCTGCTGCATCTCGATGAAGTCGCGGCGCGTCCGTGAGATGATCGCGCGCATGACCTCCTCTTCTCTCATCGATATTCGTCCCTGGGACGACGCGCATCTCTACACGTTACGCAATGCATCCGGCATGCGCGTCGAGATCAGCGATCTGGGCGCGACGCTCGTCTCATGGCTCGCGCCCGACCGTGAAGGACATTTCGCCGATGTGCTGCTCGGTCACGACACGCCCGCCGACTATCTGAACGGCAGCGCGTTCATGGGCGCGATCATCGGGCGCTGGGCCAACCGCATCCGCGATGGGCGCTTCCTGCTCGATGGCATTGCGCATCAGGCCGAACGCAACGAAGGCGCGAATCATCTGCATGGCGGCTCGGCGGGTTTTCATCGGCGGATATGGCGCGTGGAAGCGGTCGATCACGCACTCGTCATGACGCTGCATTCGCCCGCGGGCGAGGCGGGTTTTCCCGGCAATCTTGATGTGACCGTGCGCTATGCACTCGACGACGCCGGCACGTTATCGATCGATTACGAAGCGCACACCGATGCGCCGACGCCCGTCAGCCTCACGAACCATGCGTACTTCAATCTGGGCGATGACGCGAGCATTCGCGATCATGAGATATCGGTTGCATCGGACACGTACTTTGCGATCGACGCAACGTCGATTCCCGTTGCACGCGAAGCGGTCGCCGATAGCGTGTTCGATTTGCGCGAGCCTGCATCGATCGGGACGCGTCTCGATGCATCTCATCCGCAACTCGCGCTCGCGGGCGGCTTCGACCATTGCTATGTATTCGACGGCAACGCAAACGAACCGCGCACGGTCGCCGTGCTGTTCGACCCGTCGAGCGGACGCGAGCTGAGCGTCGCAACGGATGCGCGCGGCTTGCAGTTCTACTCGGGGAATTATCTGGAAGGCGTGCCCGCTCGCGATGGTTCGCGCTATCGCAAGCATGCTGGGCTGTGTCTCGAAGCGGGTGGCTTTCCCGACGAGATCAACATGGACGGCGAGCGCGCCGTCCTGCGTCCCGGCGCGGTGTATCGTCAGCGCACGCGCTATACGTTGCGCGTGCGCTGACCGGCAATCAGAAGAGGTTGCGCAAGCCGATCGACACGCCGGTCTGATTCGAGCGGCCCGGCAATTCGACATCGGCCGCGCCCGTCACCTTGTTGAAGTCGATGGTGCCATACACTTCGGTGCGCTTCGACAGCGCATACTCCGCCAGCGCCACACCTGTGTAGCGATTGCCGCTGCCCGTCGCGCCGCCGCCGATGGCCGCGTTCTTCATGTGGTCGTAGTAGAACGCGCCCGTGAGCAACAGCGCCGGCGTGACCTGATACGTGATGCCCGCGAACGGACCGTCGTCGCGGCGGCCCGAGCCCTTCAGAATATCCGTGCCCGACACGAGGCCGCGCTGCTGCAGGATGCTGTCGACAAAGCCGGTGTCGTCGGTCGAATGCAGATAGCCGACATAGAGCTTCGCCGCGCCGACCGTATAGACCGCGTTCGCGTTCCAGATCTTCTGCTTGTTCGATGAGTTGTCGCTGTTCTGCTGATAGCCGCCGCCGATGGACAGCGGACCCATCGCATACGACGCCGTGAAGCCGTACATGTTGCCCGCGCCCATATGGCCCGGCACCTGACCCGAGAAACCGCCGGCGCCGGTCGATGTGTAGTTCGTGCCGAACGAGTACATCGCGCCGAGCGTCAGGCCCGCGAACGTGCCGTTGTACTTCACCGCGTTATCCGCATAGAGTCCCGCGCCGAGTGCAACCGGCAGCCATGCGTTCTCGAAGTAATTGCCGACGGTGAGCGGATCGTAAGTGTCGCCGAGCATATCGAAGAGCGGCGTCTTCTGACGGCCGAGCGTCAGCGTGCCATAGCCGCTCGACAGACCGACATAGGCCGCGCGGTTGAATGCGCGCGCGCTGTCGGCGTACTGGCCGTTCTCCAGTTCCACACCGCTTTCCAGCCGGAAGATCGCCTTCAGGCCGCCGCCGAGATCTTCCTCGCCCTTCAGACCGAAACGGCTGTTGGTGATGGCGCCGTTCGTCATGAACACCTTGCCGTCGTTGTTGGCGTTGGCGTTCGTGAGATAACGCACGCTGACGTCGGCGACCCCATAGAGCGTGACCGAGCTTTGCGCGAATGCGGATTGACAGGCGAGCGCGATGACCGATGCCCCCATACCTGCGATGGCACGCGATGTGATTGTCTTCATGATGTGTTGTGAGCGTCTATTTATTAGCGATTTTTGATCGACTTCCATGCGTCGCCTTTCAGTTCACTGTCTGAACGAAAGCAGCGTCGCGTGACGCATGAAAGCACGCGGATTTTTAACACATCAATTGTCGCGATGCGTGGCTTCGTGCAATACGTGTGGTGTTTTATGCAACAGGCGCAAGTGTTTAGCTTCGCAAGACGCGCTTCACACTTTCGCCTGCATGGGCTCGGACGGCACCGCTTCGAGGAGCACTCGCGTTACATGCGCTGAATCAGTAATACCGATAGAGACGGTCATGCGAAAACGTCATCAATGATCCGCGATGCTTTCAGACAGCTTGCGCGATGAACTCGCGCAGCCACCGATGCGCCGGATCGCGATGCACGCGTTCGTGCCAGTACATCGACATCTCGTAGCCGGGAATATCGACGGGCGGCGCGACGATGCGCAACTCGGGCCAGTGCTTCGCGAGCCTGAGCGGTTGCATCGAAACGAGATCGGTCGTCGCAAGCACGGAACGTACGAACAGGAAGTGCGGCACGGACAGCGCCACATGCCGCTTCATGCCGAGCGTCGCGAGCGCGGCATCCGTGGGACCGGAGAACCCGCCGCCATCGGGCGACACGATCACGTGGTCGAGCGCGCAGAACTGCGCGAGCGTCGGCCGCCGTTTCAATCGCGGATGATCCTTGCGCCCCACGAGCACATAGCTTTCCGTGAAGAGCGCCTGCTGGTGAAAGCCGGCGGTCTCAGGCGATGCAATGTGAAACGCAAGGTCGATCTCGCCGTTCTCCGCCTGCTTCGCGAGCCGCGGCGGCATGATTTCGAGCACCGCGATGCGCGTACGCGGCGCGGCCGCGCGCAAGCCGCTCAACGCAGGCAGAAGCACGGTCGATTCAGTGTAGTCGGTGGCGGCGATGCGCCATGTTTTGTCGGCGGACGCGGGGTCGAATGCGGCTTGCGGCGACACCGCGCGTTCGAGCGACGCCAGCGCTTCGCGCAACGGCTCGCGCAGGCTTTCGGCGCGCGCCGTCGGCCGCATGCCCCGTGGTCCGGGCAACAACAAGGGATCGTCGAAGATATCGCGCAGCTTGGCGAGATGCACGCTCACGGACGGCTGCGAAAAATGAAGTCGCTCGGCTGCACGCGTGACGTTCTGCTCGGCGAGCAGGACATCGAGCGTGACGAGCAGATTGAGATCGAGTCTTCTCAAGATATTATTCATGGCAATGCCTGCAATGTCGGATATTCATTTCCAATATACCCGCTCGGTCTTTAAGCTGGCCTCCATGTCTGTATCGAACTGGAGAATGCCTTATGAATGTGCTGATCGTGTATGCCCATCCGGAACGCCGCTCGCTGAACGGCGCCATCAATGATTTCACCGTCGAAGGCCTGCGGGCCAATGGCCACGACGTGCAAGTTTCCGACCTGTACGCGATGAACTGGAAAGCCGCGCTCGACGCCAACGACATCCGCGAACGCAACCGCGACGCGCCGTTCCATGCGAGCCTCGATTCGAAGCATGCGTTCGAGAACGGTTTGCAAAGCCGCGATATCGAGATCGAGCAGGACAAGCTGCGCTGGGCCGATGCCTTGATCCTGCAATTCCCGATGTGGTGGTTCTCGATGCCCGCGATCATGAAGGGCTGGGTCGAGCGCGTGTATGCGTATGGCTTCGGCTATGGGGTGGGCGAGCACTCGGACACGCACTGGGGCGATCGCTACGGCGAAGGCATGATGGCGGGCAAGCGCGCGATGATCGTCGTCACGACTGGCGGCTGGGAGTCGCATTACGGTCCGCGCGGCATCAACGGTCCGATCGAGGATATCCTGTTTCCGATCCAGCATGGCGTGCTGTTTTATCCCGGATTCGACGTGCTGCCGCCTTTTGTCGTCTATCACACGAGTACGATGGACGGCGCGCGTCTGGATGCAACTTTCCATAAGTTGGGCCAGCGTCTCGACCGGCTCTTTGACGACACGCCCATCGCGTTTCGCAAGCAGAATCACGGCGATTACGCGATTCCCCGCCTCACGCTGCGCGACGAACTCGCCGCGGGACAGAGCGGATTCGGGGCGCACATCGACTCAGGCGGCACGCGCGAAACACGGCTAATAGAAGGTCGATAGGTATTCGCCGGATGCCATTGCGTCCAACGCATAAGCATTTTTTAGCGAAAGTCCCCGACTCACTCTAAGATTGATCCTTCGACGCGCAACGCGACACCAACGGAGGATGACATCGAATGCTGACGATCTGGGGCAGAGCCAACTCGGTCAATGTGCAGAAAGTGCTGTGGTGCTGCGATGAAGTGGGCCTTGCGTACGAGCGAATCGACGCCGGCCTGCAATTCGGGCGCAACAACGAACCCGGCTATCTCGAGATGAACCCGATGGGCCGCGTGCCCACGCTGGTCGATGGCGATTTCGTGCTGTGGGAATCGAATTCGATCATCCGTTATCTCGCGATGCAGTACGGCGCGGCCAGCACGCTCTACCCCGCCGAGCCGAAGGTCCGGGCAAGCGCTGACCGCTGGCTCGACTGGGCACTCTCCACGCTGCAACCGGCCGAACGCCCTCTTTTCTGGGGCTATATCCGCACGAGCGCGGCGGATCGCGACGTCGGGCAACTCGCCGCCGCTGCGAACGAAGTTGAAAAGCTCTGGCGCCTCGTCGATGCGCATCTGAAAGGCCGCGACTATCTCGAAGGCAACACGTTCACCCTCGCCGATCTCGTCATTGCCGCCTATGCGCGCCGCTGGTTCGGCATCGCCGAGCTCGTGCGGCCCGCGCTCCCCGAGCTCGAACGCTGGTATATAGGCATTACCCAACGCGCGGGTTTTCAGCGTTATGTGTCGCCTGAATTGACCTGAACCGGGACGCATCGCCATGACAATCGAACTGCATACGTGGAACACGCCCAACGGACGCAAGATCAGCGTCGCGCTGGAGGAAATGCAACTGCCCTACACCGTGAAGACAGTGAACATCACGAAGGGCGAGCAGCATGCACCCGACTTTCTGCGCATCAGCCCGAACAACCGCATTCCGGCGATCGTCGATCCGGACGGCCCCGACGGCCAGCCGATCAGCATCTTCGAATCCGGCGCGATCCTGCTCTATCTCGGTGAGAAGACCGGCAAGTTCCTGCCCGCGAGCCTGCGCGAGCGCGTGCCCGTGCTCGAATGGCTGATGTGGCAGATGGGCGGCTTCGGCCCGATGCCGGGACAGGTGCATCACTTCCGCATGGTCGAGGCGGAATGCGATCGGCGCTATGCGCTGAAGCGCTATTCCGATGAAACGCGCCGTCTGTATGGCGTGCTCGACAAGCGTCTCGCGCAGGTGGAATACGTGGCGGGCGTATTATCAGTTGCCGATTTCGCGATTCTCGGCTGGGCGTGGCGGCATGAACGTCATCAGGTCTCGCTCGACGATTACCCCAGCGTCAAGCGCTGGTATGAAGCGCTGTTTGGGCGCCCGGGCGTCAAACGCGGCTTCGAGGTGAAGCTCGACGATCTCGTCTGACGGAACCGGATCGCAGCGCCAGCGTCAGTCGTGTGTAAGGCTCGCGGGCATAATCGAAGAAAGCGCATCGAAAAGCGCGCACAGGAGACGACGATGACAGCCGGCATGTACGACGATGGCCTTCCCAAGACGGCCGCCAATTTCGCGGCGCTGACGCCGCTCATGTTCATCGAGCGCGCGGCATCCGTGTATCCGACGCGCCCCGCGATCGTGCACGGCGAGGTGCGGCGCAACTGGGCCGATACCTACGCGCGTACGCGGCGGCTCGCGTCGGCGCTCGCGGCGCGTGGCATCGGTCCCGGCGATACCGTCGCCGCGATGCTGCCGAACACGCCCGAAATGGTCGAAGCGCACTTCGGCGTGCCGATGACGGGCGCCGTGCTCAACACGCTCAACACGCGGCTCGACGCCGCCACGCTCGCCTTCATGCTCGCGCATGGCGAAGCGAAAGCCGTGATCGTCGATCGCGAGTTCGCCGACGTCATGCTCCAAGCCTTGAAAGACGTGCCGCAAGACGTGCTCGTCATCGATGTCGACGATTCGCAGTACACGGGCGAGGGGGAGCGCATCGGCGAAATCGAGTATGAAGCGTTGCTCGCGAGCGGCGATCCGGCATACGAATGGTCGCCGCCATCGGACGAATGGAACGCCATCTGTCTGAACTACACGTCGGGGACCACGGGCAATCCGAAGGGCGTCGTCTATCACCATCGCGGCGCGTACACGAATGCGGTCAGCAATATCCTCGAATGGGACATGCCGAAGCATGCCGTGTACTTGTGGACACTGCCGATGTTCCATTGCAACGGCTGGTGCTTCCCGTGGACCGTGGCCGCCCGCGCGGGCGTGAACGTGTGCCTGCGCCGCGTCGATGCGAAGGCCATCTTCGATCTCATTCGCAACGAAGGCGTCACACATTACTGCGGCGCGCCGATCGTGCAGAACCTGCTCGTCAACGCACCCGACGAGATGAAGGCCGGCATCGAGCAGAAGGTTCACGCGATGGTCGCGGGCGCCGCGCCGCCCGCCGCGATGATCGAAGGCATGGAGCGCATGGGCTTCGAGCTGACCCACGTCTACGGCCTCACCGAGGTCTATGGACCGGCCACGGTCTGTCCGCAGCAGGCCGAATGGAGCGCGCTCGATATCGGCGAACGCGCGCGGCTCAATGCGCGGCAAGGCGTGCGCTATCACCTGCAGGATGCCGTGACCGTGCGCGATCCGCTTTCGATGGAACTCGTGCCTTCGGACGGCGAGACGATCGGCGAGATCATGTTTCGCGGCAACATCGCGATGAAGGGCTATCTGAAGAACCCTGCTGCGACCGAAGAAGCGTTTCGCGGCGGCTGGTTCCATACAGGCGATCTCGCGGTGGCCTATCCCGATGGCTACGTGCGCATCAAGGATCGCAGCAAGGACATCATCATCTCGGGCGGCGAGAACATATCGAGCATCGAAGTGGAGGATGTGCTGTACCGGCATCCTGCCGTGCTTGCCGTGGCGGTCGTCGCGAAACCCGATACGCGCTGGGGCGAAACGCCATGCGCGTTCGTCGAGCTGAAGTCCGGTGCGCAAGTCAGTGCGGAGGATTTGATCGCGCATTGCAAGAAGCATCTCGCGGGCTTCAAGGTGCCACGCGCGATCGAGTTCTGCGAGTTGCCGAAAACGTCCACCGGCAAGATTCAGAAGTTCGAACTGCGCAAGCGCGCGGGCTCGGTCGCCGCGATCGACGTTTGAAGGAGAGCATGAGCATGAGCGAACTCGTTCTGATCGAACGCGATGCGTATGACACCAACGGCGTCGTCAAACTCACACTGAATCGGCCCGATGCGTTCAACGCATTATCGGAAGCCATGCTCGAAGCGCTCGAACAAGGGCTGAAGGAGATCGCCGGATCGGATGCGCGTGTCGTCGTGCTCGCGGGCGCGGGACGCGCGTTCTGCGCAGGCCACGATCTGAAAGAGATGCGCGCTGAACCCGCGCTCGACTACTATCGCGAGCTTTTCGCGCGCTGCTCGCGCATGATGCTGACGATCCAGCGCATGCCGCAACCGGTGATCGCGCGCGTGCATGGCATTGCCACCGCGGCGGGCTGCCAACTGGTCGCAATGTGCGATCTCGCGGTGGCATCGAGCGACGCGCGTTTCGCCGTGTCGGGCGTGAATCTCGGGCTTTTCTGCGCGACGCCGGGCGTGCCGCTGTCGCGCAACGTATCGCGCAAGGCCGCGTTCGAGATGCTTTTTACCGGCGAGTTCATCGATGCAGCCACCGCGCGCGAACGCGGCCTCGTGAATCGCGTCGCGTCGCCAGTCGAACTCGACGATGCCGTTCGCACGCTTGCCGCGACCATCGCCGCCAAGCCGCGCGAAGCAGTAGCGGCGGGCAAGGGTTTGTTCTATCGGCAACTCGAAACCGGCATCGAAGCTGCATACGCACTCGCATCGGAAACGATGGCCTGCAACATGATGCAGGACGCCACGCTCGAAGGAACGCAGGCGTTCATCGAGAAGCGTCCGCCGCGATGGGACTGAATCGCTTAGCTCACGTGCTCGACCGGATGTTTTTCGAGCCACGCGTTCTGTTCATCGCTATATAAGCGCGAGCGCGTGAGAAAGCGCAAACCTGACGGACGCTCCAGCGAAAACATGCCGCCGTTGCCCGGCACGGCATCGATGATGAGCTGCGTGTGCTGCCAGTACTCGTACTGAGATTCGGTCATGTAGAACGGCACGCCGCCGATCGCGCCGAGCTTGACGTCCGAGCCGCCCACCATGAATTCGCTGACCGGAAAGCACATCGGGGCGCTGCCGTCGCAGCATCCGCCGGATTGATGGAACAGCACCTCGCCGTGCTCGGCCTTGAGCTTTTCGATCAAGTCGATCGCGGCGGGCGTCGCGGTCACGCGCTGCACTTCCTGTTCGCTCATGATGTCCCCGTTGTTCGAGCCGGCCGCCGCCGCAAAGGACGGCGGCCCCGCAGGCTTTAGAAGAAGCCGAGCGGCTTGTCGCTGTAGCTGACGAGCATGTTCTTCGTCTGCTGATAGTGATCGAGCATCATCTTGTGATTCTCACGTCCGATGCCCGACTGCTTGTAGCCGCCGAACGCCGCGTGCGCCGGATACGCGTGATAGCAGTTGGTCCATACGCGTCCCGCCTGAATCGCGCGGCCGAAGCGATACGCGCGTGTGCCATCGCGCGTCCATACGCCCGCCCCGAGACCGTAGAGCGTATCGTTCGCGATTTCGAGCGCCTCTTCCTCGGTCTTGAAAGTCGTCACCGACAGCACCGGCCCGAAGATTTCCTCCTGGAAGATGCGCATCTTGTTGTGGCCTTTGAAGACCGTCGGCTTGATGTAGTAGCCGTTCTTCAGCTCGCCATCGAACGTCGCGCGCTCACCGCCTGAGAGGCACTCCGCGCCTTCCTGCTTACCGAGATCGATGTACGACAGGATCTTCTGGAGCTGCTCCTGCGATGCCTGCGCGCCGATCATCGTCTTCGTGTCGAGCGGATGCCCCTGCGCGATCGCCGCGACGCGCTTCAACGCGCGTTCCATGAAGCGCTCATAGATCGATTCCTGCACAAGCGCGCGCGACGGGCACGTGCACACTTCGCCCTGGTTCAGCGCGAACATGGTGAAGCCTTCGAGGGCCTTGTCGAAGAAGCTGTCGTCGGCGCTCAGCACATCCTCGAAGAAGATGTTCGGGCTCTTGCCGCCGAGTTCGAGCGTCACGGGAATCAGGTTCTGGCTCGCGTACTGCATGATGAGGCGGCCGGTCGTGGTCTCGCCGGTGAACGCGATCTTCGCGATGCGCTTGTTCGATGCGAGCGGCTTGCCCGCTTCCAGACCGAAGCCGTTCACGACGTTGAGCACGCCCGGCGGCAGCAGATCTTCGATCACCTCGAGCAGCACGAGAATCGACGCGGGCGTCTGCTCCGCCGGCTTCAGCACGACGCAGTTGCCGGCGGCGAGCGCGGGCGCGAGCTTCCATACGGCCATCAGAATCGGGAAGTTCCACGGAATGATCTGCCCGACGACGCCGAGCGGCTCATGGAAGTGATACGCGACCGTATCGTGATCGATCTCGGAGATGCCGCCTTCCTGCGAACGCGCCGCGCTCGCGAAATAGCGGAAGTGATCGATCGCGAGCGGAATGTCCGCGGCCATCGTCTCGCGCAGCGGCTTGCCGTTGTCGATGGACTCCGCGAGCGCGAGACGCGACAGGTTCTGCTCCATGCGATCGGCGAGCTTCAGCAGAAGGTTCGCGCGGTCGGTGACGGATGTCCTGCCCCACGACGTCTTCGCCGCGTGCGCCGCGTCGAGCGCGGCTTCGATATCGGCTTCGCGCGAACGCGGGATCGACGTGAAGGGCTCGCCGGTGATCGGCGAGATGTTGTCGAAATACTCGCCGCCCGCGGGCGGCATCCACTTGCCGCCGATGAAGTTGCCGTACTGCTTCTTGTAGGGGTATTCGGTGCTCAGGAACTGCATCTCTGCGTGATTCATTTGTGTGTGCTCCTCGCATGTCGACGTGAATGGGCCGGTACTGCATGTGTCCGGCGCCGGTCGCTCTTGATTGCGAGTTCCATGCCATCGCGCGCGCGATGTCGCAAGCGGCGCGCAAGCCGCATCGGCATGCGGTTTCGGGGCGCATCGTCAGGGTTTATACGAGGCCGATGTGAACTGTTCACATTCAGAACACCTGCTCCCACCTGTAGCGATGCGACGCAACGCAGATCGCGTGTCCGGGCGCCCTGCACAAGCATGATTTGCTGCGGGCAAACGCTTATGGCACGAGTGTTCATATTGCAAAGCCCTTCACACTTGTCTATGGTCATGCCAGCCGTGGCAAAGCGCCGCACCCCATATGTCGTTGCATCGCATGTTTGGGCGGCGCGAATGGCCTTGCGATCAGTCGATGAAGACCGCATCGACTCGCATGACCACGGCGGGCTGCTCGTGTCCGGCGACCCCGGCGCAGCACCTCAAGCAAACGATGCGCGCGCACGTGCATGCATGACGCGCCACGGAGACCACGATGAACAGCACAATCAATCAAGGGGCCGTGCACGGCCCGACAGGCTTTTTTTCCAAGCAGGCGACCATCGCCCGGCCCGGGTTCACGCGCTGGATGGTGCCGCCCGCCGCGCTGGCTGTTCACCTGTGCATCGGGCAGGCATATGCGTTCTCGGTGTTCAATGCGCCGCTCACGAAGATCATCGGCATCACCAGTTCGGCACCCGATGACTGGTCACTGACGACGCTCGGCTGGATCTTCTCGCTCGCGATCGTATTTCTCGGCTTGTCCGCCGCGTTCGCAGGCAAATGGCTGGAGAAGGTCGGCCCGCGCCGCACGATGTTCACCGCGGCCTGCTGCTTCGGCGGCGGCTTTCTCGTTTCGGCGCTCGGCGTCCATCTGCATCAGATCTGGCTGCTGTATCTCGGTTACGGCGTGATCGGCGGCATCGGGCTCGGGCTCGGCTATGTGTCGCCGGTATCGACGCTCATCCGCTGGTTCCCGGACCGCCGCGGCATGGCGACGGGCATGGCGATCATGGGCTTCGGCGGCGGCGCGATGATCGCGGCGCCCGGTTCCGTCGCGCTGATGAACCACTTCAAGAGCGCGACGAGCGCCGGCGTCGCCGAGACTTTCGTCGTGCTCGGCGTGCTGTATTTCATCTCGATGACGATCGGCGCACTCGCGATCCGCATCCCGCCGGCGGACTGGAAGCCGGCTGGCTGGACGCCGCCTGTGACCGCCAACAAGATGATCACGAAGAATCACGTGGACATCGATCAGGCGCTGAAGACGCCGCAGTTCTATCTGCTGTGGCTCGTCCTGTTCCTGAACGTGACGGCGGGCATCGGCGTGCTCGGGCAGGCCTCGGTGATGATCCAGGAGAGCTTCAAGGCCTCGATCACGGCGGGTGCGGCGGCGGGCTTCGTCGGGCTGCTGTCGCTCTTCAACATGGGCGGGCGCTTCGTGTGGGCGTCGGCGTCGGACTGGATCGGGCGCAAGAACACTTACTTCGTGTTCTTTGCGCTGGGCGCGGTGCTGTACTTCCTCGTGCCGCAGTTTGCGGGCGCGGGCAACATCGCGCTCTTCGTACTGGCCTACGGCATCATCCTTTCCATGTACGGCGGCGGCTTCGCGACCATTCCCGCGTACCTCGCGGACATGTTCGGCACGGCGTTCGTCGGCGGGATTCACGGCCGGCTGCTGACCGCGTGGGCGGCGGCGGGCGTCGCGGGTCCGGTGCTCGTCAACTACGTGCGTGCCTATCAGGTGGCGCATGGCGTCGTCGGCGCCGAAGCGTACACGATGACGCTGCACATCATGGCCGTGCTGCTCGTCGTCGGCTTCATCTGCAATCTGCTCGTCACGCGCGTGCATGAGAAGCACCACATGGACACGTCGCCGCAGACGGCGAACTAAAAGTCAAAGAGGAGATCCGCGATGAATGACCGCATCGATACTCAGGCAGTTCACCCGTCGAATAATGGGCTGCTTCTGTTGTTCTGGGCGTATGTGCTGATTCCGCTCGGTTGGGGCGTTACGAACACGCTCACGCAGGCGACCAAGCTGTTTCAGTAATCTGAAAGGTGATATTTCGCGCGCCGGACGGCCGATGCGATTCATCGGTTCACGGCGCGCGCTTCATTGAATCCGCGTTGAATCCGCACGAATCCGAATCATGTCTCCGGCATCCTTGACGAAGGGCACCTTCCGCTAGCCGGCGCAAACGTCCTGTGCAGACAAGCTTCGCTGTGTGCCCGTGCCGAGTCCGATGGGCATCGGCATGACATTCCCCCATTGACTGACCGTCGATATTTCCAAGGATTGGTATCGACGAGCACGGGGGCATGCCAGACGGCTATTCCCGATGTTGTCAGTGCCCGCGATCCTCCACCCTGCTCAGGCTGCGGCGCGCGAGCACGCTCATGAGAAGCGTGCCGCACACGAGCGCCGCCATATACACGCCTGCCATCATCCAGTCCAATTCACTCACGGTGGTTCTCCTTCTGATTAAACCGCGGCCGGGGCGCCACGGGGTCACGCGATGCAACTGCGTTCTGGCCTGATTTACGGCACGCGCGCGCAAAGGTTTAGCGCGCTGGAATGAACGACGTTGGCAACACGTTCAAGGAGAATGCGAAAGCGACGCGTCAAGAAACCGATCGCGCGTACGATTTCGCAAACGTGTGGCTTGCAAACGCCGCGATGCGGGCAAGGCGGCGCGCGTCGGCGTATCGTTCGACTAGCGCCCGAGAGCGCACGACGACATTCCCCGCAGACAAGAAAACGGTCCACGACAATGAACACCTCCCGCCGCAGCTTCATGATTTTCAGCATCGGCATGGGCACGACGCTATGGCTCACGCGGGCCCGCGCCGATGTGCCGCACTTGAACGAAGCGGATCCGGCGGCCGTCGCCGTCGGCTACACGGAAGACGCCGCCAAGGTGGACAAGGCGAAATATCCCGCCTTCGCGGCGGGACAGACATGCGCGAACTGCTCGCTGTATCAGGGCAAATCGAGCGATGCCTGGGGCGGCTGCTCGCTCTTCAACGACAAACTCGTGGCCGGCAAGGGATGGTGCGCGTCCTACACGAACATGTGAGGTCGGCTCAGCGCACCGAATAGCCGACGAACCGCCAGACCTTGTCCGAATCGAGAATGAACGTCACCATCTCGCGCGACGACTGACTGGCCTGACTGAACTGGGTGTCGAAGAGAATGTTGATGTACGCGCCGGCGGGCATGTTGCCGGTGCCGTCGTAGCGATAGTGCTTTACGCCCATCGGCATGCGCAGGCCCGGAGCGCCCAGCGGCAAACGGTCGCGCGCGATCTTCTTCATGAAGTCTTCGCGGGAAACGATCTGTTTTGCGATGGGCGAGGCCTGATCCCATACGTCGCCCGCCTTGTTCTGGTCGATCAGCCTGATGATGCTCGACGCGACCTGGGCGATATCCCGGTCCTGCTGATCGAGCGCCGCCTGCTGCTCCTTCGTGAGCGAGCGCGTTGCGGCGGGTTGAACCGCTTGCTGTGCTGGCTGAGTTTGTTGCGCGTGGCACGCGACGCCCGCTGAAAAGAGCAGGAACGCGGCGAGAGAGACGGAAAAGCGTGATTTCATGACGGACGACGTTCGTTTCCACGGCGCAGATTGTATCGCCGTCCGCGACGCGAACGGTAAGAAATACTTAGTTTCGGAAATTTGCACGGAGCCGCGAGCATGTGCGGTCGAGCACACGTCTTGCTTAAGGATTGAACAGTGGCTTCCAACGCTTTTCGCCGAGGTTCGACATGCGGCTAGTCGACTGGAACATTCAATGGGGACGCGGCGTGGATGGCCGCGTCGATCTCGCGCGCATCGTCGCCGAAGCAAAGGCGCTGCACGATTTCGACATCCTGTGCCTGCAGGAAGTGACGCGCGGCTTTCACGAAAGCGAACAGGCGGGCGGACTCGGTGGCCGACCGGCCCCCGACCAATTCGCCGAGCTCGAAACGCTGATTCCCGGCGCGACCGTCATCGACGCAATCGGCTCCGATCTGCCGCCCGTGGGCGCCGGGCTCGCACGCCGTCAGTTCGGCAACGCGATCGTCAGCCGCCTGCCGGTGCGTCAGGTGTTGCGCCATTCGCTGCCGTGGCCCGCCGATCCCGCGAAGCCGTCGATGCTGCGCGTCGCGCTCGAAGCCGTCATCGAGACGGACGTAGGCCCGCTGCGCATCATCAGCACGCATCTCGAGTTTTATTCGGAGAAGCAGCGGCTCGCGCAAGTCGCGCGTTTGCGCGAACTGCACGCCGAAGCGTGCGCGCACGCGCGTCAGCCCGCGAGGGCAGAAAGTCAGGCGAGCCCGTTCGCCGACACCGCGCGGCCGACTTCCGCGATTATCTGCGGCGACTTCAACAGTGCGTTCGACGCCTCGGCGTATCGCGCGATGCTGGCGCCGCTCGCCGATGCACCGGCGTTCCTCGATGCCTGGACCTGCGCGCATCCGAACGCGCCGCGCGCGGCGACCGTCGGCCTGTACGATCACGATCAATGGCCCGATGGGCCGTTCGCCTGCGACTTCATCTTCGTCACCGAAGACCTGAAGCCGCGCATCGCGGGATGCGAAGCGGACCAGTCGAGCCGATCATCGGATCATCAGCCGATGTGGCTCGAACTTCGTTAAGCGCCTTCTTCGCGCGAAAGGCCATATAGCGCCTGCAACGCCGCTGCGCGCGCCTGCCCGACGATCATCCCGCGCCAGATATCGTCGTCGATGTAAAACGCCGCGCGAATCTGGCGGCGAATGCCGGCCCTCAGCGCAGCGGGCGCGTGCGCATGATGGCGCACCCAGACATCCGCGCGCAGCATGTCGAGCATGTCCGTGAGCGGCACCGTGCCGTACTCGATCGCAATCGATGCAATCGCGGCATGCGGGCACGTCTGCCGCAGCGTATCGAGCAAGGGCCCGGCGACATCCGCCGCGATCGACGTGCCATCCAACGGGCTCGTCACGTCCGCGCCCCACCAGCGCCGCGCACGCGCCACATCGCCGACGCAGATCTTCGCGCCGAAGCCGCTCGGCCCCAGTCCCGTATGAAAATCGATCCAGCCGATCGCCGTGCACGTCTCTCCGTATTCCGCGAGCAGACTGCGCATCGTCCGCGTGCTCCACGCGGCCTGCGCGCCGCCGTAGAACATGCCTTGCGCGTGGGTGTACTGGCCCGTCGTCACCGCTTGCTGATACGCCCATTGCCCGCGCGTTTCGATGTAGGTGCGAATCGCCGCGATGTTCGCTTCGTCAGGCGGCCAGCTCGCCGGAAGCAGCAGCTCGTGCAGCTCCGCGTAACCGGGGTTTTGCGGCAACGGCCCCGCGAAATCCACGCTGTTGCGATTCAGATCGACATTGCCTTCCGTCGTGCGGCTCAGATACGAAAAGCCATACGGATTGATCGCATGGACCAGCAACATCGCGACGCCGAGACTCTCCATCAGCGCGGGCAATACGTCGTCGCGCATCAACGCGATCTGTGCGCCCGAGCCGCAAAAGCCTTCGACGCCATGCGTCGCGGACGTGAGCACGAGCAGGCGCTTCGCATCGGCCGGGCCGATACGCACGACATCGGTTGCGAGCGTCTCGCCTTCCAGACCGTCGATGCCTTCGAGCACGCGCGTATCGACCGCGAGTTTGCGCGCGGCGGCCGTGTCGAGAAACCGCTGACGCGCCTCGCGATACGTCGATGAAAACATGCTCACCTCCCTACGCGCGCGAAAGAAACGCTTCGACCAGACGCACCCAGTACGTCGAGCCGAGTGTGAGCACGTCATCGTTGAAATCGTAGCTGCTGTTATGCAGCATGCACGGTCCGATGCCATGACCGTGTTCGCGATGCTCACCCAGTCCGTTGCCGATATACCCGTAGCAGCCCGGCCGTTCCAGCAGCATGAACGAGAAGTCCTCCGCGCCCATCGTCGGATCGACGTTCGTGTTCACCTTCTGCGCACCGACGACATCGCGCATCACGCCGAGCGCGAATTGCGTCTCGCTCTGCGTGTTCACCGTCGGCGGATAGTTGCGTACGAAACTAACTTCAGCCTTGCACCGATAAGCCGCCGCCGTTGCCGCGACGATCTCCCTCATGCGCGTCTCGATCAGATCGAGCACGTCGGTGGAAAACGTGCGCACGGTGCCGCCGAGCGTCGCGGTCGTCGGGATCGCGTTGATCGCGTGGCCCGCCTGCATGCGCGTGATCGAGAGCACGGCCGCGTCGATGGGCCGCTTGTTGCGCGTCACGATGCTCTGCAAGCCCGTGCCGATCTGCAGCGCGGTGAACACAGGATCGACGCCATCGTGCGGAATGGCCGCATGCGCGCCCACGCCCTCGATGCGGATCTCGAACTCGTTGCTCGATGCCTGCGTCGCGCCCACACGCGCTCCGAATTCGCCCGCCGCCATGCCCGGCCAGTTGTGCAGGGCGAACACGGCATCGACGGGAAAGCGCTCGAAGAGGCCGTCTTCGATCATCGCTTTCGCGCCGCCCCCGCCTTCTTCGGCGGGCTGAAAGATGAAAACGACCGTGCCGTCGAAATCACGGTGGTTCGCTAGGTATTGCGCAGCGCCGAGCAGCATCGCGGTGTGGCCGTCGTGGCCGCACGCATGCATCTTGTTCTCGTGACGCGACGCATGCGCAAACGTGTTCAGCTCAGGAATCGGCAGCGCGTCCATGTCGGCGCGCAGGCCGATCGCGCGCTTGCTCGCGCCTTTCTTCAACACACCGACCACGCCCGTCTTGCCGAGCCCGCGCGTCACTTCGATATCCCAGCTTTCGAGCTTTTGCGCGACCAGTTCCGCCGTGCGCGCTTCTTCGTAGCAGAGTTCGGGATGCGCGTGAATATCGCGGCGAATGGATTGAATCTCGTCGCGCGACCGGGCGATCTCGGGAATGATCGACATGCTTTCCTCATGTGTGAGTGAGTGACCCGAAGCATTGTCGATGGCCGGAAATAACAGCGAAAGCTGATATTTCTTGTCCGTGACTTAAGGAAAGCTTTAGCTTTCGCGCGGCGGTATGGCACCGCGCGAACGCATGCGGATGCGCTCCTGCACGATGCTCATGACCGCGTGCCGGTCGTGAATCTTGCGCTCCAGCATGCCGACGACGCGCCGCGGCGTATTCTTCGCGAGCGGCAGCACGCGCAACGCCGGATCGCTCGCCCACGAGCCGTATTCGAGCAGCGGCACGACAGAAACGCCCGCGTCCTGCCGCACGAGTTCGACGATCACTTCGAGCGAATTCAGTTCGAGGAACTCGTTCACGACGAGCCGGTTGTGCTTCAACGCGCGATCGATCAGCGCGCCCGTTCGCTGCGCGCGATCGAAACGCAGAAACGGCCGGCTCGCGAGCATGTCGGCTGCGCTGGCGGGGGCGCTGCCGGGCGTTCCTATCGCGACGAGCGGCTCCGCATAGAGCGGTGTCCAGTTGAGGCTCGCCGGCGTCTTGCCCGCCATCTCGACGATCACCGCCGCGTCGATCTCGCCTGCTTCCACCTGCGGCGCGAGGGCAAGCGCCTTGCCCGTGAAAAGCCGCACATCGAGGCGCGGATACTGGCCTTTCAGTTCGGTGACGACGGACGCGAGCGCGCCCATCGCCGAATCGACCGCGCCGATGGCAACCGATCCCGCGATTTCATCGTCGAGGCCCGTGAGCCGCATGCTGTCGTAGAGCGCGACGATGCGCTCCGCCTGCGGCAAAACCTGCTTGCCGATGCTCGTCAACCGGTTGGTGCGCCCCACGCGGTCGAAGAGCGGCCGCTTCAGATCGTCTTCGAGCGATTGCATCTGCATGCTCACGGCGGCTTGCGTGAGCGCCACTTTCTCGGCGGCGGCGGCGAACGAGCCGTAACGCGCGACGGCGATGAAGGTGCGCAAAAAGCGAATGTTGCTCATCGTGTCTTGGGGACAACCCGAACCGTTCGATCAGGTTTCCTTGAGTGTCAGTTCAGAAATTCTATATTTTCTTATTTCAACTCGGCGTAATGTTTGCGTGTTGCAGCGGCTCGCGCGCCTCCCGCGGCGCGAGCCAGTAAAAGACCGGATGTCGTCGCCCTGATCAATCGCCCCACGCCCACGGAGTGCATTCGATGAGCACCGTACTACCTGCAGCCCACGCGGCCGAACAGAACGCCGCGCTCAATCTGTCCGGCCGACGAGCGATCGTCGTATCGACCATCGGCAACGCGCTCGAATGGTTCGACTTCATGGTCTACGGCTTCTTCGCCGTCATCATCGCCAAGCTGTACTTTCCCGCAACGAATCCCACCATCTCATTGCTCGCGACCTGGGCGACGTTCGGCGTCGGCTTTCTGACGCGGCCGCTCGGCGGGATCGTGCTGGGCGCGGTTGCGGACCGCGTCGGACGCAAGTCGGCGCTCACGCTCACCATCTCGCTGATGGCGGTCGGCATCGCGATCATCGCGTTCGCGCCGACGTATGCGGCGATCGGCATCGCCGCGCCCCTGTTGATGCTGCTCGGCCGCCTGATTCAGGGCTTCTCGGCGGGCGGCGAAGTGGGCTGCGCGACGGCCTTTCTCGTCGAATACGCGCCCGCCAACAAACGCGGCTATTTCGGCAGCTTCCAGATGGTCGCGCAGGCAGCGGCGAGTCTCGCGGGCTCGTTTTTCGGCGCGGTGCTCACGCGCACGCTGAGTCCCGAGCATCTGAACAGCTGGGGCTGGCGCATTCCGTTCGTGATCGGCCTCCTGATCGTGCCGGTAGGCTTGTATCTGCGCTCGAAACTGGATGAGTCGCCCGTGTTCGTCGAGAAGGCGCAGAAGAACGAACTGAGCGCGCGTCCGATCCGCGACACCGCCACGAAGCACTGGATGCCCGTGCTCGCGGGTTTCGGCCTCACGGTGTTCGGCACCATCGGCACATACATCTTCCTGCTGTATCTGCCGACGCACGCCACGCGCGTCCTGCACATGGCGCTGACCGACGGCCTCATCAGCTCGACGATCGGCGCGCTCGTGTATCTCGTCTGCTGCCCGATCTTCGGCCGGCTCTCGGACCGCATCGGCCGCAAGAAGCTGATGGCGACCGCGCTCGCGCTGTCGCTCGTCACGGCGTATCCGATCTTCGCCGTGCTCACTGCGCATCCGAGCCTGCCGATGCTGGTCGTCTGCCAGGCGCTTCTGATGACTTACCTCGGCATCTTCCAGGGCTGCTATCCGGCGTTCATCTCCGAACTGCTGCCGTCGAGCGTGCGTTCGACGGGCATCTCGGTGAGCTACAACGTCGCGGTGATGATCTTCGGCGGCTTCGCGCCGGCCATCGTGCAATGGCTGACGATGACTACGGGCGACCCGCTTTCGATCTGCTACTACGTGATTTTCGGCAGCGCGGTCGCGCTTCTGACGATCCTCCCGCTGCGCGACCGCTATAGCGAAGCGCTGCGGTAAGGCTGCTGCATGGTGTTCGCAAACGAAGGAGAATGGGCGGCCCGCACGGAAGTCCGGCCCGCTTAAGTCTGAATTAAGAAAGCGCGCTTAGGCTGAAGACTGACCGACCCACCCCTCCTTCCGGCCGCGCAAGCGGCCATTTTTTTGGAGCGACACGGTGCAGATGATCGTCCGCTTGTTCCTGATCCTCGTGGCGCTCGTGGTCTTCACCACGGTCGGCGTGTTCCTTCTTTCGCTCGTCGCGCGGGCCGGCATCACGCACTGAATCCTTTCGGCGCTGTGGGCATGCTTCGTGCGCCCGCAGCATCCCGTGGCCCGCGCGCGAGCTTTCGGTCGGGAAAGTTTCGCGTCAGGTGCCTATACTGGCTGAGTGTCGTCTTTCGCCGCATCGCCCGCGCCCGAAGGTCCTGCGCGCCCCGCACAGACCCTTTTCGCCGCCTTTCCTTCGCGCCATCGCGCTCGACACGCTTCGCCGCATCTTCGTCTCTCCCACGCTTTGCCGCGTCATCGCCGCGTTTCGTGCAGCGCGTGCTGCACATTTCCAGGAGATTGCCCGATGCCACAACGTCATACCCCCCAATCGAAAACTACACACGCCGATACGCCGAACAAGGCACTGGCGCCATTGCCGGCCAAGGCGGACGACTCGGCCGCAACGTTCACCTTTACTGTCAA
>Ga0105251_10000921_pt1 | contig 26353 bp, 23 predicted proteins | sample KBSS64metaG_FD_80424 | JGI IMG/M metagenome (GOLD analysis project Ga0105251, IMG submission 80424) | Switchgrass rhizosphere microbial communities from Kellogg Biological Station, Michigan, USA - KBS S6-4 metaG | ecosystem: Host-associated > Plants > Roots > Rhizosphere > Soil | place...
CCCTCATCGCGCCCCCCGCTGACCCAGCCCTCCCCCCTCTCGGTTACGATGCCCACCCCTCACTCCCCAAGCGCCACTGCCCCGCAGCGTGGCCTGCCCCGATCCCCGTGCCCCATTACACCGGTCCCCTGCTCACCCGCCCCCTTGCCGAAGCCCTGGCTCGCGCGCGCGACGCCGGCGCCACCGAATGGAGCGGCTCGCTCGACCTGGGGCGCTCCACCGGGACCGCCACGCTGGGCCGCGAAAGCTGGCAGTGGAAAGGCGAAACCTACGCCTACCCGGGCAAGACCAAGGACCGCACCCTGTACTACTGGGACGGCGAGGAATTCCTGGCGGTGTCGCGGTTCGGCTCGGCACTGATCAAGCTGGTGCCCACCGAATGGGACGCGCCCACCTTCGAGATCGACGGCATCAAGATGCTGCCCAGCGCGCAGGTGTCGCCCTATGAAGACGCCCGCCGCAAGGTGGCCCTGGTGGCGCCGGCGGGCAAGACCGTGCTCGATACGTGCGGCGGCCTGGGCTACTTCGCTGCCTGCTGTCTGGAAGCCGGGGTGACCCGCATCCAGTCATTCGAAAAAAACCCGGACGTGCTCTGGCTGCGCACCCTCAACCCGTGGTCGCCAGACCCGGACGCGGCCAGCAGCGGCGGCCGACTGTCGTTGACCCAGGGCGATGTCTCGCAGGCGATCGAAGGGCTGGAGAGCAGCTCGGTCGACGCCATCCTGCACGACCCGCCGCGCTTCGGCATTGCCGGCGAACTGTACTCGCAGGTGTTCTACGACCAGCTGGCACGGGTGATCCGCAAGGGCGGGCGCATGTTCCATTACACCGGCGCGCCCAACAAGCTCACCAGCGGCCGCGATGTGCCGCGCGAAGTGGCGAAGCGCCTGGAGAAGGCCGGCTTCAAAGCCGAGCTGGCGCTGGACGGCGTGCTGGCGGTCAAGCGCTGAGCGCGTCAGCCGAACGGATACGTGAACGAGCGGCACGGCGTCCACCAGCGCTTAACCCGCCGCTGGAGCGGCTGACCTAGCCTTGGGGTCCTGTCCCCCGTCTGCCAGGTCACTGCATGTTCCCAAGCGCCACCGCTCCCCTCGACGAAGCCGAACGCCAGCGCGCCCTGGATGCGCTGCATATCGTGGGCAGCCTGCCCGAGCCCGCCTACGACGACATCGTCAAAGTGGCCGCCGCCGTCTGCGGTACCCCGATGGCGCTGGTGACCCTGATCGACCGCGACCGCCAATGGTTCAAGGCCCGTACCGGGCTGGAGGGCATCCAGACCGAACGCAACGTGGCCGTGTGCGACCACGCCATCCGCCAGCCCACCCAGCTGATGGAGGTGGGCGACCTCACCCAGGACGCCCGCTTCGCCGACAACCCGGTCCTCAAGGACATCGGCGCACGCTTCTACGCCGGCATGCCGCTGGTGACCGACAGCGGCGCCGCCGTGGGCAGCGTGTGCGTGGTGGACCTCAACCCGCGCGAACTCAATGGCACCCAGCGCGAAGCGCTGCAGGCGCTGGCACGCCTGACCATGACCCTGATGGAAAGCCGCAGCCGCGAGCGCGACCAGCAGGTAGCGGCCATCCTGGACCACGGCGTGGCCGAAGAAGCCGCCGCCGCACCGGATGCCGCCGGCGCTTACAGCGTCGTCATTCTGGAACTGCAGGACCTCACCGAACTGGCCCAGCGCCTCGGCGAGCGTGGTCTGGACCGCCAGCTGCAGCAGCTGGACCACACCCTGGAACAATGCCTGCAGCCCGAACGCGGCGACAGCCTCAACCGGGTCAGCGGCAGCGGTGAATTCATCGCGGTGCTGGGCAGCGCGGATGCCGACGATACGCTGGGCCGGTTCAAGCAGGCCGCACGCGAGGCCACCCAGAACGCAGGCGCCACGCTGCTGCTGGGCGCGGCGTCCACCCGCACCGGCGAATCCACCACCGCTGTGTTCCTGCGCGCGGACCAGGCATTGAGCGCCGCCAAAGACGCCCTGCGCTGAACCAACCACAGCGCGAACACCACGGCAGCGCGATGGAACGCCACCGCGCCGCCGTGGCTTCAGCCCGCGTCAATCGCCACGCGGCAACTTCCTGGCCCACATGTTGTCCACCAGATTCGGGTACGCCCGCCCATTCTCGTCAGCGCGCTGCCTGGCCGCCTCCTTCTGCGAAGCGGAAAGCGGCTGCCCCTTCTTCCCCTTGGGATTGGGCTTCTCCCAAGGCGGCTTGGCGGTCTTACGCATACCCACCCCGCATCGCCGGACCCATTCCGGCGATCACAATCCCCGCGTAGCGACACGCCACGCGTGTCCCACGCACTGCCAATCGGCCCAACCCCTCACCGCGCCAGAAACGCAACCAGCGCCGCATTGAACTGCTCCGGATGACTCGCATTGCACCCATGCGGCGCATCCTCGATCAACGACAGTTCGCTGTGCGCGATCGCAGCACGCGTGCGCGCGCCCGAGCCCTCGAACGGCACCGTGCCATCGCTGTCACCGTGCAGCACCAGCGTGGGCACCGTCACCTTTTTCAGGTCTTCGCGGAAATCGGTGGTACCAAAGGCCTGCATGCAGCCCAGCGCAGCGGACTGGTCGGACTGCTGGCACAGCGCAATCGCTTCCTGGCGCTGCTTCTCGGTGACCTTCAATTCGCCCTTGGCGCTGAAGAAACCGGTGGTGAACCCGTCGAAGAACTCGTCCCGGTGATTCTGCAGGCCCAGCCGCATCTGCTCGGCTTGAGCCTCGGTAAGCGGCCCCTCGGGGTTGTCGGCGGTCTTCAGCATGTACGGTGGCACCGCAGCGGCAAACACCACGCTGCGCAGGCGCTGCTCACCATGGCGCGCGATGTACCGCGCCACTTCGCCGCCGCCCATCGAGAAGCCCACCAGCGTGACATCGCGAAGGTCCAGGTCTTCCAGCACGCCGGCCAGGTCATCGGACAGCGTGTCGTAGTCATAGCCATCGGCCGGCTTGTCCGAACGGCCGAAGCCGCGGCGGTCGTAGGCCACCACGCGGTAGCCGGCCGCCTTCAGCACCGGCACCTGCGCCTTCCAGGATTCGGCCGACAACGGCCAGCCGTGGATCAGCACCACAGGGCGGCCAGTACCGCCGGTATCTTCAACGTGCAGACGAACGCGGGATGCAGTCATGGGAATCCTCGAACAGGGAAGGGATACGAAACCTTAGGCAACCCGGCGCTCGGCGCCCGTGAACATATCCATCGACGTCCTGACATGTCGTGCACGCGGCAGATGCGCCAAGCTGCCTTGATAGCGCGCCTTCGTTACGCCTCGGCGTCGGCCGCCGCCTTCTCCCGGTTCATCTTCTTGTACGCGGTACCCCAGTCCCGCATTGCCAGCAGCACCGGCACCAGCGTCTGCCCCAGTTCCGAAAGGCGGTATTCCACCTTGGGCGGCACTTCCGGGTACACGTGCCGCACCACCACGCCGTCAGCCTCCAGCTCGCGCAGCTGGCTGGTCAACATCGACTGCGTTGCATTGGGAATCAGCCGCGTCAGTTCCATGAACCGCTTGGTGCCGGACACCAGGTAGAACAGGATCACCGGCTTCCACGTGCCGCCCATCACCGAAAGCGTAGCCTCCACGCTGCAACCGGTCTTGCCATACACGCGCCGCGCCATTGCTGGATACTCCTGAAAACCGTAGTAGCTATGGAAATGCATAGTTCTTGTGGCAACCACGGCACGACCATAGCATGCAGCTCATACCCCACAGGTGAGGCACGCCCATGAAATTCAATGCCCTGCTGGCCAGCAAGAACGACGGCCAGGTTTCCACCCAGCTGGTCAGTTTCGACGAGGCCGACCTGCACGACGCCGACGTACTGGTGCAGGTGGAATACTCCACCCTGAACTACAAAGATTCGCTGGCGATGACCAACCGCTCGCCGGTCATCCGCAATTTCCCGCTCATTCCCGGCATCGACCTGGCCGGCACCGTGGTGGAATCCAGCAACGCCGGCTTCCGCCAGGGGGACCGCGTAGTGCTCAACGGCTACGGCCTCAGCCAGACCCACCACGGCGGCCTGGCCCAGCGCGCGCGCGTGCCCGGCGAGTGGCTGGTGAAGCTGCCCGACAGCATCAGCACCAAAGACGCCATGGCCATCGGCACCGCCGGGTACACCGCCATGCTGTGCGTGCTGGCGCTGGAACACGGTGGCGTGAAGCCCGAGCACGGCGACATCCTGGTCACCGGCGCCAACGGCGGCGTGGGCTCCATCGCCCTGGCCATCCTGTCCAAGCTGGGCTACCGCACCGTGGCGTCCACCGGCCGCCCCGAGCACGCCCAATACCTCAAGGACCTGGGCGCCGACGAGATCATCGACCGCGCCCCGCTGGCCGCGCCAAGCAGCCGCCCGCTGGATTCAGAGCGCTGGGCCGGCGTGGTGGACGTGGCCGGCAGCCACACGCTGGCCAATGCTTTGGCGCAGACGAAATACCGGGGCGTGGTGGCGGCGGCCGGGTTGGCGCAGGGAACCGACCTGCCCACCTCCGTGCTGCCTTTCATCCTGCGCAATGTGACACTGGCGGGCATTGATTCGGTGCAGGCGCCGCATGAAGTGCGCGCTGAAGCGTGGAAGCGGCTTGCCACCGATCTGGACCTGGGCAAGCTGGAAAGCACCGTGGAAGTGATTGGGCTGGAGAAGGTGCTGGAGGTGTATCCGGACTTCCTGGAAGGCAAGGTGCGTGGCCGGTTGGTGGTTGATGTGAACGCCTGAGTATTTCGTCGGCGTAGCGAGACTGCGCACATGGTCGGGCGCCCGGACGGGGCGCCCAGCTTTTGAGGCCATGGCGGGCAGCGAGAGGCGCCTCGCATCGCCAGCGACATGGCGCGCGAAAGAGCGTCCAGCGTCCCTGAGTCATTCACCAGGGGACGCCCCTACGCCAAACCGCCATTCAATCGCAGTTCCAGCTGTCGAACGGAACAGGGTGCTGCTTGAGGTAGTTCTCCGCATCCTTGTGGAGTGTCACGTACCTCGCCCCTTCGCCACGCTGGAATGGCCCTTTCGGCTCGATCTCGCCACGCATGCAGAGCACCTCCGAGTCGACACCCGCAGGCCCGGTGATCCAGACCTTTAGCCATCCGCCTGGCGCCAGGTCCAGAATCAGGTAACGCCGATACGACAGTTCCGGCACCACCTTGCCTCTGTCCCGCTGTAGAAGCCACTGGCGTGCGCGCTCCGGGACGTCGAAAGCGGCAGAGTACGTCTGCGGCTCAACCAATGATTGCCAACGCACATAGATATGCTTTGGCAAGGCTGCACCACGGACGATTCGTCCCCCGCCCAGGCTCTTGGGCGGGTTCCAGCCGGCGGGACTTCCCGCGAAGTCGATCCCGGCAGAGCCACTACCGATTCGCGTGAACAACCGGCCCTCTATGTCCTCCACGTCGATGGTCTCGATCCAGACAGGCATGTACGCCTGGGTGGTGTAGCCGATCGACCATCCGGGATAGTCGGGGGGGTACGAAGCACGAGATGCTGGCGTGGAACACCCCAACAGAAATATGGCAAAGATGATGGTGGCGATCCGCATCGTCATCGATTTGGCCTCACTTGACGGCGACCTGTCGGATCAGGCCGCATACTGTAAATCACGTCCACGCCAACCGGCCCTTTGCCGGTAATGGCGTTCCAGTGTGCAGAAAGGTGCAGGTACCGATTCCTCAGCATTCTTTCTTCACCATCGAGCAATGGCGTTCCAGCCAGCAGCTTGACCGCGATAGGTTGGAGTTCCGTTGGCAGGTCGTACTCAGCAATATCGTCTGGCGCTTGTGCCCATTGCACTCCAGCCTCACTCGCCAATTGGTGCATGAGTCGAAATGCGATCAGCTGATACCTCCAGTCAATTGGACGCTCCAGCGTCACTGCTGCATAGACGTAACGATGCGACTTGGCGCCCTGACCGGCCGCGTACGCTGACCGAATCCATTCCCACGCATCTATCTTGAGTTGGCTAGGGTCGCGTATACCGAGCCTCGCCTGCCAAAGGCGTAGCGCGGGCTCAGACTCTACCCATGCCCGGCTGCGCTTGAGTTCCGCTGGACCCCAATGGGAGTCACCGGGTTGTACTTGACCTTCATTGAATCCGACGGGTTTGGTCAGCCACAACGGGCCTTCCGTCATGCCCCTATAGCTGCCTCCGATATCCGAGTGAACCCCAGGCAATTCGATCTCGCGGTGCGGCGCTGCACTGGTCAACATGAAATTGGCGCGGATTTCATCGCGCGCTACCAAATGTACAACTTGCCGTGCGCAGTCCGCCGCAAGTCCAAGCACTACACCACGGTCATCATCGTCCCTCACGTCCCAACCGTCGGCAATGCTGCCCATCGCCGCAACCGTGTCGAAGATGCCGACGAAACCGATGCGAAGACTCTTGCCCCAATCAAATCCCGCGCTCAGCTTTGCCGCCACCTTCCCAAGAACAGGCCCAAGCGGCCCTTCATGACGGCGGTTCGCCTGATTGACGAAATGGCGAGCCGCGGCTGCACCTCGACTGAAGCCAAACACATCAAACTCTATCCCACCAATAGAACGATCAAAGTGCGCTTCGGCAAACTGATTGAGGACTTCAACTATGTGGATCTCAAAAACTTCTTGAACCCGGGCCAGAACGCCCGATCTCCCTCCACCCAACCCCTTGGTCAGCAGCGAATCCCTCTGGCCTGCAGTTGTGCCAATACCGTCCACGTAGATCCGTGCGAAGTATTCGCCACCCGGCTCCACGGACTCACCCCTGCTTTCGCGGTACAGCTCATGCAAGCGCCAGATATTGGTGTAACCATTTTGGTAACTGCCTTTTCTCATAAAAGGTTCGCACCTCGCCGCCACCGCCTCGCGATCAATCACATCGTCGCCCAACGCCTTCCCCGTTGACGCCGGGCACTGCAGGCCCAACGAGATGTTTGCGGCATTGTTGTTTGTGCCGTCGAAGAACAGCGCGATGCGCAGGGTTACCCCCAACTCGCCGGAGGTTGACGCACTCGTGTTCTCGTCAAGTGATATGCGGTCACGATCCAGCTCATGCCTAGAGAGGCCACGGGTCAATGCAGAGTAGTGTCCAGGTTGGGACGACCTCGCCAGGTCGAGCGCGGTCTCGTCCTCCCACCAGAAGATCCGCTGCATGGAAGACACCATCTTGTGACCGCACGCCAAATCGCTACCGTCGATCGCCGCGTCCTGTGATGGAGCGAGCGCAAAGGGATAGCCGTTGACGACAGTAGTGGTGCCGCACTCCCCGCATAACACGGGATCTCCGACGCGCACCAGGCTCCGCGCCGATCCGTCCACGCACTGGATCGTGACTCCTGGGTACCCCGCCAGCGCCTCACCTCCCCCCGTAGTGGAGTCACCCACAACGATAAAGTGGCATCGCCCCATCCAATCACCTTCCTTTTTGACCTATGGCAGCGGCAATGCCAACAGGACCAAGCAGGAATGTCCATCAGGGAAGTCGCATGCGGCTCGACTCGACTTCTCCTACCTCACTTCATCCAGCCACAGACTCCACTCCGCCCTTCCGTCCCAACCTGTGAGACGGGTCTGCCTCATGCTGCCGTCCACATCGGAGGAACAGCATGAACAAGATCGACGCTGACTGGCTGGAAGAGCTGAACGCCGCCATGAAGAGCCTGTTTGCCATCAAGGCGCACGACCCGGAACTGGACGATGGCCTGCTGATCAGCTACTACGACCTGGAGCCGCGTGAGGCGGCGATGGCAATCGGAAACGACTACGACCTGGACCGCAGTGAGGCGATCTGGCCGCCGGCTGGGCTGGTTTGGAACAGCTGAAACGAAGGAAGAAAGACCCGCCAATTTGAGCGTGTCGTGTACGACATAGGCGCGGCAGGTGTGTTGGCTGAACTGTATGCGTTGACTGGCGCGGGCTCAAGCGGGGCTGTCGCAATGCCCACTGTCATCGTTTCAAACACCTGCCGCTTGACACTCCGCCATTCACTGTCCTTCAACCAACCGAAGTATCTCCGTCACCCTGCGCTCCAAGTCTTTTCGATCCGCATCGGTCGGCAGTTCATTCCGCACGTAGGCATCCAGGTCTTCGCCAGTGCAGCCATTGACTTCCAGGCAATTGCTCTCCATCACCCTGCTGGCTGGCCCGCAGTCATACCCCATGCGACACCCCGCGACAATCCACGCCCAGCTTGCCATCGCGCCCGTCGCCAACGCTTCGGTTGGCGATCCGGAATTGACAGCGTCATCCACCCGAAGCGTGATACCGAAGTGGAAAATTGCCGCAGGATCTCCGGAGGCAAGCACCTCTTCCAGAAGTCGGGCAGTCACAACCGGGTCATGGCGGCTCAGGTCCTGCCCACGGACCATTGCGCGAGCTGCCAGGTCGCCACGCTTGGCTGCCTCGGCATACCAGTACGCGGCGAGCTGCGGCTCCAGCTGGCCGCCACCCTCCACTGCGTCGCACTTGGCAATGCGTTCGCGCGTTGCCTGTTCCAGAACTCGTTTCTGGTTCGTGTCGCTGAGCAGCTGCTTCTTTACGTCAAGGCTGCTCATGAACGCTTCGCGGTCGAGGTTGACGACGTAGCAGTCGGCGTAGGTCTCGGCCAGCAGGCGCTGCGCCACCCGGTCGCCTGCCTCCGCCCGCAGCTTCAGTGCCTGGAAGGCTTCAACCCGGGCGGCCTTTTCCGGGCGAGCTTGGGCTCGCCCCTCATTCGTTGACGTAGAGGGAACATCAGCCGGCCGGGTCAACGTTTCTGCTGCAGGCTCCGCACCCAGCGGGCGGAGATGCAGCGCCGGAAGATTGCGCCACACCACAATACCTAGCAGTGCCGCAACAGTGCCTGCCGCCAACCAGAACCGAGCCTTCCTCGCCACTGTGCGAATTCCTTTCTGAAGTAGTCACCCTATGCGCAACGAACAGACGCCATCGCGTTCTGTCCATCGCGGAACCCACCGATCGTTGAGCAGTCGCGTTACCCCTTCAATCTGCTGGTCAACTGCCACTCGGGCCGCTTGCGGCATGCCCTTCAACCAACTGAAGTATCTCCGTCACTCTGCGTTCCAAGTCCCTTCGATCCGCATCACTTTGCAGTGACCTTTTCACAAAGCTTTCGAAGTCGTCTCCGGCACAGGCGATCATTTGCAGGCACCAGAAGCCCATAAAAGCACCAGACGATTCGCAGTCGTACCCCATACGGCACGCCGCGACCATCCATGACCAGCTGGCCTGCTCGCCGGTTATCAAGCCTTCTAACGGGTGACCGGCGTCTAGATGGTAGTTGTCCCCAGTCGCGCTGCTCATAGCAATTATCGCCGCAGGATCATCTGAGGCCAGGACTTCCTCAAACAGCTGCGCGGATTCCGCAGCGCCCAGCTTCTTCTGCTTCATCGAGTTGTCCATCAGTCGCGCGGCCAGGTCGCCGTTCTCGGCTGCCTGCGCGTACCAACCTCGAATCTGCGCCGATGGAATCATGACGCCACCATCCACCGCGTCGCATTGCAGGGCGCGCTCCCGGGCCGTCTGGTCCAGCAACCTCGCCTGCGCCGGGTCCTTAATCAATCCTCGCTTGACTTCCAGCTCATCGAAAAACATCTTGCGGTCAAAGTTGGGCATGTAGCAGGCGTCGTAGGTTTCCGCCAGCAAGCGCTGGGCCACGGCGTCACCGGCCTTGGCCCGCTGCTTCAGATCGTTGAACGCCTTTACCCTCCCCGGCTCTGCAAGGCGGCCCCGCGGCGTTGAATCCTTATCTCCACTGTCGTCCATGGCGCTCTCGCGCGGCGACGCTTTCGGCTGCGCTTCGGCAATCGGAGCTGCAACCTGCACCGAGTGGCGCTGAGGCCACAACACGAGGACTGCAATCCCTACGAGGACGCTCGCCACCAGGGCGATCCGCACTTCTCTGCTGAACATGTCACCAACTCCCCTGTCGTAATGGCCGCAATCCATTCAGTCTGCCGGGAGTGTAGCCGCCACCGGCACCCCTCATCTGCTCCAACCGCTACTTCATGGCACACCATGGCCACAACCCAGCGATGCCCGGGGGACATCCAACCGCCCGCATGGCCGCGCCGGCCCGGATTCCCTATAGTCTGCCTGACCCCACCCGCCGCTGGCAGGAAAAGGAACCGCAATGGCACACCCCTCACCGGAAACCACTGTCGCGATCCTGATCGACTGCGACAACGTACAGCCCGATATCGTGGACTTCGCACTGCGCATGGCCGCGCAGGCCGGCCGGGTGACAACCCGCAGGGGCTACGGCAACCCCAAGACGCTGGGCAAGAAGTGGGAAGAGGCGCTGGTGCGCCAGGCGTTCACGCCCTGCCTGCAATACCAGTACGCGTCCAAGAAGAACACCGCCGACATCGCCTTGGCACTGGACGCACTGGAAACGCTGTTCGACAAGCGCGCCGATACCTTCTGCCTGGTCACCAGCGACAGCGACTTCGCCTACCTGTGCCGAAAGCTGCGCGAGCGCGGCGCGAACGTCTACATCGTGGGCGAGCAGAAGAGTCCACCCGCCCTGCGCAACGCGTGCGACCGGTTCTTCGAATGGGTACCGAACGCCAACCACGACGCCAAGGCCAAGGACGTAGACACCCCGGAAGCCAAGCCGGCGGCCAACAAGCAGAAGCCCGAAGCCAAGCCCGTCCCCGCAGGCCCGCTGCCCAAGCGCCGCCCCCGTTTCCTGGTGGAAGCCGTTGAGCTGCTCGCCTCGTCCAGCCCGGATGGCCGGGTCGCCCTGAACACCCTGGGCCAGTACCTGAAGCGTGCCGACCCCGCGTTCAGCCCCAGCGGCTACGGCCACTCCGGGTTGTTGAGCATGGTGAAGACCTACGACCTGCTGACGCCGCACGAGGAAGAAGGCGGCCAGTGGACCGTGAGCCTGGCGCCGAAGAGCGAAGCCTGAGCGACAGGGCCGGGCACGCCACCCCCGGCTCATTACCAACCCGCCTAGACCCCCATGGAGTGGGCGCTAGGACTGACCGTCAGGCGCATCCAGATGCTCCGAATGCCAGCACGAGTTGCTGGTCACGATGAGGTCGATGGACTTCGGCTCCTCCGCAAGCCACACGTAGCCCATCATCATCTTCCGGATCAGATACGACGGCGTTTGATTGGTGCGCCACGCCGCCGCCTGGAAGTGGTGACGCAGGCTGTCGGCAACCTTGATCCGCATCACCACGCGCTTGGTCATCGCGGCTCTCCACTGAGCACCTTTCGACTCGTGTCGGCCTTGACCTCGGTGTAGTGAATCTTGCGCTCCAGACTCCTGGGCACGCCGTTCTGGGGCATGACCGGGTTGCCGATGATGGAAATGGTGATGACGCCTTCGGCAGCGTCGATCTTCAGTTTGGAACCCACGTTGAAGCCCATCTGGCGAAGCCAGCGGCCCTGGAGCTTCATGAAGGGGACCTTGGCGTCCTCGGCGAACTCCGGGGGCGGTGAGGGATTGCGGTCTGCCGGCGCAGAGCCGGCGGGCTCCGTTGGGGTGGATGAGGAAGGGAGCTCGTCGAAAGGCGTGTCGTCCCAGTGCGTATGCATGTTGGACCTCCTGTAAGGATCGCCCCTCGCCGGGGTGGCGAGGGAGTCGGGAGGTTAGAAACCGTCTAGTCGCAATCGGCGGGCGTATTTCCTCAGGAGGTGTTGTATTAGCCACCCTCCCGACATAGGGACGTCCAACATTGTGCGACTAGAGGAGTTCCTACGCTCCGGCCACCACTGTGCAAGAGTGGTCAATGGATGAGAAATCGTTTGTTACTGTTGATTTCAGCGGTTTGGTTGACGCTGCTAATGGTTGCCGCAAATGGCTAGGTACGGTCTCAAGATCTGGGATGGGGTGCACGCAATCTACGCATGTCGCTTAGAGGGCAGTAGATGAAATGAATCGTATCGACGCTGTGTGGCTGCAGGAATTTGATGAGGCAATGCTGGACTTTTTCGCCATCGATCATGCCGACGCAGGAATGGATGAGAGAGAGCTGTCCTGGTACGCAGATCTTCCGGCAAAAGATGCTGCGCTTGCTTACGGGGAAGACTTCGACCTGTGCCGTGTTGACACGTTCTGGCCGAGTCCGGGAATGAGGCGCCCCGACTAGCGGACGATGGCGACACCTCTCGACGTGTACGGCATACTTTCACCCTATCGAATCGGCGATTCGCGTAGGGCGAAAGGAAATCGGCATGGACGATTGGATTCACCAGCAGCTTGCGGCGGCGGTTGATGCGTACCGCTGGATGCAGCAGCGGGCCATTGAAGGCCTGAAGCTGAATAAGACACAGCTGTACCGTGACCTCGCCCTCGCACACGGCCGTACCCCCAAGGCGTGGGAGTACCGCATGCAGAACATCTCCCATGTCTTGGACCAGCTCAATGAACCCTGGATCGAGGGCCTGAAGCCAGCCAAGAACGTTGGACCGGAAGTCACCGGCGTACTGATCAAGCTGCTGAAGGTTGCGCCACCAACTGCCGTGTCTCCCGCAACCGTGACCCTGCTCGAGCAGCAGCGGCAGCTCGTCAATGAATCGGGCTACTTTCTACCGGAGAACGTTGAGGATCAGAGAGACCGGGTTCTTAGATCCATCGTGCAGCGCCAGGGTCAGAGAGAGTTTCGGGCCGCGCTTCTCGAGGCCTATGGGAGCAAGTGCGCCATGACGGGGTGCGGGGTCGTCGATGTCCTTGAGGCAGCCCACATCCATCGCTACATGGGCATCGGAACCAACATTGTCTCGAACGGCCTCTTGCTCAGAGCCGATATTCATACCCTCTTTGACCTCAATCTCGTTGGGGTCGAAACTTCCACGATGCGGATCTGCGTTGCCCCCTCACTCGATGGTTCCAGCTACGAACAGCTGAACGGAAGGCCCTTGGCAAGTGCTTCCGCAAAGAGATACGAGGTGGACACACTCCAGTTAGATAGGCACAGAGCATTGTGTGATTGGTAAAGCTCATTGCCTTCATGAGGCGACGAGAAGGCTTTGCCTCATATCGATTACTTTCCGTATCTTTACCCCAGGCTGCACCGATTCAAAAGTACTCGAGGGCGTACACCCCGGGCTCCGATAGACTGATGACTGTCACCCCGCTTAAATCGTTACGAAAGCCCAGATATTCACTCCATCCCAGACTCTCAAGCAGAAGCGCTCCTTGCTGCAATCGGCCGAATAGCTCGACAATGTTCCCAAAGCTTCGCATTTAATGGACCACCGTCATTCGTTCCAAGAGATCAAGCACTCTTTCCGCGCCAGCGGAAACGCCGGCCTAATGGAGTAGCCGCATGAGCCATTAGGACCGCGCGCGAACCGGGCATTTACTGAGTTCGAAGAAACCATCCATGACTTCTGCTCCAACTTTTCCATAAAGGCATTCCCGATCGTCTCCAACCAACTTCGGCTCAAGGGCATTGAAATCAGCAAGTCTAGCGTGCACGACGTTTGGCAACGACATTTCCGCGTGTCAAACCTAGGGCTCGAAGGATAAGGGCAAGTCACACGCGTCTTTCGCCCGCCGCTAGGAAGTCCCTCCACAAGCACAACGCTTCATCAGATCGAGCGAACCTTGGAGGTTCGAACTCTAGCCCAGGTCATGTCATGCTTCTGGTTAGGGCTGCCAACAATACCCTTCTTACGAAGCCCCTCTAGAAGTGCAAGATTCGAATCGGAATTTCTTACTTCTATTCGCCGACCTCCATTCAGAATACTGGAGAACCCCGCTTCGTCCAGCCTGGCGAAATGATCCGCGACATCTTCCCACGGTGCGACGGGGAGCATCGCAGAGAGCAATCTGACTACGGCCTCCTCATCCTCGGCAAAGCGGAACAAGATAGAGACCTTGTCCTTCTCGTAAACCTCGCCACCCCTCCCGTTCAGGCCGGGATCAGAGAGAAATTCGATGCAAGCCAAGGAAAGCCCCCTACTTTCTCTGAGCTCGTCACTGCTGATGAGCGAAAAGAGCTTAAGACGTTCCGAAATGGAAATCAGCGAGGAGCCTATGAGTGCTGCAAGTAGGAATCCACCAGCCTCGGCCTGAGATTCGTACTCAAGGAAGGACGGGAAATATGATATCGCCATGGAAAATGCGGCATCATCGGATACTGCGCGTACGGCCTCAAAGTTCTCGTTCGTCCAAGGTAGTCCCGCCTTGACAAGCTGAATCATTAAATCTTGCGTTGCATCTCCCATTTCAATCACAACACCGTAAACGCCAAGTTCAACAATCGCCGATGCGGCGCGACCTCCATCGGCGTCGGACGAAGCAATCAGCATCTTACATAGTCGCTTCACAGACTCAGCGGAAGCCAACTTCTCCGGAATTGGGTCGAATTGAACGATGCGCTCAAGCAATGCGAGGGCGAAGCTTTGGCGATTCTCGTTCTCAAGTTCATCAGCTACCGCAATGAGCATTAGGTTCTCGGTGCATGGCAATACATCGAGGCGAGAGAACGCTGACGGCCATAACTGTCTGTCGATGCTGGCCAGGCTCGAAACTCTACTGTTCACAGATCGAACGGCCTGCTTGCATAAATCGATGTCGTCACCAGATATCCGCAGGATCTCAAGTAGAACTTCCTCCGGCTCATTGGTTGGACTATCCTCGCTATAGTTCGAGCTGATGTAGTGCCTCCAGTCTGACTTAACGAACGCAAGAATCTCCTTTGAGTTCGTTCGCAGCAGCTCGGAGTATCTGGCATCGGCCAGCTCGACGCCGGCCAGCCGTCGAGCAATTTCCAACAGGTTTGCAGCTGTAACCTGCAACGCGTTGCGTCGCAATCCCTGTTCGACCGTAAGCCGATCAGTTTCGGAAACCTCAGCCAAGCGAGCAGCAGGGTGCTTGAACCATTCAGCAAGAGAGTCCTGTTCGTCGGCGTCAAGAACGCCCCGAAGATCAGTGATGTCCGCGAGCAGCCCCGCTATTTCATCAACGAACTTCCCGGCGTCATCAGGATGAATAAGTCCCGCAATTTTTGAAACTATCGTCAACCTCATCGCGGGTTTTGAACAGTGCGCCCCTTCCTGGGCCAACCTCAGGCCAATTTGCGGCGATACTGCAAGTGTAGCGGCAATCGCATCTCTGAGCCGACCACACCGGTCAATTGCGCGGAACATATCATCAGTTCTTTCAAACTGGTTATCAACAGCGGAGAGGATCGACTGGATTCGACGAGTTCTCAATGACTTGTCGCAACCAAGGTCGTCAATGACCTCGATGAATAGGGGCGACAGCATGCCGATGCCTCCCTCCAGCTCCGCGGCGGACAGCTTCCTCAGCAACAGAGCTGGGGAGGTGAACTTTACATCCACGTCCAATAGCTTTCCGGTCCTAAGCGCCAGAAGAGCTGTTTTGTCCGCACGACTCATTGAGCCAGGATAGAAGTACCCAATATAGTCTGCGTAATCCGCACCCAGATACCCCTTCCTGAGCAGGTACGGAATAAGCGATAACTGCCGCGCCTCACAAAATTCGCTAACCTGCGCGACGAACGACGGGTCCTGAACGGCCTCCGCCAGCGTCAATGCACGAAGTTCGTCGATGCGACCATTTATTCTCGTAAGCGCGCTTCGATCGGGCCCGACGGGACGCATCCTCAGCTTGATTCGCTCAAGGAGACTCGGATTTCCGCCTGATAAAATATCCCGGAGATTTGCGTATCCAACAAAACTACCGTTGCGATGCAGTTGGACGTCCGACATCGATGCGAACTTATCAATATTCTCGAAGGCGGCGATGAACTCCTCCTTACTCAAACGTCCGCCACCTTTGATATCCATCGAGGTTATTGATTTTGAACCTCCCTCGTCCTCGGCCCTCGACCAGACCACCCTCATCATCTCCGAGACTTCTTCAAGAACATCTGATTCTCTCTGTCCCTCAAGGCGCGTAAGCATCTCCTGCTCCTCGAGCAGCCCGTCTAGTTCAGCTGAGCGCCACGCAGGAAACATCAGGAAGACCTGCCTAATATTTCCGCCTCCCTTCAGGAGGGCAGCGTAGTCGCGAGGATAGACACAACGAATGGCCACCATTGCCAGCTCCTTGGCGGTATCTCCTACGTGTACGCCCTTCAGCACCGCGCGATACAACTCAAATTCGTTCACCATCTGCTTAATCTGGCGTAGGTCTTCTACGTAGTCCGCGACAGTCTCCACGAGCTGGACGACTCGCGCGTTCTCAGCTATCCCAGGCACACGAGACTCCAGCAGCGACATGAACATATCCCTGGAGTTATCCGAGTTGATTACAGGCACTACAGGAATGACAATGTCGAAGAATTTCGCTTTATCTTCTCGCCCAAAGAGCTCGTCGTTCAACGCATAGATGAATCTAATCGGATGTGATATTCCGGCAGAAGAATTTACTATGAAGTTTATCTCCCGGAGCCGGACAAAAGGGGATCTATCCTGAAATCTATCAAGGTCCTCGACAAAAACAATATCAGTTGGAACCATCTCAAATAGATGGATGATTTCATCCACGTGCTTATGCAGGACGGATGCCGCGACCCCTCCATCCCACTTAACACCCTTGAAACTTATTTCCTGAGGTCGAAGCCTGGAGAGGATCCGAATTATCCAGTAGATTCCAGCGAGCACTCCTAAACTGAATCCAACTTGCGCTACAGCAAGCGGAATCCATTCAATGGACGAGGAAAGTTCTGGCAGAAACGCCGGCCAGTTCGCCTTTAATCTTAGATAGGAAATTGCGGTTGCAAACGAAGCGAGCGACGCCATCGCCACCTTACTTTTCGCTGCGTACGAAATCCGCCTCAATCTTGACCCAGGAACGTCTCGTGACGGAACAGAGTAAAGTAGCTGCTGAACAATGGTACTTTCAATGGCGTCTGTAGAGGCCTTCGTATCACCTGAGCTCAAAGCGCCCTCAAAGGCCGCCAATGATATGAAGGCGCATCTATATTCTGGATGCCGTTTAACAAAGCTCTTTATCAAGCTACTTTTCCCGGCACCATAGCCACCCGTGATGGCAATATTCCGAACTTCTGGAGTGCGCAGTGCGCCTAACAGTTCTGACTCATAAACAGCAAGCTGCTCGTCTGGAACGTCAACAGGCGAGAGTGGCTCAAAGGTCGCTTGAGGCAAATCACCACGCGTTGAACGCAGCAAGCCAAACCACCGCTTGACCGCGACCATCCTTCGTTCACGGCGTTGCGTGACTAGATCAAAGATTTTGGAGAGAACTGACGGAGGTTCGGCTCTAGCTTTCATTCTAACTCCTACGGCGAGGACGGCTATACGGAAGTCTGCAACCAGTGAGCTCACCAATCATTTGGACACCTCATCGAATATCGCAAATCTGGATCAACAATAACTCTTCCGATTCTCGCCATTGTCCGCTGGAGAACCACAGCGCATTGGCATCAGTATCGTAGTGTGATGCAGATGCGACCTCATTGATGTTGATGACTTTGATCCACCCTCGGGATCGAAGCTCTTCTTGCCCTGAAACCCAGCAACCACAGCAACCACAGCATCGGCCTCGTCCCGTGCATACGAAGCAACGTTCGTATCCTCCGCAAGAATTTCCTCACAAGGTCCAAGCCACATTGCATGCCGATCAACTTGGAATACATGCGCTTATAGCTTTGGTCCAAAAGACGATTATTCTCTTCGAGCGTGTACAGCCTTTGCCTTGCAATCCAGAGCTCTAGAACCGGGCGCTCTGTTCGCGCTTCGCCCATCCGCAGGCGGTACTTGTCGCGGCGTGCGGAGAAAGAGGGGAGGATCTCGATGCAGGCATCAGCCTCGTCAATGTTCGGCGGCACCTCAAAGATCCAACCGCAATAGATCTTGCTAGACTTTAGCGTCAACACCACCAAGGTCTGTTTGTCTGCTGCTCGCCGGAAAAGTTGCGCCATAAAGCTGCCGTTGCTATCAGCCAGGCGATCGCAGAGTCGCTGCGCCCTGGTTCTGGACTTACTTTTCAGAAGTTGCTGCTTTACCTTTGTGCCGAGAACAATCCATTCGGAGAAGAGGTTAAGAGATGAGCAGATCGTAACCGAACTAATAAACGCAAGAATAAAGCGACGCGCGTACGGAGTTGGTATCGACTGATTGACGAACTGGGCAAGCCGAAACGGCCGAGACTCCGCATGCAGGAATGGCTTGATCACCGATACGACAAGGAAGACCAATGCACTCAAATGAATGCCGGAGCCCGCCGACATGAAGAACAACTTCTGACTCTCCGCGCGGCTTGAGAAATACCGAACGGGATGAAAGATCAGGTTGAAGATGAATCCGCTGATGACAGGGACCAACACCGCGATGGCTGAGCTTCCTGCTCCCATGACAGCACTCCTTACTTCAAGCGTTGCCTCAGCTTCTCGATGGCACGCCTACCTTCCGCCTGGCTGATGAGGACGCGGTCAGGATTGACCCTCAGAGCTCCGTTGAAGCTTTGAGCGGTCTGACGCGCTTGCAGCTCTCGCATCACCTCCCCGGCGAAATTACGCAGATCGCTTTTGATCTTTCGCGTACCCGTCGACATAAATGCTCCTTCAGAAGGTGAGCCGATCACGCAGGGGCAGTGTATGCCCCTGCGTTCTCGCCACTTGAGACGCCTATCGCAGGATAGGCAAACTCAATCAAACCCCGACAGGATTAGCCTTCTCAGGATCAATCTTGTACTGCTTGATAGCCCGGGCAACATCCTTCCCGGTCATCTTCCCATCCTTCGCCAGTGCCGCAATCGCGGCATGCGCGATGTAGTACCGGTCCACTTCGAAGAAGCGACGCAGGTTCGCACGGGTGTCCGAACGGCCGAAGCCATCCGTGCCCAGCACGGTGAAGGTGGCCGGCACGAACGCGCGGATCTGGTCCGCGTAGGCACGCACGTAGTCGGTGGCGGCAATCACCGGGCCCTGGCGGTCTTCCAGCAGCTCGGTCACGTAGGCCTTGCGCTGGGTTTCTTCCGGGTGCAGGCGGTTCCAGCGTTCTGCGTCGAAACCATCGCGGCGCAGTTCGTTGTAGCTGGGGCAGCTCCAGATGTCGGCGGTGACGCCGAAGTCCTTCTCCAGCAGCGCGGCCGCTTCGATGGCTTCGCGCAGGATGGTGCCCGAGCCCATCAGCTGCACGCGCAGCTCGCCCTTCTTCGGCTTGCCGGCGTCGGTGAGCAGGTACATGCCCTTGACGATGCCTTCGGCCGCACCTTCCGGCATTTCCGGATGGGTGTAGTTTTCGTTCATCAGGGTCAGGTAGTAGTACTCGTCTACCTGGTCTTCCATCATCCGCTTGGTGCCGTGCTGCAGAATGACCGTGACTTCGAAGCCGAAGGTGGGGTCGTAGCTGCGCACGTTGGGGATGCCGCCGGCGGCCAGATGGCTGTGGCCATCTTCGTGCTGCAGGCCTTCACCGTTGAGCGTGGTGCGGCCGGCGGTGCCGCCGAGCAGGAAGCCGCGGGTACGCATGTCGGCGGCCTGCCAGGCAATGTCGCCCACGCGCTGGAAGCCGAACATGCTGTAGTAGATGTAGAACGGCAGCATCGGCACGTTGCTGACCGAGTAGCTGGTACCGGCGGCCATCCAGGAGCTGATGGCGCCCGGCTCGCTGATGCCCTGCTGCAGCACCTGGCCGCTCTGGTCTTCGCGGTAGAACATGAGCTGGTCGGCGTCGACCGGCTTGTACTTCTGGCCGAACGGGGCGTAGATGCCGATCTGGCGGAACAGGCCTTCCATGCCGAAGGTACGGGCTTCGTCGGCCACGATCGGCACGATGTGCGGGCCCAGTTCCTTGTCGCGCAGGGTGATGTTCAGGCTCTGCACGAAGGCCATGGTGGTGGAGTAGCTGCGCTCGCCGCTGCTCTTGAGCAGGCGCTCGTAGGTTTCCAGCTTCGGTGCGTTGAAGCTCTTGGTGGCCTTGCGGCGACGCTGCGGCAGGTAGCCGCCGAGTGCGGCGCGGCGCTCCTGCAGGTACTTCACTTCCGGCGAATCCGGGCCCGGGTGGTAGAACGGCACCTGGCCGTCCTTGAGCTGTTCGTCGGTCACCGGAATGTTGAAGCGGTCGCGGAAGTGGCGCACCGCTTCGTCGTCCAGCTTCTTGGTCTGGTGGGTCGGGTTCAGCGCTTCACCGGCGCTGCCCATGCCGTAGCCCTTGACCGTCTTGGCCAGGATCACGGTGGGCATGCCCTTGGTGTTCACGGCTTCGTGGTAGGCCGCGTACACCTTGTGCGGATCGTGGCCGCCACGGTTGAGGCGCCAGATGTCGTCGTCGGACAGGCCGGCCACCATGGCGGCGGTTTCCGGGTACTTGCCGAAGAAATGCTCGCGCGTATACGCGCCGCCGAAGGCCTTGCAGTTCTGGTATTCGCCGTCGACGGTTTCCATCATCAGCTTGCGCAGCACACCGTTGGTGTCCTTGGCCAGCAGGGCATCCCAGTAACCGCCCCACAGCAGCTTGATGACATTCCAGCCGCCGCCACGGAACACGCCTTCCAGTTCCTGGATGATCTTGCCGTTGCCGCGCACCGGGCCGTCCAGGCGCTGCAGGTTGCAGTTCACCACGAAGATCAGGTTGTCCAGGCCTTCACGGCCGGCCAGCGCGATGGCGCCGAGGGTTTCCGGCTCGTCCGATTCGCCGTCGCCGATGAAGCACCACACCTTGCGGTCGGACTTTTCGATCAGGCCACGGTTTTCCAGGTAGCGCAGGAACTGCGCCTGGTAGATGGCGGCGAGCGGGCCCAGGCCCATCGACACGGTGGGGGTCTGCCAGTAGTCCGGCATCAGCCACGGGTGCGGGTAGCTGGAGAGGCCACCGCCATCGACTTCCATGCGGAACTTGTCCAGCTGCTGCTCGTCGATGCGGCCTTCCAGGAACGAACGCGCATAGATGCCCGGGGCGCTGTGGCCCTGGATGAAGAGCAGGTCGCCCGGGTGGTTGTCGCTGGGGGCGCGCCAGAAGTGGTTGAAGCCCACGTCGTACAGGGTGGCACCGGAGGCGAAGCTGGCGATGTGGCCGCCCAGGTCGCCCGGCTTGCGGTTGGCGCGCACCACGGTGGCCATGGCGTTCCAGCGGATGATGGAACGAATGCGCCATTCCAGTTCGGCGTTGCCCGGGCTCTTGGCCTCCAGGGTCGGCGCGATGGTGTTCACGTACTCGGTGGTGGGAGAGAACGGCAGGTAGGCGCCCGAACGACGGGTCAGTTCCACCATGCCTTCCAACAGCTGATGCGCGCGCTCAGGGCCCTCGACATCAATAACGGCCTTCAGCGACTCGATCCACTCCTGGGTTTCCACAGGATTCGGGTCGTTGTTCAGCACCTCGTTCAACCAGTTCATTTGCGCTCCCATGACCGCACGCACGCGCGCGACTGTTTTAGATTTCTAGCCGCAAAGTGTAGCGCACCAATGGGTTTGCTTACTTCGCTACGGGTGCGTATGGAGAGGTTGGCGTTGTGTCTTCGGGACATGGCGCGACAGTGCGGGTCAGGATTGTGTGCGGTTCCACGGCGAATGCAGGGGCACCGTTGCACGGCGGAGCGGGGAATTTGAGGCGTGTTCGTTGGCGAACGCTGTCATAGGCGTGGAACATGGGTTGCGGGGACGAGTGTTCCACCTGGGGGACGGAGCGTCACGGACGTAGAGCGGGGCTCTGCCCCGCTGGCGGGATGCCGGGGAAAGGCAGCGGGGCAGAGCCCCGCTCTACGGTTGTGGTCCGGCTCTTTTCGATATATCGTTACCGTGTTCCATTCGATATATCGAAATGACGGCTTCCCGCTCCCCCGCTTCCCGCCCGCTCAGCCGTGGCGATCTGCGCCTGCTGGTGCTTTCGCTGCTGGCGGCGCAGCCGCGCCATGGCTATGAGCTGATCCAGTGCATCAGCGAGATGTTCGTGCGGGTGTACACGCCCAGCGCGGGCTCGATCTACCCGGTGCTGGCGCAGCTGGAAGGCGCCGGCTGGGTGAGCGCGCTGGAGGAGGCCGGGCGAAAGCGCTACCAGCTCACCGCGCTGGGCCAGGCCGAGCTTGCGGCGCAGCGGGAGGAGGTTGAGGGCGCGCTGCACCGGGTGCGCCACAGCGCGCGCGCGATCGCCAAGGCCAACCTGCCGCCCGTGGTGCGTGATGCGATGCGCGAGCTGAAGCAGGCGCTGGGCGTGCACCACGCGCGGTGGCAGGACGACGCCGCGGTGGCAGTGGCCCAGGCGCTGAGCGAGGCCGCTGCGCGGATCCGCGCGCAGGGCCGTTGATTCCCTTCCCTACTTCGACCCCGCCCGCATAGCGCCAGCCAGGTCATCCCCCCTACGCCGCTGCGGCGGCTTTGAAACAGGTATTCCCCCATGGCTTTGCATGAACACAAGCTGGTACGCCACACCGTGAAGTTCCGCCCGCTGCAGGTGCTGCGCACCGAGGAGATCAGCCCGTGCATGCGCCGGGTGGTGGTCGGTGGCGAGGCGCTGGAAGGCTTTGATTCGCCGTCGCCGGATGACCACGTGAAGCTGTTCTTCCCGAATGCGGAAGGCCAGTTCGTGGTGCCGACGATGACGCCGGAAGGTCCGCGTTACCCGGAAGGCCAGGAGCCCTCGCCCGCCCGCGATTACACGCCGCGCTGGTGGGACCTGGAGGCCAATGAGCTGGCGATCGACTTCGTGATGCACGGCGATGGCGTGGCGTCGCGCTGGGCGGCCAATGCGCAGCCGGGCGATGCGATTGCGGTGGCCGGGCCGCGCGGCTCGCATATCGCGGCGGATGATTTCGATACCTATGTGCTGTTTGGCGATGAGACCGCATTGCCGGCCATCGGCCGCTGGCTGGAGACGCTGCCGGAGCAGGCGCGGGCGGATGTGTATATCGAGATTCCGGAGGCGGAGGACCGCCAGCCGCTGCCGGACGATGAACGCATACGGGTGTGGTGGCTGGAGCGCAATGGGTTCGACGCGGCCACCAGCACGCTGCTGGAGGATGTGCTGACCGATTTCGAGGAGCCGGAGGGCGATACGTTTTATTGGATCGCGGCCGAGTCGCGCCGGGCGCGGATGATGCGCAAGTATCTGGAGGGGCATCTTGCGGTGCCGAAGGACTGGATCCGCTCGAAGGGGTATTGGAAGGCGCATCCGGAGCATGAGGGGGATTGATTTCCCTGCGCCGCACGACCAACGGTCGTGCGCTACCGCGGGGGTGCCACGTGCACCCACGAACCCGGACCCGCGGGTGCCACTTGTACCCACGAACCCGGACCGGCGGTGCCACGTGTACCCGCGAACCCGGACCGGCGGGTGCCACCTGTACTCACGAACCGGGCCCGGTGGGTGTCACGCGCACCCACGAACCGGGGCCGGCGGGTATCAGGTGTCCCCACGAACCGGGACCGGCAGGTGTCACGTGTACGCACGAACCGGACCGGCGGGTGCCACGTGTACTCGCGAACCACGCCCTGCGCGGTGGCGGCATCCCCGGTAGGTCACGACCGTTGGTCGTGACCCCCACCATGCGACAATCGCGTTTTGGGCCGGTGCCTTTCGATGCAAGCAGCTTCTCTTTCGGCACTGGCCGACCTTATCGCGCGCCTGGAGCGCGCCGATGCCACGCTGGACGCTACCCTGGCCGCCGCCGCGCCGCAGGCCGCGGTGCCGATGCGCGAGGCGGTGCTGCCGCTGGCGCGGGCGCAGCTGGCACTGCTGCAGGCCAATGCGGATATCACGCTGGTGGCCGATGAGCTGCGCCGTTACCAGAAGTACGCATTGCCCGGTAAGCCGAGCCTGCAGATCGTGCAGCTGCGCAAGCAGCAGGGCGCGGTGAAGCAGACGGCGCTGATTGCGCGGCAGAATTTCGCGCAGGCCACGCATGCGTTCCTGCGTGAGAGCGGGTTGGTTGCGCCGGCTCGGCGGTTGCCTACGGATTTTGCGGGTGGGTGGTTGGCGAAGATTGCTGTGGCGTGAGCCACATTGCAGAAGCAAAAATCCCGCCTTTCGGCGGGATTTTTGTTTTTGGAGCAGCGGGGCAGAGCCCCGCTCTACGGCGGCATTCCGTCGCCGGCGCGCGCCGGGACGGTGGTGTCGCCGCGGGCGCCGATCAGGCGGCCGGCTTTTCGCCGGTGGCTTCGGTGGTGATGCGGATGTTCACTTCGTCGCTGACGTTCGGGGCGTAGGCGCCGACGCCGAAATCGCTGCGCTTGATGGTGGTGGTGGCGTCGAAACCGGCGGCCGGAACCTTGGCCATCGGGTGTTCGCCGCCGGCGTTGACGGTGACGTCCAGGGTCACCGGCTTGGTGATGTCCTTGATGGTCAGGTCGCCGGTCACGGTCAGCTTGTTGGTGCCGGCGGCTTCCACCTTGGTGCTCTTGAAGGTGGCGGCCGGGAACTTGGCGGCGTCGAAGAAATCGGCGCTGCGCAGGTGTTCGTCGAACTTGGCGGTGAAGCTGTTCAGGCCGCTCAGCGGCAGCTTCACTTCCAAGGTGGACTTGGTCACGTCGGCGGCGTCGTACACCAGGGTGCCGTCGACATTGCCGAAGTGCGCGGTCGGGTGCGAGAAGCCGAAGTGGCTCCACTGGGCCAGCACGTCGGTGTGGCTCGGGTCGAGCTTGTAGGTGCCCGAGGCGATCTGGATGGCTTCGGCAGCCGGGGCAGCGGCCGGGGCGGCAGCGGGTTCGGCCGGCGCGGTGGCGGCAGCGGCCGGGGTGGCGTCGGCGGCCGGGGCAGCGGTTTCTTCAGCCGGCTTGGAGCAGGCGGCGATGGCCAGGGTCAGGGCCAGCGGCAGGAGCAGTTTGCGGGTAACGGTCATGGCAGTTCTCTCTCTCGAATGGGAAGGGAATACGGAAAGTGATGCAACAGCCCGTCCGCACAGACGGGCCAGGTCTGGCGGTAACGCTTATTCGATGCGGGCAGCTTCGTCGAAGGCCAGGCGAGGCAGCCGCGGGAACAGGCCCGAAGAATCACCGTAACCCAGATTGACCAGGAAATTCGACTTGATGGTGGTGCCCTTGAAGAAGGCTTCGTCGACCTTGGCCGGGTCGAAGCCGCTCATCGGGCCGGCGTCCAGGCCCAGCGCGCGGGCGGCCAGGATCAGGTAGGCGCCCTGCAGGCTGCCGTTGCGGAACGCGGATTCGCGGCGGCCTTCACGCGGGCCTTCGAACCAGGCCTTGGCGTCGGTGTGCGGGAACAGGTACGGCAGCTTTTCGTGGAAGTCTTCGTCGAAGCCGACAATCACGGTGACCGGAGCGGCCAGGGTCTTGTCGTGGTTGCCTTCGGACAGCGCCGGGGCAAGCTTGGCCTTGGCTTCGGGCGACTTCACGAACACGAAACGCGCCGGGCTGCCGTTGGCCGCCGTGGGGCCCCACTTCAGCAGTTCGTACAGCGCCTTGAGCTGGCTGTCTTCCACCGGCTTGTCGAGGAAGGCGTTCTGGGTACGGGCGGTACGGAACAACTGGTCAAGCGCGGCATCGTTGAGCACGTTGGACATGAAGCCTCCGGAAAAACACGGTTGGAGAAGGAATCCCGCGAACCGTGCGCTACCTTTACGGGGCGCTGCGCGGTCGGCGAAGGCTGGCAGTGTAGAGTGTCGCGACAGTTGCAACACCCAGCCTGACTGAAACGAATTAATGCCACACGTGAAACGATGGAGTCCGCCCTGGACGATCACCGACGGCCGCGCCGGCAATGTGCGGCAGGCGGTGGCGCTGGCCACGGCATTGAAGCTGGGGGCGCACCGGCCGCTGGTGCTGGAACCGCGCGCGCCGTGGAAGTGGTTGGCGCCGCGCTGGTTGCCGGGTGCGGCCGCCCACGGCTATGGCGAGCAATTTGCGACGTTGGCTGCGCAGGCGCCTGAGCTGGCGGTGGGCTGTGGCCGCCAGGCGGCGGGCGCACTGCGCGAACTGCGCCGGCGGGGCAGCAAGGTGGTGCAGATCCTCGACCCGCGCCTGGGTACGCGCCATTGGGACCTGCTGGTGGTGCCCGAACACGACCGCCTGCGCGGCAGCACTGTGCTGACCCTGCTGGGCAGCCTGAACCCGGTGGATGACGATTGGCTCACGGTGGGCCGCGCCGCGTTTGTCAGCTTCGGCGAGTTGCCGGGGCCGCGCACGGCGCTGCTGGTGGGCGGGCCGACACCGCATGCGCCCTGGCACGAGCCGGACATGGCGAAGGTGTTCCTGCAGGTAGCCGAGCAGCTGCGCGCCGAAGGGGGCAGCGTGCTGGCCACCACTTCGCGGCGCACGCCACCGGCCCTGGTGGGTGCGCTGCGCAGCGCCTTCGCCGATGTGCCCGGGGTGATCTGGGGCGATGGCGGCGACGGGGTGAACCCGTACGCGGGGCTGCTGGCCTGGGCCGACCGCATCGTGGTGTTGCCGGATTCGGTGAACCTGCTCTCTGAAGCCTGTGGCACGCGCGTGCCGGTGGCGGTGGCGCTGGAAGCACAGGCGCAGG
>Ga0105251_10000924_pt1 | contig 26310 bp, 21 predicted proteins | sample KBSS64metaG_FD_80424 | JGI IMG/M metagenome (GOLD analysis project Ga0105251, IMG submission 80424) | Switchgrass rhizosphere microbial communities from Kellogg Biological Station, Michigan, USA - KBS S6-4 metaG | ecosystem: Host-associated > Plants > Roots > Rhizosphere > Soil | place...
CACGTGTTCCTCGGGGTCCAGGTTGATGCGCAGGCGCGCCAGCAACTCGGCGGTGCAGCGATGCATTTCGCGGTGGTTGACCATGTGCAGGCTGTTGAGCTGCTCGCGGCCGATCCAGATGTTCTCGGCGATGCTCATGTGCGGCATCAGGTTGAGTTCCTGGTGGATCATCGCGATCCCGGCCTTCTGGGCCGCCAGGGGGGTTTCAAACACAATCGGCTTGCCGCGCAGGCGAATCTCGCCGGCATCGGGCTGGTAGATGCCAGCGATGATTTTCATCAGCGTCGACTTGCCCGCACCGTTCTCGCCCATCAGCGCCAGCACCGTGCCAGGGCGAACGCGCAACTGCACGTCGGCCAGGGCCACGACGCCGGGAAAGCCTTTGCTGATGTTGACGATTTCCAGCAGGTAGGGTTCGTCCAGCGGCAGCGGCTGGATACCGGGAGGCTGCGAGACAGCGGCTTGAGCGAGCATAGGAAGGTACTCCATCGGCAAGGCGGGCACGACCGCCCTGCCGGCTTATTGTTGTTATGTAGGGACTACTTGAAGTCTTTGACGTTGTCCGGGGTGATCAGCTGGAACGGGATCACCACGTTCTGCTCGATGGGCTCGTTCCGGGCCATCTTGCGCGCGGTCTCCACCGACTTGTCCGCCTGGCCCTTGGCATCCTGGAAGGCCGACACGGTCATGTCCCCCTTGGTGATCGCGTTCAAGCCGTCCGGCGTGCCATCGACACCAGCGATCAACACGCCCTTCTTGCCCGCCGATTTCAGCGCCATGGACGCGCCAATGGCCATTTCATCGTTGTTGGCCAACACCGCGTTGAATTCACGGCCCTGGGTCAGCCAGTCGTTGACCAGGGTCATGCCCTTGTCACGCAACCAGATCCCGGTCTGTTCCTGTTCGATCTTGATGCCCGGGTATTGGGTCAGGACTTCCTTGACCCCCTTGGTGCGGTTAGTGGTGGAGTTGTTCGCCAGATCGCCCAGCAGGATCACGATATTGCCCTTGCCGCCGAGCTTTTCGGCGATGTACTGCATCTGCAGCTTGCCGGCCTCGACGTCGTCGGAGGTCACCGCCGCTACGCCCGGCGCCAGGGTCGGGCTGTCAGGACGGCGGTTGACGAACACCAGGGGGATTTTCGCCGCCGTGGCGGCCTTGATGATGTTGGCTGTCGAGGCGGTGTCCACCGGGTTGACGATGATCGCGTCGACTTTCTGGCTGATAAAGTTCTCGACCTGGCTCAACTGCTTGACCACGTCGGCACGGGCATCTTCGAACTGCAACTGCACGCCGTCACCCTTGGGGTAGGACTTGGCTTGCTTGTCCATGTCTTCGCGCAGGTAGGTGAGGAAGGTGTCATCGAAGGCGGACATGCTCACGCCTATCTTGAGATCGGCAGCCGCGGCAACACCGCTGGCGAGCAGCATGGACAAGGCCAGCGCGGTAAAACGGATCGGGGTCTTCATGAACGGTCTGTCTCCACTTTCTTGTTGGTTTTCTGGACGTTGCGTTTATCAGAGCTCGGCAGGCAGCCGGACGACCGGCGCGCCGGGAATGCAGCACACCAGCGCGCCCTGGTTTTCGACGTACAGCACATTAAGGAAGGAGAAGTAGAACGGCCGAGCGCGGGGCAGTCCGCGTGGCGTGTGGGCAGGGCGTAAAACTCGCAGTACAGCGTTGAAGATTTTCATCTGACGGTACCTGGTTGTTTTTGATCTTGTTTTTGTTGAGTCGCCAGGATCGAGTCCGGACGTACTTTCTGCAACCTGGAAAAGACTTTATTGGAAAATAATTTCCATATCAACACTATTTAGAATTTTGTTCTATTTTTATCGAAATCTCCTACGGCAGAGCTGTCTCGATCACTTGCCGACGCTCCGCGCTCAGGCGCGCGGCGTCCAACAGGCGAGTGGTTTCCAGCGCTTCATACGCATCCACCGGCAGCGGTCCCTGCCCTTGCACGGCTATTTGCAACTGGCGATAGAACTGCGTCCAGCAGCCTTTCTCCGACGGCACTCGCTCGCGTTCCGCGCCTTGCTCGAACCAGCCCCAGCGTCGGTGTTCCTCTGCCCCCCAATGCTCGCCTTCGGTTTTCGGCGACTTGCCGGCCAGCAGCGCTTCTTCCTGACCGTCCAGGCCGTCGACGGTGTAGCAACCGGCGGTGCCACTGACTCTGAAACGCGGGGCCTGACAGTTCTGCAAGGCATTGCCCCACAAGTGCGAGATGACGCCGTTGGCATGGGTCAGGGAGACAAAAAAACCGTGGTCCACCGTGGGGTGTTCGGCGGTGTAGTGCAACTGGGCGAACACCCGATCCACCGGGCCGAACAGTTGCAGGGCCTGATCGACCAGGTGGCTGCCCAAGTCGCGCAGCCAACCGCCACCGCTGGCGTTGCCCACGGCTTGCGGGCTGTAGCGCTCCACGCGGGATTCAAAGCGGGTGATTGTGCCCAGGGCGCCGGCGTCGATGAGTTTGCGCAGGGTCAGGTAGTCCGAGTCCCAGCGCCGGTTCTGGTAGACGCTGAGCAGCGAGCCCTGGCGTTCGGCGGCTGTGATCAATGCCTGGGCCTGTTCGGCGCTGGCGGCGAAGGGTTTGTCGCTGACCACGGTTACGCCGTGTTCGATGGCCTCGAGTACCAGCGCGGGGCGGCCCTTGAGGGTGGTGGAGATGACCAGGGCGTCGACGCCAGCTTCGACGATCTGGCCGATGGAGTCGAAGGCATTGAGGCCTGGGTGGTCGGTTGCCAGTTGCTGGCGGCGTTCCGCAGACCTGGTGACCACGCCGACAAATGTGGCACCGGCCAATGTGGCAATCAGCGGCGCATGAAAGAAGCGCCCTCCATGGCCGTAGCCGACTAGTCCGATTCGCATACCTACACTCCTTGCTTGAAGTGAAAACCCGATTCAAATGTGGGAGGGGGCAAGCCCCCTCCCACATTTTTCACAGCATTTCTTCAGTGATTCAGCCGTAGAAACGTGGGCGATCCGGCAAGCTCACCTTCACAATCTGCTCACTGCCCTGCGCTTCAATACACGCATCCGCCGCCACCGCTGCGGCAAAGCCATCCCACGCCGACGGCCCACCGACCTGCCCGGCGCGCACACTGTCGATGAACGCCTGCAATTCCACGTCATACGCGCCGATAAACCGATCCTTCCAGTCCATCAGGATCGCGTTGGACAACTTCGCGCCACTGCGCAGTTGCACCTGGGAAGGCTCCGGCAGCTTGGCGATGCCGGTCTCCCCCACCACTTCACACTGGATGTCGTAGCCGTACTGGCAGTTCACAAACACTTCCACGTCGATGCGCGTGCCCTTGGCGGTTTCCAGCAGCACGATCTGCGGGTCACGCAGGTGGGCCAGGGCCTTGCTGGATTTGCGCGGGAACACTACCTGCACCGACACGTAGTCATCATTGAGCAGCCAACGGAGCACATCCAGTTCATGGATCAAGGTGTCGGTGATCGCCATGTCGGTCTTGTAGTTTTCGCCCACCGTCGGGTTACGGTGCGCGCAGTGCAGCATCAGCGGCTCGCCGATCTGGCCGCTGTCGATCACGGCCTTGAGTGCGCGATAGCCTTCGTCATACGGGCGCATGAAGCCGACCTGCACCAGGCGCTTGCCGTAGGCGACTTCGGCGTCGACGATCCTGCGACAGCCCTCGGCGGTGACCGCCAGGGGTTTCTCGCAGAACACCGGTTTGCCGGCGGCAATCGCTGCGAGCACAAACTCTTCGTGGCTCGGTCCCCAGGACGTCACCAGCACGGCCTCGACCTGCGGCGAGTTGATCAGCGCATGGCCGTCGGCGTACACCTCGGCGTCCAGCTTCAAATCGGCGACGACCTTGGCGGCCTGCTCCAGGTTGATGTCAGTCACCGCCACCACCTGGCTGTTGAGCAAGGTCTGGCTGCAACGACGGATATGGTCCCGGCCGATAGCGCCTGTACCGATGACACCTAGCTTCAAAGACATACACACACTCCTCTTGTTATTAGTACTGCCGGGCCTTCGCCAGGTGTTCATTGAGTTTTTTCGCAGCGGCATTCGTGCGTTCGCTGGTGGACACTTGCGCCACACCCACTCGCCACCACGACAGGTAGCCGTGGACCATGGTCTTGGGCAGCACCTTGATATCGATCAGCGTCGACACCGTTTGTATACGCGCATCCGCCAGCGCGGCTTCGAGTTGCTCCACGGTGCTGACCTTGTAGGTCTTGCAGCCATAGGCCGCCGCGCTCATGGCGAAGTCCACCGGCACCAGGCCGCCGTCAAGCTTGCCGCTCTCGGGGTTGCGGTAGCGGAATTCGGTGCCGAAGCTGTCCATGCCGTTGCCGATCTGCAGGTTGTTGATGCAGCCGAACGCCATGTTGTCGAGCAGCACCACGTTGATCTTGCGCCGCTCCTGGATCGAGGTGGCCAGCTCCGAGTGCAGCATCATGTAGGAGCCATCGCCGACCAGCGCGTACACCTCTTTAGTAGGCTCGGCGAGTTTCACGCCGAGCGCCGCGTTGATTTCGTAGCCCATGCACGAGTAGCCGTATTCGACGTGGTAGGTGTTGACGCCCTTGCTGCGCCAGGCGCGTTGCAGGTCGCCGGGCAGGCTGCCGGCGGCGGCGACGATGATCGAATCGTCGGCCAGGGTCTGGTTGAGCACACCCAGTACACGGCTCTGGGTCAGGCACGAGCCGGTCAGCTCGATGAATTCACGCAGCACGCCACGGTCGAGACGGTCGTCGACCTCGGGCACAAACCCGTCGCCGTCATATTCCACCTGGTGCACACGATCCACTTCGGCGTCCAACTGCGCCTTGGCCGCGACGACCTGCCCACCCCAGCCGGAGCGGTAATCGCCGAGGGCATCGGCCAATGCTTCGAGGGCCACTTGCGCATCGGCCAGCACTTGCACGCCGTCGAGCTTCAAGGCATCGCAGGGGCTGACATTGAGGTTGAGGAACGTCACCTCAGGGTGCTTGAACAGCGATTTGGACGAGGTGGTGAAGTCGGTGTAACGCGTGCCCACACCAATGATCAGGTCGGCCTCGGGCGCCAGCAGGTTGGCCGCCAGGCAGCCGGTTTCGCCAATGCCACCCACGTTCAGCGGATGGCTGGAGACCACGGCGCTCTTGCCCGCCTGGGTCTCGGCGAAGGGAATATCAAAGCGTTCGGCAAAGGCTTGCAGCGCGGCATTCGCGCCGGAGTACTTAACACCGCCACCGCAGATGATCAGCGGCTTGCGCTTGCCCCGGAAGGCGGCCAATGCATCACCGATCATCGCGCCGGTGGCCGGGCGACGCTCGATACGGTGCACACGTTTGTGCAGGAAATAATCCGGATAATCCCAGGCCTCGGCCTGCACATCCTGGGGCAATGCCAGGGTCACCGCGCCGGTTTCAGCCGGATCGGTGAGCACACGCATGGCGTGGATCGCGGCGCTCATCAACTGCTCGGGGCGGTTGATGCGGTCCCAGTATTTGCTGACCGAGCGGAAGGCATCGTTGGTGCTGATGCTCAAGTCGTGGAACTGCTCGATCTGTTGCAGCACCGGGTCAGGCTGGCGGCTGGCGTACACATCGCCGGGCAACAGCAACAACGGGATACGGTTGGCCGTGGCGGTCGCGGCGGCGGTCAGCATATTGGCAGCGCCTGGGCCGACGGACGCCGTACACGCGTAGATCTTGCGGCGCAGGTGCTGCTTGGCGAAACCGATCGCCGCATGGGCCATGCCTTGCTCGTTGCGGCCCTGGTGCACCACCAGGTCGCCGCTGTCCTGCTCCAGGGCCTGGCCCAGGCCCAGCACGTTGCCGTGGCCGAAAATGGTGAATACCCCGGCGACGAACTTGCTCTGCACGCCATCGACTTCGATGTATTGGTTGTCCAGGAACTTCACCAAGGCCTGGGCCATGGTCAGTCGGGTTGTGGTCATGTCGCGCCCCTTATCGTTTCTGCAGGTGGGCGATGCTTGCGCCCAAGGCCTGCTGGATATCCGCCAGCCCGTGCACGCTCTCGGCAAACGGCTCGAACGACAGGTAGCCGCTGTAGCCGGTGCTGAGCAAGGTGTCGATCTGCGCCGCATTGCCGAGGATGTCGCCCTCGCCCACCAGCACGCGGTGGCCGTCGCGAATCGAACTCAGCGGCGCTTGGGCATCTTCGACGCCGGAGATATGCACCAGGCCGGTCAACTCCGGGAAGAACTCATGTTCGCTGGCCAGGTGATGATGGAAGGTGTCGTGCACCAGCCGGAACACATCCAGGCCGCCGATGGACATGATCGCGTCCACCGCCACGCGCTTGCGCCGCAGCGCACACTCTTCAAAGCCCAGGGGCTCGATAAACCCGAGGATGCCGTACTCGCGCAGGATCGGCGCCAGCTCGCTCAAGGCCGTGCGCAAGCCGGCTGCACGCTGGGCTTCGTTGCGGGTGTCGCCCGGCTCGTTGAGCGGGCACATCACCAGGCCCTGGGCGCCGCACTCGCGGGCATAGGTCGCCATCTGGATTGCCTGGGCACGGCGCTCGTCGTTCCACACATCAAAGGGATACAGCGCGTTGATCGACAGCACCGTGATGCCCTGCACCGCGCACAACTCACGCACGCGGCTGGCCGGGGTGCCGAACTCGATCTGCTTGTCCGCCAGGTCATTGCGCAACTCGATGGCATCGCACTTGAGCGCCGCCGCCAGCTGGATGAAATCCGGCAGGGACAGGTTGGGCGCGACGATGCGGTTAAGGGCGAAACGTAGAGGCGACTTCATTGTTGTTATTCTCCGTCCGGAACCGCTGATTAGAGGTCCAGCAGCCAGCTGTGCTGCGGGTCGTTGTGGAAATGCCAGGCGCGCTTGGGGCCGGCCATCACGTTCAGGTAATAGGACTCGTAGCCATAGGGCACGCTGACCGGGTGATAGCCCTTGGGCACGACGACCAGGTCGCTGTTTTCCACGGCCATGGCCTGGTCGATGCTGCGGTCGTCGGTATAGACGCGCTGGAACACAAAGCCCTGGGGCGGATTGATCTGGTGGTAGTAGGTCTCTTCGAGGAAGCTCTGGCGCGGCAAGTCATCGGTGTCGTGTTTGTGCGGCGGGTAGCTCGATGAATGCCCGGACGGCGTGCGCACCTCCACCACCAGCAGCGAATGGGCTGGCTCGCTGTCGGGCAGGATGTCGCACACGTAGCGGGTGTTGGCACCTTTGCCGCGCACGCTGCGCTTGCAGGTTTCCGGGCGGATCAGCCGCGGTTCGTAGCCTTCGGCGCCGGGCGCGGCGCAGACCGCAATCTGCACATCACTCAAGGCGGTGACCTGGGCATCGGTGCCCGGCGGCAGGTAAGCGGCGAACGGCGATTTGTCTTCAAACACCGATTGGCGATCCCCCAGGTTCTGCCAGTTGAAGCCCTCCCCCTCGATGTTTACGCGGCCGCTGAGCAATACCAGGCACAACTCCTGGTCACCGGCGCTGACCGGCAGGGTTTCGCCCAGGCTCAGGCGGTAGGCGGCGAACCCTACGTACTCCAGGCGCCCGGGCTCCAGGGCGACCATGGTCTGGCCGCGTTTGCTGCTTTTGACCAACAAGCTCATTGTCCGGTCCTCTCATTCAGAAGCGCACGCAAGGTGTCGTAGCCTTTTTTCGCATAGATATAGCTGGGCGCCACGGCCGGGTCCTGTTCGGCTTCCACCACCAGCCAACCTTCATAGTGGGCGGCCAGCAGCACATCGAGCAGTTCGGCGAAGTCGATATCGCCATCGCCGGGCACGGTGAAGGTGCCGTTGACGATGCAGTCGGGAAAACTCCACATCTGGTTGCGCGCCAGTTGCACCACCGGTTTGCGCACGTCCTTGAAATGCACATGGCAGACGCGATCGATATGTTTGCGCAGCACCGCGAGAGGCTCGCCGCCGCCCATGTAGCAATGGCCCGAATCGAACAGCAGGCCGACTTCGGGGCCGGTGCGTTGCATCAGTTGGTCGATGTCTTCCGGGGACTCGACGTACGCGCCCATATGGTGGTGATAGGCCAGGCGCACACCCTGGGACAGGGTGAACCGCGCCAGTTCGTTGAGTTTGTCGGCATAGTCCTGCCAGGCCTGTTCGCTGTGGAAACGCGGGCGCTCGATCAGGCGGATGCGCGAGCCCTGGATCGAATCGGCCACTTCGCCGTAGACCAGTACCGAGGCGCCGTTCTGTTTGAGCAACTCGACATGGCCGGCGATGGCCTCGATTTCTTCCGCCACCGAGCGCCGGGCCAGGCGGCTGGAGTACCAGCCGGAAACCAGCGCCAGGTCATACGGGCGCAACACATCGCCGACGCCCTTGGCGTCCTTGGGGAATTTGCCGTTGAGCTCGAAGCCTTCGTAGCCGATTTCCTTGCCTTCGCTGAGGGCGGTGCTCAGGGGCGTTTCACCGCCCAGGGCCGGCAGGTCGTCGTTGCTCCAGGAGATCGGGTTGATGCCAATTCGGATTGCGGGCATGGCTGCACCTTTATTATTTTCAGGTATCACTGAGATCTGCTTTTTGCTGTATGTGGGAGGGGGCTTGCCCCCGATAGCTGAGTGTCAGACACCACTGCTGTCACTGAACAACCGCAATCGGGGGCAAGCCCCCTCCCACATTGGATTGCATTTCAAATCAAGAACCGGGTTTAGCCTCGGGAACTGCGCCAGGCGTTGATCAGTTGTTCGAACGTGGCCTGCACCTGCTGGATCAGGGTTTCATCGTCGATCTCCCCCGCCATCCACGCCCGGCTCGGCGCCTGGAAGATCGTGCGGCCCACGGCAAAGCCTCGGCAGGTGATGCTCAGGCGGGCCTGCTGGAAGCCATCGGCGAGGCATTCGGCCGAGGCATTCAGGCCCAGCAGCACCACGCCACGGCAGTAGGGGTCGCGCTCCTGGATAAGGGCGTCGAGCTTGCGCCAGTCCTCGGCCGATTGCGCCTCGATCTTCCACCACGCCGGGTAGATCCCCAGGTTGTACAGGCGCTTGAGGCTGCGATAGAGCACGTCGGGATAGGTGGACGGGTGGTCTTTGGGTGGGATGACTTCCAGCAGCAGTTCATGACCGCTGACAATCGACGCTTCGTACACCGCTTTCAGTTGCGCTTCCTGTTCCAGGCGCAGCAGCGGTTCGTCATCCGGATGGAATTGCACCAGGCACTTGATGATCTGTTCCTGGGGCCAGGCAATCAGGTTGCTGCCCACCGAACGGCCATGCTCAAACGCCAGCGGCCGCGAGTTCTGCACTTCCACCGGACGCGCGATCCACCAGCCACGACCGCTGGCGGCGTTGAGTGCGTCCTGGCCGAAGCGCTGGTCGGCGAGCAGGCCGACATCGGCCTCTACGCCTTGTTCGGCGAGCTTTTGCTCGACGCGTTCGATGGCCTGGATAAACAGTTGCTTGGCCTCGCTGATGCGCGCAAGGTCCTGGCCGCCCTTTTGTGCCAGGTCCACCAGTTGCCAGCGGTGGTCGAAGGCAAACACGAACAACTGCTTCCAGCGTTTGCGCGGTACCGTCACACGGTGCAGGCGTTGCAGGGTCACGTCCTGGTCCGGACGGGTAATCGGCACCGGGCTGTTGAACAGGTATTCCAGCTCCGCCGGCGTCGGCATCGCCGGTGCGCAGGCGTGGCGCGAAACCACCAGGCCACCGCAGGCATTGGCCAACTGGCTGCAACGCTCGTCGCTGGCATCGTTGAGCCAGCCGCTGAGGAAGCCCGACATGAACGCATCGCCGGCTCCCAGCACGTTAAGCACTTCCACGCGCACGCCGGGGTAGATGGCGCCGTCTTCCAAGCGTGCGGGGATGGCGCCGTGGATGACCGTGCAGCCTTGCGGACCAAGCTTGACCACCAGGGTCGCCGGGGTCAGTTCACGCACCTTGCGCAGGGCGGCGAGCAAGTCTTCACTGCCGCCCGCGATGAGGAATTCTTCTTCGGTGCCGACGATCAGGTCGAAGCGCGGCAGGATCTTCTGCACGTGCTGGCTGACATTCTGGTCGGCAACAAAACGGGTTTCGCCATCGGCCTTGCCCGCCAGGCCCCACAGCACCGGGCGGTAATCGATATCCAGCACACGCTTGACGTTGTGCCTGGCCGCGTAATCCAGCGCCTGGATGCTGGCCTTGTACACGCCGTCGGTGGAGAAATGCGTGCCGGTGATCAGCAGGGCTTTACTGGATGCGATAAAGGCTTCGCTGATGTCTTCGGCGCGCAGGGCCATGTCGGCGCAGTTTTCGCGGTAGAACACCAGGGGGAAGGTTTCGCGGTCCTTGAGGCCGAGCAACACCAGGGCGGTGAGGCGTTCCGGGTCGACCTTGATGCCGCTGACATCGCAGCCTTCGCGGGCCAGGGACTCCACCAGGAAGCGGCCCATGTGGTCGTCGCCGACCCGGCTCAGCATCGCCGACTTGAGCCCGAGCCTGGCAGTGCCGAAGGCGATGTTGGCGGAGGACCCGCCGAGGTACTTGGCGAAGCTGGACACGTCCTCAAGCCGCGCACCGACTTGCTGTGCATAGAGGTCGACGCCCAGGCGCCCGAGGCAAATCAGATCCAATTGACGCCCACTGGCAAAACGAGTCTGGCCCATGCTGGCTCCTGTTATTTTTATCAGCCTGCGTTGTGCCGCCGTGGGGCGGCAAACGCTCTTGGTGGGAGCAGACTAGAACGTCCGGCGGCACCAATCAATATTTATTCCATATATTTTTTCATTGGAATATTTTTTCCATTAAGCTCGTACAGGGGCGCTTCCACCACACTGCATCGTTTCAGCAGGCCACGCCGGCCGTGATGCCGGGGTATTTTTTTGCGCCTACCCTGTAGACTTGCGCCACCCATCAGCGCAACAGACGAAAACGCCAGAAGGATTGCCCATGTCCCGCACCGATCCCGAGACCACCCTGGAAGACTCTATCGCCAGCCCTCCGATCAATGCCGAGCGCCTGTTGCAGCTGATCACCGACGAATACGAGAGCCTGCCGCGCCAGCTCAAGCGCATCGCCAGCTACATGAGCCAGCAGAGCGACCGGATCATGGTCGACCGCATCAGCGACATCGCCCGTGAATGCGAAGTGCACCCGTCGGCCATCGTGCGTTTCTCGCAGCGTTTCGGGTTCAGTGGGTTCAGCGAGATGCAGGCGCTGTTCCGCGAGGCCTACACCCACAAGACCACGCCGGTGCAGAACTACCAGCAACGCATCCGCAGCATGATCGCCAACAAGTCGCAGAAAGCCAGCGGCGGCGACCTGGCGCGCGAATGCGTCAACGCGACCTTGTCCGGCATCGAGCGTCTGGGGCTGGAGCTGGACGATGCCGCGTTCGACAAAGCCGTGGACCTGGTGGTCAACGCCGACAATATCTACGTGGTCGGCGTGCGCCGTTCCTTTGCGGTGGCCGATTACCTGGTCTACAACCTGCAGCACACCAACAAGCGCATCCACCTGATCTCGGGCCTGGGCGGCAGCTATCGCGAGCAGATGCGCAGCGTGCGCGCCAATGACCTGGTGATCGCCATCAGTTTCACGCCCTACGGCAAAGAGACCCAGCACTGCCTGCGCATCGCCCAGCACCACCAGGCCAAGACGCTGATCATCACCGACAGCAACCTGTCGCCCCTGGCCAAACGGGCTAACGCGGTGCTGTTGGTGAATGAAGGCTCGTCGTTCGCCTTCCGCTCGTTGAGTGCCACCTTGTGCCTGTGCCAGGCGTTGTTTATTGCGGTGGCGTACCGGTTGGAGCTGAAGGTGGATGAGATTCACGAGCAGGTCGGGTTCGACGACTGAACCTGCCGGCGTTGGAGATCCCTTGTGGGAGGGAGCTTGCTCCCGATAGCGGTGTGTCAGTCACTGGATTTGTGCCTGATCCTGCGCTATCGGGGGCAAGCCCCCTCCCACATGTTTATCGGCGGCGCATCAGGTAGTAGGCTGCGGGAATGACGAACAGCGATAGCAACGGCGCCGTCAGCATCCCGCCAATCATCGGCGCAGCAATCCGGCTCATCACCTCACTGCCGGTGCCGCTGCCCAGCAAAATCGGCAGTAGCCCGGCGATGATCACCGCCACCGTCATCGCCTTGGGCCGAACCCGCATGACTGCGCCTTCGGTGATGGCCGCCAATAGATTGCCATCCTTGCGCTCGGCCCAGGCGTTCTTCAGGTACAGCAGCATGATCACGCCGAACTCCGCCGACACCCCCGCCAGCGCGATAAAGCCCACGCCCGTGGCCACCGACAGGTTGAAGCCCAGCCAGTAAAGCAGCCACACGCCGCCGGTCAACGCGAACGGCAAGGTCGCCAGGATCAGCAACGCCTCCCCCACCCGGCGAAAGGTCAGGTACAGCAGTACAAAGATGATCAGCAAGGTGGCCGGCACCACCAGCTTCAGGCGCTGATTGGCGCGTTCGAGGAACTCGAACTGCCCCGAATAACTGAGGCTCATGCCCGGTTGCAGTTGCACCTGCTGGTTGATCGCCGCACGCAGGTCCCTGACCACCGAGGCCAGGTCACGATCACGCACGTCGATATAGACCCAGCCGGAAGGCCGCGCGTTTTCGCTCTTGAGCATCGGCGGACCATCATTGACCTTGATCCTGGCGACCGTGCCCAAAGTGATCTGGCTGCCCTGCGGCGTGTACACCGGCAGGTTGCGTAGCGCCTCCACCGAGTCGCGCCATTCTTTCGGGTAACGCAGGCTGATAGGGAAACGCGCCAGGCCTTCCACGGTTTCGCCAATGGTTTCACCGCCCACCGCGCCCGACACGATGGACTGCACATCGCTGATGTTCAACCCGTATTGCGCGGCGGCGGCACGATCGATGTCGACGTCGATATAGCGCCCGCCGGTCAGGCGTTCGGCCAACGCCGAACTCACGCCCGGCACGGTCTTGGCGACTTTCTCCACGGCCTGGGTCACCGCATCGATCTGCATCAGGCGGGTGCCTGCGACCTTTACGCCAATCGGGCTCTTGACCCCGGTGGCCAGCATGTCGATGCGGTTGCGGATCGGCGGAATCCAGATATTGGTCAGGCCCGGCACCTGCACCACGCGGTCCAGCTCCTTGACCAGTTTGTCCGGGGTCATGCCGGGGCGCCATTGATCCTTGGGCTTGAACGCGATGGTGGTCTCGAACATCTCCAGCGGCGCCGGGTCGGTGGCGGTTTCAGCGCGACCGGCCTTGCCAAATACGTGAGCGACTTCGGGCACGGTCTTGATCAGGCGGTCGGTGCGTTGCAGCAATTCGCCCGCCGTCTGTGTCGACAAGCCCGGCAGCGCCGAAGGCATGTACAGCAAGTCGCCCTCATCCAGCGGCGGCAGGAATTCCCCGCCCAGTTTCGACACCGGCCACAGCGCGCTCGCCACCATCAGCAGCGCCACCAGCAAGGTCATGCGCGGCCAGCGCAGCACCGCCTCCAGCGCCGGCTGGTAGAGCTTGATCAGGCCGCGATTGAGCGGGTTGCGTTGCTCGTCGGGTATGCGCCCGCGAATCCAGTAGCCCATCAGCACCGGGACCAGGGTCACCGACAACCCGGCGGCGGCCGCCATGGCGTAGGTCTTGGTGTAGGCCAGCGGCCCGAACAGACGGCCTTCCTGGGCCTGCAAGGTGAACACCGGAATAAACGACAGCGTAATGATCAGCAGACAGAAAAACAGCGCCGGGCCCACCTCGACCGCGGCGTCCGTCATCACCTTCCAGTGCTCATCGCCCTTGAGTTCCCGGCCGGGATGGGCGTGGTGCCAGGCTTCGATTTTCTTGTGGGCGTTTTCGATCATCACCACCGCCGCATCGACCATCGCGCCAATGGCGATCGCAATGCCGCCCAGGGACATGATGTTGGCGTTGATGCCCTGGAAACGCATGACGATAAACGCGATCAATACGCCCACCGGCAACGAGATGATCGCCACCAGGGACGAACGCAGGTGCCACAGGAAAATCCCGCACACCAGCGCCACCACCAGGAACTCTTCCAGCAGTTTATGGCTGAGGTTATCCACGGCACGGTCGATCAGCTTGCTGCGGTCGTAGGTGGTGACGATTTCAACACCGGGCGGCAGGCTGCTTTTCAACTGTTCCAGTTTGGTCTTGACCGCCGCGATGGCTTCCCGCGCATTCTTGCCGCTGCGCAGGATTACCACGCCGCCGACCGCTTCGCCCTCACCGTCCAGCTCACTGATGCCCCGGCGCAGGTCCGGGCCCAGCTGGATGTTCGCCACGTCGCCGAGGGTGACCGGCACATTGTTGGCGTCCAGGCGCAGCGGGATGGCACGGAAGTCGGAGAGATTCTTCAGGTAGCCGGAGGCGCGCACCACATACTCGGACTCGCCCAGGTTCAATACCGAGCCGCCGGCTTCCTGGTTGGCCTGGTCAATCGATGCTTTCACCTGTACCTGGGTGATGCCGCGACTGGCCAGGGCCAGCGGATCGAGCTGCACCTGATATTGCTTGACCTGGCCGCCGATGGTAGCGACCTCCGCCACGTTTGGCAGGGTCTTGAGTTCGAACTTGAGGAACCAGTCCTGCAACGCGCGCAATTGCGCCAGGTCGTGCTGGCCGGTGCGGTCCACCAAGGCGTACTGGTAGATCCAGCCCACGCCGGTGGCGTCCGGCCCCAATGACGGTTTGGCTGATGCGGGCAGCCGCGCCTGCAACTGGCTGAGGTATTCCAGCACCCGCGAGCGCGCCCAGTACAGGTCGGTGCCTTCGTCGAACAACACGTACACGTAGCTGTCGCCGAAGAACGAAAAACCGCGCACGGTCTTGGCCCCCGGCACCGAGAGCATGGTGGTGGTCATCGGTTACGTGACCTGGTTCTCGACGATCTGCGGCGCCTGGCCCGGGTACGGGGTGCGGATGATCACCTGCACATCCGAGAGATCTGGCAAAGCGTCGACGGGTGTGTTCTGCACCGACCAGACACCCCACGCGGTGATGAACAAGGTGGCGAGCAGCACCAGAAAACGATTGGCCACTGACCCGCGAATCAACAGGGCGATCATGGCTGGGCTCCCGGCTGCATGTTCATCGCTGCTTCGGCCGCGGTGGCCGTAACACCCTTGAGACTGGCCTCGGAGTCGAGCAGGAACTGCCCGGAGGCGACCACCTGTTGGCCTTCCTGCAGGCCGCTGAGGATCACCGTGTGGTCCTGGTTTTCTACCCCGGTTTCAACCTCGACCGGACGATAGCGCCCGCCCTCCTCGGCCAGCATCACCAGCACGCGCTTGCCGGTGCGGATCAACGCTTCGCTGGGCACCTGCAACAGCGCTTGCCCGTCGGTCTGCGCCAGACTGACCTGGGCGGTCATGCCAGGGCGCAGGGCGCCGTCGGGGTTGGGCAGCTCGACCCGCACTTGCACAGTGCGGCTGTCCATGGCGGTGGCAGGCAAGATCGCGCTGACCGTGCCGTCGAGCGTCTTGCCCGGTAAACCGACAAAGTGGCTCTGCACCCGTTGCCCCACGTTCAACATTGCGCCTTGGGCTTCAGGCACGGCGACCTGCAACCACACCTGATCCAGGCCGTTGAACCGCGCCAGGGTCTGCCCCGGCGTCACCGTCATGCCTTCGCGCACCTCAAGGGTTTGCAGCGCGCCGCTGATCGGGCTGGTCACGGTCAGGACCGACTGCACCTGGCCGCTGCGCTCCATCTGCGCAATCAACCCCGCCGGCATCCCGCTCAGACGCAGGCGTTGGCGGGCAGCGTCGATCAAGCCGCGCTCGCCGCTGCGCCGCAGGGCCAGGAACTCTTCCTGGGCGGCCGCCCACTCGGGTATCAGCAGGTCCACCAATGGCGCGCCAGCCTTGAGCACATCCCCCGGTGCCCGTGCGTAGACCCGCTCGACAAACCCCGCCGCCCGCGCCTGCACCACCGCCACATCACGCTCGTTGAAGGCCAGAATGCCCGATAGCTCCAGGCGGGACGTCAGCACGCCGCGGCTCACGCTCGCCAGGCGCACGCCGATGTTCTGCGCCAGGCCTGGGTCAATCTGCACCGCCGGCGTGGCCGCCGATGCGGCCCCGTCGGCGTAGCGCGGCACCAGTTGCATGTCCATGAACGGCGACTTGCCGGGCTTATCGAACTGTTGTTGCGGGAACATCGGGTCGTACCAGTACAGCGCCTGCCTGTCGGCCTTGGCGGGCATGGATGAGGCGCCGGGCTGCCACTGTGCCAGCCCGTAGCCCGCTCCCAAGCCCAGCAGCAATACAGCGGCCACGATTGAATTATTCATTGGCGGGTTCCCCATAGGCGAAATACAGCTGCGCACCGACCAGGGCGCGTTGCTCGATGGCATCGATCTGTTTGAAACGGGCTTCGACCAGTTCACGGCGCGCGTTGACCAGCGTCATCAAGTCGCCTTTGCCGGCGCGATAGCCGGCCAGGCTCAAGCTGACTTTTTCCTCGGCCAGCGGCACCAGGCTGTCCTGGCTGCGCTGCACCGCACGGTCCAGGCGCTGGTAGTCGGCCAGGTCGTCATCGAGCATCTGGATATGCTCACGGGTAGCGGCCTCGCGCTCGGCGTCGAGCTGGTCCAACTCGGCCTGCTTGGCGGCGATGCCGGGGTTTTGTCGACGGCCGGGGAAGATCGGCAAGTCAAAGGTGAACTGCACGTTGACCATGTCACCGAACTCACGGCTGCGATGCCCGTAATCGACCTCCCAACTCCAGTCCGAGGTCTTTTGCGCCTTGGCCTCCTGCAACCGCGCCTGCGCTTCACGGGTGCGTGGCACGTAGGCTTGCAGTGCCGGGTGCTGATGCAGATTGTGGTTCAGGCTATGGGGGTCGAAGGTCCAGTCGGGCAGTTGCCCGCTGGGGGCTTCGTTGGCGGCCGGGCCGATCCAGCGCTTGAGCGCGGCGCGGGCCTGGGTACGTTGCTGGGTCAACTCATCTTCGCGCCCGGCCAGCTCCGCGGCTTCCTGCCGAGGGATGACCGCGTCGGCGGCCTGGCCACGGCCGCCGGCCAACTGCGCACGCACGGTGTCTTGCAACAGGCGGTTCTGTTGGTAGAAGTCCTTGAACAGGGCTTGCTTGCGCGCGACCGCATACGCACGAATCCAGGCCTGGGCCGTGGCCTGGCGCACGTTCAGGCGCTCGATGCGCCCTTCGGCGGCCGCCCGCTCGACGGTTGCATCGGCCAGCTCGACCCGAGCCTTGCGCTTGTCGCGGCTGGGCACCTGTTGCTGGATGCCGATCATCTGTTGCGTCATCTCGTCGCCATACAACGTGCCGCGATTGGGCCCGCCAATGGGAAAGTCCTGCAGGCCGACCACCAGCTTCGGGTCAGGCAATTCGCCCGCCGGGATCGCCGCCTGGGTGGCGGCCTGCAACTTGGCCGACTCGGCCAGCAGCGACGGTGCATTGTTTTGCGCCAGGCGCAGGGCATCATCCAGGGTCAGCGCATTCGCCAACGCCGGCCACGCCAGCACGCCCACCACCAGGGCGCGCATGTAGGAGGCATTCATGTTGAAAATTCCTGTTCCGTTGCGCTGTGCACCGCGTCAGGCGGCCCACAGCAAAACCATCCCGGTCAGGGGATGCGTCTTGAGGTGCAACAGGAATCAGGCCCGGGGTGGGCGCCAGACGCCGGACGGCGTGCGATCGGGGATAAAATCGGAAGCGGTGCCGACGAGCAGCGGATGGGCCGGGGTCAAGGGAGCCTTGAGCAGCGGCAGGGAGAATTGCAGCACGCCACCGGTCTTGCATTCCTGACCGGGTTTACAGGCCTTGCCATGATCCGCGCCGTCCTGGCAGCAGTCAGGCGACATGTCGCTCATCATCGGCATGTCCGACATCTTCATCGGGCACGGCTCGGTGCTTGACGGCACCCCCGCCATCCCGGTCAGGGGAAGCGTGAGGCTCAACAACAGGACGAGGACTAAACGCAGAAGGCGGCTCATGGGGCGCGAGTCTAGCCAAGCGCGGGTTAAGCCACCATTAAACAAATGTGGGAGCGGAATTGCTCACGAACGGGGCGTGTCAGTCAACGCAGCAGTTGTTGACACACCCCGTTCGCGAGCAAGCCCGCTCCCACCAGGGATCGAGCCAGGCTCGGGATCAGTGCATGAAGATCGCAATCAGGATGATCACCGGGATAGGCACGCCGAGGAACCAGAGCAGTAATGAGCGCATGTTGTTCTCCTTGAATTGATTAACGAACGAAGTGTTCGGTTTCGACATACACCACGGCATCGCGGCGGCGACCGCCGAAGGTAGCGGCGAGGCTGGCGAAGAACGCACCGATCAACAGCGCGACAAAGGTCCACAGCGAGGTGTACGCAGCGACTTTGGCGGCGGTTTCCGCGGCTTGCTTGGCTTTGAGCTTGGCGTCTTCCACCGCTTTACGGGCATCGCCGTAGACTTTGTCGATACGCGCTTCGGCATCCGCCTGGCTGAGGTTGGTGCGCTGGCTGATCAGCTGTGCCAGGTAGGCACGGTCTTCTGGCGCAAGCTGACCGTCGTTGCTGAGGGTGCGGGTGAAGATGCGCGCTACCACACCGTGGGCGGCGTCATCGCTGACGGCGACCGGGCGATCGTCACGGAACAGGCTGTCGACGTAGTAGTCGAAATCGCCACCGTTGACGCCTTTGGCGGCACTGCCGGCGGCTTGGGTGATACCACTGGCTGCACCGGCTGCAACGCTGGCGCCGGCTTTCACACCACCGCTGACCACACTGCCGACCGAACCGACTACCAGCACCGCCGTGATCAACGTGGCAACAGCCCAGGCCAGGAAGCCATGAGCGGTGTCGCGGAAGTACACCTCATCACCGTGCATATTGGCCCACTTCACGCGCAACCGACCGGCGATGTAGCCACCCAGGCCGGATGCGACGATCTGGGTAAAGGCCAGCCAGACAATCGTGGAAATGCCCAGCCCTTTCGCGCTGATACCGCTGTCGGCCCACGGCGACACCGCCGAAAAGCCCAGGCCGAAACCCAGCAGCACCAGGATCAGCGACAACGCAGCCGCGGCGGCGGCCCCGGCAAAAATCGCCCCCCAGGAAACCCCGGAGAGCGCGCTCGACTCTTGCAGCGTGGATGAGGATGTGATCATTGTTGTTTTGCTCCAAGGCAGAAAAATAGTGTTACAAGTGTCAAAACAGACAGTGCAGGCACCATGCCAGTCGGCGCAAAAAATAAATTCCTTACATTTCAGACAGTTAAGTAAATTGAACTAACCTGATCCATGCAACTTGCAAGAAATGGCGGTTTGAAGCGGGCGTAATGCACTCCCCGGCCTGGCGATGAAATCTGTGTCAGTTTTGCCAACATGAAGTTTTATTTAGGAAGCATTCAGCCATTTCTTGGCAAAATGCCCCCACTTCTGTAGGAGCCGGCTTACCGGCGATTGCGGTCTTCCAGTGTAAAGGTAATCCCATGACCCGAATTTTGACCATCGAGGATGACGCCGTAACGGCCCGCGAGATTGTCGCCGAGCTGAGTAGCCATGGACTGGATGTAGATTGGGTAGACAACGGCCGCGAAGGCCTGGTCCGCGCCGTGAGCGGCGATTACGACCTGATCACCCTCGACCGCATGCTGCCGGAACTCGATGGCCTGGCCATCGTCACCACCCTGCGCACCATCGGCGTCTCCACGCCGATCCTGATGATCAGCGCCCTCTCCGATGTGGACGAACGTGTGCGTGGCCTGCGTGCCGGCGGTGATGACTACCTCACCAAACCGTTCGCCTCGGATGAAATGGCGGCGCGCGTCGAAGTGCTGCTGCGGCGCAAAAGCACGGTCCAGGAATTCGAAACCGCCCTGCGCGTGGCCGATCTGGAACTGAACCTGATCAGCCGCGAAGCCAGCCGCGCCGATCAACCCCTGAGCCTGCTGCCCACCGAATACAAGCTGCTGGAATTCCTGATGCGCAATACCGGGCAGATTCTGTCGCGAATGATGATCTTCGAGGAAGTCTGGGGCTATCACTTCGACCCGGGTACCAACCTGATCGACGTGCACATCGGCCGTCTGCGCAAAAAGATCGACCCACCGGGCCTCCCGCCGCTGATCCGCACGGTGCGAGGCTCCGGTTATGTCATTGCTGAACCCCTCTAAGGGCTGGCGCTCTTCCAGCAGCCGTTTGCTGGCGCTGTACAGCTCGCTGTTCGTGGCCTGGAGCTGCATCCTCATGGGGGTGCTGTATTACGAGGTGTCCGGTTACCTGGGCGACCTGTCGCGCCACTCCCTGATGCAACGCCAGCACCTGTTCCAGCGCTTCGACGGCGAAGAACTGGTGGAAGCCCTGACCACCAGCATGACCTTCGACATGAAGGGTGTGGATGCCTACGGCCTGTTCGATGAGCAATTCCGCCCCTTGAGCGGGCCGATCCGCGCGGTGCCGCCGGACCTGCCCCTGGACGGCAAGATCCACGCACTGGTCAATTGTGTCGAGTCCGACGACCCCAAGTTGCCCAAGGACAGCTGCGATGCCGTGGCCACCCACACCGAAGACGGCCGCTGGCTGGTGCTGGTGCGGGCCAACGGCTCACTGTTCGGTGTGACCCGCATCATCTGGCACGCCCTGCTCTGGGCACTGTCCCTGACAATTATTCCGGGCGCCGCCGGCTGGCACCTGTTGCGCCGCCGCCCGTTGCGGCGAATCCGTGGGATCCAGGCCAGTGCCGAAGCCATCGTCGCCGGCGACCTGACTCACCGCCTGCCACTGTCCAACCGACGTGACGAACTGGACATGCTCGCGGCCATCGTCAACGCCATGCTCGACCGTATCGAGAAGCTGATGAACGAGGTCAAGGGCGTGTGCGACAACATCGCCCATGACCTGCGCACCCCGCTGACGCGCCTGCGTGCGCAGCTGTATCGCATCAAACAGGAGGCCGAAGCAGAGTCTGGCTACGCGGTGAAACTGGATGACGCGATTGCCGAGACCGACACCCTGATGGCGCGCTTTCGCGGGCTGTTGCGTATCTCCGAGCTGGAAGACCATCAGCGTCGCTCAGGTTTCCTGGTCATGGACCCGTTGCCGCTACTGCGCGAATTGGGCGACGTCTACCTGCCCCTGGCCGAGGAAGGCGAGCTGCAACTGAAGCTCGAAACCCCGGAGTCCCTGCCGTGGATCACCGGCGACCGCGCCCTGTTGTTCGAAGCCCTGGCCAACCTGCTGAGCAACTCGATCAAGTTCTCCCCACCGGGCGGCACGGTGATCCTGCGCGGGGTCAATGATGCGGGCAGCACGCGCATCGAAGTGCACGACTCCGGGCCGGGCATACCGGCGGCGGAGCGGGATGCGGTATTCCAGCGTTTCTATCGGGTGGATGAAAGCGACCAGCAAGGCGGGTTCGGCTTGGGCCTGTCGATTGTGGCGGCGATCATCAACTTGCATGGGTTCAAGTTGGACGTGGGTACCAGCGAACAAGGCGGCGCCCGGTTAGTCCTGGAGTGCCGCCAGCAACTGATGCCCGAGGCCTGAAACCACTGGTGTCCCAATGTGGGAGGGGACTTGCCCTTCCCACATTGGACTGGATCAGGCCGGAAAGTTGGCGCGCAGGGCCTCAAGGCCACCGCTGTAGACACCGGCAAACAACTCCTCCACCGCCGCATCCGTAGTCCCCGCCACCGGCGTGAACACACCTGACCAAGTCACTTTCGCTGACGCCTCGCCCAACGCCTCGACCTGCAACGTCGCCAGGTACGCACTCACCGGAAACGGCGACTGCTCGATGGTATAGCTGTAGGTACGCCCGACGTTATCAAAGCGCTGCAACCGCTCCACCACCACACTACCGTCGGCGGTCTGCAGATGACGCACACGGCCGCCATCGCCCGCCTCGCTTCTGACAATAAACGGCAACCAGTCCGGCAGGCCGTCGAAGCCGCCGACCAATTGCCAGACCTGATCGGCCGATACCGGGATTTCAATCACAGAAGACGCTGTTGCCACGATAAATACTCCAGAAAATGAAAAACGACTCAGATCGCCATGCTGTCGACCACACCACCGTCGACGCGCAATGCAGCCCCTGTGGTCGCAGAAGAAAGCGGTGAAGCAATGTACGCCACCAGGTTGGCGACTTCATCCACATTCGCCGCCCGCTGGATGATCGACGTCGGCCGCGCATTGCGCACAAACACATCCGCCTCATCCCGCGCACTGCGCCCGGATTTTTGTGTGGCGTCCTTGAGCATCTGCTCCAGGCCGTCGGTAAAGGTTGGGCCGGGCAGCACGGCGTTCACCGTCACTCCCGTGCCCGCCAGGCGCTTGGCCAGGCCATGGGACACCGCCAGGTTGGCGCTTTTGGTCACGCCGTAATTGATCATGTCCGCCGGTGTCGCTACACCAGACTCCGACGACACGAAGATCACCCGACCCCAGCCCTGTTCGACCATGCCCGGCACATAATGCCGCGCCAGGCGCACGCCGGAGATCACATTGACCTCATAGAAACGCGTCCATTCGGTGTCCGAGGCCTCGAAAAAATCCACATCGTTGAAGATGCCCAGGTTGTTGACCAGAATGTCGGCACGCGGTTCGGCGGCAAACAGTTTCTCTGCGCCCTCTGCGGTGCCAAGGTCAGCCACCAGCCCATGCAGGTCTGCGCCCGGGACAGCCTGGCGGATGCTCGCCAGTGCATCGTCGACCTTGCCGGCTTCACGTCCGATCACCACCACCGTAGCGCCAGAGGCTGCAAGCGCCTGGCTGATTCCCAGGCCTATGCCGGCGGTACTGCCGCTGACAATCGCTACTTTACCGCTCACATCAATTTTCATCGGTTGAACTCCTGAATTTAAAGCGGCAGGGGCGCACGGTCCGAAACCAGTCGGGCCTCGCGCAGGGCCTGCCAGAAGGCTGCCGGGATCTGTTCAGACAACGCCGCGACGTCTTCGGCAATCCGCCCCGGACGACTGGCACCTGGAATCACCAGAGGTGCAAAGGGTCGCTGTGGTCGTTGAGCAGATTCTAGACTGCGGAGATCTTCAGGAAGGTGCTGACCAAGCCCACAGTCTGATCACCCCATCAGTTCCCGCAACCGAAACCACATCATCCCCAACGCCAACAGCGGTGACCGCAATGCCTTCCCCCCCGGGAAGGTCATATGCGGCACCTGGCTGAAAATATCCAGGCCAGGGCTCACACCCGCGTGAATCCCCTCGGCCAGCAACCTTGCGCACCAGTGCGTCACGTTCAACCCATGCCCGGAATACCCCTGGGCATAAAACACATTGGGGTACTGCTTGAGCCTACCCACCTGCGGAAAACGATTAGCGGTGATGCCGATCTTGCCGCCCCACTGAAACTCGATGGCGGTCTGCGCCAGTTGCGGGAACACCTTGAGCATTTTCGGGCGCATGTAGGCGGCGATGTCCGCCGGATCGCGTCCGGAGTAATGGCAGGCGCCGCCGAACAACAGGCGCCGGTCAGCGGACAATCGGTAGTAATCCAACCCGACTTTCTGGTCGCACAGCGCCAGGTTCTGCGGGATCAACTGCTGGGCGACGGCCTCCGATAACGGCTCGGTGGCGATGATGTAGCTGCCGGCCGGAAGCACCTTGCCGCTCAAACGCGATTCCAGCTCCTCCAAATGCGCATTGCAGGCCAGCACCAGGCTGGCCGCGCGCACCGTGCCGCCGGCGCAGCGCACTTGCACCGTGTCGCCGTGAATGAGCTGCAGCACTTCGGTGTGCTCGAAAATCCGCACGCCAAGGGACTCGGCCAACTGCGCTTCACCCAGCACCAGGTTCAGCGGATGCAAATGCCCGGAGCCCATGTCCACCAGCCCCCCGGCATACACCGTCGAACCGACCACGTGCGGCATATCTTGCGGGCCGACCAGGCGCGTTTCATGGGTATACCCCAGCGCCGCCAGGTGCGCTTGCTCGCCCTTGAACGCGGCGAACTGCGCGGGCGTATTGGCCAATTCGCAAAAGCCCCAGCGCAGGTCGCAGTCAATCCCGTGCTCGCGGATGCGCTGGCCCACCAGGGCCACCGACTCAATCCCGGCGCGCTCCAGGTAGCGCACGCCCTCCTCGCCCACGTACTTGGCGAACCCCGACACGTCATGGCCGATGCCGCGAATCAGTTGCCCGCCGTTGCGCCCGCTGGCGCCCCAGCCGATGCGCCGGGCTTCCAGCAGAATCACCGAGAGCCCGCGTTGCGCCAGCTCGATGGCGGTGTTGACGCCGGTGAAGCCGCCGCCGATCACGCACACATCGGCGGTCAGGTCGCCGCCCAGTGCAGGGCGCTCGGGCATGGCGTTAGCCGTAGCCCGGTAGTAAGACCGGGCGTGGTCGGTTGACTGCATCATTTGTTGGTCTTCACTTTGCTCCAGGCGCGGGTCATCAGGCGCATGGTCGCCGGGGTCGGCGTGGTCGAAATGTAGAGTTTGTCGAGCACCGCCTGCGGCGGGTACACCTCGGGGTTGTTCACCAGTTCCGGGGCCATGAACGCCTTGGCCGCCGGGTTGGCGTTGGCATAGCCCACCGAGGCGCTGACCTTGGCGATCACCTCAGGATCGAGCAGGTAATTGATAAACGCATGAGCTTCCTTGGGGTTGCTCGCATCGGCGGGAATCGCCAGCAGGTCGAACCACAGGTTAGAACCTTCCTTGGGAATCGAATAGGCGATGTTCACGCCGTTCTTGGCCTCCCTGGCGCGGTTGGCGGCCTGGAACACGTCGCCGGAATACCCGAACGCCACGCAGATATCACCGTTGGCCAGGTCCGAGATGTACTTGGACGAATGGAAGTAGGTGATGTACGGCCGCAGCGTCAGCAGCTTGGCCTCGGCCTGCTTGTAGTCCTCCGGGTTCTCGCTGCGCGGGTCCTTGCCCATGTAGTTGAGGATCGCCGGGAACAGCTCATCTGCCGAATCGAGGAAGGCCACGCCGCACTGGTTGAGCTTCTTGATGTTCTCCGGTTCGAACAGCACCGCCCATGAATCGATGTGGTCGATGCCCAGCACCTGCTTGACCTTGTCGACGTTGTAGCCGATGCCATTGGTGCCCCACAGGTACGGCACCGAATGCGCGTTACCCGGATCGTTTTTCTCCAGCAGCGCGAGCAGCTTGGGGTCGAGGTTCCTGAAGTTGGGCAATTGCGCACGATCCAACGTGAGGAACGCGCCGGCCTTGACCTGGCGCGCCAGGAAGTGATTCGACGGCACCACCACGTCATAACCGGTGCGGCCGGCGAGCAACTTGCCTTCCAGGGTTTCGTTGGAGTCGAACACATCGTAGATCGGCTTGATCCCGGTCTTGGCCTGGAAGTCGGCCAGGGTGGTCTCGCCGATATAGTCGGTCCAGTTATAAATACTGACTGTCGGCGCCGCCTGGCCGGCAGCGCTGAACGCGGCCATCAGGGCCAGCGGGAGAAGCTGTTTCACTAGACGCATATCGACACCCCTTTATTGGTTTTTTAGACGCTCAACAGCAGGAACTCACGCTCCCAGGAACTGATCACCCGCTTGAAGTTCTCGTGCTCGGCGCGTTTGACCGCGACGTAGCCGCGCACGAATTTATCGCCCAGGTACTGCTTGACCGTGTCGCAGTCCTCCATGCGTGCCAGCGCATCCTCGAGGGTGAACGGCAGGCGCAGGTTACGACGCTCGTAGGCGCGGCCTTCCACCGCTGCGCTCGGTTCGATCTGCTCGACCATGCCCAGGTAGCCACACAGCAGACTAGCCGCAATCGCCAGATACGGATTGGCATCGGCGCCGGGCAAGCGGTTTTCCACGCGCATGGCGTCCGGGCTGGAAGTAGGCACGCGCAGGCCGACGGTGCGGTTTTCTTCGCCCCACTCGACATTGACCGGCGCCGAAGTGTCCGGCAGGAAGCGGCGGAACGAGTTCACGTTGGGCGCGAACATCGGCAGCAGCTTGGGGATGTACTTCTGCAGGCCCCCAATGTGATGCAGGAACAACGGGCTAATGTTGCCTTCGGCGTCGACGAACACCGGTTTGCCGGTGGCTATGTCGACCACACTCTGGTGCAGGTGCATGGCGCTGCCCGGCTCGTCGGCCACCGGTTTGGCCATGAAGGTCGCAGCCACGTTGTGCTTGAGCGCGGCCTCGCGCAGGGTGCGCTTGAACACGGTGATCTGGTCGGCCAGGTCGAGGGCGTCGCCATGGCGGAAGTTGATTTCCATCTGCGCCGGGCCGTCCTCGTGGATCAACGTATCGAGGTCCAGGCCCTGGGCTTCGCACCAGTCGTAGACGTCTTCGAACAACGGGTCGAATTCGTTGGCGGCGTCGATGGAAAACGACTGGCGGCCTGTCTCCGCGCGGCCGGAGCGGCCAATGGGGGTTTTCAGCGGCAGGTCCGGGTCTTCGCAGCGCTGGGTCAGGTAGAACTCCATTTCCGGCGCGACAATCGGCTGCCAGCC
>Ga0105251_10000926_pt1 | contig 26293 bp, 16 predicted proteins | sample KBSS64metaG_FD_80424 | JGI IMG/M metagenome (GOLD analysis project Ga0105251, IMG submission 80424) | Switchgrass rhizosphere microbial communities from Kellogg Biological Station, Michigan, USA - KBS S6-4 metaG | ecosystem: Host-associated > Plants > Roots > Rhizosphere > Soil | place...
GCCCTGCTCCGAACTCACGCCCAGGTTGCCGGAAATGGTCGGCAACGCCACGTTGGCGATGGTGGTGTCGAGCACCTGCATGAAGGTCGCCAGCGACAGGCCAATGGTGGCCATCAACAGGCTGGGTGGCGTGAAGGAGGCGTTATTGCTCATCAGCGTTGCACAGCCTTGGGCGCGGCGAGGCTGTTGTCATGGATCAACTGGGTGATCATGGCGTCGGCCTCGGCGAGTTGGCGGTCATACACGTTGGTGCTGAACGAGGCCTTCTGCGGTGCCTGTTGCGCCAGTACCGGGCCGCTCTGGTCATGCAGGTCGACCTTGACCAGGGTGCTCAAGCCCACGCGCAGCGGGTGCTTGGCCAGTTCTTCGGCATTGATGTGGATACGCACCGGCACCCGTTGCACGATCTTGATCCAGTTACCCGTGGCGTTCTGCGCCGGCAGCAGGGCAAACGCGCTGCCGGTACCGGCGCCGAGGCTGTCGATGGTGCCGCTGAATTTCACGTCGCTGCCGTAGATGTCCGATTCGATGTCCACCGGCTGGCCGATGCGCATGTCACGCAGTTGGGTTTCCTTGAAGTTGGCGTCGATCCACAGCTGGTTCAGCGGGATCACCGCCATCAATGCGGTGCCCGGTTGTACGCGCTGGCCCAGTTGTACGGTGCGCTTGGCCACATAGCCGGTGACCGGTGCGATCAAGGTGCTGCGCGCATTGGTCAGGTAGGCCTGGCGCAGTTGCGCGGCGGCGGCCTGCACATCCGGGTGAGAACTGATCACCGTGTCATCCACCAACGCATTGGTGGTTTTCAGTTGTTGCTCAAGGTTGGTCAGGGCGTTTTTGGCCGCAGTGAGGCTGTCACGGGCATGGGACAGCTCCTCCTGGGAAATCGCCCCGCCCTGGGCCAGGGTTTTACGACGATTGAAGTTGTCCTGGGCGGTCTGCACGTCGGCTTTCTGCGCATTGACCTGGGCCTTCATGCCGTCGACGTTGCTGTACAGGCCGCGCACCTGGCGCACGGTGCGGGCCAGGTTGGCCTGGGCACTTTGCAGGCCGACGGCGGCGTCGTTCGGGTCGAAGTTGATCAGCACCTGGCCCTCGTGGACCAGGTCGCCATCGTCGGCGCCGATGCTGACCACGGTGCCGGTGACCAGCGGGGTGATTTCCACCACGTTGCCGTTCACGTAGGCGTCGTCGGTGCTTTCGCTGAAGCGGCCGTACAGCTCATACCAGCCCCATACGCCGACCACGGCGAGGATGACGATCAGCGCCAGGCCGATCAGCATCACCTTGCGTTTGCGTGGGTTGTTGTCTTTGGGTTGTTCGGTTGCATTGGTGTTTTCGGCAGTGGCCATGACAAATACCTCAAATTATTCCGTGCGTGTGGCGGGGGTGGTCGCTGCCACGTTGTCGGCGCTGTAGCCGCCGCCCAGGGCCTGCATCAGTTGAATCGACAGATCGATCTGCGCGGCATTCAGGGTTGCCAGCTGACGCTGGGCCTGCAGCAGTTGCTGCTCGATGCTGAGCACATCCAGGTAGTTACCGATCCCGGAGCTGTAGCGCTGCACCCCGGTGTCGTAGGACTGCTGGGCAATGTCCGCGGCATGTTGCTGGGCCTGGATCTGCCGGCCGGTGTCGCGCAGTTGCGAAAGGGTGTTGCCGATATCGCCCAGGGCTTGCACCAGGGTTTTGTTGTACTGCGCCACCGCCAGGTCGTAGTCGGCGTCGCGGGCATCGAGGTCGGCACGCAGGCGGCCGCCGTCGAAGATCGGCAGCGAGATCGTCGGCGCAATGTTGAAGAAGCGGCTGGCCGACCCGAACATCGCATCCCCCAGCAACGACTCGGCCCCGGCGCTCGCGCTCAGGTTGAGGTTGGGGTAGAAGCGCGTCTTGCTGGCATCGATATTCCGGCCCGCCGATTCGACCCGCCAGCGCGCGGCGATCAGGTCCGGGCGCCGGCCCAGCAGCTCGGCCGGCAGTACCGAGGGCACGGCCACCGCACTGGGTTTCAGCACGTTGGGCCGGGCCAGTTCACTGCCACGGTCCGGGCCTTTGCCAAGCAATACGGCCAGGGCGATCTTGGCGCTTTGCAGCTGTTTTTCCGCGTCGATCAGTTGCGACTGGGCGCTGGCTTCCAGGCTTTCGGTCTGCTGGTACTGGTACTGGCTGTCGATGCCCGAATTCAGCCGGCGCTTGCCCAGGTCGAGCATCTGCCGGGTGCGCTTGAGGTCGTCGTTGGCCAGGTCGCGCACGATATGGGCCTGGCCCAGGTCGCTGTAGGCCTTGGCGACGTTGGCCGCCAGGGTCAGGCGCGCGGCCTGCTGGTCGACCTGGGCAGCACGCGCCTCACCCAACGCGGCTTCCCAGGCCGCACGCTGGCCGCCCCAGAGGTCGAAGGTGTAATTGAAGCTGGCGCCGATATTGCGCACCGTCGAATAGGCATCGCCCTGCCCGCGTGGGTCCTGGTCCTTGGCCAGGCGAGAGCGGGTCACACCGGCGCTGGCATCCAGGGTCGGCATGCGCGCTGCGTCGGCAGCGTAGGCGGCGGCTTCGGCCTGGTGGGCACGGGCGCTGGCCACTTGCATGTCCGGGCTGTTTTGCAGGGCTTCCTGGATCAGGCCGTCGAGTTGCGGGTCACCGAGGCTTTTCCACCAGTCAGCGGTCGGCCAGGCAGCGCTCGACAAGGTCACGCCGCTCAAGGTTTTACCGGTTTGCAATGTGCTGGCGTCGAGGCGTTTGCCTTGGGTGTCGAGGCCGCTGTAGTTGGCGCAACCGGCCATGCTCATGGCCACCAGCACCAGGCTGAGTGCACGTGTGTTCATTGATTACCTACCCGCTGGATGACGATGGCGTCACCGGCAGCTACCAGAATTTTCTTGAGGATCCGCTCCAGGGTCTGCAGCTCGCCGGGCTCCAGTGCGCCGGCCAATTCGTTCATCGACTGGGCACCGATGTGCGGCAGCATGTCCGCCAGGCGCTGGCCGTCTTCGGTCAGCACCAGCCGCACCTGGCGCCGGTCCTGCTCGGAACGCTGGCGTGCCAGTAGGCCTTTCTGCTCCAGGCGGTCGAGCATGCGGGTCATGGAACCGCTGTCCAGGGACAGGTTGCGGCACAGCTCCGCCGGGGTATCCACGTCGAACTGGGCAATGATGATCAACACCTTGAACTGCGCGGCGGTCACGCCGTACGGCTCCATATGGGTGTCGATAATGCGGTCCTTGAGCAGCGCCGCCCGGCCCAGGAGCAGGCCGAGGTGGCAGTTGCGAAAGCTGTCAGGGGTGAAGTGGGGCATCGGAAGTCACCTTATTACTGCCTAGGCAGTGAATGTATGACAAGATGTTACTGCTTAGGCAGCGAATGTCAAATGGAATTATTAGCTTGCTTGGTAATGGGCGGATGAATGGCGGGGTTCTAAGGATTGCCTGATGGGGTGTGACGCCTTCGCTGAGTACTCTGAGTAGCCTTTTGACCAGTCGACCCCCTCCTTCCCATGACTTCCTTAAAACAGTTTGCTTGCCTCGCGGTCGTCACACTGGCGGGCGCATCAGCCGCCTCTGCGGCTAATTGCACAGCCACCGTCAACACCAATGAAACCCTTAATTTCGGCGCAAGTCTGTCCAGCGGCAGCCTGACAGTTCCCGCTGATACTCCCGACGGCACCGTGATTTACCAAGACACGGTGCAATCGGGTCAGAACAGCTGGAAATGCACAGGTTCCTCCCAATACGGCATCGTGATAAACCCTGCGTTAGGCTCGGTCACCAGCGGCTCGACCTACCCTATCGGCAAGACAGGCCTTTCGTTCCGCGTCTGGATCGACAGCCTGGATTACTATATGGCTGCACCTGCTTCCCTTAAGCCGAGCAGTTACGGCATCCCCCCAGGCTCGGTACGCCTGGAAATCGTCAAGTCAGGCCCGCTGTCTCCACAGGTCAAGGTCGCTGCCGGCAACCTGGGCAACTTGCAATCTGACGATCTGATCATCAGCAAGTACAACCTCACCAACCCCTTGGTGCTGAACGCTGCCTCCTGCCAGACCCCTTCCGTGCCCGTCGCCATGGGCGACGACTATCAGCTCTGGGAGTTTCGCGACGCAGGCGCAACCCCTCGCACCATTCGCTTCGACATCGGCTTGAACCAGTGCCAGACCGGTATCAATAAAGTGACCTATTCGCTCAAGGCCACCACGCCCATCGTCGACGCGGCAAAAGGTGTCGTCGCGCTCAACGGCGGCTCCACCGCCAAAGGCATCGGCCTGCAATTGATGGATGATGCCGGGCAACCTATTGCGTTTGATACCACCTATTCCTTCAGCGGTTTCACCACCACATGCACCAATTTCAAGATTCCCTTGTCGGCCTCGTATTACCGCTTGCCCACCGGCAACGTCGAAGCCGGCAGCGCCAACACCGAAGTCACCTTTATCGTGAACTACCTGTAGCAAACTAAGGATCGTCTGATTTTTCCTACATACGGCCATCCCTAGAGTGACGGGATGCGATTAAAGAACTATCTCCACCAGATCAGCCCCGTCCTGTCCACGCCCCACGCCGCCCGCCGCCTGTTGCGCATTTTTGCGCTGGTGCTGCTGGTGGGCATGCTGGGCGGCGTGTACAGCTTCCTGCTATTTACGTTCAACAACGAGATCTCCCAGCGGCGCAGCTACATGAGCAGCGCCATCGCCGAGGCCCATACCTTTTTCACCACCCGTGAAGCCCTGCTGGAAAGCCTCAGCCTGTCGGCTACACGCAAGGCCAAATTGAACCTGCCGGTGAACGATGAGGAAATCCGCCTGTTGCTCGGCAAAATCCCGGGTAAGCAATGGAGCATCTGGCTGACCCAGCGCATGCGCGACTTCCTGAAGGCCAAGCAGCTCAACCTGCTGTACGTCGGCACCGATGCCCAGGTGCTGCGACTGTACGATGCGGGTCCCGTGGCTGCGGACTTTCCCGCGCCCATGCTGGTGCAACTCAATGCCCTCAAGCAGCAGAAAACCCTGCAGGAACTCTGGCTGACCCACACCGACGGCGGCAACTCGCAGCTATATATCTTTATCCGCCTGGATGAACGCGACCTGGACTCCGGCTGGCTCGGCCTGGAAATGGATGACCGTGAAGTCTCCAAGGCGTTGAGCGACCACAGTGCTGGCGAGTTCACCATGTTCAACGCCCAAGGTATGCCCCTCTTCAGCAATAGCCGTAACCCGCCGCCCGGGCAAAACCTGCCGCACCTGCGCCAGCAGGACTTCTTCGGCTTTGTCGGCGACGGTTGGCTGCCCGAGCAATTGGTGTTGCGCAAACAGCTGAAGTCGTCGGACTGGCAGCTCACCTACTCCATCGACCTGCACGCGGTGCTCTGGGCGCTATGGCCGCAGATGCTCGGCGCCCTGCTTTTCTGCCTGCTGACCATCAGCCTGGTGGCCCTGTTGACCCGCCGACTGGAACACCGCTTCATCATCCCCGCCATCCACCGCATCCAGGCGCTGGTGGAAAGCGAGCTGTTCAGCCGCGATGTGATCCAGACTGCGCCCGTGGCCCTGTGCGTGCTGCGGCGCACGGACGGCGAAGTGGTGCTGGAAAACACCCTCGCCCAACAATGGCTCGGCCAGGCCGGCGCGCAGCTGGGGCCGGGCTGGATCCGTAATGCCTTCGATACGGACGCCCCCTGCCTCACCGACTACTTCAAAGCCGCCGATGGCCGCCACCTGTACCTGAGCTGCGCGCCCACCCGCTACAAGGGGGAAGACGTGTTGCTCTGCGCCTTCAGCGACATCAGTGCGCGCACCCAGATCGAAGCGGCGCTGGAACAGGCACGCCAATCCGCCGATGCCGCCAACGAAGCCAAGACACTGTTCCTGGCGACCATGAGCCACGAAATCCGCACGCCGCTGTATGGCGTGCTCGGTACCCTGGAGCTTCTCGCTCGTACTCGCCTGGATGCCCAGCAGAAAAGCTACCTGCATGCCATCGAAGGTTCCTCGGCGACGCTGCTGCAACTGATCTGCGATGTGCTCGACGTGTCAAAGATCGAAGCCGGCCAATTGGCCCTGGAGCTGAGTGAGTTTTGTGTGCCCAGCCTGGTGCAGGAAGTGGTGCAGGGTTACGCCGCCGCCGCACAGAGCAAGGGTTTGCAGCTGTATGCGTGCCTCGACCCGCAACTGCCGCTGCGCCTGATCGGCGATGCCAGCCGCTTGCGCCAGATCCTCAACAACCTGCTGAGCAATGCGGTCAAGTTCACTGACTCCGGGCGCGTAGTACTGCGGGTCAAAAAGCTCAGCCGTGAAGGCGAACGGGCGTGTCTGCAATGGCAAGTCTCGGACACCGGCAAAGGCATCGCCCAGGAAGACCAGGCACTGATCTTCGAGCCGTTCTACCAGACCGAAGGCAACCCCCATGTGATCGCCGGCACCGGCCTCGGCCTGCCCATTTGCCTGCGCCTGACCCACTTGATGAACGGCACCCTGCGCATGGTCAGCGAGCCGGGGCTTGGCAGCAGCTTTTCCCTGGCCGTGCCACTGGAGCAACCCGCTAGCATCGTGCCGTCGCTGCGGCCGCCGTTGGCGCAGGAGGTGGTGTATGTGCTCTCGCCTGTACGCGAACTGGCCGACAGCCTCTGCGGCTGGCTGCGCCGCTGGGGTGCCCGTGCGCAGGTCGGCCCGCCGTCCAGCGCCGAGCTGGCCGCACCCGCGGTACTGCTCGAACTGGTAGAGCGCAGCCTGGACACCTCCTGGCACGGCCCAAGGGTATTCGCCAGCAGCGATGGTGCCCACGAACCGCAATTCACCGGCGATGGCTGGCAGGTCAACCTCAACGACCTGAACGCGATCCACCAGGCGGTTCGCCACGCCCAGAACGGCCAGGCCGCACCGTCCCAGGCGCGTTGCGAGCGGCGCGACCTGCACCCCTTGCACCTGCATATCCTGGTGGCCGAAGACAACGCCATCAACCAGTTGATCCTGCGTGACCAGCTTGAAGAACTCGGTTGTACCGTAGAGCTGGCCGGCGATGGCGAAGAGGCCTTGTCGCGCTGGTACGAAGGCGCCTTCGACATCGTTCTCACTGACGTCAACATGCCCAAGCTCAATGGCTACGAACTGGCCGAAGCCCTGCGATGCCTTGGCTGCAACACCCCGATCATCGGCGCAACCGCCAATGCCCTGCGCGGTGAAGATGCCTTGTGCCTGGCGGCCGGCATGAATCACTGCCTGGTCAAACCCTTCACACTGCGAGCCTTGTTCACTGCCCTGGCTCCCTACGCACGAGCTACCCATGAAACCCTGTAGCATTCTGATCGTTGAAGACCATCCCTTTCAGCACCTGTATCTGCAGAACCTGTTCAGCGAGCTGGGGGATTTTGATGTGGTGTGCGCCAGGGACGGTGAAGCAGCGCTGGCCTGCCTGAAACAACGCGATTTCGACCTGGTGCTCACCGACTTGCTGATGCCCGGCATGGACGGTGTGCAATTTATCCAGGGCCTGGCCGCACAACCCTCACGCCCCGCGCTGGCGATCATGAGCGCCGCGTCACGGCGCATGCTGATGGGCGCGAGTCTGGTAGCGAGCAACCTGCAAGTGAAGGTGATCGGGTTGATTTCCAAGCCGGTGAATGCCGCGGCCCTGCGTTGCCTGATCGACCAGTTGCAGGCGCTGCGCCAGGTTGCCCCGGCCCAGACCCAGCCCGGCATCGATTGCCAAAGCCTGATGAATGCCCTGGACAACGGTGAACTGCACGCCTGGTTCCAACCCAAGAAAGCCCTGAGCAATGGTCGCATCGTCGCGGCCGAAGCCCTGGTGCGCTGGGTGCACCCCGAGCATGGCCTGTTGCTGCCCGGTGTGTTCCTGCCGGCATTGATCGCCTGCGACCTGGAAGAACGCCTGCTGTGGTGCGTGCTGAAACAAGCGATGGCCGCCCAAGCCACGTGGCGCCAACACGGCTATGACATCCCAGTGTCGATCAACCTGCCCACGCACCTGCTCAACAGCCACGACCTGCCCGACCGCATCCTCGCGTTCGTGCTGGAACACCAGGGTTTGCCCGCACGCTTGTGTTTCGAGCTGATGGAGTGCTCGGTACCCGATGACATCAGCAATTTCTACGCCGGCGCCTGCCGCTTGCGCATCAAGGGGTTCGGCTTGTCCCAGGACGATTTTGGCAAGGGCTACAGCTCGTACATGAACCTGGTGTCGGCGCCGTTCACCGAGGTGAAGATCGACCGTGCCCTGGTAGAGGGCTGCAACGCCAACGAAGAATTGGCCCAGGCCCTCACCAGCATCGTCAGCCTGGGACGTCAATTGGGCTTGATCGTGGTTGCCGAAGGCGTAGAAACCGCGCAAGAACTTGCACTGTTGCGTAAGATCGACTGCACTCAGGTCCAAGGTTTCCTGATCTCCCACGCCGTTTCTGCGGATCAGTTCCAGCAATTGCTGACCCACGACGGGCCAGCGAGCGCCTATTGACCCGGCTGCCGGGTGTGGAACAACACCGTTAGCTTGCGAGGTCACCGCGTCATGCATCCCCCCAATGCCTTCCTGGAGAAACTCACCAGCAGTTCACTGCGCCTGAACAAAGGCTTGCTGGTACTGGGCGTATTGGCGGTGCTGCTGCTGGGTATCACCTACCTGGGAGTGCAGCGCATGGTCAAGGAGCAGCATGAAACCTTGCAATTCCACTTCGCCCGACTGATGGAGAATATCCACGAGCAGGAAGCCTTCCTGCGCGATGTTTCGCGGGGCAGTATCCAGGGCGAACTCAACCTTTCTGCCCTGCTCCCACCCTTTGTGCAAAAGCCGCTGCCCGAAGAAGGGCCGAATATCTATGAAGGTCGCGGGCTGCCGTTTGCCCTGCCCTACAGCTTGAAAATCAACCCCGACAAAATCGCCGCCGCACACTACCCCAAGGTATTTGCCCTCGGCACCTACTTGTCGGCTTACTACAGCGCCTTCTGGGCCGCCTCCCACTATCAGTCGCCCCAGGTGATGGTGGTCAACGGCCCGGACAACTTCGACATCAGCGTGCCCGCCACCGGTCGGCTGCGCGATGGCGGTCAAGTGCCGGTCGGCGCGCTGGTGGACGTGCTGACCCAGTTGAACGAGCGCCTGCACGCACAGAATTCATCGTTGCCGGATCATCAGGTGCACTGGGAACCCTACGACCCCACGCCCGATGACAACGCTGCGCCCGTGCTGCTGGGCTATGTCGACATCAACCTGGCCCCGACCGCACTGACCATCGACGGCGCTAACACCTGGGTAGTGCTGGCATCGCTGCTGGACCTGGCCAAGGTCAATAACATCGAGCGCCTGATGCAATGGTCGATCTACGACAACTTCACCTTGATCACCCCCGCCGGCGTGGTATTGACCGGGGCGCTGAAGCCCGGCCAGGTGCTGAACGAAGGTGTGAACGTCACCCGTGACGGCCTGGTGTTCAAACTGACCAGCCAGGGCGGGCAGCCGTGGACCGCGATCTACGTGATCAGCCTGCAACGTTTCCTCGACTACGCGCGGTGGCCACTGCTGTGCCTGCTGGCCGTGGTGCTGGCGATGCTGGGCTGTGGCCGCGCCTTCAACCGTTGGTACACGGCGCGAGTGGTGTTGCCCGCCCACCAGGCCCACGCGAGCATCGCCGAAAGCGAGGCGTTCAGCCGCGCGGTCATCGACACCGCGCCGACCGGCCTGTGCGTGATCCGCCGCAGCGATCATCACGTGCTCCTGCAAAACCAGCGTGCCCAGCAATGGCAGGACGCCCGCGCATTATTCGACTTGCTCAAGCAGCAGCCGCGCACCACGCCTGGCCAAGCCGACCTTGAAAGTGACGGCCGCCACCTGCACGTGGCCTTCGTGCCCACCCGTTACCAAGGCCAGGACGCGTGGTTGTGCGCGGTGCACGATGTTACCCGGCATATCGAAGATGCTGCCGCTCTGGAGGAAGCGCGTCAGGCGGCCGATTCGGCGAACCTGGCCAAGAGTCGCTTCCTCGCGACCATGAGCCATGAAATCCGCACACCACTGTACGGCGTACTAGGCACTTTGGAGCTGCTCGGCCTGACCTCGCTCGCACCACGCCAGCAGGACTACCTGCAGACCATCCAGCGCTCCTCCACCTCCCTGTTCCAACTGATCAGCGACGTGCTGGATGTGTCAAAGATCGAAGCCGGGCAAATGACCCTCGAACTTCAGGACTTCTGCCCCCTGGAACTGAGCGAGGACAGCGTGCGCACCTACAGCGCCTTCGCCCGCGCCAAGGGCTTGCAGCTGTATGCCTGCATCGACGCGAACCTGCCGGACCGACTGCGCGGTGACCCGCAGCGTATCCGCCAGATCCTCAACAACCTGCTGAGCAACGCGATCAAGTTCACCGATAACGGGCGCGTGGTGCTGCGCCTGCGTGTCCTGCAAACCAGCGACGACCAGGTGAGCCTGCAATGGCAGGTCAGCGATTCCGGCGTGGGCATTTCCCAGGCGCAGCAACACCAGCTTTTCGACCCCTTCTACCAGGCCGAAGATGCCGCCAGCCAGGCCGGTGCCGGGCTGGGCCTGGCAATCTGCAAATGGCTGTGCGAGCTGATGCACGGCCAGTTGAATGTGGTGAGTGAGCCCGGGCTGGGCAGCAGCTTTACCTTGCAGCTCGCATTACAGGTCGTTCCCGGCAGCCTGGCCGATTGCCCGCCGTTCAGCCCCGGCCTGCCGCCTGTCTACGTACGCGCACAGGAACCCGAACGGGCGCAGCACCTGATCAACTGGCTCAATCGCCTGGGGCTTCCCAGCCGTGCGCTGTCAGCCGAGATGCCGGCTAACGCGCTGTTGGTGGATTTCGCCCAGGACCTGGCATGGCCCCGCACGCGCATCATCGCCTCGGCGGGCGGGCCCGACCCGGCTCAACCGTGCGGTGCCGACTGGAGCGTCGACGCCGACAATGTGCGCGCCATTGCCTGGGCGATTTACCGGGCGCAGCATGGCGCCGAAGCAAGCCCACGCCGCGTACCGTCCGCCAAGGCACAGCCACTGAACCTGCAGGTGCTGGTGGCCGAAGACAATGTAATCAACGCGGCCATTATCAAAGAACAATTGGAAGCCCTGGGTTGCCAGGTGGTCGTGGCGGCCAACGGCGAACAGGCGCTGATGCAGTGGCTGCCGGGACGCTTCGACCTGGTGCTGACCGACGTGAATATGCCGGTGATGAACGGCTACCAACTGACCGAAGCCTTGCGCCGACAGGATGCCGTGCTGCCGATCATCGGGGTGACCGCCAATGCCCTGCGCGAAGAAGGCGAGCATTGCGCCGCTGTCGGCATGAACGCGTGGATGGTCAAGCCCCTGAGCCTCGCCGCTTTGCGTACGCAGCTGGAACAACACTGCAAGATCGAAATACCGGCGGTGGTCGACATGCCGCCGTTGTCGCCCAGGATGCGTGAGCTGTTTGTCACCACGCTGCGCCAGGACGTACAGACTACCTTGACCGCGATGGACAATCGGGACGCCAATGGCGCGGCGCAGCAACTGCACAGCATGGCCGGCGCTCTGGGCGCGGTGCAGTTGGACGATATGGCTAGCGCCTTTGTCGGTTTGGAGCTACGCCTGACCGGCATGGCGGTCACACCGGCCCTGGCCTTGGAAGTACGGCAGCACCTTGCGCGCCTCACGGCATTGCTCGACACCCTTGAATAACTTCACTCTGGATAAAAAACCCATGGAAACCCTCAACGTAGTCATCGCAGACGATCACCCCATCGTGCTGGTCGGGGTGCGGGAACTGGTCGAGCGTGATGAGCGCTTTCGCGTGGTGGGCGAAGCCGTGTGCTCCAACGAACTGGTGACGTTGCTGGAAAACACCGAGGTGGATCTGGTGATCACCGACTTCAACATGCCAGCAGACTCGCCCTACGGCGATGGCCTGAAGCTGTTGGAATACCTGGTAAGGCACTTTCCCAGGGTGCGCGTGCTGGTGCTGACCATGATCTCCAACCCACTGATCCTCACGCGATTGCAGGAACTGGGTGTCCTCGCCGTGATCCAGAAAAACCAGCTGCACGTGGAGATCCAGGCTGCGCTCAAGGCCGTCGCGCGCGGCAACCCGATTCGCAGCAAGGGGCCGCGGCCGACCTCGGTGCTGGAGTCGTTCGACCTCGACCAGCGCTTCACCCGGTTGTCACCCAAGGAGCATGAGATTCTGCGGCTGTTTGTCTCCGGGCAAAGCGTCAATGAGATTGCCCGTGGATTGAACCGCAGCGCCAAAACCATCAGCACGCAAAAAGTCGCGGCCATGCGCAAGTTGGAAGTCAGCAGCGACCAGGACTTATTGGCTTATTGCATAGAGCGCAACTTGTTTAACTAACGTTCACTTCTAGGGATCGTCTGATGTTCCACTCAGGGCCTGCGCCTTATTGTGTTGTTTTAACCCCAACCATGGAAAAACAACATGAAGCAGTTCTCTCGCGCACTCTTGGCTCTGTCGGTATTTGCCGCAGTTAATGCATTCGCCGCCGGCGAACCCACCGCGCCAACCAAAGCCGGCAGTGGCACCATCAGTTTCACCGGCAGCATCAACAATGATGCCTGTTCCGTTGAAGGCATTGGCCTGAACAAAACCATCTCGATCAACATGGGCGAAGTGTCCATCAAGGACATGGGCACCGCGACCGCGCCAAAAGGTAGCGGCACTCTGAGCGCCGAGAACTTCGACATGAAGATCAGCTGCAACGCCGGCACCAAGGTGGCGATGATCTTCGAACCGACCAAAGGCGCAGGTTCGGGCATCGTTGCCGGCACCAAAGTGTTGAAGCTGATCGACGGCCTGGGCTCAGCCAAGAACGTCGGTATCGCGCTGCTTGACGCCAACGGCGCGCTGATCGACCTGAGCTCGCCAACCACCGCGAAGATCGAAAACACCCTGCAGGACAGCAACACCACGCTGAAATTCTCGGCCGCCTATGTCACGACGGCCGACATTGCATCCGTCGTAGCGGGTCGCGGCGACGCCACGCTGCCATTCACCCTGCAATACGAATAACCCCCAGCGTCGCGGGGCCTTCGGGCCCCGCACACCTCTCGAACGTAGTGGTAGCCATCATGTTGTTTCGTCATTCTCTTTCCCTCTGCGCGGGCCTGCTGGGCCTGCTTGCGGTCAGCCAGGCCACGGCCGGCATTTCGTTGAGCAGCACACGGCTGGTGTTCGATGGCCAGCACAAAGAAGCCGGTATCACAGTGCGTAACAACGGTGAAGACGTGCTGATCCAATCCTGGGTCGACACCGACACCGCTGCTACCGGCACCGTGCCGTTTGCCGTTACCCCACCGCTGGCACGGGTCACGGCCAATGAGCAACAGCTGTTGCGGGTGATTTATGCCGGCGCGGGCCTGCCTACTGACCGGGAGTCGGTGGTGTGGCTCAACGTGCAGGAAATCCCCCAGGCGTCGAAAACCCAGAACACCTTGCAGCTTGCCGTGCGCCAGCGCATCAAGGTGTTCTTTCGCCCCGCCGGCTTGAAAAACAACGCCTACCTGGCACCGACCGAGCTGCTCTGGCAGTTGGCCGAGCACGACGGCAAGCACGTGCTGCGGGTCACCAACCCGGGGATTTATCACGTGTCGATTGCCGACATTACCCTGCAAGCCGGTGCTGTCAGTGAACACCCGTTCGATTCGCTAATGATTGGGCCGGGCGAACTAAAAGAGTTCAATCTTAAACAACTTAATTCAAGCCAGCCGTCACGCTTGATATTCGGCAGCATTAATGACTATGGCGCGCAAGATCGTTATTCCGCGCAACTGGTTAACGGCGCGCCTACATCAGCCAGTTTGAACACAGAATCACCATAACGCGCCTGCCGTTCGCGCAGCCGCACTTTCACTGTATTTCTCTTCGCTCCGTTAGTTCGTATCGGAGGTGATATAGGGTTCCTGCATGTTTTTATTCAAGCGCGATGGATTGGCGCCGTTATTGATTGCCCTGGGCTTCACTTCATTGTGCCAGGCCGATGGCGACGAACAATTCAATACTTCGTTTTTGCAAGGTGCGGCAGCTGACGTCGATTTGCACACGCTGCTCGCCAGCAGCAGCGTACTGCCCGGCACTTACCGGGTTGACCTGTACGGCAATGAAACCCTGGTTGGTCGGCGCGATATCGACTTTCACCGCAACCCGCAAAACGGCAAGGTCGAGGCCTGCCTGACCCTGGAGATACTGCAGCAAGTGGGCGTCGATATCGGCGCATTACAGGCCAGCGGCAAGCTCGTCGATACCGACCCGAATGCCTGCCTGGACCTGCCTGCCTTGATCGAGCATGCCAGCGTGCGCTACGACGTACCGCGCCTGCGCCTGCTGGTCAGCGTGCCTCAACGCGCCATGGAGCGTGGGCGGCGCGGCTACGTCGACCCTGCGCTGTGGGACGAAGGCGTGCCTGCGGCGTTCATCAATTACCAATTGAGCAGCAACCGCAACAGCACTGACGCCGATACCACGCTCTCGAATAACCTGGGCTTGCGCAACGGCATCAACCTGGGCGCGTGGCGCCTGCGCAACGAATCGAACTTCAACAGCAGCACCGACCGCCCCAGTACGTTCAAGAGCAACCGCACCTACCTGCAACATGACGTGACTGCCTTGAAGGGCCAGTTCAGTGCCGGGGATATTTTCTCGGACACCGACCTGTTCGACAGCGTGCGCTATCGCGGTCTCAAGCTGGCCTCCGACGACGGCATGCGCGCCGACAGCGAGCGTGGCTACGCGCCGATCATCCGTGGCATTGCGCAATCGAGCGCCACGGTGGAAATCCGCCAGAACAATTACATCCTCTACACCGCCAACGTGCCGCCGGGCCCGTTCGAGATCAGCGACATTTACCCCAGCGGCTCCAACGGCGACCTGGAAGTGACGGTCATCGAGGCTGACGGCCGTCGCCGGGTCACGGTGCAGGCATTTTCCAGCCTGCCGATCATGGTGCGCGAAGGCCAGTTGAAATACAGCCTCTCCGCCGGCCAGTACAACAGCAATGACGACGGGCAAGAAAAACCGCAATTTGTCAGCAGCACCCTGGCCTATGGCATCAGCAGCAACCTGTCGGGGATTGTCGGCGTACAAGCCACGCAGGACTTCCAGGCGTTGTCCGTGGGGGCTGGACGCAACACGTCGATCGGCGCGGTATCGCTGGACATGACCCACTCCGTCAGCCGCACCTTCGGCCAGCAGGTCACGGGCAACAGCGTGCGCGCGTTGTACGCCAAGACCTTTACCGGCACCGACACCAACTTCACCCTGGCGGCCTATCGGTATTCGACCGAGGGCTATCGCACCCTCGCCGACCACGTCGAGGAACTCAGCAATGAGGGCCAAAAACGCAACGGCAACTCCAAGACCCGCACCGACCTGACCATCAACCAGAGCCTGGGCCGCAACCAGCAGTTCGGCAGTGTGTACGTAAATGCCAGCGACCAGCGCTACTGGGGACGCGGCGGTTCGCAAAGCCTTTCGGCGGGCTACAGCAACTACTGGGGCGACGTGAGCTACAACCTCAGCGCCACGCATACCAAGGACGTGGGCAACTACGGGGCGTCGAACAACGACACGCTGATCAACCTGTCCGTATCCTTTCCGCTGGGCTCAAAGCCCCGCGCGCCGAGGGCCTTTATGTCGGCCAGCACGCAGAAAGGCAGCGACACCACGCAACTGGGCGTCAACGGCTACCTGACCGAAAACAGCGACACCTATTACTCATTGCAAGGCGGTAACAGCAGCACAGGCGGCAGCACCGGCTCGGCCAACCTCAGTACCCGCACCTCGCTGATGGACATCAGCGGCGGCTACAGCCAGGGCCGTGGGTACAGCGCGCAGAACCTCAACGTGGCGGGGTCGGTGGTGGCCCACCCTGGCGGTATCAACCTGGGCCAGACCGTGGGCGAGACCTTTGCGCTGGCGCACGTCGACGGCGTGCAGGGCGTGAAGATCGGCAGCTTTTCCGGGGCAAAGACCGGCCGTAACGGCTATGCGGTGATCCCCAATGCGCAGCCTTACCGGGTGAACTGGATCAGCCTGGACACCCGTGACCTGGGCGCTGACATTGAAATCGATAACGCCACCCAGCAGGTCGTGCCTCGTCGTGGGGCCGTGGTGGTGGCCCGCTATACCAGCAAGAGCGGGCGGCGCGTGCAATTTGCGCTGTTCGACGCGCATCACCAGCCCATCCCGTTTGGTGCGTCGCTGGAGAGTGTTGCGGGCAAGCAGATCGCGATGTCCGATCCTAGCGGCAAGGCATTGGCATTGATCGAAGAGGATGCCGGTACGCTGGTGATCAAGTGGGGTGACCAGCACTGCCAGGCGCCGTATACGCTGGGCGAGCGCAATAAGGCGCTGAACTATGAGCAGGCGGCCCTGACCTGCTTGCCATAAATCCATCAACGCCACTGATCAAATGTGGGAGGGGCTTGCCCCTTTCCACATTTTTGTCCCTGTGTGGCTTAGAAGTCACGTTTGTAGAAGATATCCAAGGAGCTGGCCACGCCGCTCGCCACTTCCAGGTACACCTTCTTGCTCAACAGGTAGCGCAAGGCAATGGTGCTGGCCGGTTCGAACACGCCTACCCCATACCGCAGGCTGAGTTTCTCGGTGATCTTGCCGCTGGCCACCACGGCGGTGTTATTGCCGCTGCCCTGGGTGTCGAGTTCGAAGTCCTGGATGCCCAGGTTCTTCGCCAGGTCCGAGGTGACCCCGGCACTGCCCATCAAGCCCAGGCCCAGCGCAGCCTGGGCCAGCATGTTGTTGTCTTCACCGGTGGTGCTCAGCGGACGCCCCAGCACCAGGTAGGACAGCGCCTGCTCCTGGCTCATGGCCGGTTCGGAGAAGATTTGCGTGGTGGGTTGTTCCGCGCTGCCACTGAGGCGGATACCGGCGACCACATCGCCCGTCTTGCGAATCGCTTCGATATCCAGGAATGGCTGGTCCAGCGGCCCGGCAAACAACAGCCGCGCACGCCGCACATCGAGCTTCTGGCCGTAGGCGCGGTAGCGGCCATCGTTGAGCCATAGCTCGCCCCGGGTGTCGAGGTTGTCACCGATGTGCACCTGGCCCTGGACCTTGGCGGTGAGGCCGAAGCCCGAGAAGTTGAGCTTGTCTTCGCCCACCACCACGTTGATATCCATCGCCATGGCCATCGGTGGTTTGCCCTCCTCGGTCTGGCTGCCGATGATCACCGTGTCATCGGAAACCTTGACCGTCGACGGCGGCAGCTCGCGCACAGTGATGTCGCCACGTGGGATGTGCACGTTGCCGGCGATGGCCAGCTTGTCGTTCTTCAGGCTGATTTTCAGGTCGGGCGCCACTTCCAGCACGGCGTAAGGTTCGACCGTGACAGGCAACTGCGAGCCTTGCAAACTGAGGTCCACCACCAGGGCCTTGCCCCAGTCGACCTGACCCTTGAGGCTGCCCTGCCCGGCCTTGCCACTGTGCCAGGCGCCGTTGAGCTGCACGCTTTCGCCGGCAATCAGCGCCTGCACATTCAAGCCTTCCAGGCTGATGGGCAGTTCCGGCCCGGAGATCTCGCCGCCCACCAGGTTGACGTTGCCGTTGACCTGGGGCGCCAGCAGGCCGCCGGAGAGACGGCCATTGCCGTTGAGCTTGCCGGTGAGTTTCTCCACCATCGGCACAAACGGCCGCGCCACCGCGAGGTCGAGGCCGACCAGGCTGAAGTTGCCGGTGATCGGTTTGTTTTTCGGCAACGGGTTGATCTGTGCCTGTAACAGCAGTTCGCCGAGTTTGCCGCCCTGAAAGTTGAGCTGCGTGTCGATGCGCTTGGGGTTGAGGGTGGTTTCCAGTTTCAGCGTGTCATAGGGGAAATCCAGCCACTGGTCCTTGTCCTTGACGCGCAGGGTGCCGCCACTGGCGTCCACCGGGACCACGCCTTTGGGGCCGCTGTCCGGGAGGTCCAGTTGCAGGTCGGCATTGAGCTTGCCCTGCCAGGCGAAATCCTTGGGCAGGAACGCCGCCAGGCTGTCGATGGGGAATTGCTTGAGGTGGTAACGCAGCTTCGGCTCGGGCACCAGGCGCTGGTCTTCGCCGCACAGGCTGGCGGGGCCGGACACCCAGCAGTGCGCGGCAAATGTCAGCCTGCCATCAGCCATGCGCTCGATCTTGGCCGGGGCTTGCAGCTTCCAGTCCTGGCCACCGGCTTGGACGTCGCCACTGGCCAGGCGCCCGCGCCAGTTGCCTTTGTCGAGGTTGCCGTCCAATGCCAGGGCCAGCTTGACCAGAGGGCCGGCCAGGTCGAGCTGGACCTTCTGGTTCTTGATGTCGCCTGCGGCGCTGGCGGTCAGGGTGCCAACCTGGGTGTCACCGGCTTGAATGCCGCTGCCCTTGAGGTCGATCTTCGCGCGTTGGGCGTTATCCAGCGTGGCGTCGAGGGTCAGGCTTTGAAGGCGATTGTCGGCGAACGCCAGTTGCTGGCCATTGAGGCCGAGCTTGCCTTGGGGCGCCTTGAGGCTGCCGGCCACGTCGAGTCGGCCATTGACCTGCCCGCGCAACTGCGGCCACAACTGGGCCAGGCGCGCCAGCTTGATATCGATCTGCCCGGCCAGGCGTTGTTGCAGGCTGCCGCTGCCGTTGATGCGGTTGTCGCCCAGGCGGATATCCAGGTTGGCAAGGGTCCACTGCTCGCCCGCGCCTTCGGCCTTGGCCGCCAGCACCGCGGTTTGCCCGCGGAGGCGGCCCTTGAGGTCGAGGTCGGCGTTCAGCTTGAGCTGCTCGTTCTTGAACTCGCCCTTGCTGCGCAGCGGCCCGGCCAGGGTGCCGGGCAGTTCGGCCACCCAATATGCCGGGTTCAGCGCCGACAGGTCGAGGGCCGTGTCCCAGGCGATGCCATCGGCGAATTGCAGGTTCAGGTGGCCTTCGGCCTTGCCTTGGCCGGCGGTGAGTTTCAGCTCGGGCAGGAAGATTTGCGTGAGGTCGCCACTGAACGGCGTGACCACATTGAACTTGCCCGCCGGGCCATCAAGGTCGGCCTTGAGATTGCCCAGGTAGTTGCCGTCTTTATAGGAAATCTCGCCATTGAACGTATGCAGGGTGACTTGCGGCTCGTCGATCACCGGATAGAGGCGATGCCAAGGGAAGTCCAGCCAGTCGACCTTGGCATCGGCGCTGAAGCCTTGTTGCCAGTCCAGATTGGCGCTGAGCTTGAGGCTTTGCTTGTCACCGGCATTCAGGTCCAGGCCGGCGATCTGCGCACCCTTGGCGTCGACCTTGCCTTGCAGCAGCAAGTCCACCGGGCCTTTTTCCGCCGGCAGCACGGCTTTGCCCAGCAGTTGGTAGCCACGGCTCAAATCACCTTGGGCGGTGAGGTCGAGTTGATTGAGTTGCAGGGTGTCGGGCAGCTCGGCGCTAGGCTTGAAGCCGTCGGCGGTGATGTGTAATTGCGCTGGGAGGTGTTCCACCAGGGGTTGAAGTTCTCCCGTGAGCTTGGCTGGCAAATAGCCCGTGCTGTCGGCGTCAAGCTTGAGGGTCTTGAGCAGGTCGCCCTTAACCTTGAGCGCCACCTTCCAGGGTGCATCATCTGGCGCATAGGGCAGACTGAGATTACCGCTGGCGCTCAACGGCCAGTCGCCGGTGGGTTGCAGCAGGCCGGCCAGTTCCAGCACCAGGCCATCGCGTTGCAGGTGAACCGAGTCGATCTGCATACCGGCGGAGGTCCAATGCGCCGCCAGTTGCAGGCCCTTGAGCTCTTCGCTGCCGTTGAACAGCAGGCTGCCGACGCGAACATCGCCCAACTGGATGGCCACGGGTAGCTTCAAGTCAGGCAGTGCGATGGGGCCGCTGCTTTCTTCGGCGCTCGGTGGAAATTGCAGGCTGACCTGTTCCACGTCCAAGCGGTCGATGCACAAGGTCATGCGCAACAGGCAGGCCGGCGACCAATCCAGCTTGGGCGCCTGGAGTTCGATGCGGCTGCTGTCCTGCTGCCACAGCAGATGGTCGGCGCTCCATTGGCCGCCCAGATGCCCCTGGAAATTGTCGACACTCAAGCCCGGCACGCGTGCCAACACCCAGCGGCTGCCCGCCTGGGTACCCAGCACCGCCCACACTGCCAGCAACAACACGGCAAGGCTCGCGACCACGGCCAACCCCGCTATTTTCACACCACGCATCACAGCTCAGGCCCCATGGAAAAGTGCAATCGAATGCCGCCCGGGTCTTCCAGGGCATGGGCCAGGTCCAGGCGGATCGGGCCGACCGGCGACACCCAGCGGATACCGACGCCAACGCCGGTTTTAAGGCTGGGCATTTCCAGGGTATTGAACGAGTTGCCCTGGTCGACGAAGGTCGCGATCCGCCATTTCTCGGCGATGGAATATTGATACTCGGCGCTCAGGGCCACCATGTAGCGGCCACCGATGCGATCGCCCCGGTCGTTCTCCGGCGACAGTGTCTGGTACTCATAGCCCCGTACGCTCTGGTCGCCACCGGCAAAGAAACGCAGCGATGGCGGCACCGATTTGTAGCCGTTGGTGGCACTGCCGCCCACCTGCGCACGGGCCAGGAAGCGATGGTTGTCCCACAGCGTGGTCAGGCCTTTGACCATGGCGGTGCCGTAAAGCAGGTTGGTATCGGAGCCCAGGCCTTCCTTGGCGACTTTGGTGTCGAATTGCAGGCGGTAGCCGTTGTGCGGGTCGATGCGGTTGTCGCTGCGCAGATAGGAATAGCTGACGCCCGGCATCACCAGGTTGCTCAGGCCGGAGTCATTGCCCAGGCGATATTCTTCACGCTGATACTTGAGCGAAATCACCCGGGTCCAGCCGCTGGGCAGCTTGCTGTGCCACTCGGGACCCACGGTGAGCAATTTACTCAGGGTGTCGGTATTGGCGATTTCTTCGTTCTGATAGCCACCGGCAAAGCGCAGTTTATCGGTGAGCGGTGGGTCCAGAGGTATGTCGTACCACAGGCCGACGTTCTGCCGCGGCGCCGACAGCTCGGCTTCCCAACCATAGCTGTGGCCCTGGGGGTTGACCCAGTGGCGGGTCCAGTTGGCTTTGCCACGCGGGCCGACGTCAGTGGAAAACCCCAGGCCCAGCCCCATGGTGCGCGGCTTGCGGGTCTCCAAGCGCACGGCCACCGGGATGATGTCATTGGTCGACGCGGCAGGGGCGGCGTCCACGCGCACGCCTTCAAAAAAGCCACTGGCTTGCAGGTTCTGGTTGAGTTCGGCGATCAGTTCGGAATCGTAGGGCGTGCCGCTTTTGAACGGCACCATGCGTTGCAGCAGCTCTTCGTCAAACGGCGTGTCGCCGGCGAAGCTGACTTTGCCCAATGTGTAGCGCGGGCCGCTGTCGTAGATGAGTTCGATATCGGCGACACCGGCCTTCGGGTCTACCGCGAGTTTCTGGCTTGTGAAGCGCCCGCTGAAAAAGCCGTAGCGCGAAGCCTGGTTCTGGATCAGGCGCTTGGCGTCTTCGTAATGGCCGTGGTTGAGCACGGCGCCAGCCTTGAGGTCGTTGCTGACGGGCACGCGAAAGGTCTTGAGGTCTGCGGCGGGGCCGTCGACCCGAATGGTCACGTTGCGCAAATGCACCGGTTCGCCGGGGTCGATGGTGAGGATCAGGCGCGGGTTCTTGCCGCCCTTCACTTCACTGTCGATCTGTGGCTGATAGAAGCCAAGGGCCTGGGCGGCTTTGCGCGCCTGCTCCTCGGCGCCACGGCTGAACCGCAGCAGGGCCTCTTCATCACGATCGCCCACCCCGCCGATATAGCCTTCGATGTTGGCTTTCAACGCGTCGTTCGAGGGCTTGATCCGCACGTCCAGTTCGCTTTGCGCCAACGCGCCGCAGCTTGTGAACAGCAGAATCAAGCCGCTGGTAAATCTTCCTGGAAACTTCATAGGCGCGGATGCTACACGAGCAAGGGAGACTCTTTGAACTCGGATTTATCTGAATAATTCTGTATTAAGCCGTTGCAGCATGTAACGACTGCGGATTGGGATGGAAAAACACATGTTCCAGGATCGGGCCTACCGCCACTTCACCGATTTCCTCGTAGCCCTGACGCTTATAGAACTCCAGGTAACGTGAATTCCCAGTGTCCAGCACCACACCGGATGAATGCGGGTCTTCGGCACACCAATTGTGCACGGCTTCCAGCAACTGCTCGCCGTAATGCTTACCCTGGAACTGCGGGTGAATGCCCAGCAACGGCAGTACATGTACCGACTCACTGGGCAGGCACGCCAGCACCGCGTGATGGTAGTCGAGGTAACGCCGTGTACCGCGCACGCCGGTGCTCAGCCACATGCGCAGTTGCCAGGCCCAGCTTTCGGTGATGCCCAGGCGCCGCTGCGGTGGCGCGATCAGGGCGATGCCGATCAGCCGGTCGTTGACGAACAGGCCGATGGCCGGCAGTTTCTGAAAGAAGTGCTGCTTGACCAACTCGCGCACGGTGGCGCGCACCCGTTGTTCATAACCGGGGCGCTCGGCTTCGAAGATGTAGGCGAAGGTCGGCTCATGCCGATAGGCCTGGTACAACAGGGACCGGGCCTCGCGGGAGTAACCGCTGTTGAGCAGGCGAATTTCAGCAATTGCAGTTGTAGTGTCCGGCATACCGTCAATCTCCCTGGGCGCGGCTCAAAAGGCAGCGTTCTTATGGGTACGAACCTACACAGCACGAGTCGTTCCCAGACATTAGCAGTGCATGTGCCCTACCGCCACGCTGGCCCCCGTCCGACTTGTCCGCTAGCATCGCCCTTTTGCCAGACTGGACTGCCGACCATGAAAATCGTCTCCTTCAATATCAACGGGCTGCGCGCCCGCCCTCATCAGTTGGCGGCGCTGATTGAAAAGCACCAGCCCGACGTGATCGGTTTGCAGGAAACCAAAGTCCACGATGACCAATTCCCGCTGGCCGAAGTGCAGGCCCTTGGCTATCACGTGTACTACCATGGGCAAAAAGGCCACTACGGGGTGGCGCTGCTGTCGCGCAAGGAAGCCCTGAGCGTGCACAAAGGCTTCGCCAGTGACGAAGAGGACGCCCAGCGTCGCTTTATCTGGGGCACCTTCGCCGACGCGAACGGCCACCCGGTCACCATCATGAACGGCTACTTCCCCCAGGGCGAAAGCCGCGACCACCCGACCAAGTTCCCGGCCAAGCAGCGCTTCTACGAAGACCTGCAGCAACTGCTGGAAAGCCAGTTCAGCAACGACCAGGCGCTGGTGGTGATGGGCGACGTAAACATTTCCCCGGAAGACTGCGACATCGGCATCGGTGCCGACAACGCCAAGCGTTGGCTCAAGACCGGCAAATGCAGCTTCCTGCCGGAAGAGCGCGAATGGATGGCTCGCTTGAAAAACTGGGGCCTGGTGGACAGCTTCCGCCACCTCAACCCGGACGTGGCCGACCGCTTCAGCTGGTTCGACTACCGCAGCCGGGGCTTTGAAGACGAGCCCAAGCGTGGGCTGCGCATTGACGTGATCCTGGCCTCCAATGGCCTGCTTTCGCGGGTCAAGGATGCCGGGGTGGATTACGAGCTGCGTGGGCTGGAGAAGCCTTCGGACCATGCGCCGATCTGGCTGGAACTGAGCTGATCGCAAAAAGTGGGAGTGGGCTTGCCCCTCCCACATTCAGCCTTGCGGCGCACCCGTCACATTTATGCAACCTGCCTGTCTTATTCTCGCGGCACTCCCTTTGGCTTGAGAAGGTGCCGGCATGAGGCTGCGCGTTCTGTTACTGCTGACCGTTTTTCCCCTCTTCGCCGTATCCGCTCCCCTGCCCCTTCCCGATCAAGGCCCGGCACTGCGTATCCAGGGCTCCAATACCATTGGCGCGGCGTTGGGTCCGGCACTGGTCAAGGGGCTGATGGAGCATCAGGGCTTGCAGGCGGTGCACAGCGAACCGGGCGAAGGCGTCAATGAACAGCGTGTGATCGGCAAGACGCGCCAAGGCAAGACCGTGACCATCGAGGTCGCGGCCCACGGATCGAGCACCGGGTTCACGGCGCTGAAAAAAGCCAGCGCCGATCTCGCCGCCTCGTCTCGCCCGATCAAGGACAGTGAACTGGTCGACCTTGAACCCCTGGGCGACCTGAAAAGCCCTGAAGCCGAACAAGTGATTGCCATCGACGGCCTGGCGATCATCCTCCACCCGCAGAACCCGTTGAACACACTGAATACCGAGCAACTGGCGCAGATTTTCAATGGTGAGGTCAGTACCTGGGAGGCGCTGGGTGGAGTGGGCGGCCCCATTCATGTGTACGCACGGGATGATCAATCCGGCACCTACGACACGTTCAAGGAACTGGTATTGCGTCTGCGTGGCAAGCCGCTTGCCTCGGGTGCCAAGCGTTTCGAGTCCAGCGAGCAGCTGTCCGACGCGGTCAGCCACGACCCGCAGGGTATCGGCTTTATCGGCCTGCCCTACGTACGCCAGGCCAAGGCCGTGGCGATTGTGGATGGCGATTCACAGCCCATGCTGGCGCTCAACAGCCTGATTGCTACCGAGGATTACCCGCTGTCACGTCGGTTGTTTTTCTACCTGCCGCCGTCCGGGCATAACCCGTGGGCCAAGGCGCTGGTGGACTTTACCCAGAGCGCCAAGGGCCAGGCGATTGTGGCCGCAAACGGGTTTATTGCGCAGCAGGTGCAGGCGATCGCCGTGCAACCGCGCCCGTCGATGCCCGATGATTATCAGGGTATCGCCCGCGACGCCCAGCGCCTGACGGTGAATTTTCGCTTTGAAGAAGGCAGCGCCAGCCTGGACAACAAGGCGCGCCAGGATCTGCAAAGGGTGGTGGCGTATCTGAAGAGCCACGACAAGCTGGATAAGCAGGTGACGCTGGTGGGCTTTGGCGATGCCAAGGATGACCCGCAGCGCGCCGCGCTACTGTCAAAGTTGCGGGCGATGGCGGTGCGTCGGGAGTTGGTGAAGAACGCCGTGGTGCTGCGCGATATCCGTGGGTTGGGTGCGCAGATGCCGGTGGCGGCGAATACGGCGGATGAAGGCCGGATCAAGAATCGGCGGGTGGAGGTGTGGGTTTACTGAGGGCTGATGGGTCTTCATTGCCTGATCCGGCCTCATCGGGGTGCCCCCTCCCACATTTTGATCTGTGAACACATCCAAGTGTGGGAGGAAGCTTGCCCCCGATGCAGGCGACGCGGTGTTACTGCCCGCTGCGCATCAGCTCTTTAGGCACGTACTTGCCAATCTCGAACTTGCCGATGGCCGCCCGGTGCACTTCGTCCGGGCCGTCGGCCAGGCGCAGGGTGCGTTGCATGGCGTACATGTAGGCCAGCGGGAAGTCGTTGGAAACGCCGGCGCCGCCGTGAATCTGGATTGCGCGGTCGATCACCTTCAAGGCCACGTTCGGCGCCACTACCTTGATCTGGGCGATTTCACTCTTCGCCACTTTGTTGCCCACGGTATCCATCATGTATGCCGCTTTCAGGGTCAGCAGGCGCGCCATGTCGATCTCCATGCGTGAGTCGGCAATCTTGTCGATATTGCCACCCAACCGGGCCAGCGGCTTGCCGAACGCGGTCCGGCTGACGGAGCGTTTGCACATCAATTCCAACGCACGCTCAGCCATACCGATGGAGCGCATGCAGTGGTGGATACGGCCTGGACCGAGGCGGCCCTGGGCGATTTCGAAACCCCGGCCTTCGCCGAGCAGGACGTTTTCATAGGGTACGCGGACGTTGTCGAAGAGTACCTCGGCGTGACCATGGGGCGCGTCGTCGTAGCCGAACACCGGCAGCGGGCGCACGATTTTCACACCCGGGGTGTCCACTGGCACCAGGATCATCGAGTGCTGCTGGTGGCGTGGCGCATCCGGGTTGCTCAGGCCCATGAAGATCAGGATCTTGCAGCGCGGATCGCAGGCCCCGGAGGTCCACCATTTCTTGCCGTTGATCACCCATTCGTCGCCCTGGCGCTCGGCGCGGGCGGCCATGTTGGTGGCGTCCGAGGAAGCGACGTCCGGCTCGGTCATGGCGAAGGCTGAGCGGATCTCACCGCGCAGCAAGGGCTCCAACCAACGTTGCTTCTGTTCTTCGTTGGCGTAGCGCACCAGCACTTCCATATTGCCGGTGTCGGGGGCGGAACAGTTGAACGGCTCCGGGCCCAGCAGGGAGCGTCCCATGATTTCGGCCAGTGGCGCGTATTCGAGGTTGGTGAGGCCGGCGCCCAGTTCGGATTCAGGCAGGAACAGGTTCCACAGGCCTTCGGCCTTCGCCTTGGCTTTCAACTCCTCCATGATTGCGGTGGGCTGCCAGCGGTCGCCTTCGCTGACCTGGCGTTCGAACACCGGCTCGGCCGGGTAAACGTAAGCGTCCATGAACGC
>Ga0105251_10000928_pt1 | contig 26272 bp, 18 predicted proteins | sample KBSS64metaG_FD_80424 | JGI IMG/M metagenome (GOLD analysis project Ga0105251, IMG submission 80424) | Switchgrass rhizosphere microbial communities from Kellogg Biological Station, Michigan, USA - KBS S6-4 metaG | ecosystem: Host-associated > Plants > Roots > Rhizosphere > Soil | place...
CAGGGACACTGAGGATTGCGGACAGCAGCTCATTGGCACGCTCATGGTCAGTTTCGCTGGGCAGTCTGGCGATGAAATCCAGGAGCTCCATTGCTTTGGAATGCCCGTCTTGGCGTCGGATTTTTTTCAGATCCAGCCATGCATCAGCGAATCGCCCAACGTCAGGGGCAAGCGCAATCAACTGATCAGCTTGCGCTCGGCTGAGGATGGTGTCGGGGACGCCAAAGCTGAAGTACACCGGATGAAACTCTGCGCAGCTTAGGTTCATGTAACGAAAGCCATCGTACCCCCCGTAATACTGGCGGTTGAATGCGGCGTCAATTTTGGGAAACATGCGGCACATTAAGGCACGCACACCGGATCGCCTAAGCTCAGCGACCTGTCCCAACCATGCCTCATGAAAGGCGGATACCGGTCTCAGATCCTCACTCATCCCAGGTGAGCCAGTGAACATTCCGGAGTGTTGCCGAATCTTCTGATAAGCGATCGGCTCGAACAGACGCAGGAATTCTAGAGCGACGAAATCGACCCAGTTCACTTCGCCGACCACTGCAGGAAACGTAACGCGCAGAATGTTGAGGATTCGCACGATGTCACGAGGCTTTTGTAGATACTGCTCGAGGCCGTCAAAGAAAACGTTCTCGAAGTAGAGAGGGGCAGCAGCGGGAACCTCCATAGCGCTGAGCAGCTTGTCGAGCTCTTGGGAAAAGTGTGCATTGAGCTGCGCCTGGGAAATGGTGGGCAGATCGAAAGATGCCTGGACGATTTTTTCCAGATACGCCTGCCAGTCCGCACTCACTGCCTTGCCGATGGCCTCAGCGACAACGTCCCGGTCGAAGGAAAGCAGATAGATGACATTAGGGAAGTCACCGAGCGCCTTAACCACCTTAAAGACCTCCATCATCTCGGACGGCGTCAGTCGGTCGATATCGTCAATTAGAATGAGAGCGCGACGATCCGCCTTCGCCAATGCCCCGCTGATCTTTGCTTTAGTTTTAGGGACATCTACCGGCTTGCGCCCGAGGAGTTTCAGAAGCGGCGTGAGTACCTTGTCTAGCCAAGGAATGCTCGTCGAGTAGGCAACTGCCTTGGAGAGCATTCCCGCGTATTTCGCCAACGCGTCTCCGGCATCACGCAATGCTCCGCTTTCTCCGCTGAGCGCTTTGTGAAACTGAGTAAGAAGCTGACCAGCCAATTGATCCCGCCCGTTGAACCACCACGGGTTGAACTCCACGACCAGGGTCTTACGATCATTCTGCTCAGCCAAGTTGAACTTGATGAGATTCATGAGACTGGACTTTCCGCTGCCCCAAGGGCCGTTTAGAGCCATTACTACGCCGGTGGGGCTCGGTGTCTTGCGAATTGCATCGGTGAGAGCTTTAGCGAATGGATAGTACCCAAAGGCGTCGTCATCAGGAGCAATGACAGCGCGATCAGCGTCAAGACTGCGCTGCGCGGACTCGTTTGGACAAACTGCCTCATCAACCCCTGCCATGTGTCTCTCTCCCAGCCCTCGCATACACGATGCCGCAGCAAAAAAGAACCTACGTTCTCTGATTCACCCCGCTATGCCAAGTGATTTTCATGGCCGGATCGAATTATGAGTTGCCAGCTAATACTGCACTTGGAGATCACTGAAGCACGTGCGCCAGCGGCTGGACGAAGCGCCAGCGGTGGGCCTCGAATCAAATAGCGTCATTCGAGCCTTCAACGAATACGAGGCGGCACCGTGTGTCCTTTGATGCTCACGGCTTACCGTCAGGTATCATGATGGACTGTTGGGGCCGGCGACCCCTATGGTTATCAGGAGCTGTCCATGCTGCAGATCAATACCGGTAAGCTGTATGCAACAGGGATTGGAAGAACCAACCAGCTTAGGGGCGTGCTCTACACAAATTTGAAGCTGCCTTGGCGCGATGACATAGTCACGAAAGTCGGCACGCTGCGCAGTACCGACGGTAGGAAAGGCAGCCAGGCTTTGGTCTATGAACTGGAAGAGCATATTGAACAGGGCGAGGATGCTCCGGGAATCTTGGTGTCCCACACCGTCCAGTCCTACATGCAGGATTTTTCAGCCGTAGCCTCGTTTGCGCTCGACGCGATCGTAACGCCCGATCCTGAACTGACGGCTCAAATGACCAACGGGTCGCCGGGGTTGAGCTCCTATCACCCTCCTTCGCAGTTCCTTCGACGTTGCTTCGACTCTGAGCTCTACGTCCCCAAATCAGATGCGCAGGAGCTAGTCGATTTTTGTGAACAATTGGTTGGCCTTGAGCGTCGTCTGTATCTCGGCGCGATGCGGGCAATCAAGACCTACGTGTCAGGCGTCCATCGCATTCGAGACGATCTCGGGCTTGCCTACACCTTGATGGTCTCCGCCATAGAATCGCTAGCACAAGAATTCGATGGCTACAGTTCGGCATGGAACGATGTCGACGAGCGAAAACGGGACGCCATTGATGCGGCACTTGAATCGGCAGATCCCGTCGCCGCACAAGCTGTCAGGGGCGCAATTTTGGCGTCGGAGCACCTTTCGCTCGGGCGCCGATATCGAGAGTTCGTGCTGAGTCATGTTGACGAGAGCTACTACCGAACGGGCGACGCTCTGGTTGGTCATCCCATTGCTCAATGCGAGCTGGTTGAAGCCTTGCGGCAGGCTTACACCTTGCGGTCAAAGTACGTCCATCAGATCCAGGCGCTTCCGCACGAGCTGACTCTTCCTCATGGCCATTCCGAGGTGAGTTATGTCAACCGGCAGCCGACACTCACTTTCCAAGGGCTCGCCCGCCTGACTCGTCATGTAATAAGATCCTTCGTACATCGAGGCTCTAAGCTGGAAAAAGAGACCTATGACTACAGCTTGGAACAATCGGGCGTCGTGGTGATGCAGTTGGCACCGCAGTATTGGGTAGGACATCCTTTAAGCTCTCCCAAAGAGGCGCGTAGACGTCTGGAAGGCTTCCTTCAGCAATTGGCAGCTGTGGAAACTCATAGTGCAGATGCTCAAATGACTGATCTGCGGCCACTGCTGGCGGATATCGAACGCACCGTTGCGCAGGCACCCAAGCGTGATCGCCATGCGATGGCAGTCCTTCACATTTTGTTCAACATCAGCGTTCCTGAAGAGTGTCGATCGCCCAACTGCGACACAGTGCATGAAGCGCTACAACAGTATTTAGACACGCTGTCAGCCGAAGCCCTTGTGCTGCTGTGCTATGCCATCGATCCTGCAGAACTGTGGGATCTGCAAGTGCACCGCGAAGGCCACGACGACTTTTTCAAAAAGCGATCAAAGCCCAGCGGCTTACAAGTACCTAGGCTTTTCGAAGCGGCTATCAGTCTCACCCTCGCCGAGCGCTACCGCAGCGTGGGCGATATCGAGCAAAGCCGGGCTTTACTCGCTTTCGCCGTCAACAACTATCCTGGTCATACAGGACTACTCGCTGCCGAGCATTCGTTTACGGGGGACGAAGCCTTGAGTTGGCGCAAGATCCTGCTTCCGAATGCGGTCGATGTCCCAAGGGAAGATGCTCAAGAGGCCCCAACGGAGAACGGGATTCCTCAAGAATAATTGCAGATGCGTCGTCATGACTCAGTGATGCTTGGTACGACGGTCTTAGTCTCACAAGCCCGGGGCATCGGAAAAGCCGGCGTCCCGCATAGCGCTCGTCGCATGGCCGCCCCCGATCAACCCTTTCACCTGATGTTGATTGAGGCGGCATACCGTAAAGCAGGCTGCACCAACGGCTCGTATTCGGTATTCGATATGGGGTATGTGCCGCAGGGGCGACTTAGGTTTAAAGGTGGGTTGGATCGAGTCTGAGGCTAAGCATTGGAATCAGCTTGCTCGCACTCAGCATTCCTGGCGAACATTACTGCAGGCGGTAGAATCACTTTACTAGGCATATCGGAGTGACATAGCGTCACTCGTGGGCATGCTGGGCGTCCAAGATTGGCATGAAAGCGCCGTCTGGAGATAACGAGCGCTGGAGATGATATGTCCCTACCTTCAGGTGATGTCTCGACTCGACATCACCGGAGAACATTGAACGGTAAGCCCGCGATATTAGCCCGGCTAAATTGAGCAGCTACTGGTACCTCAAAGCTCCCTCCAAGCAGCCAAAGCGTCAGCTCCGTACTCTTTTTTCCATTCCTTCAACCGACTATGATTTGATCCCCGAGTCTCTACAACCTCACCTGTATGAGGGTTGCGATAGCGCCTTAGCGTCTTAGCAGTGGAATTCGCGACTGAAGCCAACTTATCTTCTGATAACAGAACTTCAAACAACTCATCTACAAGAGACGGTGCGGCAACTGATGTAGCTGGCTTCAACAACCGCAGAACATCGGCGGCAGTGTAGTTGTATTGAGCTTTAAGAGCCACGAGCTCCTGATAAAAACGCATGTCTTTCTCGAGGTCTGAGCTATTTTCGAGTTTTTCGATCTGCTCAATGTGGGAAATGTAATCCAGTATAGCCGTCATTGGTTCCCCCCCTTGCTGTAGTCATCATTGAGATGCGCGCTGTGTTGATAATAACTTACCCAGCCAGTGCTCAAGTCCGATTTACCATCATGCGTGATATAGCTCAGGCCACCTCGTCTTTGACTCTGTCGGTTTGAGAAACCTCCGACGGCCTACGATCGTGTGGAGTCTTTGGCGAATTGCGGTCAATCCCGACGTCCGACGAACTGAGTACAAGCTTGTCCTCGGGTTGTTTACGATCGAAGAGTCGCAAAATACCTTTGTGACCATGGGCTTCATGTTCGTGAATAAGCTTTAGAATCCGTACCACTTCATCATCTGTATAGCCATATCGCTGGATCAAGTCGTCGAGCTTGCCGCTAAACTCCCGATCAAGACGGTAGTTGACATCGCTAGTCTCGAGCTCGCGCATCTCATCCGCGACACGGGTCAGCAGACTCTGCAGCTGCAAGTATTTCACGAACGGATGTGGTCGACTCATGATTGCTCACCATTTTTTGGCCTGATTTGAGTGTAGCGCAATGCCCCGCTTGCTTAAAGACGTTCACGGCTTTTGTCCAAGTTGAAGCGATAAGGGCTATTAAATCAGTCAGTTGCATCGCAAGCCTGCCATTCTGTCGAGGTATTGCCCGCACTACGTGGCGAATTCTGGACTGATCATGAACCCCTTGGCGCCAAGCAATCTGAGGAAGCACTAAAATCCCCTATAAAAATCATAGGGATAGGGACATTAACTCGTCTCTTGCAACAATCTCACGAGTTGCATAGGAGCCTATGCCAAGCTCGCATGTTGTCAATTTATGGCAAAATCGTGCAAATGCGGATTCAAGATTTAGACACTTCGCGTCCATCGTTTTGGTGACGTAAGAAAGGCGAATGGCGCGTGTGCAACCGCTCTATACTGGGTATCTTGGGGCGGTCGAGAAATTTCGATTTTTGCGTATATTGTCAGTGCTCAACACCTCGCCGCCTCAATGCAGCGGCTTGTGCTGATGCCGTCACCCGACCGCCGGAGGTCACGATCATCTCACCCGAGGCAAGCCCTACCGGATCCGATGGACGGGGGCATCCTCGCGGCGACCTACAGAGACCATCATTCCATGCATCGAAACACACTGATGGATAGCGTAGCATTCCACCATAAATTCATTATTTAAGTCTTTTTAGGTAACCTAATCCAATTGCGACTCGCTACTGGGCAATGTGCCCAGATTGCGTGCTTTTTAAACACTTGGCGATCTCAAAGTCCTGAATCTATAAAAACCTGCCTGCGATTGCGTGAATTGCATTCTCATTAGGTTAGCTATAGGCCCCTCGCGGCACATCCACCACACCTGTAGCACGTTGAGATGGAGTTTGAATCTCGGATTTGGCGATTGACTTCGAGTGGGATGGAGAGTTGGAGTGGAGCGAGATTTATACGTCAAATTCGATCTCGGATAGCGGTGCCCATCAACTCTTATCAAACAGCCATTCCAGATGTATTAAATCTCCCGCAGGCAAACTTGCTACAGCGCTTTCCCAGACAGCAGTTAGATGGTAGCGCTGGAAACATAGGGCCATCAGTTTGAGCTCGTGGCGATTCTTTGGAAACAGGGCTTCCGTGAAATGTAACTCTCGACGGAGCAAGTCCGTCTCGCTCTCTGCCAAAAGATTGAAGGAGGTTCCGAGCAATAAATACCCGACTGCGAGTGAGCGCGGCGCCGCCGTCTCGATATTTTTGATCATCTGACTCACGGTAGGCTTGCAGTACCTAGGAGTGTCTAGCCTATCTCCCCTCATTCCTTTGAAAAACCACCGAGCGACTCCGCCATCACTGACGAGGTTTGGCTGATACAGGAAAAAACCGAGTATGAAGTACAAGCAATATTTCGACGGATGCTGCACAGAAGGTATCGCGGGTGAATTCGCTACCCAGTCTTGGATACGTCGCACTGCCCGGCAAACCCTAGTTTCATTCGAAGCCGATTGGTAACCGGAGCTGTGCCGAGACACTAACCCAACCCCATGATCAAAATGCCCGTTCAACGTCTGCTGTATAAAGGCCTGCCAAGCACCCGCTGGTTTGCTCAAATGCCCTTTTTCCAGCTGTTGAAGAAGAACAGGTTGCCGATGTTCCGTGCAGACCGCCGCGCCACGGTCACGCCATGCCCGCCTTAGCGCTGGGGCTTTCATCCCCATGACGTCGCCTGCCAGGCACTGAGCGCAATAGCGGCGATTATCGTGCTGCGCCGTTGCATTGACCGGCAGCGTAAAGCGCTCAGCCAGGTGAACAGCCAAAGGTCTGGGAAAGACGTTCAGAAACGACTCTGATCGATACAGGTCGTCGTACTCCAACTCTTTGACGGTCACGCCTATTGCTCGTAATCGTGAAGTCCTCAGAAGCGCGTTAGGATCCCAAGGTCGCGTCTGGCCATCTTGTTCATCGAGTGCTGTTGGTCTCACCCAAGGAGCCTCGTAGGCGCCCTCCCCAGCTGACAGCTTTGAGGATTCATTTTCCAGCCGCAGCAGTCCCATGCACCAATCTAGAAACCCTTGGTGGATCATGGAAGCTTGACCGGCATTCGCGTTTCGATCGAGCCACGACCCTAATGTTTCGTCGTAAATAGGTGTCAAAAGATCCTGAAAAAGCTTCCGCTTTTTGTATATGGAGCCCTGGGGCGTCTTGTTGCATGCGGCCGACATCCTGGTAGTCCGAATCGCGGCGGCTTCCCAAGCGTGTGTCTCGGGTGATCCCGAGGTATCGCCCACCGATGGCGTGACGATCGACTTCGCGGGCTTCAGCTGCCTGATTGACCTCGTGAAGCTCTGCTGTATGGCTGAGTTCATCTCGCCCTGCGCGATAATCGATGCCTTGGGCCCAGTGTGCACATTTAGTGGCATATCAAGCGCAAGCTCTAGCTGAATCTCCATCTGGTGCACCGCTGGAGGGCCAATAGGCAGCAGCAGTTGGAGCCCGCCAGGAGTTTCGGCCGGATAGAGCGTGCCGTCGCCGGCATGGTCATCCATCGATGGGAGGGCCGGGATATCGACTTTCGACGCTGAGCCATTCCCCCCGATCACCGCCTCAGTTAACGCGGTTTCCATTCCAACGTCCCGACTAACCTTATCTCCAGCAGTGGCTTGCTCTGCTATTTCAGCATCCACCAGAAGCCCTTTGAGCATTGACACGGTATTCCCGATCAGCCCCTTGGTATGTTCATGCAACATCCGAACATCGATGCCCTGCGCCGTCAGAGGTGATTGATTGAGTGCCATAAAGGACGCCGCACCGAGCACAGCCTGCTCTGCAGCAAGCGCCGACTCGCTGGAAGAAAGGATCGGGAGTTCGTTCAGCTTGGTGTCGGCGGCTAGAGATGGGCTTTTAGGAGTATCGAGTCTCTCGTGGGTTTCCGGCATTCGCGGCGTTTCGGGGGTTTCAGGGTTGTTGACGGTTTTGGTAGACGTGCGTGCGAGTGCCGTAGCATTAGCTTCTGGAAGATATGGAGGAAAGCGGTGTCCTTGATTTGCGACGATCACGTCTCGGACGAAAGTAAGATATGAGAGATCGCAGCTCATTGCCTCAAGGTCGAAGAACGTCACTTCTATACCCATAGCCGTGGCTTTATGGCCCACGGCCGTCAGCGTGTCATACAGGCCGCATAGCACAACACAATGACTGTAAGGCGGTTGCGTCAAAGCCTGGATCGAATCGTAAATCCCTTGAACTTTGGGCTGGTGTTTATGAAAAAAGTCATGAGCGTCCTCGCAAACGACAGCCCCGTAACGCCTAAGCTGCATGGCAGCTTTGTAGTGGCGCTCAACGCGTCGGCCCGACGTGAGGGCGACTGAAGGAGGCAAGCCCAAGGATTTCAAGACATGGGAAGAAAAAACAAAGTCGGAATTGAATGGCATTCTCGGGACGTAAAGCGTGCGCGCATGCCTGCTGTCGAGCAGCGCTCGCAGACGTGAGGCGAAGGCACTGGTACCCGCCCCCGCCTCGCCTCGAACAATGAACAACCTACCCTGTGCCCTATTTCCGTTCTGATTGATTAGCGCGAGAACGCGGTCGAGCGACGCTTGGTTTGCAGAACTGCCAATCCAGCGTCGACCCATGTCGATTTACTCCAGGAAACCGGACAGCCGAGCTTCCAAACAGCTGTCCAGCAGCTCCTCGTCGATGCATTCGTGCTCCAGTTCGATTGCCAGCTTAGCGGCACTGATTAGTGCCCGGACAATATCCCGGGTACTCGCCTGGCAATTGACGATGAGCATTTCCTGGATTTCCGGGGTGTCTAGTTTGGACGGCTTGCGCAGTGGAATGAATCGAACAAATGCCTTGAGAAACCGAGAAAAGTCTTCTCCTTTGGCGCTCCATTCGGGTACCTCCCACACCCCGAACCGGGAGCGCAATTGGGGATCCATCCCCAAGTAGGCCTTGAGCTCGTCAGTCCCAGCCACGACCAAGCTAATGCCAAAGTCACGATTGGCCATCGCGCGCAGGTATGTGTAATTGGGTTGCAGGAGCATGTTTTTCACGCCAGCCAACGCATTACCTTCATCAAGAATGCAAACTGCAAGGTGCATTTGCTTGATCCTTTCTGCGATGCGATTGATACCGCTTGCAGTGCAAAGCGATTTGACTGATTCCGTAAACCCCAACCGGCTCAAGAATATCTGCTGAAGGTCAATGAAGCGGCCATACTCAGACAGATCAATATTGAGAATTTGGGTGGAGTCAGGCGCGTTGAGCCGTGCCTCAACCTGCTCAATCATCTTCGTTTTACCGATCCCGCTGATCCCAATCAGCGCCATGCAGGTTCGGCTGCCCATGCGGGTCGCCTTGACCATCCGCTCGATGTCGGAGATAAAAGTCTGGCTGGTATTGGTTTTGATCCACACCGGGCTGTCGCATAGCTGGATGCGCTCCGATGAATCAAGCATTGCCACCTGTTGAACCTTAGGAGCAAGGTGCGATAAGTCCATGGCTACTCCCCCTCAAATGGTTCAACAGGAACCGAGAAGTTGCGGATGGCATCCTTACGCTTTTTCTTTGACCGCTCGTGATGAATCAGGAGCGCACCGTTCTTGTCAGCCTCGTTGATTTCGCGCTGCTTTTGCAGTGCAGGAATGTCAGCCAGAATGGCTTGCCTCAGCTGTTCAGAGCGTGCCAAGAAAGCTTTCACCGCACGTTCGCCCAGCTTGCCTGCCCGCTTTAAATACTTCTGTAGGATCGCCTTGGCCGTCAGCGTACCAGTGGTCTTCTCGCAGCAAGGAACTTCGATCCACTGGCCCTCAAACCTTGCCAGGATACTCGACAAGTTCGCCGGGTCGTATTTGACCCGAATAGGTTTACCGATCATGTGGCGCAGCAGGTTATTGGAGTAGCGGAAGCCGTTGACCTTGAGTCCAGTCTTGCTCATCACGGGGCGCTTTTCAGGCATGACCTCGATGATGAAGTTTTTCACATCGTGGACGTTGCGAGGAACAACAGGCCGGCCGTTTTCATCGCGCAGGGCTTCAAGCCAACGATCCCGAGGCGTCTTACCGTCCTCGCCTGCGGTGTCGTGGTATTCACACACCGCCAGCGTGAAGTATTGGACGAACTCCTCCAACGTCAGGACTTTGTGCTTCTCCGGGTTGTAGTCTCGATCCTTTCGAGTCCTGGACGCCGTTCCTCCAGGTAACATCTGAACGTACCCGATGTTCAGCGTGCCGAGCGCACGCTCACAGATACCGCCGTCTTGTTTTTGGGAGCGGTGACGCAGCTTGATGCCTTCTAGGGCGCAGGCAGCCACGAGATTTGCTGACCGAAACTCCCTCGCATTATCAGTCAGCAGCTCGTTGAAGACACCGTGGAACTCGTAATCGTGATCCTCCAACCCCAAGCCCTTCATGAAAGCGTCTTTGCTCAATACCGCATGCTTCAATGTGTGAGCAACGCTGCACAGGCTGGGGTAACGCAAGCTGACATAGAAGCCGAGGATCACCTTCGTCTTGGCACAAATGGCAATCGTGATCCATGGCCGCCCCACCGGGTGTTCGCGATCATAACGGCTGGCAAGGAATACGTCGGCCACGGTGTGATCGATCTGCACCTGCTCAAGTGGCCGGCTGAGTTCCCGAAACCCGCCCCGGAGTTTGAAGACGTCGTCGGCGTGGTTTTTGCCGTGCACCTGGACGTCCTTGCCATGCTCCGGAAGGTTATTCATTCGATCACATACCGTTTCATACGACGGCACGTCCTTGATCTTCAGTTCAGCGCAAACCGCCTGCACTCCCTTCCATACCGTACGGTATGAAGCGCCATGCCCTCGGTAGAGCCATACCTGATCCGCTATGATTTGCTCAACTTCGGGAGCTATCGTCTTGGTACCTTTTTTGCGGCCCCGCTTTTTGCCTAGAAGACTGATTGGGCCGATCTCGGCATTGAACAACAGACGTACTTCGTAGTAACGCTGCAAACTCAGACCGCACTCCTTTGCAGCCGCCTCGGCCGACAGCGTACCGGCAAATTGCTTTTCGATAACCTCGAAGCGATGGCGCGCCTTCTCTTTCTGTTCTGGAGTGAAGTCCTCTCCGAGTATCAATGCACGCTTCGCAGACTTCTCTGCAATGGTGGCCTCAGCGGCCTTGACTATCGTGTCATGCTCAACCGATTCCACTAGCGCCGGATTCACTAGCCTCAATGTGTCATTGCGAAGATTTTTAAGGTGCAACTTGCGAGTGGGCGTGTCGATATCTTCAACGACCCAAAGTTGCCCTTCGAAGCTTACAAGTTGTTTACTGCCATCTGGGTTGGTATATGTGCCCATGGCACACCTCCAATTGACCCGTCGACGCTCTCAGTGCGCAAGAGTTGCGATATCGGCGCGTTTTGTCGCGCTGTGTCGTGCTGATATCGTGCTGCGAGTGGAGCGGCGTGCTGGTCGATAATTCCCTGACAATGCAAAGGTATGTTGCGCTGCCAGGGATTTGTGGTATTGGGCTATTCCGATGGAAAGCCCTCCGAGTGACTCACATGACCTTGGCGGGTCAATGGGTGATGCCGCAGCACCTCACGCGAGAACAGGCAATCTAACCGCCGTGCCACCAACTGATATGACGGTGCTTTGATGCCGATTGCCTGGCACTCTGACCTGACAAGCTCCCAAAAGGCCCGCTTGCCAATGTTTTGCTTAAGTGAGGCCTGGAATGCGCGTTCCACTACCTCCTCCGTGTCAGTAGAGAACTCCAGAGGATCTTGGGCAAGTTCCATGATTCCGCGCAGCGACCTGGCGTCCAAGGACTGCATGTCCATCTGGACTTTGTGCGGCCACGGCTTACCAAGCTCCACCTCGTCAGTTTGCGCGAGTGTCTCTACCGACACAGGCGTGAGTACCGGCTTGGCTGAGTACGCAGTCATCGAGACTGGTTTGAACTCTGATTCACCTGGGGTTTTAACGCAGAGCAGGAGCTGATCGGCGACTCTTAGGAATCTGAGTTTGGGAAGCAGTTGGCATGAAGCCGGTAGGTCTGGAAAATACTGGTTACCCGCAGTCCTCATGCTGACGCTCAGAACTTTAGGGCCTCCGGTTTTCACGATTCTCAGCTTCGGTTGATGTTCATTAGCCATGATAAGCCTCATCAGTTTCGCTGTTAGGTAGAAGAAGTTGCCTAGCTACGGCATTCATCACTATCCGGTTTAAGCAAACTTCCTGATCAAGGCTATGTACATCCAACCATTAATGGCTTCACGCCATAACTACCTCAAATTACATAGCCATGTTTGAGGTCTAGCATCTAAATTTTTGGTGTCAAACCAGGATAAATTCGTGAAATTAACTAGCTCATGAATTTCAAAGGGTTAGGTCTGAAAATTTTTCCTTGGTATGGAAATGAAATTACGAAAACACGCGATTTTTTTTCGTGTTTTTTGTTCGGAGGGGGGGTGGAGGCGGAAAATGGGGGCGTTCAGGGGGTATCGGTTTTTAGGGGCTGGTCACAGCTCAGCTACTTTATGGATCTCAGCAACCACCTGCTTCACTGCCTCTTCAATCGCACCCTCATTACGACACAACACCCAGCCCTGACCCACAATCGCCCGCTCGAACATCTCTGTGCATGCAACATGCTCTGCATACTTCTGAATCACAGTGCCGCCCAATCCTCGTGAACGTGCCGTTGCTCTCGCCCATGAAATATCCGGCGCGGTGATCACACCGACATGCAGATCCGGCACTCGCACGCTTCGCTCCAGGTTCAACTGCAGAATCTCTGCAAACGGAATCGTGTGTCGAAACGCAGCCTCAGACGGATACCAGCGATCAATCAATATGATGCTGCCCAACGGCTGCCGAGTCAGGACATTCCGGGATATCCAACTGCGACTCTCGGCAAAGCGCTCGCACACAGCCCATTCCAGATCCCGTGAGGGATTTCTGGCAAGTTCGTTCACCAGGGCCATGGTTTCCCCTCTGTAGGGATCGTTTTTTCGCTCGCAAAGCCGGATGACTTTCTTGTTGTCCGCCCTCAGCGCTGCCGTTACGGCCTCCAACAACGTGGTTTTGCCGGTGCCTTTGGGGCCGTCCAGAGAAATAAAAAGCGGAGCATTCATTTTTCACACAGCGGTCAGGACGATGATCACCACTCTAACTGCATTTGCAGCAGGCCACGCATCCAAACACTTTCACAAGTAATTTTCCTACCCCCTAGGTATGCTCCGCGTCTATTGCCGATCACTGATACCGGGATGCCCGCCCAAGTCAAGGCTTTGGTCATATCAGGTATTAAGGTGTTGATTGAACCAGCTGGCGGCGGCTTCACTGGTGACCTTGAAGTGTTCAACATAGGGGGTGAAGTGCCCTCCTTTGATCATCACAAGCTTCTTTGGCTCCAGCGCTTTTTCATAGGCTGTGAGGCATATATCCGTGGCGGTCAAAAGATCGTTATCCCCCACAATCATCAGGAACGGCGTGGGGCTGATACGCGAGATGAAATGCCCAGGTTCGTTCTCCCGAAACAGCTCAGTGCTCCTTAAGGTCACCTCATTCTTCCAATTCGGCGCAAACGACCGAGTGTTCATAAAGTACTCATAACTATCTACGCCTACCATGGCACAGGCAGCGCCAGGGTCATCGGATACCGCCGCAATGATTGCGGGTTGTGCACCTGCAAAACGGGCCTGCCGGTCATTGTCATAGCGTGCAAGCATGGCAGGCACAAGGTCCGAGCGCAGTCGACGTTTCGCCGACTCATGGCCACTGATGGAGGGAACCTGAGCAACAACACACTTTACGCGACGATCGATTGCGGCAACTTCTATGACATGCCCGCCGCTCAGACTTGTTCCCCAGATACCAATTCGCTGTGGATCGATGCCTGGAAGCGACTGCAGAAAGGTAATGGCGTCGCGATAGCCCCGGCGCTGCAATACAGGGTCCATCTCTTGGCGCGGCGTTCCTTCACTTTCGCCAAAGTTTGCATGGTCATAGACCAGTACATGAAAACCTTCCGAACAGAATACCTCCGCATATTTATCAAGATATTGTTCCTTGACCGAGGTAAAACCGTGTGCCATGACAACAGCGGGTGTTGTAGACGATGTGTTTGCTGGCTCATAAAGCCAGCCTTTTAATAGAGTACCCTCGGACACAAAACTGATGTTGCTGCGTTTCATAACGTCCTCGTCAAATTCAAACTAGTCGCCGATGCACTGAAGAGCGCGCGCGTAACGGCCTTTAATCGCGGTACATCACGCAAATCCCGATGGTAGCCAAGCCAGAGTTCCCGACCGGGTGGAGGCGTTTGCAGATCAATCACTTTAAGGCCCGGGATTTTTTCACCTACGACCACGGGCAATACGGCGAGCCCTAGCCCCGCCGCGCATAACTGTGCCTGAATAATCCGATCATTACTGCGTTGCATGACAGAGGCATCAGGCAGCAATTTCTGTATCCATGCCACATCCGGAAAATGGTTGAAGTCTGCATTCATCAGAATCAGGTTGACTCCCTCCCCTGTATGGCTAGCGACGCTGTAGTTCTGCGCCGCGTACACCGCATATCTCACGTCCATCAATTTGCGCTGAACGATATCAGGTTGGTCGAAGGGAACATTTCTAAGTGCCACGTCAGCTTCACGCCTCGATAAATCGAGCATGCGCGGCGAAGTCAGGATTTCCACTCGAATATTCGGATGTTTGCGTGCGACGCTCACCATCAAGTCAGGCATTACATAGCCAGCGAACCACTCCGGACAGGTAATTCTTATACCGCCCTCAAGGTGCTCATCATGTACTGCGATCTTTCGATGTAACGCCAAAGCGCTTTGCTCCATGCGTTCTGCCAGGTCGAGAATGGATTCGCCTTCGGCTGTGATCACCAGTCCGTCTCCGGTGCGCTGGAACAGTTTCTGCCCCAGCGCTTCTTCCAGGGCCTGCACACGGCGGCTGACCGTAGGCCGGCTCACTCTCAGTTGCGTTGCTGCATCGGCATAGGTTCCAGCACGCACAACGGCAAGAAAGGCCTTAACATCACCCCACTCCATATGATTGCTCCTTGTCTTTGGTGCCGTTGTGCTTAATCACGTAGCACTCATTTCTGAACGGGCTGCCAGAAGTAGTCTTCACCCTTCTTTTGCACCTTGCCAATACCAGGGAAATCAATGTGGGCGTCGGCAACCCAGTATGGGTGAGCGGCTGTGGAGGCATCTTCCAAGGCCGCCTTGCGGGTGCTGATTGCCTGGCTCGGGGTACTGTCGTAGATGACAGTGACTTGCGGCTCAGGGAATTGAACCGGTTGCACATGGATTACATCGCCCCAGAACAGCAATTGGTCCCCTCCTTCACTGACCTTGAATCCGGTATGCCCTGGGGTATGCCCGCGCAAATCGATGGCTTCTATGCCCGCAAAAAGCTGGTCGCCCCATTTGAATGTCCTGACACGGCCAGCTTCCTGATAAGGCTTGAGATAACGTTTGACTGCAGAGAATGCCTCAGGTTTGTCCTCTTTGCCCTGCGCAACGGAAGGGTCTGACATCCAGTAGTTCAACTCTTGGTCGTTGACTTCCACTACCGCATTCTTGAACGCGCGTTGTTGCCCGTTCAACAACCCCCCGATATGGTCGGCATGCAGATGGGTCATCAGCACCACATCGATCTGATCGGCGCTGTAGCCTGCGGCCTTCAGGCTTTCCTGCAGGCGGCCGGCGGTGCTTCCGGTCAGTTCGCCACCACCGGTGTCTATCAGGATTTGCTGGTCCCCGGTATCGACCAGATAAACATTGACGGACATGCGCGCATCTTTATCCAGCCCTGCCTGTTCAAGCAGCGTGCTTATGCGGGCGCCATCGCCCCCCTCAAGAATCTTGACCATATCGGCAGGAAGGTAACCGTCATAGAGGGCGACAACCTTGAACTTGCCGACATTCATCGAATAACTGGCCTGGGCGTCGGGCAGTGCAGATGCGAACACGCTATTGGAGATAGACAGTGCAAATGCGAACGGCAGTACTGCTGAGTAAATGGATTTAAATAGCTTCATAGTGTGGTTCCTGAAGTAGGTTGTGTTGCACACACTGTCCGTTATTGCCCCCCCTGAAATAAACGGTTTTGTGTGAAACCCGCGCGTACAAAAATGTACGTCGCCCCCAGTTGTTCGTTCGCCAAATACGAATTGGGAGTGGACCTCGTCTCCAGTAATCAGGTGCGTGGATTCTTTCCCGACTGGAAAGACAATGAAGCCACGCCAGCGCCCTCGCCGTCGCGTTGCGCCAACGCGGGCATTCGGTGCAGGAGTATGTCGGGCGTTCACAGTTCCGCTGTGACTTGGCGAGCAGCGACGCCATCGGTGAATACTTCAGTCTGGGGGGGACAGCGAATTCTGGCGTATCGGCGTCACCAGGTAGGCTGACGTGGTGGTGAGTTTCGGCCGCATCGGCAGCAAGGTGCCAGACCTGGATCGAGTGTCGTGCACATGACGATTATGGCCATGTGAGGAGTGATGCACCTTGGACGCTCCAAAACCGTAAACCCGCATCCATCCCTAATGCTGAAACGTCATCATCTCCCCCTCGCCCGCATGTTAATCTCGCCCCACCACGAATAGACATTGATCGTCACAAGACGATGACCAGAACCAGGAAAGCCCATGCCAAAGATTTCTCACTCAGCCCTGCGCCGCAACTTCCGTGAATTGCTCGCCAACCCAACCTGCGTTGAAACCGCTTCCGTCTTTGACCCGATGTCGGCGCGTATCGCCGCTGACCTGGGTTTTGAAGTCGGCATCCTCGGTGGCTCCGTTGCTTCGTTGCAGGTATTGGCCGCACCCGATTTTGCGTTGATCACCCTGAGTGAGTTCGTTGAGCAAGCCACCCGTATCGGCCGCGTTGCCCAGTTGCCGTTCATTGCCGACGCCGACCACGGCTACGGTAACGCCCTGAATGTGATGCGTACCGTCGAAGAACTCGAGCGGGCCGGTGTGGCTGCGTTGACCATTGAAGACACGTTGCTGCCGGCGCAGTTCGGGCGCAAGTCGACGGATCTGATCTCCATTGAAGAAGGCATCGGCAAGGTCCGCGCGGCGCTGGAAGCACGTGTCGATCCCGAGTTGTCGATCATTGCCCGGACCAACGCCGGCGTGTTGCCGACCGAAGCCGTTATCGAGCGCACCCAGGCCTACCAGAAAGCCGGGGCCGACGGGATTTGCATGGTGGGTGTGGCCGATTTCGAGCACTTGGAGAAGATCGCGGAAAACCTGACGGTGCCGCTGATGCTGGTGACCTACGGCAACCCTAAGCTGAATGACGCCCAGCGTCTGGCCAGCCTCGGCGTGCGGGTGGTGGTGGCCGGCCACGGGGCTTACTTTGCCGCGATCAAGGCGACGTATGACAGCCTGCGTGCCCAGCGCCAGTTGACGCATAGCACCGATAATCTCAGTGCCACCGAGCTGACGCATACCTACACGTTGCCGGAAAGCTACGTGGCCTGGGCGGAAGAGTTCATGGACGTCAAAGAGTAAAGACAACCTCGGAGCGAGGGGGTCTCCCCCCTCCTCCCGTTCTCACGATGTCCACTGCTCCCCGCCTGGCCAATCCTTGGTGGGAATATCCGCAATGGTCCCGTCCTTGACCCCATCGATGCCATAACGCTCGATTGAATCCCCCAATATCTCGCCGAACTTGTCCGACTTGGCCTGTGCCTGTCCTTCCTTCACCAGCCCGGGCACGATGGCCGCCAGTACCGCCACGCCAGCCGCCAGGAAGCCCAGCACGCCCGCCGTGGCCGCCAGGCCCGGGAGAAAGCGCGGCAGGTTCGTCCCGAGCAGGCCAAGGCCGCCCTCCGCGGCCGAGGCGCTGCCGGCCAGTACACCCAGCGAGCCTGCGGTAATACCGAAGCCACCGCTCAGCTTGTCACCACGACGCAGCGCGTTAACGCCATCAAAAATGCCATAAGCCCCGGCGACGATACCGGCCAGGCCGCCGATACCTTTGGCGGCTTCCTCGAAGTTCTTCGCCACGACCTTGGCGTGCTTGCCGTCCTTGACGTTGTCCTTGACCTCATCGAGCAGGTCGAGCATGACCTTGCCGTCCTTCATATCCTTGAGGGTCTGCTCACCGTTCTTGATCGACTTGGCGAGGTGCTCCTGGTAGCCCTTGGTGCCGCCCTCGATCAGCACGGTGGTGGCCTGCACGGAACCGGTGGTGATGTCGACGATGTTGCGCGTGGTCAGCTTTCCACCGCTCTGCGCCCCGCGTGCAATGGTCACACCCGCCAGGAACAGCCCGCTCACCCCGTGCAGCACACCGCTGCCGTAGGCGCCCTTGGCGCCGCCGTTGGGGTCGAAGTCCGACAGCTTGCCCATTTTGTCCAGGGCCTTGGTGCCCTGGCGGAGCATGTCCCAGTTACCACGAAAGCCCGCCAGGACCTGGTCGGTGGTGGCCACGGTCCCGTCCTGGTTCAGCAGCAGTTCGGGGCTTTCCTGGCGCATCTGGTCGACCAGCTTGCGGACCTTGTCTTCGTCCAGCTCCGCGCCGCCGTCCTTGCCGAACGCAGCCTTGATGTCGTCGAAGCCAGCGCCCTTGAACAGGTTCTGCTGGGCGATGCTGGAGAAATTGTCATTGAGCTGTTGGTCATACTGAGCCGTGAAGGTCGGATCAAGCGCGGCGTTATAGAGCGCCACTTCCAGGCTGAACTCCGAAGCGGCCTGCTCCGGCGTGTTGTCCTTGAGCAACTCGCGCAGGCGGTCGCCACTGGCCAACTGGTCCTTGTAGAAGGTCTTGAATGCTTCGTTATGCGAGGATTTGGCGACCGCGCCCTGGATCGCCTTGGCATCGTCAATGCCAAGCATCGACTGCAGGCTGGTGGCGGTGGCGTAGAAACCGGCCAGCGCTGTGTGCTGGTCGGTCTTGCCGTCCTTGGTGTTGGCATCCCACGCGGCGTCCAGTGCCTTGCCCGACTTCACCTGATCCTCGTAGGTCTTGGTGACCGCATCCTTCAGGCCGGGATTGTCTTCAAACAACGTCTTCACCGCCTGGTCGCCTGCGTTCCTGATGTACTCGGCGGTGGGTTTGTCGCCCTGCAAGATGGCCATGTGGTCGTTGATGTCCTGCAGCAGCTTTTGCGGCTCCCAGATCGCGCCGGAGCGGTTGGCGATGGAGACCTTGCCATAATCGCTGTTCCAGACCCCGGCGTTGGCGCCGTCGACCACCAGTTTCTGCGCTTCCTGCAGTTCCAGCAGCACCGCAGCCTTTTGTTCGGCCGTGTAGTTTTCCGGATGTTCGAAGATGTCCTTGTCGAGCTTGCGGGTGTCGACCTGGCCCGTGACAGTGCCGGTGGCCACGTCGGTGATCAGGCTGGCCAGGCTCTGGGCATCGGTGGGGGCGGCGGTCTTCAGCCAGGCTTGCACGTCGCTGCGGCTGACCTTGCCGTCGGGCTTGTCGCCGATACTGTTGCCGGCCGTATCGAGCTTGCGGAAGGCGCCGGGCTGGGCAAAGAAGTTGAGGGCCTCTTTCTCTTCCTTGCTCAACTGCGGATTTTGCTTGAGGTAGTCCTGGATGTTCTGTTCGGTGACGGCACTCTCGCCGCCAGTCTTGCCACGGATCGAATCGTACTTGGCATCCAGGATTGCGCCGTATTGAGCGATCTGCCTGGAGCCCGCGTCGGCATCCGGATGGGTGTCGAGAAAATCCTTATAGCTACCGATCTGGTCATTGGCCGAGGGCTTGGCCAATCCCTCGAAACCGTACTTGCCGAAGTCCTGCAGGCGCCCCGCTTCGGTGCCATGGCGCGCTTCCCCGCTCTTGGTAAAGCCGTCGATACTACCGTTGGCCACATCCTTGCCCGTCAGCGCGCGGCCTTGCTCGTCAAAACCCACCACCCGGTCGAGCACCTGGCTGGCACGGAAGGCCGCGTTCGGGTCCTTGTCGAAATCGCCGACCTGCTCCTTCAATGCATCTTTCACCCCACTCTGGTTGCCAAGGTTTTTCAGCAACGGGTTGTCATTGATGATGTCCTGGGCCGAGCGCGTGTCACCCTCGGGCAGTTCCCAGACGATGCCGACCTTTTCTGCGGCCTCACGGCGCTGGCCGTCCTGGCCCACAGCGTCCACCTGTTGCCGTTCACCCTTGAGGTTCTCCCAACCATATTTGCCGAAGTCTTGCAGGCGTCCGGCCTCGGTGCCGTGCCTGGCGTCACCGCCTTTGGTGAAACCATCGACGCGGCCGTTGTCGATGGTATTGCCGGCCAGGCGTGAGCCGTTTTCGTCGAAGCGCTCGACATGCTCCAGCACCTGATTGGCGCGGTAGGCCGCGTCCGCATCGTGCTCGAAATCGCCGACCCGTTCGCGCAACTTGTCCTTCACCCCGCTCTGGTTGCCAAGGTTTTTCAGCAGTGGGCTGCCATCGATGATGTCCTGGGCCGAGCGAGAGTCATCCTTGGGCCGCTGCCACTCGATGCCGGCATCCCTGGCCTTGGCCCGATCAACCGCGTTGCCCCATTCGGCGCTGGTGTCTTTGCCCGTGACGCTCCTGATCGTGGGGGCCTTACTCACCGGTGCTGACATGCGTGTGCTCCTTGAAGACGGGGGCCGTGGCACGATCGTCAAAGGCGATCATGTCGGGCCAGTCAGGAGAGCAAAAACCTTGAGGGTTACTGAAAGATGACAGGCTGACTCACCGGGCCGGTGTTGCATGCCTTTCTGGTCACTGAGGTGCCCATGCTGAAGGGCCGAAACCCGGCTGTGAAATCTTGTGAAAAAATCCGCCGCAGAGTCTGCGGCGGCAACCAAAGGATGTTGTCGAAGCAGAGCGGCTAAGACAGGTTCAACGTACACCCGCACGTGGTTAAACAGCGTGAAGTTTAATTAATCGAGTTTCATCCGCCCGCCCGCTGCAGGCCGTGCCGACTGTGCTTAGAATCAACCTCGGCAACTACGCCGGACACAATAAAAAACCGTAACAGCTCACCTAGAAACCTCTGCCCAAACAACGTTATGCGCCATCCAGTCAGTGCGGTGTTTCTGCGCGCGCCTTCATTATTCCGGGGAAGTCACAACATGATTAAACAGTCGAGCCTGTTGGCACTGGCGGTGTGTGCCGGTATCAGCCAGATGGCCTTTGCCGAGTCGGTCACCGACCAGGCGGATGCCAAGGGATTTGTCGAGGGCAGCAGCGTCACCGGCCTGTTGCGCAACTACTACATGAACCGCAACCGTGAAGGCGGCCGGGCCGATAATATCGACTGGACCCAGGGCGCGATGCTCAACTACGCCTCGGGTTTTACCCAGGGCACCCTCGGTTTCGGCGTCGACGCCTATGCCTACGGCGGACTGAAACTCGACGCCACCCACGCGGACGCCGGCACCGGCAACCTGCCCACCGACCGCCATGGCGATCCCGAAGACGCCTACGGCTCAGTCGGTGCGGCGGTAAAGATCAAAGTCTCCAAGACCCAACTCAAATTTGGTGACATGCAACCCACCGCCCCGGTCTTCGCCACCGGCGGCACGCGCCTGTTGCCCCAGACCGCCACCGGGTTTGACCTGACCAGCAGCGAAATCGCCGGCCTGGACCTGGAGGCCGGGCATTTCACCAGCACCAACAGTGGCATGACCAGCAACCATGACCACGATATCTACGCCACCTACGCCAACATCGCCGCCAACAGCGCCAGCTTCGTCGGCGGCAAATACACCTTCAGCCCGTCCCTGAGCGCGACCCTGTATGCCGGCGAGCTGGAAGATATCTGGCGCCAGTACTACACCAATCTCAATTACGTGATCCCGTTGGCGCATGACCAGTCCCTGGCGCTGGACGGCAACCTGTACCGCACCCTCGACACCGGCAGTGCCAAGGCGGGGGCGATCAACAACACCACCTACTCGGTGGCGGCGGCGTATTCGTTCCTGCAAGCGCACACCCTCACGCTGTCGTTCCAGAAGGTGCATGGTGACACGCCGTTCGACTACATCGGCACCGGCAACAACGGCGCAGGCGAAGGCGGCGATTCGGTGTACCTGGCGAACTCGGTGCAATGGAACGACTTCAACGGCCCGGGCGAGCAGTCCTGGGGGATCCGCTATGACCTGAACATGGCCAGTTATGGCGTGCCGGGATTGAGCTTCATGGGCCGCTACATCAACGGCTCGGATATCGATGGCACCCATACGCCGGCCCATAGCGCTTATGTCGGCGACTACGGTGCAGATGGCGCGCACCACGAGACCGATCTGGAAGCCAAGTACGTGATCCAGAGCGGTCCGGCGAAGAATCTGTCGTTGCGCGTGCGTGATGCGATCGTGGCGTCGAATGCCGACCAGCGCGATGGAGACCTGAACGAGCTGCGGCTGATCGTCGACTATCCGTTTACCCTGCTCTAAACCCGCCCCTGGAGGAGCGAGCTGGCTCGCTCCTCCAGCTGGAAAGCGTTAGCCCACCCAGCCGACCGCAGTCTTGGGAATGACTTCCGACTCATCCAGTTTCGACGCAAACATGCTCACCGCCTGCACCGCATCGCTGGTGCTGGTGCGAATCTGCAGGATCACCGACCCCGCCTGGTCGGCCAGGTTGACGCCGCGCTGTGCGCCTTCCTGGGTCGCGTTCATGCTGGTGACCGCGTCGCGGGTTTCCGAGAGGATCATGCCGATCATCTCGGCGATTTCCGCCGTGGAGCGGCTGGTGCGTCCGGCCAGTTGCCGGACCTCATCGGCCACCACCGCAAAGCCACGCCCCTGGTCCCCGGCGCGCGCCGCCTCGATGGCTGCGTTGAGCGCCAACAGGTTGGTCTGGTCGGCGATACCGCGAATGGTGTTGACGATGGCGGTGATCTGTTCGGAACGGTCGCCCAGTTGCCCCACCAGCCGCGCAGACGCGCCGATATTCTCGGCGATACGGCGCATTTCCGTGGCGGTCTCCTGGATCACCTGGGTGCCGTGCTCGGCAAAACGCTCGGTCTCGGAGGAAATATGGTAGGCCCGGGAGGCGCCACGGGAGTCTTCCTCGAACTTCTCTACGCGCTCGGTGATGTCGCTGGCAAACTTGGCGATCTTGATCAGTTTGCCGTCGCCGTCGTACACCGGGTTGTAGCTGGCCTCCAGCCACACCACACGCCCATGCTTGCCAAGGCGCTTGAATTGCCCGGTAAAGAACTCACCGTTATTCAAGCGGCGCCAGAAGTCGGTGTACTCATGGCTGGTAACCAGCGCGGGCTCGCAAAACAACCGGTGGTGCTTGCCTTTGATTTCCGCCAGGGAGTAGCCCATGACATTGAGGAAATTCGCGTTGGCGTCCAGCACCTGGCCACTCAAATCGAACTCGATAACGGCCATCGCACGGTCCACGGCCGTCAATTTGCTGCGGGTGGCCGCGTCCTGCTCCACTTGGGCGGTGACGTCCAGTGCGTACTTGACCACCTTCAACACCTGGCCACGCTCATCCAGCACCGGGTTGTAGCTGGCTTCCAGCCAGATGGTCCGGCCGTTGGCATCCACGCGCTTGAACGTACCGGAGACAAACTTGCCGGCTTTCAAATCACTCCAGAACTGGCTGTAGGCCGGGCTGCTGGTCAGCGCCGGCAGGCAAAAATCGCGATGGGACTTGCCGGCCAGTTGATTGGCGCTGTAGCCCAGGGCCTTGAGGAAGTTGTCGTTGGCCCGCAACACGTTGCCGTTGAGGTCGAATTCGACCACGGCCATGGAGCGTTCCAGTGCGCTGATCAGTCCTTTGTACTCGGTGGCCTCGGCCGTCCTGGCCGCCAGTTCTGTTTTGAGTGTTGTGTTGAACATGACGTACCCTCAGCCGTGCGAAAAAACCCGTGTCTTGATAGGGCTATCGGCTGTGGAATACGCGACTTTACCGGCCTTGAGTGGATTATTTTCTGGCGTCAAATACTTGCGCAATCAGGGTTTTGCGCCTAGCAAAGCGAGGCGCTCGCGCATGCCGGCACTGGCCGCCGGACCGGCCTGCAACACGCACTGGTCAAACGCCACCAACTGCCCATCCGCACGGGCGAGCGTCGGCTGCACCGGCCTGCCTGTTTTACGCTCCACCAACTCGACACTGGCGCCCTCCTCGGCGTAATGCCGGTTGCCCCAGGCAACCAGTGATATCAGCACCATGCCGAAATCCTCACCCTTGGCCGTCGGCACATATTCATGGCGCGGCGGTCGTTCGCTGTAGGCACGGCGCTCCAGCATGCCCGCCTCCACCAGCGCGTTCAGGCGGCGCGTGAGCATATTCGGCGCAATGCCCAGGCTGCGCGAGAACTCATCGAAGCGGCGCAGGCCGTGCAACGCATCGCGCATGATCAAAATGCTCCACCACTCCCCTACCCGCTCAAGGCTGCGGGCGATGGGGCATTCGTCGCTGATGAGGGACTTGCGTTGCATGGGGACTCCTGTGGGTCAGTGCCAATGTGCGTGATGCCATGTTACTTTCATGATGATAGTGACGTCCATAAGGTCTGTTCCTTCACCGCAACTGGAGTCGATTGATCATGAGTAAACGCATCGTTGTAACAGGTATGGGCGCACTGACGCCGTTGGGCGCTGACGTGGAATCTACCTGGCGACGCCTGTTGGCCGGGCAATCGGGTATTCGTCGCTTGCCGCAAGCGTTGATCGGTGATTTGGCCGTCAGCATCGGTGGCCAGGTGCAGACCATACTCGAGGACCCTGAAGCCGGATTTGATCCCGACCGCCTGCTGGCAGCCAAGGAACAGCGCAAGATGGACCGCTTCATCCTGTTCGCCCTGGCGGCAGCAGACGAAGCCTTGAAGCAGGCCGGCTGGGCGCCGAACACGCCTGAAGCGCAGGAGCGCACCGCGACCATCATCGCCTCGGGTGTCGGCGGCTTCCCGGCGATTGCCGACGCGGTACGCACCACCGACAGCAAAGGCCCACGGCGGTTGTCGCCGTTCACCATTCCGTCGTTCCTGAGCAACATGGCCGCCGGACACGTGTCGATCAACTACGGCTTGAAAGGCCCGCTGGGTGCGCCGGTGACGGCCTGTGCAGCAGGTGTACAGGCCATCGGCGATGCGGCGCGCATGATTCGCGCAGGTGAAGTGGATGTGGCGGTATGCGGCGGTGCCGAAGCGGCGATCCATCGGGTCAGCCTTGCCGGGTTCGCGGCGGCGCGGGCGCTGTCCAGTGACTTCAATGACAGCCCGGAGCAGGCGTCGCGGCCTTTCGACCAGGCGCGGGACGGTTTTGTCATGGGCGAAGGCGCCGGCATCCTGGTCATCGAGGAACTGGAGCACGCCCTGGCCCGAGGTGCGCAGCCGATTGCCGAACTGGTCGGCTACGGCACCAGTGCCGATGCCTATCACATGACCGCCGGCCCGGAAGACGGCGACGGTGCACGCCGGGCGATGCTGCAAGCCCTGCGCCAGGCCGGGATCGACGCGGACCAGGTGCAGTACCTGAATGCCCACGCCACCTCGACGCCGGTGGGTGACAAAGGCGAATTGGCCGCGATCAGGACGGTATTCGGTGCGAACGGCAGCCCTGCGATCAGCTCGACCAAATCCGCCACCGGCCATCTGCTGGGGGCTGCGGGCGGTATCGAGGCCATCTTCACCGTGCTTGCCCTGCGCGACCAGATCGCCCCGGTCACCCTCAACCTGCAACACCCCGACGCCCTCGCCGAGGGCCTAGACCTGTTGCGCGGTGCTGCCCGGCCGATGCCGATTGACTATGCACTGTCCAACGGCTTCGGGTTTGGCGGCGTGAATGCCAGCGTGCTGTTCCGCCGCTGGGCGTAGTTTGCCCCTGCCGTCATTTTCGGGGACCATGGCGCCTTTCTGAACCTGCCAACGAGAGGCGCCCATGGCCAACCACGACCTGCACTACACCCCGGACCCGGATGCCGATTCGATTTCCTCCGACGTGATCGGCTTCAACGGCATCCTGGTGTCCACCCAGATCCCGACCCGTGCCGATGGCAGCCTGGAACTAGGCGACATCACCCTGCAAAGCGAATGCACCCTGCAAGCCCTGAAAGTTGCCCTGGAAAAGGCCGGCAGCTCCATGGACCGGGTGATGCACCTGACCATTTATCTGACAGACATGGCCGATCGCGCCGCCTTCAACGAAGTCTACAAACGCTTCTTCGCCAAGCCCTGGCCCGTGCGCGCAGCGGTTGGCGTGGCCGCGCTGGCGGTAGACGGCATGCGCGTGGAAGTCACGGCGATGGCCGCTCAAGCCTGAGTGCGTGCCGGTCAGGCATTTCACAGCTACAATGCGCGCCTCAACCGTGACAAGCCTGACTAAAAAAACTATGTCCTTGCCCAAGCATCACCTGGAATTGCTCAGCCCTGCCCGCGATGTCGCCATC
>Ga0105251_10000929_pt1 | contig 26206 bp, 21 predicted proteins | sample KBSS64metaG_FD_80424 | JGI IMG/M metagenome (GOLD analysis project Ga0105251, IMG submission 80424) | Switchgrass rhizosphere microbial communities from Kellogg Biological Station, Michigan, USA - KBS S6-4 metaG | ecosystem: Host-associated > Plants > Roots > Rhizosphere > Soil | place...
CGCATGCGCACCGCCTGCTCCAGCTCGGCCTGGGTGGCCTGAAGACGCGTCAGCAGCAGTTCCTGCTCGCGACGGCTGCGCTCCAGGGCTTCGACCTGTAGCTTCATGGCCTTGCTCTGGCGGTACAGGTCGACGAACACATTGACCTTGCTCTTCACCGCATGGATATCCAGCGGCTTGTGCAGGAAGTCCACGGCGCCGCTTTCGTAGCCCTTGAAGGCGTAATTGAGTTCGCGGCCGGCGGCGCTGACGAACACAATCGGGATGTTCTTGGTTTTCTCGGTGCCGCGCATCAGTTCGGCCAGCTCGAACCCGTTCATGCCGGGCATCTGCACGTCGAGAATCGCCATGGCGAATTCGTGCTCCAGCAACAGGGACAAGGCCTCGTCGGCGCTCAAGGCCTTGAATACCTGGCGGTCCTCGCGCTTGATCAGCGCTTCGAGGGCGAGCAGGTTTTCCGGCAGATCGTCGACGATCAGCAGTTTGGCCTGGACAGTACTTAACATGGGGAATATTCCAGCGAAGCCAGCAATGAGCCAATGCGGCTCAACGTCAGAATGTGGTCGGGTGTGTGCAGCGCCAGGGCTGCTCGGGGCATGACGGCGACACGTGCTTCAGTGGGCTCCTGCACCACGGTGGTTCCGCCCTGCTGCTTGACGTGGGCCAGGCCACGGGCGCCGTCCTGGTTGGCGCCGGTCAACAGGATGGCGAGCAAGCCCGTGCCGTAGGCATCGGCGGCGGACTCAAACAGGAAGTCGATTGCCGGGCGCGAATGGTGCACGCGGTCCTCCTGACTCAAGGACAGGCTGCGATCATGCTCCACCGACAGGTGATAACCAGGCCCGGCAAAGTACAGCGTGCCGGGTTTGAGCACTTCCTTATCGCGCGCCTCCACCACCGGCATGGCGACGCGGCGATCAAACACCTCGGCCAACTGGCTGCGGCGCTCGTCGGGCAGGTGCAGCACGGTGATGATGGGCAGGCCGAAGTCCGCAGGCAATTGGGCAAATACCGTCAGCAACGCTTCTACGCCACCGGCGGAGGCGCCGATAACAATAGCCTCTATGCCCCGGACCTGTGCCGGGCTGGCAGCCGCTTGATTCATAGCTTTCGGTAGATCCGTTCCTGTTTGACCAACGGTTCGAATTGCTTGCTGTACGCGGAGAAATCCAGGGTCTCCTTGCTGCCCAGCACCAGGAAGCCGCGATGACACAGCGACTCATGGAACAATCCAAACGCTCGATCCTGCAATTTTTTATTGAAATAAATCAGTACGTTACGGCACGAAATTAATTGAGTTTCCGAGAATACACTATCGGTTGCCAGGCTGTGATCGGCAAAGGTCACATTCTCACGCAGTGTTTTATCGAAGATCGCGTAATCGTAAGCCGCGGTGTAGTAGTCGGCAAATGAACGTTGCCCACCGGCCTGCTGATAGTTGGCGGTATAGGCGCGTACGTTCTCCAGGGAAAAGATCCCCTGCTTGGCCTTGTCCAGCGACGCCGGGTTGATATCGGTGGCGTAGATGATCGTACGCTCCAGCAACCCCTCCTCGCGCAGCAGGATGGCCATGGAGTACACCTCCTCGCCGGTGCTGCAGCCGGCGATCCAGATCTTGATCGACGGGTAGGTCTTGAGCAGCGGCACCACTTCCTGGCGGATCGCGAGAAAGTGCGACGGGTCGCGAAACATCTCGCTTACCGGAATCGTCAGGAACTGCAGCAACTGCATGAACGCCGCCGGGTCGTGCAACACGCGCTCCTGCAAGGCGGAAATGGTCGCGCAATCAAACTGGCGCAAGGCATGAGCCACGCGGCGCTTGACCGACGCCCCGGAGTAATCCCGGAAGTCGTAGCTGTACTTGAGGTAAATCGCCTCGATCAACAGGCGCAGCTCAATATCGCTGCTTTTTTCCAAGAAACTTCGCTCCACTTAAATGCGTTCCATCTTCGGTAGCCACACGCGAATCAGTGAGAACAGGCGATCCAGGTCGATCGGCTTGGCCAGGTAATCGTTGGAACCGGCCGCGAGGCAGCGCTCCTGATCGTCTTTCATGGCCTTGGCCGTCACCGCGATGATCGGCAGCTTTTTCCAGCGCGGGTCCTGGCGGATCAGGGCAGTGGCCTCGTAACCATCCATTTCCGGCATCATCACGTCCATCAGCACCAGGTCGATATCTTCGACTTCATTGAGTTTGTCGATGGCCTCACGGCCGTTACGCCCGATGACCACCACCGCGCCTTTGTGCTCCAGGGCGCTGGTCAGGGCGAAGATGTTGCGCACATCGTCGTCCACCAGCAGGATCTTGCGCCCCTCGAAGACCTTGTCGCGGCTGCGGGCGGTCTTGAGCATCTTCTGGCGATCATGGGACAGCTGGGATTCGACTTTGTGCAGAAAGAGTGTGACCTCATCCAACAGGCGCTCCGGCGAGCGGGCGCCCTTGATGATGATCGAGCGCGAATACTTGCGCAGTTCGGCTTCTTCATCGCGGGTCAGGTTGCGCCCGGTATAGACGATCACCGGCGGGAACGAGCAGATGTCCTCGGTGGCCATGCGCTTGAGCAGTTCGTTGCCGAGCATGTCTGGCAGCTTGAGGTCGATGATCATGCAGTCATAGACGTTAGTGCGCAGCAGGTCCAGGGCGGCCTGGGCGTAGCCGACGTCGGTGATCTCGATGTCATCGTCGCCGATCAGGCGGGCAATGCTGTCGCGTTGCAGGTCATCATCCTCTACCAGCAGTACGCGCTTGACCTTCTGGGTCAGCTTGGCTTCCAGGCGCGCGAACACGTCCTTGAGCTCTTCGCGGGTGGTGGGTTTGACCGCATAACCGATGGCGCCCATGTGCATGGCGGCTTCCACGCGGTCTTCCACGGAAATCACATGCACCGGGATGTGCCGGGTATTGGCGTGTTCCTTGAGGCGCTGCAGCACGGTCAACCCGGAATGGTCCGGCAGGCGCATGTCCAGCAGGATAGCGTCGGGCACATATTCCTCGGCCAGGCTGTAGCCTTCGTCCGCACCGTGGGCCACCAGGCAGTGGTAACCCAGCTCATGGGCCAGGTCGAACAGGATACGGGCGAAGTTAGGTTCGTCTTCCACCACCAGGATACAACGTGTGGTGAACGGGGCCTTGTCGCGGTCATCGGCGAAGCGCGGGATCTGGCTGGCATCGGCCACCGGCAGCGGCGACACCTTGGCTGGAGCCGGTGCGGGCACCACCACTTGGCGCGGCGGCTCGATCGGTGCTGCGTCCTCCCCTGGCTCTGCATAATGTTCCGGCAGCACCAGCGTAAAGGTGCTGCCTTTGCCCGGGGCACTGGTCACGCTGATATAGCCACCCAACAGGGCCGCCAGGTCGCGGGAAATCGACAGGCCCAGGCCGGTGCCGCCGTAACGGCGGTTGGTGGTGCCGTCGGCCTGGCGGAAGGCTTCGAAGATGCTTTCCTGCTGGTCTGGCGCAATGCCGATGCCGGAGTCGCGCACCGTAAAGGCAATGCCCTCCTCCGATGCTCGCGACACCGACAGGCTGACCTCGCCCTGTTCGGTGAACTTGACCGCGTTGGACAGCAGGTTCTTGAGGATCTGCTCCAAACGCTGGCGGTCGGTGAACAGCATGGTCGGCGTGCCTTCCTGCACCTCTACCTGGAAGCCCAGCTTGCGATCAGCCGCCAGCGGCTCGAACATGCCGCGCAGGCCGTCGACAAGCCGTGCCACGCTGGAGTTTTCCGGGCGCATCTCCAGCTTGCCGGCCTCCACCTTGGAAATATCCAGGATGTCATTGATCAGGTTGAGCAGGTCATTGCCGGCGGAATAGATCGACTCGGCAAACTTGACCTGTTCGGCGCTGAGGTTTTCCTGGGGGTTCTCGGCCAGCAACTTGGCCAGGATCAACGAGCTGTTCAGCGGCGTGCGCAGCTCGTGGGACATATTGGCGAGGAATTCGGACTTGTACTTGCTGGAGCGCTGCAATTCTTCGGCGCGTTCTTCCAGTTCGAGCTGGGCCTGGTTGAGCTCGATGTTCTTGCGGTCCATGGCGTCGCGTTGTTCGGCCAGGGTCTCGGTCTGTTCGGCGAGTTGCTCGTTGGTCTGTTCCAGCTCGGCCTGTTGGGTTTCCAGATGGGCCTGGGACTCCTTGAGGATGCGCGACTGTTCTTCCAGCTCTTCGTTGGCGGTCTTGAGTTCTTCCTGCTGCACTTGCAGCTCTTCGTTGAGCTGCTGGGTTTCGGCCAGCACTTCCTGCAGGCGCTGGCGGTACCGCGCCGCTTCGATGGAGGTGCCGATATTGCCGGCGATCAGCTCCAGCAGCTCTTCGTCACGCTCTTCCAGCGGGCGCAGGAAGCCCAGTTCGACCACGCCATTGACGCGGTCATCATCACTGGTGGGCATGACCAGCACGCTGCGCGTAGGCCCTTCACCCAGACCGGAGCTGACCTTGAAGTAATCCACCGGCACGTCATCCAGGCGAATCAGGCGATCGAGCTGGGCAGCCTGGCCGACAATGCCTTCGTCACTGTAGATCGCTTGTTCCCGCTGTTCCTGTTCGCGGGAAAAACCATAAGTGGCCACGCGCTTGAGACCGCCGTGTTCTTCGCGCACATACAGCGCGGCAACCGCCGAGCCCATGTACTGGGCAAAAAATTGAAGGATGTTGCGCCCGAGCATATTAAGGGTCAGTTGGCCGAGCACCTGCTCGGCCAGTTCGGTCTGGCCATTACGCAGCCAGGCTTGTTGTTCGAGGCGTCGCGCAATCTTCTGTTGTGACATGAGATTTGCGCTGTAACTATCTGATAAAGAAACAAGATTTTTACGTCCGATATACGCCAGGAAGCCACTCAAGCCCAGCACAAAGACCAAATACAGGGTGACGCTGATCACCGTGGTGCGGGTGACTTGTTCGTTGCGGGTGATGCGGAACTGCTGCTCCATCGCCACCGCGTCTTCGTATTCCTTGCGGATTTCATCGGTCAGGCGCTTGCCACGGCCGGCCTTGACCGCGCTGCGGTAGTCACCGCTGGTGCGCTGCATATCTATCATCGACTGGGCGTAGTTGTTCCACTCGGCCTGCAGGGCTTCCAGGCGCTTGAGGCGATCCACCTGCTGCGGGTTGTCCGCCACCAGCTCCTGCAGGTTACGCAGGTCGGCGATGATGCGCGGCTTGGCCACTTCATACGGGTCGAGGAAATGCTCGTCGCCGGTGATCAGGAAGCCACGCATGCCGGTTTCCAGGTCCACGGTCAGCTTGGACGATTCATTGAGGTTATTGATAACCCGATCGGTGTGCTCAACCCACTGGATCACCGACAGCAGGTAGGTGATGAGGCAGACGAAAAACACCGCGCTGAGCACGCCCACACCCAGGGGCAATGCGACGTTTCGGCTCAGCAGGTTACGAAAGCTCTTTTCATCGACGGACGAAGCGGGAGTCATGGGCATGCCTTGGCCAAGTGTGTAAAAACCGGAAGTTTGCCCCAAAGTCGCACAGGAACGCCATTTTTCTACCGTAAAACGACGAAAAGGGTGACTGCCATCGCGGAAAAGAGCCGCTTGGTCAACCCCTTGCATCCGGTGGACGTCGTACTTTTTCACACATCCTCGCGTCAGGCTCCGGAACGTTGAAGAGCAGCCATTCCACGTAAAGAGGCGTCTTAAGAACAGGGAGGCTCGACCACAGAGGCGCCACTTCCTTCCAATACAGGTGCTCACAGATGGCAATTTCCGTTCAACCCCGGCCACGCGTAACCCCGACGCCTCCCCCCCTGATGACTGATAACCCACACACGTCCACGTCCACCGCCGTGGCAAACAGTAAAAAGCCTGATCTCAAGAGCGCCCTGGCCGACAAACAGAACCTGATCACCCTGGGTATTGCACTGAATAAACTGGCCAAGCAACTTGGCGAGAACGCATCGGCTCCTGCGATACTGGCAGCGCTGAACGCAACATCAATGGTGATTCATCCCGATACGCGCTCCCCCCAGGACGCCGGCAACCGCGTCCCCCTTGAAGCATTCATCAGTAGCCTCGGCTTGCCACTGCCCGACAGTCACTTTGCGCTCACCGGTCTCGCGACCGCCGTCACCGACCGCGGCCAAGTGCATCCTCTGGGCAATATGACCGGCGCGCTGTCTTGGCTCGTCCCGCCGAGCGCAGATGACAAACGACGCATTCGCCTCATTACCATGAACCATGACGATCCCCACGGGCAGTATCCGCTCGTGATGCAGACCAATGGCCTGTTACTGGAGTTCTTGCGCAGCCGCACAGCGCTTCCCACCGGGGCGCTGAAGGACCCGGCCACAGCACGGGACGCGCTGCTCAGTTCACCCGAAGGACAATTGCTCGGCGAAACGCTGCAGAAAACCATGCGAGGTGTCGCCACCGACAGCAGCACGATGGACTACCTGCTCGCCGCCGTGATCTTGCAACTGGACCCGGAGTCCATCACGCAAACACGCCGCAATATGGTCGCAGGCTTCGATATGATGAGTGACAAGCACTGGGGCAAGCCGATGTCCACAGTGCTCAAATCGTTCGAACAGCATCTGGTCACCGAAAAAAGAACCAGCGCGGCCATGGCAGGCGTCGCTTCGAGTGTACTGCTGCCTAGTCGCGTAGCCGCCTTTGGGATCAAGGATATTCCAGCCTCCGTTACCTACGGCAGCCCAGCGTGGGCGGAGGTGTCGATAATCGCCGCCATTATTGAAGGACTCACCCCTGGCAAAGTCGCGAACATGACCTTTGCCGAAGTCATGCTGGCGGCTTCCAGCGTCATCGCGGCGGACCCGGCCTTGACCCAGCGTGCGCAACGTGAAGCCCTGGTGGATTGGGGGGTGATCAATGGGGTACTGCCCAAGAAAGATGATCATCTCTACAGCGCTGACGAACTTGATACCCTGCTCCTTGAGTTCAACACACGCAAAGTGCTGACCAGTACCGCGAACCAAGCACTGGACGCAGACATTCCGTCGCGCAAAGAGATGGCCCTGATCGAACTGAAAAAACGTTTCCCCGGGCAAGAAGCCCTGTTCGATCAGAAGCTGATTCACATCAGCCGCAGGGAAACTACGGCGAGTGGCGACGTTGGTTATCGAACGGTCGAGGTCGGGCCTCATTCGATGCTGGACATCGCCATGATGAAGTTGCCGCAAGTCGATCTGGTGTTTACCTCGAACGACGTACGTGTTCCATTGGCCGCCTTGACCGCCACACCGCATTTCGGGGTAGCCGACGCTTTTGAACCGCTGTTCACCCACGCCATTCAAGAAAAAAAGGCTGCGATCAACACCTACATCAAACACTTGATCAGCCAGGCGCCCCTGGAGGTCCGGGAAGATCTCGAGTACGGCAAGATCAGCTTCTTCCAGGAACATTCACGCACCTTGGGGCCAGGGTTTACTGGCTCTACGCCGCGCCCGAAAAATGAAGAACTGCTGGTTCGAGTCGAGCGCAACGGGATAACCAAGGTGTACGCGATCAGCTTTAACAGGGGCACGATAGACGCAGTCGATTCATCGCGGGCAACCCCTCGCAGCCACCGCGAGGCGAACGTTGTGCACGACACAAAAGCCTTCACCCCCACCGGGGACGATGCCACGCGCCGCGCAGAGCAAAAGCGCCCGAATCAACGCCCGCCGAACAGCTTCGGCTCAGAGCGCACCGGCCTGATCGCCAACGCATTCGTGCAACATGTCGATCTGGATGACGATGCAATCAAGCAAGAGGCTCGCGGCCTTACTACTGCCGACAGCAATTACAGGCGCGGTGAAGCCGTCACCGGGTTTATCCTGGACCTGATCCCCTTTCGCTCGGCGATCAATAATTTTCGTAAAGGCGATATCGGTGCAGGCTTGTTCGACCTGGCCATTGACCTGTTCGGCATCGTGACGGCCGGTGCCGGGATCGGCGGCAAGGTGGTCAAGATCGCGGGCTCTGGCGTTTCCGCGGCCACCAAGGTGGCACGCTCAGCCAAAGTTATCGGAACGGCAACCATCAGTGCGCTCAACCCCCTGGACGGCGTGGGCGACTTGGCAGTGGGCGTCTGGAAAGGCGCAAACGCAGTGAGCACCAGCCTCAAACGCATGAGCGGCATAAAAGCGCGCCCCGACCTGATCGCGGCAAGTCGTCATTTCGACGCCGCCTCGATAGGCACATTCACACGCAAGGACGATATTCTTGAAAGCCAGGCGGTCCTCATCAACGACCAATGGTATGCCTACAACCCAACGACCCGACAACCCTATGGCTCCCCGCTGGAGAACTTTGTACCCTCCGCGCACATGGAGGCGCAAAACATGGGCAAATGGGCGACATCGGGGGATTCGGCTAAAACGATTGATGAGGACACTTTCAAGAGATGGACATCATCGGTCGTACGCCATAGAACCGGCCCGGAAGCGTCCGCCTTCGAAGCGGGGTACAACGCTGGAGATCTGCGAAGTATCAAGGGGATCTCCAAGTCCTCAAGCATTGCGGATCTGATAATACGGGGCTCGGATAAAAGCTTGACCGCAGAGCAGGTCGGTATTCTGGTCAGGCGATACGATGATCTTGCATACGAACTGGGCCGTATCGGCAGCGCCCGCTTTATCGACAATCTGGAACCGCGTTTCGGTACTGTGACACCGATACCACAAGTTCTTTATTTCTCGCTGACAAAGCAACTGTCTGACGGAGAATGCGCCGCACTCGCCCGAGTCATGGCAACGGCGGTGGAGGAAGGAAAGGAACTTGAGTTAATCCGTAACATGTATCGGGCTGCGGCTTTACCCAAGGACGCTGCGTCGATCATGTTCATGAAAAAGCTGAGGAAGCTGCAACTTCAGGTCGGCAGTAAAACAGCGTTCCATGCCAGTATGACCACTCGCCAACTGACTTATCAAAATATGGTGAAAGAGCTGAGTGACTCCACGGTTTCAAAATCAATCATGATTGACTCTCCCGGCCATGCCATGGCGGCTGGAGTCAAAGTCAACGGCGACAAGAAGGTTTTCTATTTTTATGACCCGAACTTTGGCTATGCGACCTTCTCCAGCGCAGACGCCATGCAGGGGGGCCTGACAAGGTTGTTCAATGACAGGAAACTGGTACCGCAATATAGAACCCACGGGACCGATCAAAACAGTCTGGAGTTCATCGTGTTTGATCACAATGACGACTGGCAGAAAAAAAACAGTGTTTTCCGCTCCGACATCGAAGAACTCTATAACGCGCCCATTGCAACCGGACCTTTGCCGCCTGCGTAACCCTTGGAATAACTTGGGTGGCATCGTCTTCGACGACAAGGATGGTGGCTGCACGTCAACGCAAGACATTGATAAGGATTGACTGTCGCTGAACTTCAGGAACTGGCCTTGCAACGCGGTTTGACGACTGAAGAAACCTGATGAACACCGTCGGCAGCTAGCACTCGGCGAGACGTCAGAAACTCCACCGCAGACTCATGCGGGACATTCTGTTGCAACACCGGCACAATACCGGCGTCGGTGAGGGAACTTGCCGAGATCGCCGCGACTCATTAGAGGATGGTCTTTGCACCGCTCACGGCCAATCCTTTTCACTCTCGGGAATTTTTTATGTCCGTCACCGCCTCCACCATCCTTGTCGTCGAAGACGATGCCATCGTGCGCATGCTCATCGTCGATGTCCTGGAGGAGTTGGAATTCAACGTACTGGAGGCCGGCGATGCTGAAGAAGCGCTGGCACTGGTGCGAAACACCGACCAGGTGATCGACCTGATGATGACCGACGTCGGTTTGCCGGACATGGATGGCAAGCAACTTGCCACCAAGGTGCGCGAACTGCGTGCGGACCTGCCGATCCTGTTCGCCAGCGGTTATGCGGAAAACATCGACGTGCCGACTGGCATGCACGTGATCGCCAAGCCGTTCTCGATCGATCAATTACGCGACAAAGTCAAATCGATGCTGTCCGCACGTTAATTCCGACCTGTACCCGGTGCCGCCTGTATGGGCGGCATTTTCGCGTCAGGCGCTCAGAGATTAACGTGACCTTCGGTGAATAAAATCGGAAACTCAGCGCGTTCCCGCGCTATTCAGCGCGCGCCCCTACAACACGCACTCAGGAAGGACGCAACAACATGATTGGAAAACCGACGCGCCTGCTGTTGGCGAGCCTCTCGATACTCATGAGTACCGGCGCCTGGGCCGACTTCACGGCAACCCCGGCCGAAGCCCGGGCCATTGCCAAGGAAGCCTACCTGTATGGGGTTCCGGTGGTGGACATGTACAAGACGCTCTATACCCAGGCCGTTGACAAGGGCGGTGCCAACTTCAAGGCACCGTTCAACCAGATCGGCAATACCGCGCAGGTGCTCACGCCCAAGGACACGGCCTTCGTCACGCCCAACGCCGACACGCCCTACTCGTTCGTCTGGATGGACCTGCGCCGCGAACCGCTGGTGCTGACCCTGCCCAAGATCGAAGACGACCGCTACTACTCGGTGCAGTTGATCGACCTTTATACGCAGAACTTCGCTTACCTGGGCACCCGCAGCACCGGTAACAACGGCGGCCACTACATGATCGCCGGCCCCGACTGGAAGGGTCAGCAGCCGGTGAATGTCGACCGCGTGATCTACAGCGAAAGCACTATCGCCTACGCCCTGTACCGGACGCAGTTGTTTGATGAAAAAGACCTGGGCAAGGTCAAGCAGATCCAGGCCGGCTACAAAGTGCAGCCACTGAGCAGCTACGTGAAACAACCCGCGCCAGCCAAGGCGCCCAAGGTCGAATGGCCAAAGCCCACGGCGACCATGACCGAAGGCCCGCAACTGTTTCGCTACCTGAACTTCATGCTGGCCTTCGCCGCGCCGCAGGACAGCGAAAAAGACCTGCTGGCCCGGTTTGCCAAGATCGGAATCGCCCCGGGCGCGCCGTTCAAGGTCAAAGAGTTGACCGCCGAACAGCGCAAGGCTCTGGATGAAGGCATTGCCGACGCCCATGCCGAATTTGCCGCGTTCAAGAAAGACAAAGTGGACACTCACCAGGTCTCCAGCGGTGATCTGTTCGGCAGCCGCGACCACCTGAACAACAATTACCTGTACCGCTATGCTGGCGCCAACCTGGGCATTTTCGGCAATTCCGCCGACGAAGCCGCCTACATGAGCTACTTCGTCGACAGCGAAGGCAAGCCTGCCAACGGCGCACGACACAGCTACACCGTGCACTTTGCCAAGGACCAACTGCCACCGGCCGATGCGTTCTGGTCGCTGACCATGTACGACGCCAAGACCAAGCTTTTGGTGCCCAACCACAAGAAGCGCTACCTGATCAATTCACGGATGCTGCCCACCCTCAAGCGTGACGCCGATGGCGGCCTGACACTGGCCCTGCAGCACCACGAGCCGCCGAAAGCCGAGCAAAGCAACTGGTTGCCGGCGCCACCCGGTCCGTTCTACGCGGTATTGCGCATTTACCTGCCCAAGCCTGAGGTGGGTAACGGCCAATGGAAGCTGCCGCCGTTGACGCCGCTCAAGTAACGCCACGTACCCGGTCGCAACAAGGGTGAGGGCACCGCAGCCCTCACCTTCTCGCACGTTCTAGCGGGTAAGTTTCACGTACGACTGATGCAGGTCCGACGCCCAGCCATCAATCACGCTTTTCACGTCATCGGCCTTCATCACCTGCGAATCGTTGGACAGCGGCTTGCCTGTGCCTTTGCGCACCACCTGGGCGAGCACCTTGCCATTGGCGCCATCGAGGAACTGCGCCTCGGTGCCCAGGGTGGTTTCCTGATCACGGATCCCGGTGCCGGTGCTTACCGCCGCCACGACGAAGGCCACCGGAATATACTCATAGGGTTTGAGGCCTTCGGTCTTGCTGCTCACGGCGGTGATTGCTGCACGCACCACGATCACGCCTGGACCTGGCGCATTGGCCAGGGGCAGGGATTTTTCCAGCTCACGCTTGAGTGCCTGGTTGTAGTAGGTGTTGATGCCGTTGAGGGTGGTTAGCGGAATTTTCGCGGTGGCCTGGGGCTTAGGGTAGAACTGGGTCGGTTCGACGTACACCGCGTGATAGCGGCTCAGATCCAGCTCGGGATCGACCCAGCGCATCACCTCGGCCCCCGATGGAGACTTGGCTTCCTTGAGCCGGCTGTAGTCCGAGAGAAAGCCGGAATACTCATCCGGCGCGGTGATCTTGCTGGCACACCCCGCCAGCCCGAGCGAAGCGATGCACAACGTGCAGAGCAAATGCCTAAGTGTCATGTCTGAACTCCCTGGCGGTCGACGTTGGAACACTGAGCTGTAGGTATAGCCAATCCTGGCAAAATAACCCTGTTCCCATCATTCGACGTTTCAGCTGCGTTCGCGGGGGATCAGGCTTTGCAACTGCGAGGCCAGGAAGTTGGCGTCGAAACCAAAGGTGTCCGGATCTTTGAGGCCATTGGTTTTCTTCCACAACCAGTCGTTCTTATCCGCGGGCAATACCAGCGACACACTGCCGTGGCGCGCCGCGGTCAGGCCCATGACCGACACGGAGATCAAGCCGCCCGCGCCCATTACATCCGGCACGAACTCCACCGGTTTGCCGGTGATCTGCACGGTCAGTTTCTCGGTCTTGAATGTCGAGGTCTCCATTGGCACGCTCGGGCCGCTGGCTACATAAGCTTCACGGTGGACTTCAAGCAACCCCACCGTCTTCACCGGCTCAAGCCACTGCTCGATCTGCCCGAACAGCTCATCGAGCTTCTGCGTCCAACGGGCCGACTGCACGTCGAACTGTTGCTTCTTGTGCGCTTCGCTGTCGGCGTAATGACGAAGCATCTCGCCCAGTTGCTGTACATCGTCCATTGCGGCGTTCCTTGGGTGAGCCTGGTTGCGAAGCCTGATCATGGCAGATGCAGCCATTCGACGTACGGCTAAAAACTGATCCGCAACAATGAGGTTTTTCTGAGCCTGTTTTGTTTTACCCATGCTTCCTACAGTGCCGCCACTTGGAACCGTGGGAGGACTGAGCATGAGCAGCGCAACAATCGGGCAGGCCTATAACTATAAAGTCGTCCGTCAATTCGTTATCGCCACTATTGCCTGGGGCGTGGTGGGCATGGCCATGGGCGTGTGGATCGCCTCGCAACTGGTCTGGCCGCAGATGAACCTGGATTTGCCATGGACCACCTTTGGCCGCCTACGCCCCCTGCACACCAGCCTGGTGATTTTCGGTTTTGCCGGCAGCGCGCAGTTCGCCGCCAGCTATTACGCGGTACAGCGTACCTGCCAGGTACGGCTGTTTTCCGACCGCCTGGCGGCGTTTACCTTTTGGGGTTGGCAGTCGGTGATCGTGATCATGCTGGTCAGCCTGCCGCTGGGTTACACCACCACCAAGGAATACGCCGAGATCGAATTCTCCGGCGCGGTGTGGATGGCGGTGGTCTGGGTGGCGTATGCCATAGTGTTTTTCACCACTGTGGTGCGACGCCAACCCCGGCACATCTACGTGGGCAACTGGTTCTTCGGCGCGTTCATACTGGTGATCGCCATGCTGCATGTGGTCAACCACCTGGCGATCCCGGTGGATTGGTTCAAGTCCTATCCGGTGTATTCCGGGGCGACCGATGCCATGGTGCAATGGTGGTACGGGCATAACGCCGTAGGGTTTTTCCTGACCACAGGTTTCCTGGGGATGATGTATTACTTCGTGCCGAAACAAGTCGGGCGCCCGGTGTACTCCTATCGTTTATCCATCGTGCATTTCTGGGCGTTGATCACCCTGTATATCTGGGCCGGTCCGCACCATTTGCACTACACCGCCCTGCCCGACTGGGCGCAGTCGCTGGGCATGGCCATGTCGCTGATCCTGCTGGCGCCTAGCTGGGGCGGCATGATCAACGGCATGATGACCTTGTCCGGTGCCTGGCATCAGTTGCGCACCGACCCGATCCTGCGCTTTCTGGTGCTGTCCCTGGCGTTCTACGGCATGTCGACATTCGAAGGCCCGATGATGGCGATCAAGACCGTCAACGCCCTCTCCCACTACACCGACTGGACCATCGGCCACGTACACGCCGGAGCCCTGGGTTGGGTGGCGATGATCACTTTCGGTTCGCTGTACCACATGATTCCCAAGGTGTTCGGCCGCGAGCAGATGCACAGCGTGGGGCTGATCAACCTGCACTTCTGGCTGGCCACCATCGGCACCGTGCTCTACATCGCGTCCATGTGGGTCAACGGCATCACCCAGGGCTTGATGTGGCGGGCGGTCAACGATGATGGCACCCTGACCTATTCGTTTGTCGAAGCCTTGCAGGCCAGCCACCCGGGGTTTGTGGTGCGGTTTGCCGGTGGTGTGTTCTTTCTGACCGGCATGCTGCTGATGGCCTACAACACCTGGCGCACGGTGCGCATCGCGGATCTGCAAATAGCGCAGCTTGATGCGCGGATCGCCTGAAATGTGGGGCCTGTTGATGGTGGTATGCCTGTATGGCGCGGTGGAGTATTGCTTGCGCGGTCAATCGGACAAGAGCCTGGACGACGCCAGCCTGATGCCCTTAGCCGATGACCCGCAAGTGGCGCGGCGTGTGGAGTTGGCGACCGGCAAGCGGGTGCACGCAGTGGCACTGGATGAGGCCAAGCCCGGCTGGACCAACCTGGACATGTGAAACTGCACCGGTCATTTCGCGGGCAACTGCGTATGACTAATCAATGGCCGATGGGTAAGGTGAAGCGACTTTCCTTGTCAGGAGCATCGCATGCGCACCATCGGCCTTATCGGCGGCATGAGCTGGGAGTCCAGCGCCGAGTACTACCGCATCATCAACCAGCGCGTGCGCGACCAGCTCGGCCCGCTGCGCTCGGCACAACTGTTGATGTACAGCGTGGACTTCGGCCCGGTGGAGCAGGCGCAACATGCCGGGCGCTGGGATGACACCGCGCTGATCCTCGAAGACGCCGCGCGCCGTCTGCAAGCCGGCGGCGCCGACTGTGTGGTGCTGTGTACCAACACCATGCATTTGGTGGCGCCACGTATCGAGGCGGCGGTTTCGATCCCCTTCCTGCATATCGCCGATGCGGCGGGTGCGGCTGCCGTTGAGGCCGGCACGCTGACGGTCGGCCTGCTCGGTACAGCGTTTACCATGGAACAGGATTTCCTCAAGTCGCGCCTGGCCGCCCAGGGGCTGACCGTGCTGGTGCCGGAGGCCGACGAGCGTCAGGCCGTGCACCGGATCATCTATGAAGAATTATGCGTCGGCGTGATCAGCGAGGCGTCACGCAAAGTCTACCAAGGTGTCATCGAGTCGCTGGCTGCACGTGGCGCCCAGGCGATCATCCTCGGTTGCACGGAAATCGGTTTGCTGATCAAGCCTGAACACAGCGACCTGCCATTACTGGATACCACCGAGCTGCATGCGCAGGCTGCGGTGGCGTTTGCCCTGGACTAGGCCGACTTGCGCAGACGCGCCATGCTCACCGTGTCGACAAACTGGCCGTCACGCAGGGCGTAATCACGCAATACGCCTTCGACCGCAAAGCCGAACTTGCGGTACAGCCGCTGCGCCGCTTCGTTGTCGGCGTACACCGTGAGTTCCACGCGGTGCAGGTTCATCCAGTTGTCGGCCACGTCCAACGCGGCCGTCAGCAGCCGCGAACCGACGCCCTTGCCCTGCCACGCCGTTGCCACGCCCATGCCGAACGTACCGACATGGGCCTGGCGCACGCGCAGGTACTGTTCCAGGCCCAACTGGCCGACCACCTCACCGCCATGCAACGCCACCAGTTGCAGCCGCCGCTCGTTGTCCATCACCAGGCGTTTGCGCCACATCTCGACCGACTGGAAAGGCATTTGCAGCACCTGACGGCACACGGCCGGTTCGTTGTAGAGCGCAGCGACGCCTTCAAGGTGGGCCTCGGTGAAGCGCTGGATCACGATAGGGGGTTCAGGCGTGTGCATGGTGTTTCATCCTTTGAAAGACACGTGGCCGGCCAGTGTAGGGGCGACATTGAGCCGATGGCTAGGGGGCTGGCACGGTTGACCACAGCGACGGCCAGTCACCGTAACCGACCCCGGTGCAACGCGGCATCCGGTGGAACTCGCTGAGCTGGAAGCGCTTGCCGTCGAACACCCAGGAGGCCCCGCCGCCGCAATCACCGATGCCACGCTGCTTGTAGAAGTAACTCAGTGTGCCGGAAGCCTCGTCATAGCCGACCGAGCCTTGCAGCGCGGCGTCTTCCAGAGGCAGCGGCTGCAGGTCCATCAGCGTCTCGGTGTAGGGCGCCTGCCGCTCACGGCTGCTGACATTGAACTCGCAGTTGTAGGCCGCACAGTCATAACGTGTCACGGTCATTGCCTGGCGTGCCGTCAGGGCACCGGCTTTTGCCTCGGGCTCACCCTCTTCCGGCGTGACGGCCTGCAATGCAGCCGCCACCAACCCGGCCTGCTCCTGCGCGGTCAACGGCGGCGCTGGCGTAAACTTGCGCAATATCGGCGTTGGCGCCCGTGGTGGCACGTCGCTGGCCGCGCCCTTGCCAGGTCGAGCCAGGGCCGTCACGTTGTCCACGCGTCCCTGTACTGCATCCATCAACAGCAGCGAAGCACTCAACCCGCTCAGCGATACGTGCGCGGCGCCCTCGCCTGGCAACTGCAGGCGCTGGCCATTGCGCAGACGCTGCAACCAGCGCCGCGTCGCTGCGTCATCAATCACCCCGTACGACTGCACCTCGGGATCACCGCCCTGGTCATCCAACTCAACGTGCAATTCCCGCGTCAGTTCCTGGCCCAGGGGCTGGCCGTCCAGCAGCAAGGTGGAAAGGTCTACGTCTTGACCGCGATGATCAAAGCGCAGACGCGGATACCCTTGCGGACCGGCCTGATGCCAGATGTGCAAGGTCAGCGAGCTGTAGTCCTCCTCATCCACGCCGCTGGGCGCGCTGAGGGCGTGACAATTGCGCAGGTTGTCGCAACCGACCACCCACTGCTTGATCTCGCGCAGCAGCGGTACGGTTTCGGAGGATGGTTGGGCGAAGACCGGGACAGTGGCGCCGGTGAGCAACAGGGCCAGGAATGCGGGACGCAGCATGGGGACTCTCCGTGTCGAAAAGGCGCGGATTGTCCCATGTTCGGGCTTGTCCGTCAGTGCTTGCCTGCGGTGCGCCACAGCCGCGCAACATCGGCTGCCCGTTCACTGAGCAGGCGCGGCGCCTCAGCGCAGGCCTGTTCCAAAGTCATGGGTCCTGAGGGCAAGGCAAATGCCGCATCCACGCCATGGGCATACATCTGCTCGTAGCCATCGCCCAAGGTGCCGGCGATCACGATAACGGGCACCTTGTGTTGCCGGGCGATGCGCGCCACACCGAACGGGGTTTTGCCGCGCAGGGTCTGGGCGTCGAAACGGCCTTCGCCGGTGATCACCAGGTCGGCGCCGCGTACGGCGGCGTCCAGGCCGACCAGTTCGGCCACTACCTCTACGCCAGCGCGGAACTGCGCGCCGAGAAAGGCCTTGGCCGCAAAGCCCAAGCCACCTGCGGCGCCGCTGCCAGGTTCATCGCGTACATCCTTGGATAGCATGTTGGCGCAGTGATCGGCGAAGCGGCCAAGGGCGGCGTCGAGTTGTTGGACTTGCTCGGGATTCGCGCCTTTTTGCGGGCCGAAAATCGCCGAGGCGCCGTGGGGGCCGCACAGCGGATTGTTCACGTCTGCGGCGATTTCAAAGCGTACCTGCGCCAGGCGTGGGTCGAGGTGCTCCAGGCTGATCCGCGCCAGGCGCGCCAGGGCCAGGCCACCGGGTGGCAGCGGTTGGTCTTCGGCGTCGAACAGCTGCACACCGAGCGCCTGCATCGCGCCGGCACCGCCATCGTTGGTGGCACTGCCGCCAATCGCCAGGATGATGCGCTCAGCGCCGGCATCCAGTGCCGCACGGATCAGTTCGCCAGTGCCATGGGTGGTGGTGGTGCATGCGTCGCGCTGGCCCGGCGGCACCAACTGCAGGCCGCTGGCCTCGGCCATTTCGATGATCGCCGTGTGGCTGTCGGCCAACCAGCCCCAGTGTGCTTCAACCGCGGTGCCAAGCGGGCCACGCACGACGTGGTGGCGCAATTGGCCTTTGCACGCCGCGAGCACCGCATCCACTGTGCCTTCACCACCGTCCGCCATTGGGCATTGGACCAACTCGGCATCGGGCCACACCTGTGCCAGCCCTTCGGCAATCGCCTGGGCGACGCCTTCGGCACTGAGGCTGTCCTTGAACGAGTCGGGGGCGATGATGATCTTCATGGGCTTTCTCCAGTTTTTATGACGCCCATGCTGCCAGTTGCTACCGCCGCTGGCGCCGGTCCAATGCACAAGTGTGGCGGTGCTTTGTTGTTCATTCCGACAAAGCCTGGGGCAACAGCTGTACGCCCAGGTAGAGGGCGAGCATGCCGTCCAGGGTCAACGGGTCGACGCCACTGAGTTCGGCAATTCGCTCCATGCGGTAACGCAGGCTGTTGCGGTGAATGCCCAGGGCCTCGGCGCAGGCCTGGCTTTGCCCGTCGTGTTCACACCAACTGCGCAGTGTGGCCAGCAGCTGGCCGTTGCCGTCCTTGGCCAGTACTTTGCGCAGCGGGTTGAGCAGTTCGTCGAGGGCGTCGTCGTTGCGATGGCGCCAGAGCATTACCGGCAGGCGATAGCGGTTGAGCGTCAGCAAGCGTGACTGCGGCAACACATCGCGACCGTAGGCCAGTAAATCACCGACGCGCCGATAGCAGCGACGCAGCCCCGCCAGCCCATCCGCTTGCCCGCCCACGGCGACACGCAGGACATGCCAGCCGAGGCCGTCGAGTTTTTCCAGCAGGCGCGGGTTGTCGACCGGAACCGCCGCCGGCCGGCACCACAACAATGAATACTGCGCCGAGCTGACGCACCAACTGTCCGGATAACGCGAAGTCAGCCAGCTACCCAACGCCTCTGCCGATTGCCCCGCACCGAGTTCGAACAGATACGGCGTGCGCGCCATCTGCGGCTTGAGCCCCAGTTGCTGGGCTTCGTCCACCAGGCGTGGCGAGTCGCCGGTTTCCGCCAGCAGCAGGGCCAGCAGGTCATCGCAACGCTGGCGCCGCCATTGTTGCTCGGCCTGCTGGTGGCGATGGCTCACCAGCATTTCGGCGGTCATGCGCACCAGTTCGGCGTAGGTGCGCAGGCCTTCCGGCTCGCCGGTGATGCCCAGCACGCCGATCAGGCGCCCGTCGTGCAGCAGCGGCAGGTTGATACCGGGCTGTACGCCCTTGAGGTGCTTGGCGGTCTGGCCGTCGATTTCCACCACCCGGCCATTGGCGAGCACCAGTTGCGCGCCCTCATGGCGGGTATTGATACGCTCGGGTTCGCCGCTGCCGAGAATCAGGCCCTGGCTGTCCATGACATTGACGTTGTAGGGCAGGATCGCCATGGTCCGATCGACGATATCCTGCGCCAGGTCATGATCCAGCTCGAACATGCGGCTAAATTCCTTGAAAGGGTGATTGTTCATCGGCACAGCGCAAAGCAGGGTTCGCTGTGCGCAAGCACAAAGACAGCGGCCTGCCAGAAGGCCGAGACTCTTCAGGCGATCAACGTTACCCTCGCATCGCGAAAAATCATAATAAAGAGAGACTCCCATGTCACAGAGCGCCGCAGCCACACTGGCCACCGATGACGATAAAAACGCCATCTACAAGCGCATTACCCTGCGCCTGATCCCCTTCATTTTCATCTGCTATCTGTTCAACTACCTGGACCGGGTAAACGTCGGCTTTGCCAAGTTGCAGATGCTCGACGCGTTGAAATTCAGCGAAACCGTGTACGGCCTCGGGGCCGGGATCTTCTTTATCGGCTACGTGCTGTGCGGCGTGCCGAGCAACCTGGCATTGACCAAATTCGGTCCACGCCGCTGGATTGCGTTGATGATGATCGTCTGGGGCACGCTGTCCACCTGCCTGCTGTTCGTCACCACACCGACGCACTTCTACACCCTGCGCCTGTTCACCGGTGCCGCTGAAGCGGGCTTCTTCCCCGGTGTGGTGCTGTACCTCTCGCAGTGGTTCCCGACGTTCCGCCGTGGGCGGATCATGGCGTTGTTCATGTCGGCCATTCCGGTGTCCGGTTTGCTCGGCAGCCCGTTCTCCGGCTGGATCCTCAACCACTTCGCTGCCGGCCAGGGTGGCTTGGCGGGCTGGCAGTGGATGTTCCTGCTGCAAGGCATCCCGACCGTGATCCTGGGCGCCCTTGCCTACTTCCTGCTCAGCGACAGTTTCGCCAACGCCAAGTGGCTCAAGCCCCACGAACGCGCGGTGCTGGAAGCCGACCAAGCGACTGACCTGGCCAATAAGCCGAAAACCACCACCGATTCGCTGGCCGAAGTGTTCAAGAACCCGGCGATCTGGGCGTTCGGCCTGATCTACTTCTGCATCCAGAGCGGCGTGTACGCCATCAACTTCTGGCTGCCGTCGATCATCAAGAACCTGGGATTCAGCGATAACCTGGTGATCGGCTGGCTCAGTGCTATCCCCTACCTGCTGGCGGCGTTATTCATGCTGCTGGTGGGCCGTTCCGCCGACTTGCGCAAGGAGCGTCGCTGGCACTTGGTGGTGCCGATGCTGATGGGCGCAATCGGCCTGGTAATCGCGGTGAACTTCGCCACCACGCCGGCGATTGCGATCCTCGGCCTGACCATCGCCACCATGGGTGCGTTGACCGGCCTGCCGATGTTCTGGCCGGTGCCCACCGCCATGCTCAGTGCGGGCGCGGCAGCAGGCGGCCTGGCGTTGATCAATTCCATGGGCCAGATGGCCGGCTTCCTCAGCCCGTATATCGTGGGTTTTGTGAAGGATGCCACCGGGTCCACGGATGTGGCGCTGTACCTGCTGGCCGCGGTGATTGTGGCAGGCAGTGTATTAGCGTTGCGGATGACGCGCACCCTTAAGGGCTAAGCGGCCTGCGTCAATAAGTGATTTTCGAATCGGGTGCTACGGGTTTCCCCTCAAGCACTCGCTTCTGGTCATCCGTCAGTGGTCTTTGTTCGGTGGGTTGCCGGCCTTGAATCGTGCCGATAATCGACTCGATGAGGGCGTTGGCCCCTAGGAACGGTGTAGGGTGATTCACTGTTGACATGGGCTCTCTCCAGAAAATGAACGTGAAGGGCTGCTCGGCTCGAGCAGCCCTCATGGGCTATGTGGTCTGCCGGACAATTTCGTTCAATCACCTTTCTCAACAAGCTACAGCGTACCGCCGCCGTCGATATCGATCACAGCACCGGTCATAAACCCATTCTCCATCGCCAACACATAGACCTGTGCTACTTCTTCAGCCTGTCCCACTCGCCCTACCGGCACCCCCTCTCCCACCTTGGCGAACATCGCCAGACGTTGTTCTTCAGACAACCCCGCATACGCTGGCGTATCAATCACGCCCGGGCTGATCACATTGACCCGACGCGGGGCCAGTTCTTTGGCCAACTGTTTGCCCAGAGCTTCGGTCGCCGCGTTGATCCCAGTCTTGATGAACTGGCCCGGCGCCAATTTACGTCCCAGTTGCCCAGAGGTCAGGCTGATGCTGCCGTGCTTATCCAGGAATGGCAGCGCCAGTTGGATCGCCCGTAACGAGCCCCAGAGTTTCACGTTGAAGTTGTCCTGAGCCTCGGTCAGATCAGTTTCGATTAAGGTCTTGGCACGCACGGTTGGCCCTGAGGTGTAGACCAGGTGGTCGAACCGCCCCACGCGTTCGAACAATTGTTGCAAAGACCCTGGATCGGTGACGTTCACCGGTTCGCTGCGCAGGCCGTTTACCACGCCGCTGGTCAAGCGCCGCCCGGCCAGCACCACCTGCGCCCCGCGCGCAGCAGCGGCCTTGGCCACGGCCGCGCCGATTCCGCTGCTGCCGCCAATCACGATGACGGTTTTGCCGTTGAGGGAAGAAGTCATGGGGAAATTCCTGATTGAGAAAGTGAGGGTTCATCTTCCCAGCTTGGCAATCGACGAAAAATCCCGGTAAAACGACAAGATCTTTAAAGGATTTTTACAAATGAGCTCGACCCTCGACCTTGAAGTCTTCGTGCGCACCGCCGACACCGGCAGCCTGTCTGCCGCCGCCCGCGGCCTCGGCTTGACCCCGGCTGCCGCGAGTATCGCCCTCAAGCGCCTGGAAACCCGCCTGGGCATTCGCCTGCTGGCGCGCTCGACCCGCAGCATGCGCTTGACCGAAGAAGGTCGGCGCTACCTGGAGAGCGTGCGCGTCGCACTGGAGGCGCTGTCCGAGGGCGAGCAGGCGATCAAGCAGCAGGGCCAGAGCCTCAGTGGCCTGCTGCAACTGGCGGCGCCCTCGGACTTCGGGCGCAATGTACTGCTGGGCTGGCTGGATGCGTTCAAGCTCGAACACCCGAATATCCGCCTGCAATTGCTGCTCAACGACAGCAATGCCGACCTGTTCCGCGACACCGTGGACATTGCCCTGCGCTTTGGTGTCCCCCGGGACTCCAGCCTGGTGGCGCTGCCGGTGGTGCCCGACCACCACCGCATCCCCTGCGCCAGCCCGGATTACCTGGCGCGCCACGGCACGCCACGGGCTCCAGCCGACCTGGCACAACACAACGCGCTGCGCTACATGCGTCGGGGCCGTGCCAACAACACCTGGTATTTCCGTCAGGGCGCGGTGTTGCAGGAGGTCGAAGTGTCGGGGGACTACTTGAGCGATGACGGCGAAATCGTGCGGCGCTGGGCATTGGCCGGTCACGGCATCGCCTACAAGGCCAACCTGGATATTGCCCAGGACATCAAGGCCGGTCGGCTGGTGCCGTTGCTGCCTGACTGGCAAGGCGAACCGACGCCCTTCAACCTGATGTGCCCGCACCGGCTGCAGGTGTCGGAACGGGTGAAGGTGCTGCACCGTTTCCTGCAGCAGCGTTGTCAGGTGCTGCTGAGTCCATGAAGAAACGCGTGCAGGGCTTGTCCCAGAGCGGCCGAGTCTGGTATTGCATGGGACACGTTTCCCTGCCTTGAGGAGTTTTCCATGATTTACCGCACATTGGGCCAGTCCGGGTTGAAGGTCAGCGCCTTGACCCTGGGCACCATGATGTTTGGCGAACAGACCAACACCGAGGACTCGCTGCGCATCATCGACAAGGCCTGGGACCAGGGCATCAATTTTATCGACACGGCGGACGTCTACACCGGCGGACGTTCCGAGGAAATCGTCGGCGAAGCCATCGTGCGCAATCGCCAGGATTGGGTGGTGGCGTCCAAGGTTGGCATCGGCCCGGTGGACGGTTTGCCCAACCGCAGCGGCTTGAGCCGCAAACGTATTTTCAACGCACTGGACGCCAGCCTGACCCGGCTCGATACCGATTACCTGGACATCTACTACCTGCACCGCGAAGACCACAACACCCCGCTGGAAGTGACGGTATCGGCGATCGGCGACCTGATCCGCCAGGGCAAGATCCGCTACTGGGGCTTGTCGAACTATCGCGGCTGGCGCATTGCCGAGGTGATTCGCGTGGCCGAACGCCTGGGTGTGGACAAGCCGATCATCAGCCAGCCGCTGTACAACATCGTCAACCGCCAGGCCGAAGTCGAGCAGCTCACTGCCGCAGCCGCCTACGGCCTGGGCGTGGTGCCTTACAGCCCATTGGCCCGTGGCGTGCTCAGTGGCAAATACGCGCCGGACGTCACCCCCGAGGCCGGCAGCCGTGCGGCACGCCAGGACAAGCGCATCCTGGAAACCGAATGGCGCGTGGAATCGCTGCGCATCGCCCAGCAGATCCAGCAGTACACCCAAGGGCGTGGTGTGGGGATCGTGGAGTTTGCGATTGCCTGGGTATTGAACAATTCGGCGGTGAGCTCGGCGATTGTCGGGCCGCGCACCGAAGCGCAATGGGATGCCTACCTCGGGGCGTTGGGCGTGGAGATAACGGCGGAGGATGAAGCGTTCATCGATTCGCTGGTGACGCCGGGGCATTCGTCGACGCCAGGGTTCAATGACGTCGGGCACTTCGTGTCGGGGCGCGTGGCGCGCTTAAGCCGGTAACCCTGTTATTGAGCAGAACACAGTATTGTGGCGAGCGGGCTTGCCCCGCGTTGGGTTGCGTAGCAGCCCCAAAAAAGCTGGGAGCGCTGCGCACTCCAACGCGGGGCAAGCCCGCTCACCACAGTTAGCCCGCCCCCGCAGCGGACTAACGCGAAAATTTGCTGAAAAACGCCCCAAAACAGCGCACCCCTCTCCTGCTAAAAGCACCATAATCCCCTCCTGAAATTTCCCCTCTTTTCGTATCAATGGTTTTTCGCGAGGACAGCGTGTCTAAAGGTGTGGTGTTATCGGTCTTGGCCTCGGTGTTGTTTGCCGTGATGTATTACTTCACGTCACTGCTCACGCCTTTGAGCGGCCTGGAAATTTTCGGCTGGCGCATGTTGCTCACCGTGCCGTGCATGACGGTGTTCATGATCGTCAGCGGCGAATGGCGACGGGTGTGGGAGCTGCTGCGGATGTTGGCGGCCCGACCTGCCTTGATCGCGGGCGTGCTGGTGTCTTCGGCTTTGCTGGGCGTGCAGTTGTGGTTATTCATGTGGGCACCGCTGAATGGACGCAGCCTGGATGTGTCGGTGGGGTACTTCCTGTTGCCGCTGACCATGGTCCTGACTGGCCGCCTGGTGTGGGGTGAACAGCTGTCGTACTTACAACAGATCGCCGTCTGTTTCGCCGGCCTTGGGGTGCTCAACGAGCTGTACCAGGCCGGTGGTTTTTCCTGGGCCACGCTGGTGGTGATCATCGGCTACCCGGTCTATTTCATCGTGCGCAAGTACCTCAAGACCGACCATTTGGGTGGGCTCTGGCTGGACATGGCGTTGATGCTGCCGGTGGCCTGGTGGTTTGTGCAAAGCGGCGAGCAAGGCTTTGCGGTGCTGGATGCGCACCCCAAGCTATACGCGCTGATTCCGACGCTGGGCCTGATCAGCGCGTCAGCACTGGTGAGCTACATCATCGCCAGCCGCCTGCTGGCGTTCAGCCTGTTCGGGCTGCTCAGCTACGTTGAGCCCGTGCTACTGCTGGGAGTGGCGTTGATCCTGGGTGAAGGGATCAAGGGCGGCGAATGGTTGACCTACATCCCGATCTGGCTGGCGGTGATGGTGCTGGTGTTTGAAGGGTTCAAGCACTTGGTACGCCAGCGTAAAGCCTGATCGGCAGACAGCAAAAAGCCCGGCCAGGTTACTCATGGCCGGGCTTTTTCGTGTGCGTTAGTCGGTGGTCAACACCCCACGACGCACCTGGTCGCGTTCGATCGACTCGAACAGCGCCTTGAAGTTACCCTCGCCAAACCCATCATCTCCCTTGCGCTGGATGAACTCGAAGAACACCGGCCCCATCAGGGTTTCCGAGAAGATCTGCAGCAGCAGGCGCTTGTCGCCTTCAACCGAGGAACCGTCAAGCAGAATGCCGCGTGCCTGCAGTTGATCCACCGGCTCGCCATGGTTCGGCAAGCGGCCTTCGAGCATTTCGTAATAGGTGTCCGGCGGCGCTGTCATGAAGCGCATGCCGATCTTCTTCAACGCGTCCCAGGTCTTGACCAGGTCGTCGGTGAGGAACGCCACGTGCTGGATGCCCTCGCCGTTGAACTGCATCAGGAACTCTTCGATCTGGCCGGCGCCCTTGGACGACTCTTCGTTCAGTGGGATGCGGATCATGCCATCCGGCGCGCTCATGGCCTTGGACGTCAGGCCGGTGTACTCGCCCTTGATATCGAAGTAACGCGCTTCACGGAAATTGAACAGCTTCTCGTAGAAGTTCGCCCAATAGACCATGCGGCCGCGATACACGTTGTGGGTCAGATGGTCGATGACCTTCAGCCCCGCACCCACTGGGTTGCGCTCCACGCCTTCGAGGTAGACGAAGTCGATGTCGTAGATCGAGCTGCCTTCGCCGAAACGGTCGATCAGGTACAGCGGCGCGCCGCCGATACCCTTGATGGCTGGCAGGTTCAGCTCCATCGGGCCGGTTTCGATGTGGATCGGCTGGGCGCCCAGTTCCAGCGCACGGTTGTAGGCTTTTTGCGAGTCCTTGACGCGGAACGCCATGCCGCACACCGACGGGCCGTGTTCGGCAGCGAAGTAGGAAGCGATGCTGTTGGGTTCGTTATTGAGGATCAGGTTGATCTCGCCCTGGCGATACAGGTGCACGTTCTTGGAACGGTGGGTCGCGACCTTGGTGAAGCCCATGATCTCGAAGATCGGCTCCAGGGTGCCTGGCGTCGGCGA